>Ga0181519_10003851_pt1 | contig 12268 bp, 2 predicted proteins | sample PEATcosm2014_Bin_26_FD_121102 | JGI IMG/M metagenome (GOLD analysis project Ga0181519, IMG submission 121102) | Peatland microbial communities from MTU Mesocosm Facility, Houghton, MI, USA - PEATcosm2014_Bin02_10_metaG | ecosystem: Environmental > Terrestrial > Soil > Wetlands > Peat | place... | reverse complement strand
GAGAACAGGAAGCGCACTCCCTCGGGCAACCCGATCGGCCGGTGAATGCCCAACTCGACGTCGCTCTTTCGCAGTCCCGAGCCGAGCGCGAGCGGCAGGAACTTCGGCGAACCGCGTTCGAGCCGAGCCGACTCGAGCGTCATCGCCGTTCGGTCAGGCTGCAGGTCGACACTCTCGCCCCCCTGCACTTCGATCTCGGCCGATGCTTCTCGTAGCGAGACACGGAACGTGCCACTCGCTCCCGGCGGATCGAGCTTGATCTCGACTTGTTCGCCGACGGGGGCCGCGCCGACGAGCTGCTCGTCGGCGTCGCGGACTTCGAAACGTCGCGGCCCGAGCAAGTCGTCGAGCGATTTGATCAATCCCGACGCTCCGGCGACCGGAACGTAGCTTCCCTTCGTTTCCTTGGCGATCTGTCCGAAGTCGCGCTCGGCCTCGGCAGCATCGGCGGCCGGGATGTCGAAGCCGACGATATGGATCGGGATCTTGGCCTGGTGATCGGCCGCCAGGACATCCTCGCGCGTGGTCGCCTGCGTCGCGTTGAACTGATTGTTGACGCCATCGGTGATGACCACGATCCGCCGTTGCGTGTCGCTGTCGTCCTGCGTGAAGTCGGTCAGCGCCTGGGTCAGCGCCAGGTACAAGGGCGTCTCGCCCCAGGGCTTGAGCGACTTGAGCAGATCGGTTACTTGCCCTTCGACCGAATGATCGAACCGCCCCAGCGGCAGGACCAGTTCGACATCCTGGCTGGGAATCAAGCCGTCGGGGATCGGCAAGCCGTACTTCGTCTGCCGCAAGACCTGGTTCGGTTCGCGCGTGTTCCAGCCCACGCGATGCCCATAGAACCGCACACCGACGCGCGCGTTCCCTTGATCGGCCAGTTGGTCGAGCATGGTCTGCAAGGCATTGGTCGCGGCGTGCAAGCGCGTGAGCTTGCCTTTCTCTTGTTCGGGAGCCTCGACGGCCACCGGCTCGCCCATGCTGGCCGAGCAATCGAGGATGAAGACGATCGACAACGGCTCCCGTTCGGCGGCGCTGACGCGAACCCGCGGTTCCAGGTAGCGGTAGGGCTCGAAATCGCTGCGATGTCCGCCGCTGTCTCGGAGCAAGAACGGGGCAACGTAGGCTTGTCCGCGGAACAGCGCGACCGCATCGACTGCCGGCCCGCGCTTTGCCAACTCGGCGGCTGGCGCCGAGAAGTCGATCTTGCGAAGCTCATCGGTACTCACCGGGAGTCCCGATAGCTCGACGCTTTGCGACGTGCCACTTAGACGCCCCTGCCGATCACGAGCGAAGACTGCGGCCAGTCCGGCCGGCAGTGCGTTGCCCGCATCGTCGGCGGGTCGGCGTAGTTGCCAACGAAAATCGGCCGGCTGATCCGGACCGATCAGCAACACGTCGGCGGCGGTCGTTTCCAGTCCGCCGCGCGCTGCCAGACGTCGCGAGGCGAGCAGTGCTTCGAGCCGTTGCGAGCCGCCAGGTCCGCCCTGTTGATTCGGACCCAGTAGACGGATGGCCTGCAGGTAGTCGTTCGCCGCCCGTTCGAAGAATGGCACTTGGTCCTCGGTGACCGGACCCCAGAAGTCGTCCAGCACTCGTTGCGCTTGTCCCAGCAGGGCCAACCGCAGATCGATCCGCCGCAGGTCGGCAACCGGATCGACGGCCACGGCCGGGAACCACATCGCCGCGGCCCGTCGCGCGAGCATGGCGGCCGCGATCAACGGTGGCCGCGAACCGATCTCCGCGGCATCGGTCTGATTGTCAGCGGGTAGTTCGACTGGCAACGTTGTGCGTAGTCGGTCGAGTTCGGCCGGGATGCCATTCAAGGTGGTGCGCAGTTGTTCGCCTTGCACGGCCACGATCGTCAGCAGGTCAGATCGCTCATTCCCCCTGGTTTGCTTGGTGGCAGTCGCGGTTTCGGGCCGACGGACGATCGCCAGAGCCGGATGCGTCGGCCATTCGAGCGTCACTCGCTGCAAATAGGCATTCGGGGCGTCGCCCGAAGTCGACTTGTCGGCCGCGGTCGATGGCTGGCCAGTTGTCGAAGCCAGTTGGGCGGCAATCTGAGCCTGGCGCGCACGAAGCTGCGTGCGCCCCTCGGCCGGCAGCACGGGCACGCCGAGCAGCGCATCGATCTCGCGCCAGGTCTGTGCGTTCGTGGCCGCCAGGCCGGTCAACCGAGCCGTGACCTGAGTCAGTTCGTCGTCCAGGAGCTTGAGCTTTTCGCGAACGACGCGCTGGGCATCGGCAATCGCATCGGAAAGCTCGCCTTCCGCGCCGGCCGGTGAGCGGTTCAGCACGACGGACAACGCGAGGGTGTCTTCGATCAGTGGCAAGATGACTTGCTGCAACTGCCGGTTCTGATCGGCAGCCGCCGCAGCCGGAACGTCGCGCCCCAGCCATTCGGCCATGTAGGGAAGCAGCGACCAGGCCCGGTCTCGCGTGGCGAAGGCTTCGGCCAATCGGGCGCCCTGGTGTTGGGCCGAGCTGTAATGTGTCAGCGCCTGGGCGGACTGCTCGCGGGCAATCGTCAGGCTGGCTTCGTCGCTGCTCAGCAAGCGATCGAGCGCCACGCGTCGGGCCGCGTCGCCGCGCGTCACCCAGCCGTGGACCAGCGGCAGCACGCGCCAATCGGCCGGGACGGCGGCCCGCTCCCCTTCCACGCCGGTCTTGATGACCTGCGCCACGATGTCCGGTTGCTTCCACCAGGTGTCGGTCTGCCATCGATCGAGCATTCGCAGCAGATGAACCTCGGCGAGGACGGGCGCGGCTTGCAAGTCGGCGATGCCGCGCGCCAGGTCGTCGTGCGAAACGGATGTCGCCAGGTGTCCCAGCGTTTCCCGCAACCGCGTCGCATCGGGCGGCAACTGAGCCAGCTCCTCGGCCAACGGGAGGCTGTGCGCCGGCAAGCTGGATGGAATGTTCGAGGCGCGACCCGAGACAAGCTCAGCCCAGCCGGCCAGGCTCGGCGTCGTTTGCAGTTGCGCCAGGCGCTGTTGCATCGCGGCGGCTTGAGTCGTGAGCCGCATGGCGAGCGAGGCGGCATCGCTTTCGGCCCCTCGGCCAGCCGTCGACAGTCGTTCCAGCGACAGCAAGCCTTGCTCGAAGTCGCGCCAGCCGAGCGGGTCGTGCGTGTACGGTCGTGCGGCCAACAGCTTCTCGTAACCTCGCCATAAGCCCGTCAAACGCTCGGTCGGAACCAGCGGAGCGGTCGGCCTGGCTGCTGCCGCGTCGCGTCGCCGCCAGCCTTTACCGAGCGACCAGGTCAGTTCGAAATCGGCGGTTTCTTCGGGAACCAGCAGTGGTTGCTGATGGGCCGCGCGATTCGTTTGCGCCCAGCGATCGACATGTTCGTTGAGGTAAGCCAGCAGTTCGTGCAGATTCACGGCGCCGTCGCCATCCCCCTGGTCATCGGCCTCGCCGGCCAGCCCGCGACGGAAGAAATGTCCGAACGCGGTCCCCGAGAGTTCGGCGGCGGCCCAGCCGGTTTGTCCTTCATGGGCCGAGTTGAGCACGACCAGCCCTGGCACGGCCGCTGCCGCGACAGTCGCCCCGAGGCGCGCGGCGAATCCGTTGTAGAGCAGGCCGATCCGCCAGTTCATCGACATCCGGGCCGCGTCCAGCACCAGCAGCTTCGGACGTGACTCCAGGTTCGAAGCAGCCTTGATCCGCTCGAGCAAATCGGCAACGCGTAGCCAGCCTCGCGAGTCGAGCGGGGCTGCGCCGGGCGGGATGAGGCAGGGCCGCCCCTCGCCGTCAAGCACGCCGTGCATACTTAGGTACAAGATCACGGCGCCGCGTGCCGGCGATTGCTTGGCCAGCTCTGCGAGTTGACGATCGAGCGCGGCCAGCCCCTGCTCGGCCGAACGCCACTGCGAGGAGAGGTCCACCAGGCGCAGATTCTCGCCGTCGAGCGTTTGGAGCGCTTGCAGGTCTTCGAGGGCGAATGCATTCGGTGCCAGCGGCCATTCGTAGCGCTGACCGAACACAGCCACGAGCGGCGTGCGCTCGGGGAAGAACAGCAAATACCAGACGAAAGCGCCCAGCAGTGCCAGGCCGCCGGCCAACAACCCCAGTGCCTTGAGTGACTGGCGCCGTTCGCGCAACACGACCTGGCCCAGCGGCTCGTGCCGGCCGCGGTCCTGCCAGCGATAGCGGCTCACACCCGGCGCGCCCGACTCGGGACCGCGCCATTTCCTGGCTTCATTCGGGGCGTTGCCGGGAACCCCACCCGTTTCGCTCATGCAGCGCACCCATCTTTCCGTGTCATGCTCCGACTCGTTGGCATTCGGCGTCGGGCGGGATCAGTGCCGCCCGCCGGCGACGGCCGCAGCCGAGTCGCCCGAATGCCCGGCGGCAGCTTGCCCCGGCGTCGAATCGGCTTGATATATGTTCCAAACATGAGCCGCTTGGCGTAGCGATGTCAAGTACGCCTGACGAGCGGTCTGGCGGCGATCGGCGACGATCTGCCGCCGAATCGTCTCGCTCACGAGCTCCAAGCCGGCCGTTCGATTGGCCTTGCGATCGATGAGCCGCAGCAAGCACCAGCCCGAACGCTCATGCACGATCGGGCTGAAGTTTCCCGGCTGAAGGTGTTCGAGGGCTTCGGCCTGGACGTCGTCGGCGAGATCATCGATCGGCGACCAGTCGAATTTCCGGACTTCGATACCCTCGATGGTCGTCGGCACGCCGGCCGCGGCACATTTGGTGACTTCCTGCAAGGCCCGCCTGGCCGCCGCCTCGTTGGCGAAGCGAGCGTGGGGGGCCCAATACATTTCCCAACGCACTTCGGTCGGCAAGCGGAACTGTTCCTGGTGCGATAGATAATACGCTTGCAGTTCGCCGGTGGCGACCGTTTCGTCGATTTGGGCTTGGCGATCGACCCAGGCCGTCGTGACCTGCTCTTCGACGTCGGCGGACGCCCCCAGCGGCAACGCTCCGACTCGCCGGGCCTGCTCGCAGACGAGTTTGCGTTCGATCGCGCGCTGCAACTCGGAGATCATCAGCGAGCGTCGGAGCTGGAGTCGCGGCACGTCCGTCATCAGCGGATCCATCGTGGCTAGGGATCTTTCGACGCGAGGCACGATGTCGGCTTCATGGATCAGCTCACCGTTGACCTCGGCCAGGATCGCCCCGCCGAGGGTGCGGTTACCACCTGTGGTATCTTGCGACCAGGAGACTTGTTGCGCTTCCTTGCCGGTAGGCAGGGCGCCAGCGAGCTCGGTGCGCGGTCGAGCCTTGTCGGCCGGCGGAGTGCGTCCGGCGGTCTTTTCGGGGGCGGGAGCCGGGGCGGGCACTTCGGGTTCGTCGGGCGTCGGCCCTTCGGTCGGGTTCGCCGGTTGTTGCTGTTGCGCCACGCCGATCGCGCCGCCACAACCGCACATGGCCAGCCGGGCCTGACGACGCACGCGCGCCGATGGCTCCCTGAAGCAGCCCTGATCGTCGGTTTCGTTGGCGATCTTGTCGAGCTTCTGCAACACCGCGGGGCTGCAACAAGCGTTGGTCTTGCAGCATTGGCATGGGCTGCCGGAAGTCGCCCGCAGCGCCTTGGCGGCTTCATAGCGCACGACTTCGGTGCAATCATCAAGGGCCGCCAGCAGTGCTTTCTGCACGTCCGGATAACAGCCACTGCAACCGATCGTCGCCAGGAAGCGAATGGCCTTCACCTTTTGAGCCGCGCCGTCCTGGTCGGCCTTGGCGCCGGCGGCTGCGGCAATAGCTGGGTTCGACGAATTCATGTTCGCCGGATCGGTGATCGCTGTCAGGGCGGGTTGCGATTCCAAGCCCGGAAAGAGCATGCCGAGCCGATTGCGAATGGCCTGGCCGATGCCATGCAGCCCGCCAGCGAGTTCTTTCACGCCGAGCAAATCGCACAGCGAATGAGGGGCCTGGGCAGGCGGAGCGATGGCCACGAGCGTGGTCGAACCGGCTTGCGCCGAGGTCGGCGCAGCGCTTGCTCCGGCACCGCCAGCACCCCCGGCGCCGGCTGCTCCGCCAGCTCCCGCGCGGCAGCCGCCTAACAGCGAAACCAGGCAAGCCGCAACAATGCAGCCTTGCAGCTTCATGCTCGACCCGCTTCAGGTGACGTCGATTCGTGGCACGGAGGGCCTTGGCTCCTGGCGCGTGCGGCAACGGTGTCTCGACATCTGCCGACACCGGTCCCCTACAGCAATCGGCCGGCAAACAGCGCGGGGTTGAATCGATCGCGTAAGATTTGCCGATTGTGGGGGCTTTATCGCAGGCAGTGCTGGCGCGTCGCTTGGCAGAACGTCAGTTGTCGGGCCCTTGGATAAGTGCCTATCCGAGAACCGGCGGGGACTGGCTCATTTTGCGATGCCCTGTGAGCAAAATGTGCCTGTCCCCCTCTCCGCGGACGGTTCTCGGATAGGCTCCAAAGGCCGGGGGGGCGTCTGGCCCTACTTGAAGACCAGCCGCTGAGGCTTCACCGCGGCGGGAGCTGGCGCGACTTCCACCTCGACATCGGCCTTGCGCGTCTTATTGCGGACGACGGCTTCGGCGTGCAGCTTGTACTTGCCCGGCGGCACCTTGGCGAAGCTGAAGTTGCCTTGGGCGTCGGTCGTGACCGGCTCGATCTTTTCGCCCTTGGCGGGCGCGAGCGTGACCTTCGCGTCGGCGATGCCCTGATCGCCGTAGAGCACCGTTCCGGTCACGAGCTGCGCCTGCAACACTGCCCCCTCTTTCTCGCTGATCAGTTGGAAGTCGATTCCCTTGTAGGGGCCGGAATTGCCGACCTTGTCGATCGCCCGCAGCAGCAGACGGTGGGTGCCCGGTAGCAGCCCGGCGGCCGGCAGCTTGAGCAACCAATGGCGCTCGGGATCCTGCACGCCTGGCACGGGCTTGGCATCGGGAGCGAACTTGCCCAGCCCTTGGGTATCGACGAGCCCCTGCACTCCGGCGGCACCGCTCAGATCGCCGTCGTTGACCCAGACCAGCGCTTCGATCTCTTTGTCTTTGTCCAAGACGAGCGGCCGAGCCGGACGCAATTGAATCCGGTCGATGCGCGGGCCTTCGGCGTCGAGAATGATTTCGCGAGGTCTGCTGTAGGTGCTCCTCCCTTCGACGAATAGTCGGCCGAGGACGCCCACTCGACCGTTGCGCAAACCCGTCGCGGGCAGCTCGACCTTGAAGTCGCCGACGGCCGTCTCCAGGGTGAGCTCGCCGGTGGAAGCCAACCGGACCAGGTTGACTTGTACCTGCCGATCGTTCGAGAAGTGCAATGTCGGTTCGCCGTCGAACTCGCGATTGCGATTGGGATCGAGACCAAACTCGACGAAGTCACCGGCTCGTTGGAACGAACCGAGCGGTGCATCGATTCGGAACTCGGCCGGTATCGAGGTGGCCGGCGCGCCGAACGACTTGTTGGCCGGTGGCGCCAGCACTTCGACGTTGCGCAAGCCGATCTCCTCGGGCACGTCTTGCAGCGGCCGACGACAGGGGACGCGATACACGAACGCCCGCGGATAGCCATCGACGGTCACTCGTGCCGTCAGCGTCTTGTCACCGGGCAGCATTCGCACATACAACTCGGCTCGCGGGTTGTCGGCATCGAGCCGCGCATCGAAAGACCCTTCGGTTGCGGGCGGCAACTCTTCGGCAATGTCGAGATGCACCTTGACTCCCCCTGGAGGCAGCAGCGAACGGTCCTGCGGTTCGACCCGCACGAACAACCGCTCCAGCTCGCGGCTATAGCCGACCGTCGGCCGGACATAGCGTCGGGGAAGCTGCGGAGCAACGATCAGCCGCCGCACCAGCACCTGGTCCGTCGCACGCTCGCGCACGACCACCATCAGCCGGTCCGCGATCGCCATCGGCTGCATCGCCGCCGGCGCCGGTTCAGGCGCCGGGACGGGCGGCTTCGTACCTTCGGGTGGCGGCACTGCGCGCTCGGGAAACTTCAGTTGCACACTCTCGCCGCGGGGCGGGACTTTGACCTCAGTCAGACGAACGATTGTCTCCAGGTGACCGACCTTCGCCAGCATTTCGTCGGCGTCGGCCGAGGTCAAGGCATGGGCAAAGGCGAGATCGGCCAGGTCGGCTCCGGCAGCCAGCAACTCGACGTCGACCACGCGTGCTCGCTCGGTCGTACTCGACAGGCTTAGCTGGAAGGTCGTTTGGCGATTGGGCCAAGGAAGGATCGAGTACCCGTCGTCGGTCGCCACGACCGTTCCAGGCGCTCCCCGCGCGAACAGGTCGACCGGCGACGGCATCGGCAGGATGACTTCGATCGTTCGCCAGGCGCGGCCGCTGGTAGTCACCGCTTCGACGTCGATGTGCAACGGTTCTCGCGAGCTGGTACGCGCCGCCACGTCGAAACGCAGCTTGATCGGCGAGTCTGGTGCGAGGCGGGCCGAGGGCGCGGCCGTCGTCACGTCGTGCGGAACGACGGGGAGCGCGGTTTTCGCCGTTGCCGCGGGAAGCTCGTCGCCCGACGCAGCGCGATAGAGACGCTGATCCGGCGGCGCCGCCACTTCGAGAGCTGCCGGATCATAGTGCAGGATGATCCAGGTCGGCTGTGCCTGGCCGATGCGCGAAGTGAGCCCTAGTTCGACGGCGGCGCTCTTGCGGCTCGCCAGTCGGAGCTTCGCAGGCGCGAGCACTTCCAGCGGCGGCGCGGCGGCCGGGGCCAGGGTCGGCTGTTGGGCCACGCCGACCGCAGCCTCACGGGCACGTCGCGCTTCGGTTTCGAGCTGAGCGGCTTCGTCTCCTTCGGCCAGATGCGCGGCCCGTCGGACGCGGTGCTCTTCGAAGACCCAGCGGTCGTAGACGGCTGCACTGCGCAACACGAGCCCGGGCGCCGTTTCGATCTGACGCGAATCGCGTGCGTCGACCAGGAACGAAGCCAGCAGCGCGCCGCGTAAGGCTCGCAACTGCTGGGGACGTCGAGTTGGGTCACGCAGGTCCTGGTTCGCATGAACGATTTGATCGACACCGACACTCAACCGACGTTCGAATTCGCCTAAAGTTGTGCCCAGGCGTCGAAAGGCGAGCCACAGCGCGTTGTCTTGCTCGGCCGTCGTCGTTCCGGCGGTCCGGCTCAGCTTCTGCAATCGCGTTCGCACTTCGGACTCGGCGCGATCGACCGCTTGCCAATGCTCGACGAGTGTCGGCAAGGCCGTCACCGCCAACTTCGCGAGCCGTGTTTCCAGTTGCGCCAGTTGGCCACGCAATTGCCAGCGGGCGATCGGCAGAGCCGGTAACGCGCTGACACCACGCTCGCCACTCGTTCGCTTGTTCGTGAACGGCACTTCGGGCGGTGCATCGGCGACTTGGAGCAGCAAGTTAAGGCGATCTGAGGCCGGCCAGAGCGGCTGCTTCAGCAGCGACTCGACGCGCCCGGCATGATTCGCCGCTGACGTCGTCGCGGCCAGGCCGCCAAGGAGTCCCTTCTCGAGTTCTCGGTCCCAACCGGCGCGTTGGGCGTGTCCCTGCACAAGCGCATCGCGGTTCGCCGCCGAGGGCTCGAGCCAAAGGGGGAGAGCGCGATCGAGCTCTTCGAGCCAGTGCTGCGCATCGCTCAGGCAACGGCTGGGATCGTCGGTCCAGCGGGCTTCCGCTTCCAACAATCGGACGTAATAGGGAGCGCGATACAGCCGGTCATGGAACCAGCCGCCAAGCTCGCGGATCGCCTCCAGCCGTGCCGCAGCGGTCGTGAAGGCCGCCGACGCCGCAGCCAAACGCGTTTCGGCCAGCGCGGCATGATCGCGATAGACGGGCGAAAACAACGCTCGCTGAGCCCCCAGCCAGGCTTCGTCGGCGCGCTCCAGATCAGGTTCGATCCATGCCAGCCAGTGATCCGCCTGCGTCGGCAATTGCTTCGACAGGCAAACGATGGTCAGCGCTTGCCGCGCGAGCTGCCAACTCACGTCGGGCTTGGCCGCCAACCGCCGGGCCAAACGCAGTTCATCCGGCTCGTTGGCCTCGACCTTTCGCGCAGCCAGCCACTTGGTGAACTCTTCGGCATCGTCGCGGGCTGCGAGATCTTGCAACTGCGATCGAAGCGCCACGTCATCCGCGGGCTTGGCCGGCGCGTCGTCCGCCTCCGGATCGCTTCGTTCGGCGAGCCGGTCCACATCGGTCAGCAGGTGCGCCAGGCGAACGGCCACGGGAGCATCGGCCTCGGAAGTGGTCCGCGGGCCGGCAAGCTCCGGTTGCTCCAGCAGCGCCAACTCCTCGCGCAGGCGTTGCGCGAGCGTCGGCAGATCTTTGGGATCGCCGAATCGGAACGCACGCTCGTAGCCCACCAGGCGTTCCTGGAACGCACGCCACAAATGCGGTGCGACGTCGATCGGATCGGCAGCGCCCGGCTGGCGCGAGGTCAGCCGATCGCACAACTCCCAGCCGCGAACCAAGAGCTCCGGCATCTGCTGCTCGGCGAGGTTGGTCTTCTTGGCGGTCGTTTGCGCCGCATCGACAGGGGCCTCGCCCGAGGCGTCTTTCGCCGCGGCATCACTTCCCTCGGCGGGCTTCGCGGTCGTCGACTGGCCTTTCTGCGTCGCGTCGCCCGACGGCTTGTCTTTGCTCGGTGTAGCCGAGGCGTCGGCCGCCGGCTTAGGTGCAGGGCTCGGCTTGGCCGGAGCCGAGGGGCGTGGCAACTTCGGGCTGGCCATCGACAAGCTCATCCCTGGGCCACCCAGAACCAGCGGCGGTGTGGGCGGCAGCATCGGGCGGCCGAGCGGCGAAGCGACGTTCAGCGTTGCACCGCCCATCGACATCGAACTCGGGGAGCCCGTCAACAATCCGCCGGTCGCGGGCTGCCGACTGCGGAATGCACCCGTTCGCGATGGCTTGCCGGCACCCGGCGTCGAAGCTTCCGCCGACGTGATCGGCCGCCGCCCGACCGGAACCACGATCGGTGGATGATCGAGGACCGGCTGGGGGCCGCCGCCCCAGGCCAGGAGCGGCGTTTGTGTCGTGCCGAACTCGGCCAGGCTACGGGCTTGGGTCGTCACCGCGCTCGCGACATATTCATACAACTCGGCCATGTCGACCAGATGATTGCCGTCGCGATCGGCATCGCCGTCGAGCGCCCGTTCGACGGCCAAGCTGAATACCGACCGCTCGCGCGACCAGTCGAGAACCGACGGCTCAAGCGGCCCGTGCGATGCCAGTACCCATAAGTTGCTGTCACCGGTGGATTGAACGATGCCCGGCAGCAGGTGGGCGAATTCGTTGACGATCATGCCGAGTCGCGGATCGCTCTCGATGCGTCCGGCGTCGATGATCAACAGTCGCGTGCCGGCCGACGTCTGGCGCATGACCGCCAACAAGCTGGCGAGCGGGTAGCCTTCGGCGAGTTGCGCGGCGTTGAAGTCTTCGCACAAGATCTCGGCACGGCCATCGCGCGCGACGACCTGGGCGTCGACATATAGGACCAGCACATCGCCGGCGGCGCTCACTTGAGCTTCGAGCTGCGCGGGCAGCGATTGCATGGCCGTGGCCGAAGCGAGGTTGTCCAGCCGATGGGCCTGAGGCCGATCGGGATGCCCTGCCCCGAATGCTGCGGACTCGGCCAGCGCCTGGGCGTCCTGGTATCCGAACGTGGGATCTTCGACACGGCCCAGCGAATAGTGGCTGGCATCGAGACAAGCGATGTGGACGTTCGGATGGTCGAGCGGCGCCAACACTTGCTGGACCGCCAGGGCCATCAGTCCCACGGCGAGCAGGGTGATGCCCCACCGCGCAGCCAGCCGCCGCAGACGGCTGCGCCGCGCATCGCTGTGGGGCCGCCACGATTTTCGGTCATTGGATGTCTTCGGCATGGCCCTGAGCGTCCTGCGCAGCGGCGTGTCGGCGGCCCGGTTCGCGCCAGGCTACGGCCGCGCGCTACCCCAAGTTTAGCCGGCTCGTGCCAGCGTGCCCAGACGAACCCGATATCGCTTGCCCCCGGACTTGGGCCCCGATAGTTTAGGACGTGGCGGATCGGTACGAACATCGATGAGGCCATCGCAACTTGCTGACCGAGGGGAATGATGAGACCGCAAATCACGTTCGGGGGCATCGAATTGGGGGTTGCGCCGAAGGCCGCTGGCCAGGCGGCGGGTCGCACCACCCCACTCCGAATTGCGGTCATCGGCGACTTCAGCGGGCGTGCCAATCGGCTGGCGCCAATCGCCGCACCGGAGCGCACGAAATTGCGGCTCCATCGCATCGATCGCGACAACTTCGACGACGTGCTGCGGAAACTCGACGTCGGTCTCGATCGCCTGTTGACCACTCCCGACGGCCAGGCCGTTTTGGTGCGGATGCG
>Ga0181519_10003848_pt1 | contig 12272 bp, 10 predicted proteins | sample PEATcosm2014_Bin_26_FD_121102 | JGI IMG/M metagenome (GOLD analysis project Ga0181519, IMG submission 121102) | Peatland microbial communities from MTU Mesocosm Facility, Houghton, MI, USA - PEATcosm2014_Bin02_10_metaG | ecosystem: Environmental > Terrestrial > Soil > Wetlands > Peat | place... | reverse complement strand
GCCGAAGCAGCGCACCGAGCATCAGGAGCTTTTCCTGCGCGACGACGTGCGCGTGATTTGCGCGACCATCGCCTTCGGCATGGGCATCAACAAGCCGAACGTCCGCTTCGTCGTCCACTACGACCTGCCGAAAAACATCGAGGGCTACTACCAGGAAACCGGCCGCGCGGGCCGCGACGGTCTGCCCAGCGAATGTGTTTTGCTCTTCAGCGCCGGCGACGTGGTGAAGCAGACGCAGTTCATTGACGAAAAACCCGGCCTGCAGGAGCAGCAAATCGCCCGTGCGCAATTGCAGCAGATGGTCCACTACGCCGAGTGCGCCGGCTGCCGGCGCGCGGAACTGCTGCGCTATTTTGGCGAGGATTTCGATGCCAGTATTCCGTCCGAAAAATCCGCAATTAATTGCGGCGCGTGCGACAACTGCCTTTCGCCGCGCGCCACGTTTGACGGCACGCTCGCCGCGCAGAAATTTCTCTCCTGCGTCTATCGCATCCGCGAGAAGCAACGCTTCGGCGTCGGCTTGAACCACGTTGTCGAGGTTCTGACCGGCGCGGACACGGAAAAAATCCGCAAGTGGAGTCACGAGCAGCTTTCCACCTACGGCATCGGCAAGGAACACAGCCGACCAGAATGGGCCGTCATCGGACGCGAACTCGTGCGGCTTGGTTTTCTGCGGCAGACGGCGGAAAAATTCAGCGTGCTGGAACTGACGAACGACGGCCTGGCGGCGCTCAAGCAGCGGAAGAAAATTACGCTCACCCAGCCCGCCGTCGCGCCGGAAACAAAACTCCACCGCGCGGGCGAAATCTCCTGCGACGAGGTTTTATTCGACCGACTGCGCGCGCTCCGCAAAAAGCTGGCGGATGAACGCGACGTGCCGGCTTACATCATTTTCTCTGACGTGGCATTGCGGCAGATGGCGCGGAATTATCCCGCCAGCGAAAGTGAGTTCGCCCGCATCAGCGGCGTCGGCGAGAAGAAACTCCGCGAGTTTGGCGACATTTTTCTCGGCGAGATTGCCGCGCATTTGCAGACGAACGCCCGCCAGATTTTTGCCGACGATTCCTTCACCGCGCCCGCCGCGCCGCCGCCGTCGCGCGGCAGCCTCGGCGATTCCGCGCGGGAAACGCTGCGCCGTTTCCGCTTCGGCCAGACCGTCGAGCAAATCGCCCGCGAACGCGGCGTGACCAACGGCACCATTTACGGCCACATCGCCGAGGGCATCGAACGAGGCGAGCCGGTGGATTTAGACAAGTTTTTCACCGGCGACGAAAAACAGAAAGTCGCCGCCGCCTTCCGCGCGCACGGCTCCGGCGCGCTGTCTCCGGTCTTTGAATCCCTCGGCGGTAAAATTGACTATGGCCGGCTGCGGATTTTCCGCGCGGCGGCCAACGTCAGAAAGTAGGACAGGCGTCGCGCCTGTTCTGCACTGATGATTGTTTCAGCTTCCCCACCTCGATGTCAGCCTGTCGCGTCGGTTCGGGAATGCGGTAGCGTGTGCAACAGGCCAGAACCAGTTTGATGGCGGAATCCAAATCCACACGATGACCGATGCTCACAAACACCGGACGAATGCCTTTTTGAGTCCGCAAAGCAACACCAATCTGTTCGTCGCCATCCAAGAGCGGTGTAATCGCGCCAGCCTTTCGGGCGAGCTTTCCAAATGTTCCAGTCAACCGGCTCTTGCCAACGCCGACGCCGGGCCGGTCCAGTTCAATCGCCAGATGCGACGCGATGCCGCACCGGCGCGGATGGGCGAATCCCTGCCCGTCAAACAAGATCGCGCCGAATTCGTGCTTCAGCGCGCCAATCGCCTGCCTGACGGCCGGGCCTTCGCGGAAACTCAAGAAACCGGGGATGTAGGGAAATTCCGCCGGTCGCGTCGCGTGGGCAATTTCAACGACGCGCCACGTTTCCCGGTCATAAACCACGGCGGCGGCAAAGATGGTCTGCTTGTCGGCGGAAAACGCGCAGTCCGCCCCGGCGACAAATCGTGGCAGCGGCTCCAGCGGCGTGATTATCATCCGTCCGCGCAGCCGCGCCTGCGTCGCCTTCCATTCCCCGACCAGTGCCGGCCAGCCGGGATCGGATTTGCCGCGCACCGTCATGCGGCATTTTCCTTCGCGCGCAGCACGCGCCACTCGTGCGTCCACCGGTCAATCCGGCAGACGGAAACATAATCGCAAAATTCGCACGGCGTTTCCGTGCCTTTGCGATACGGGTCCACTTTCGCCTTGCCGTCAAAAATGGCGCGGCCCATTTCCTGCAATTTTGTTTCAACTCCTTCCAGCAATTTTTCAAACTCGCCGCGCGGCAGCGCCTCGGTCGAGCCTTTGCGGAGCGAGCCGTCCTGATTCAGCCGGTAATTGAATTGGTCGGCAGCCCCGGCGCGATCCAGCTTTGGCAGTGACCCGGCGTCGAACCGGCCGTGGTGGCGATACGCGAGTTTGCGGGCGTCGGCCGCGTCCAAAACCTCGTCGCGCGTTTTGCCGCCCTCGAACTGGCCGCGCAGATTGACAAAAAAAACGCCGGCGGGAACCAACTTTTTCGCGCCGAATGTTTCGCGCGGATTTTTCCAATGCCGGAGCGCGTTCAGATAGGCGGGCAGTTGCAATTGCACGCCGTGTTCCACCAGCAGCGCGTCCCATTTCTTGCCGCCGGATTTGTAATCCATCACCACCGCAAGCACGCCGCCGTCCGGGTCGCGCCACAAATCCACGCGGTCAATCCGGCCTTGCAATGAGAGCTTGCGCCCGCCGTCCAAATCAATTTCCCACGCGGACGCGCGGGAATCTTTGCCGCCAAAATCCAGTTCCGCCGCCGCCGGGTCGAATTCATATTGCCCGCGCATCCACGCCACGATGACGGCGGCGAAATCCTGCAACGCTTCGGTCATCGCGCGCGCCTCGAACCGCGTCCGTGCCGTGTCGCGCATCAGCCCCGCCCGGAAATTTCCCATGAGCCCGCCGGCGGCAACACCAATCCGTTCGCGCGCCTCCGGCGGCGTGATGTCGCGCCAGCGCCTGCCTTCGGCAGCCAGTTGTTCGTGAAAAATTTTCAGGACCTCGTGCTGGAAACTGCCGCGTTCGCGCGCGTCCAGCTCGAACAGCTTCCGCTCGCCGGCGCGCAGGCCGGAGCGGACGAAGAACTTGAACGGGCACTGGGCGAATTCCTCCAGCCGGCTCACGGAAGTCTGCAGCACCGGGCCGAACAGTTTTTCCGCAAGCGCGGGGGAAAGATCTTCCTTTTCATCCGGTTCGCGCAATTGCGCCAGTTTTTCCGCGAGTGACTTGAGCGCGGGGAGCTCCAGCAGCCATTCCCAATTTTCAATTTTTAATTTTGAGTTTTTAATTGTTTCCAGCGGCACGACAAGCTCGTTCACATGTTCCGCGTCGCACCCGTCGAAGCGGGCGGAAAACTCTTCGACTTGGAGTTGTGGAAAAGTCCGTTGTAATTGCGCAACGAACGGCGATGGATTCAACGCCCGGCCGTCGGCGTCGTGGCGCGAAAAAGCAACGGTCAATTTTTCACTCGCGCGGGTGCAGGCGATGTAGCCGTAGAAATGCTCGCGCGAAAGCCGGTCGCGCAAGTCCGGGCCGAGCGAAACCGCCCGGCCCAACTCATCCCGGTCGGCCTCGGTCAAAATGGCGGAGGGCGCGGGCGCGGCGGGGAAAATGGATTCGTTCATGCCCAAAACGAGCGCGAGCTTCAAATCGGGATTGCGCGCGCGGTCAATCGCGCCGACCAGCACCTCGTCGAGCGAGGGCGGAATGACGCCGACGGTCAAGCCGGCCAGACCGGCCTCCAGAATTTGCAGCCAGTCCCGCAGCGGCAGGGACTCGTTCGGAAACGCAAGCATAAGATTGTCGAGCCAGGCGTTCATCTGCTCCCAAACGGTCTGGTGAATTGCGGATTGCGGATTGCGGATTGCGGATTTTTCCTCGTCAAAGGTCCAACGCTCCAGAGTTCGTTCGACTTTCAGATCGCTCCAGAGTTCGCGCAGGGCTTCGGCCAGTTGCGCGCCGGTCGGCTGGAATGGATTCCGGCCAAGCCGGTCGGAGAAATTTTCAAACGGCGGCAGGATTTTCCGGCGAAGCTGTTCGGAAAATTCGTCCGGCAGCGGCTCGCGCCATTTTTTGCCGCGCCAGCCAAATTCGAGCGCGGCGTTTTCCAGCCGGTCAATGTCGGTTTCCTCGACCGGACAGAATCCGGCCTTGAGCGCGGCGAACCAGTCGTCGTGCCGCCAGTCGCCCGCGACGGTGCGCAGCGCGCTGCGGGTCAGCTCGGCCAGCGGGTGGTGCGCGACGGATTCGCGGCGGTCGAGGAAGAACGGGATGCCGTAGCGGCAGAAAGTCCGCGCGAGCGGCTTGTGATAATTTGCCAGATTTCGGACGAGGACGGCGCAGTCGCGGAAGCGGTTTCCGGCGCGGACAAATTTCAGGATTTCGCGCGCGGCGAAAACGGCCTCGGCTTCGGGATTGGCGCAGGCAAAAACTGAAATTGCGGATTGCGGATTGCGGATTGCGGATTCATTGCAAGCCGGCTGCATCCAGTTCCTTTCGAGCCGGGCGAGTTCCGAATTTTCCGGGAAGCGGCTCCGTCCCGGCTGGCGCGGTAGCATTTCAACCTCGATTTCGCAGCCCGGCAGATTTTCAACCCGACGGCGGCATTGCGAACAGGTTTTGCCGACGGCGGCCCAGATCGAAAGCCAGGAGTCTTTGGCGCCAGCAAGCTGCGCGCCGGATTCGTCGAGGCAGAACGCGAGCGTGGCGCGCTCGCAGAACGGCAGGGCGGCGGCGAGCAGGTCCAGTTCCTGCGGCGTCATCTCGGCGAAACCGTCGAGCCACAGACCGGAAAAGCGGAAAGCGGAAGGCGGAAAGCGGAGATTTTCCCGCAGCGCGGTGGTGGCGAAATCGAGCAGGCAGTTCGCGTCCTGCAATCCGTGTCCGGCCAGCCAGCCGGCGTAATTTTCCGCCAGCAGCGCGAGGTCGTGGAGTTTGCCGCGCAATTCGGCGGGCAATCCGCCGGCCTGCGAAAGCGCGCGGAGTCTGGCGGGCGTGAGCTGGTGCTGCTGGAACTCATTGATCAGCGCGCTGGCTTCCCGGGCGAAACCCGGCCGGCGCGCGCTGCGGCGGAACAATTTCAGTTCATTCTCATGCTGCAGGAGCAGCGCGCGCAGGATCATGACGCGGCCCTCGTCGGACAACAGTTTCGGCGGGGCGACGGAGCATTTGTCGAGGACGAACCGCGCCAGCCGGTCGAAGGACAGGATTTGCAGCCGCGTGTAGCCGGAAATGTCCGCGCCGGCGAGCAACTGGCGTTCGAGCTGGAAGGTGGCCTGCTTGGGCGCGAGCAGAATCAGCGGCCCGCCTTTGGGATTTTCCCGCAATGCGGTGCGGATTTCCTTCAAGCATCGGAACGTCTTGCCGCTGCCGGCCGGGCCGAGGAGAAATCGCGCTTGCACAAGGGATTTTCCCCAAAAAAGGCCCGCGGCGGAAAGCAATTTATTCGTCATTTATGGCAAATTCAGGCTGGTCGCAGGCTGTGTTTTTTGTTTCCTTTGCCGGGAAACCCGCTATGATTTGCCCTGTTTGGGAAGTCAGAATTTGTTAACAGAACAATGAAAGAAAGAAAATTATGCCATTGACACATACACGGGAATTGTTTGCGAAGGCGTTGAAGGGCAAATACGCGATCGGCGCGTTCAACGTGAACAACATGGAACTCATCCAGGCCATCGTTGAGGCCTGCGAGGAGGAAAAGGCACCGCTCATCCTCCAGATCTCCAAGGGGGCACGCCAATACGCCAATCCGGTTTACCTCAAAAAACTCATCGAGGCGGCGGTCAGCCTGTCCAACATCCCCATCGCCGTCCATCTGGACCATGGCGACACCTTCGATCTGTGCAAACAGTGCATTGACGAGGGGTTCACGAGCGTGATGATTGACGCCAGCCACGAGCCGTTTGAAAAAAACGTCGAGATTTGCAAAAAAGTTGTGGACTACGCGCACAAGCACAACTGCTCCGTTGAAGGCGAGCTCGGCCATCTGGTCGGCGCGCAGTTTGACGATGGCGAAGAAGGCGGCGCGCACTCCACTAGCGGCCATTACACCAACCCGGACGAAGCCGTCAAGTTCGTCAAGGAAACCGGCGTGGATTCTCTCGCCGTCGCCATCGGCAACAGCCACGGCGCCTACAAATTCAAGGGCACACAGCACCTCGACCTCGAGCGCCTCAAGCTCATCAAGAAAGCGCTCATGGACGCCAACCTCGGCGATTATCCGCTGGTGCTCCACGGCGCTTCCAGCGTGCCGCAATATCTCGTCGCCGAAGTCAACAAATACGGCGGCAAAATGCCCGACGCGCAGGGCGTGCCGGAAGCCGACATCGAAATCGCGCGCCGCACGGGCTGCACAAAGGTCAACATTGACACCGACCTGCGCATCGCCCTGACCGCCGGCATCCGCAAGGTGTTCGTGGAAAAACCGGGTGAATTCGATCCCCGCAAATATCTCGGCCCGGCCCGCGCCAACGTCAAGGATCTCGTTCGCCACAAGGTGAAGAACGTTCTTTGCTGCGCCGGTCACGCCTTCGACTAAATCGAAATTTACCATCACGCCCCAAGCCAGTGCGGCTTGGGGCTTTTTGTTTTCCGGGCAAAAGTGGCACAGATGCTGTGCCAAAAGTTTCCAGCCGCCCCTTCTCTTCCGGTGTCAAAATTTAAAAAACACCGTGATTTCAACAGTTTCCGCGCACGAACCGGCTGGCATGGCCAAAGCTAAAAGAGACTTGTTGAAACAACAAACCAACGAAAGGACAATTATGATGAAACTGACAAAATATGAAAGACCCGGGCTGGTCTGGCCGGGCTTTGGCCGGCTGGCCGGATTGCAAGATGATCTGGACCGGCTGTTTGAATCGCCGCTGACGGGCTGGGCGCCCGCGCTCGACGTGCAGGAGGACAAGGACAAATTCACGATTCATGTGGAACTGGCCGGCCTCAAGCGCGAGGACATTGAGGTGTCATTGCAGGAGGGCGCGCTCGTCATCTCCGGCGAACGCAAGTCCGAGAAAATCGAAGAGGACGCGGAAATTCACCGGCAGGAACGTTTCTACGGGAAATTCCAGCGCGCGCTGACGCTGCCCGAGCCGGTTGCCGCCGACAAGGTGACGGCAGATTACAAGGACGGTGTGCTGACCGTCACGCTGCCGAAAACCGAGGAGGCCAAACCGAGGAAAATTGACGTGAGCGTCAATTAAGCCGGTTCGGAACAAACCACAAACTCCCACGATGGAAAAATCGCGGGAGTTTTTTTGCTTTGCCTTTGGTCCAATGGCATGGCTTACTATGCTGCTCGCAGACGTGGTAGGTTACCCAAGTGGCCAACGGGGGCAGACTGTAAATCTGCTGGCTATGCCTTCGATGGTTCGAATCCATCACCTACCACCACTTTGATTCAGACCAATAAAATCAATAGTTCTGTGAAGTTTTGATTTTTTGAAATCGGAGTCGCAATGCAAAGTCGTGACATTGCCAATGTCTTCCAAGGCTGTTTAAATCAGTCACGGCATGGTCGCGGTTCCTGCATTTCGCTGCGAATCCAGTTTCCGATGAGCGCACGCCTCATAATTTCACGCCACTTTGGGGCCGTGGGATGCGGATGGGAAAATTCCGATCGTTGCCACAAATAAAAAAGGCGGTCCGTTGCCGGGCCGTCATACGCCCGCCGACCGGTGACGACGGTGACTTCGTGTCCCTTTTCCGCCAGCGCCGACACCAGTTCGGCCAGATACTGGCCGGTGGCCATCACGTCGGGATAAAATGTCTGATTGAGGAGAAGAATTTTCAAAGATGAAACTCAATGTTCCGTCCGCCGGATTTTTAATTTGATGGCTCCCGGCAATTCATTCTTGGTGACCAGGACGAGATAGCCGCCGCCGCCCGCACCGGACAGTTTCCAGCCGAGCGCCGAGCCGGCGTATTGTCGGAGGGTGGCACGCACTTTTGGATCCGACATGGCGGGGAAGAGGCTGACTTGCGCCTCAAAGGACGCCCGGAAATGATGTCCAAACGCCTCCAAATCGCGCTTCAAAATCGCACGCCAGCAGGCATCCGCCGCGGCCGCGAGAGGGCGCACACGCCCCGGCGTGATCCGCCTGCCCTTGAAAACATCGTATCCCGATTTGCGCGGCCCCAGGGGAACCAGACACAAATGCTGTTCCAGCCAAGTCAGCACGTCTTCATTGTCCACCGATGTAATCTTCACCGGCCAGAACGCGCCACGATAATCCAACCGGTTCAATCCCGGGAAGACGATGCCGATGGAATCCTGGGAGCCGGAAAACTGCACCGTGCCCGGCGGATTCTCGAAGGAAAACAGCACCCGCGCCAGCTTGTCCCGGTCGTCGTCGGGAAGATCCGTCTGCCATAATTCAATCGCCCGGCGCCGGGTGCTGGAGGCCATGCCGCTGCGCTCGTTGAACTCCAGCGTCGGCTCCAGGCAGATGGTCAGCACCGGCCCCGCGCCGTGCTCTGAAACAAACGGCTGGTCCAGCCAGCCCCCGGCCAGATCCAGCCGATACGGAATCTGGCATTCCTGGCGCAGACTCGTCGTGGACCGCGCCGGCAGACCTTCCTGCGGATCGCGCCGCAACACGATGTATTTGATCCCCATGCGCTGGCAGAGTTCAGCCTTGGCGGGGGTGTTGCCCTCCTCGTTCACGATAAAAACATCCGGCTTCACCCGTTTGAGCTCATCCACGAAATCCAAAATGCCCGTCCCCCGGCTGATGACGCAGCGCTTCACGTGTCGCACGGCTTCGAGCATGTATTTGCGCTCCCGCTCGGTCGTGACCGGCGCCCGGCCCTTCAATCCGATCAATGTGCGGTCAGATCCCAGCGCCACAAACACATCTCCATGCCTCGCCGCCTTTTCCAGAAAACGGATGTGGCCGCTATGCAACATGTCAAAACAACCGCTGACGAAGACCTTCTGTTTGGGCATAGGCAGGCAGGTTAAATGCGCGCTGATGGCGAACGCCAGAAAAATGATTTCAGGATGAAGCCTTCAGTTTTTCCCGCCGGCGCATTGCCGCCAGAAGCGCCGACCGCAAAGCGCCAGCAAACCGGTTCCGGATATTGCGCCCCACATGGCGGATTCGGGAACAGTTTCAACAAGCGTGACTGTAAAACTAATATCGTCAATGCGCCAGTTGGCGGAACTGGGGTTATTTCCACTGCCATCGGAACCATAGATTCTAAATATGATACTCGTGTCGGAAGCCCCGGTGAGTGATCCGCTCAAAGGGGGACCGATCATTGCCCAAGAAGGATTGCTGCCGGTGGTGGTCAGCCCGGACACCGTGCCGATTGCCGCGGAATAATCGTCGACGCTGGAATAAAGAGTAATTTTAGTCGGCCCGGTGCTGGTGCTCCTTGAAGCCAGGGTTACCGAATCGAGTGTGATTGCATAGCCGGCGGCAGGAGTCAGTGTGACTTGAAAATATGTGCTGGTGCCTGTTGAAAACGCGGCGGGTTTGGCCTTCGCCTCGAAATTGTCACCACCGGAAGCATTGGCATATCCCGACGAGGAACTGCTGTCGCCAACCAGCGTCGCCGCCGATGAGCCGGACTGATTCACCGCCGGATCAGTGAACACCGCCGAAGCAATCCCCGCCGCATCCATTCCCAAAACTGAAGTTGAAGCTGCCGTGTTCCCGTTCCAGTAAATCACCGCCGCCCGGCCTGAACAAGCACCGGCAGCCATTATCACCAAAATGAACTGCCATTTCCGAATCATAAGCTTCCGCCTTTCTGATAAGCGTTTTCTCTGATGCGAGTCTGGATGGTAACAAGATTAATCCGCACGTCAACAACTTCATAAAGTTATAAGAATCCATTTTTAAATGATTAGCATTTCAAATTCCGACTGCGCGACTGCGCGCCCGTCACCGGATACGCGAGAAACTACGGCGCAAAACCGGGAACACGCAAACCGCGCGGCGCAGCGCACCCGGCGAATAGAATTCGCCGGGAATCCCATTGTGCGACGGTTTCAGCCGAAAACACTTCAGGCATCCTGATGGCGCCGAGTTTGGCCGGTTGCTCCCCGGGCGCCGCCAGAATCATCGTCTCAATGCAAGGCATTGCTGTAGTTCGCGGCACATACCATCAACTCGGCGGTTTGTTTAAGCAAGGACCCCTGATCAATCGCGGAGGCAATCATCCGTCGTTCTTGAAATCGTTTTATCACCACTTTCTGAAAATATTGCTCTGCGTCTTTGCGTCTCTGCGTTAAAATGGGTGCATGTTCGACTCGTTAAGCGGCAAACTCCAGAACGCCTTCCGTAATTTGCGCGGCCTCGGCAAAATTTCCGAGGCCAACGTCGGCGATTCCCTGCGCGAAGTCCGCATGGCGCTGCTGGAAGCCGACGTGAATTTCAAGGTCGCCCGCGATTTCATCGAGCGCGTCAAAACCAAAGCCATCGGCGCCGAGGTCGTCCAGAGCGTCCAGCCCGGCCAGCAAATTGTCAAAATCATCCACGACGAACTCGTGGACCTGCTCGGCTCGACCAACGCCACGCTAACGCTCGACGGAAATCCGAATTCAATTCTGATGGTCGGCCTGCACGGCTCCGGCAAGACGACTTCCAGCGGCAAACTCGCGCGCCTGCTCCAAAAACAGGGTCGCCAGCCATTACTCGTGGCGGCGGACGTTTATCGTCCGGCGGCGATGGATCAATTGGAAACGCTCGGCAAGCAAATTGAAATTCCGGTTTTCCTGAAACGGGGCGAGACCGACGTTTTGAAGATCGCCCGCGAAGCGCTCGACTTCGCGAAAGCCAACGGCCGCAATGTTTTGATTTTCGACACCGCCGGCCGGTTGCAGATTGACGAGCCGCTGGTGCAGGAACTCGTCCGCCTGCGCGATCTGGTGAAGCCGCAGGAAATCCTGCTCGTGCTGGACGCCGCCACCGGCCAGGAGGCCGTCAACGTCACCACACATTTCGACCAGGCGCTGCAAATCACCGGCTCAATCCTCACCAAGCTCGACGGCGACGCGCGCGGCGGCGCGGCGTTGAGCATGAAGGCCGTCACCGGCAAGCCCATCAAGTTCGCCGGCACCGGCGAGAAGCTGGACGAGTTCGAGCCGTTTCATCCCGAACGGATGGCGTCGCGGATTCTCGGCATGGGCGATGTCGTCAGCCTTGTCGAGAAGGCCGCCGAGGCCGTCAACGAAGCCGACGCCCGGCGCCTGGAAGAAAAAATGCGCAAGGGCGAGTTCACGCTGGAGGATTTTCTGGAGCAGTTGCGCGCGATGAAAAAACTCGGCTCGCTCGAAAGCATCGTCGGGATGCTGCCGGGCGGCGCGGAGATGTTGAAGCAGCAGGGCGACCTGTCGAAACAGGAAAGCGAATTCAAGCGCATGGAGGCGATGATTTGCGGCATGACGCCCAAGGAGCGCCAGAACCCGGCCATCCTGAACGCCAAGCGCCGCATCCGCATCGCCAAGGGCAGTGGCGTGAGCGTGACGGAGCTGAACACGATGCTGAACAAGTTCGGCCAGATGCAGCAGATGATGAAGAAGATGGGCAAGTTCCAGAAAATGATGGGACGCATGGGCGGCGGCCTGCCGGGAATGCTGCGGAGGTAAAAATCAAACTCGGCAAAATGAAACTTCCAAACGGCAACCGCGCAGACCTTGGCACGAAACTGGAAGATTATTCGTTGAATCCCTTGCACCGGCATGGGCAGCACAAGGCGCGCGTCTTTGAATCTGCGCTGGAGATTACGCTCGCCAACAGGGATGTGCTCGCCCGCGCCCTGCTGGCGGCGGCGAAGAATTCAGACAAATTCATCGCGCTTGGCGACAATGGATTTGGCGAAACTTATACGCTGCGTTTCCGTCTCACGACCTCAAAAGGCTCCGCAACCGTTTTGAGCGCGTGGATTGTCCGGCGCAATGAGGACTTTCCAAGACTGACAACCTGTTTTATAGTCTAGAGCGATGAACGATGGCATACACATGCACGACGTGGTGGTTCTCCTTGAGGACACGCGGACGAAGCATTTTGAAACCGGCCAGCCGCTGATGCTCCGGCGCGGGCAGGTGGGAACTGTCGTGATGACTTTCGACGGCGGCGCGTTTGAAGTGGAATTTGCCGGACGCGACGGTCGCGCGTATGCCTTGTTTCCCGTTGCCGCAGAAAAACTCATGCCCCTGAAAGACACGCCCGAACTCGCGGCGGCTTAAATTTCATAAAATGATGG
>Ga0181519_10003839_pt1 | contig 12281 bp, 8 predicted proteins | sample PEATcosm2014_Bin_26_FD_121102 | JGI IMG/M metagenome (GOLD analysis project Ga0181519, IMG submission 121102) | Peatland microbial communities from MTU Mesocosm Facility, Houghton, MI, USA - PEATcosm2014_Bin02_10_metaG | ecosystem: Environmental > Terrestrial > Soil > Wetlands > Peat | place... | reverse complement strand
GTCGCCCACCTGGTGCACGCCGAGAGCGACCGTGGCCACAGCGCCGAGGGCGCCTACACCGGCGTGTGGACGGCGACCGAGAAGCTCGGGCTCGCGCTCGGTCCGGCGATCACCGGCCTCGTGCTGTGGGCGGCGTCGGGACCGGCCGTGGCCGCGCTCGCGGCGCTCGCCGCGCTGGGCCCGCCCCTGCTCAGCCTGATCGCGCTCGGGATCCTCCGCGCGCCGGACGACCCGATGCGCCCGGCCGCCCAGGAGTCGGCATGCTGACCAAGGCCCCGCTGCTGCCGCGGGTCAGCGATTACCCTGCCTGGCACGCGGCCCGCAGCCCCGCGGCCGTGGCGCTCGCGGTGGGTGGCGCACGCAGGAGCTACGCGGACCTCGCCGCCGCGATCGACGCGCTCGCCTGCGCCCTGCTGGCGGCCGGTGTGTCCAAGGGCGACCGGGTCGCGACCTTGTGCCCGCCGCACCCGGACTTCGCCATCGCCTTCCTCGCCACCGCTTCGATCGGCGCGATCTGGGTCGGCCTGAATCCGCGCTACCGACTGGAGGAGTTGCGCTACGTCGTCGCCGACGCCGAACCGGTCGTGCTGCTCGCCCGCACGACCATCCGCGAGCGGGACTACACGGCGGACATCGGCGCGCTGGCCGGCGCCAGTCCGGCGCTGCGCCACGTGGTGCTGCTGGACGCGCCGCCGGCCGCGGCGGCCGGGGCGGCCGTGTCGCTCGAGGCGTTCATCGAGGGCGGCCGAGCCGTCCGCGCCGAGCGGCTGGCCGCCGCCCGGGCGGCCTGCGGTGGCCGCGATCCCTGCGTGATCGTCTACACCTCCGGGTCGACCGGTGCTCCGAAAGGGGCGCTGCTGCACCACGAGGGGATTGCGGCCTTCAGCCGGACCCAGAACGAGGTCTGGCCCGTCGATCCGCAGCGCATGGTCAACTACTTCCCGATCAACCACATCGGCTGCCTGATCGACTGCACGATGCCGTGCCTGGTCGCCGGTGGCGCCGTCGTGTTCATGGAGCAGTTCGAGCCGGCCGCCTGCCTCGACCTCATGGTGCGCGAGCGCATCACGATCTGGGGCTCGGTGCCGAGCGTGTTCCAGATGCAGCTGGCACTGCCGGGCTTCGACGCCTACGACCTGTCCGCGGTGCAGCTGATCCTGTGGGAAGGCGCGGCGCTGCCGCGCGAGATCATCGAGCGGCTGCTGCGGGTATGCCCGCGTCTCGGCACGAACTACGGCATGACCGAGGCGACCAGCGCCATCACCGTGGTCGAGCCGACCGACGACGTCGACGTGCTCGCCAACAGCGTCGGCTACCCGTTCCCGGGGGTCCAGCTGCGGATCGTCGACGAGGCCGGCGGTGTCTGCGCTTCGGGACGGAGCGGCGAGATTCAGACGCGCTCCGCGCACAATTTCGCCGGCTACTGGCGGCGCCCCGATGCGACGGCAGCGGCGTTCACCGCCGATGGCTGGTTCCGCACCGGCGATCTCGGCGAACTGCGCGCGGACGGCCGGCTGCGGCTCGTCGGGCGCATCAAGGAGATGTACAAGTCGGGCGGCTACAACGTCTACCCGCGCGAGATCGAGCTCGCGCTCGAGGCGCATCCGGCCGTCGCGCTCGCGGCAGTGGTCGCGGTACCGGACCCGCTGTGGCAGGAGGTCGGGGTCGCCTACGTCGCCACGCGCGCGCCGGTGTCGGCGGCGGAGCTCGCCGAGCACTGCCGGGCGAGGCTTGCGAACTACAAGGTCCCGAAACGCGTCGTGATCGAGAACGACCTGCCGCTGCTGCCGATCGGCAAGGTCGACAAGCGCGCGCTGCGGGAGCGCGCCGAGCGCGAGCGCTGAGCAGCGGCGCGGCCGGCCCGTGCGCCGCTCAGCGCTGCGCGAGTCGCGCCTCGGCGAGGCGGTCGGCGACCACGCTCGGTGCCTCGCCGCTGCGCGCCGCCTCCTCGAGGATCATCCGCGTGCGATCGAAGATCGCGCGACAGTCGTCGAGCACGGCGGCGACGTCGTAGCCGGGTCGCAACGCGTGCACCAGGTCGACGAGGCCACCGACGTTGATCGCGTAGTCCGGTGCATAGGCGATGCCGCGCGCGGCGAGCGCACGGCCATCGGCGGCGGCGGCGAGCTGGTTGTTGGCCGCGCCGGCGATCGCCCGGCAGCGAAGCCTGGGGACGGTGCCGGAGTTCAGGATGCCGCCGAGCGCGCACGGGGCGAGCACGTCGACCGGCTGCTCGAGGATGACGTCGGTTGCGACCGGCACTGCCCCCCAGCGCTCGGCTGCCGCCCGCGCGAGCGAGCCATCGAGATCCGTCACGTAGAGCCGCGCGCCGGCCTCGGCGAGGTAGGCGCACAGCTGCCAGCCGACCGCGCCGAGCCCCTGCACCGCGATGCTCCTGCCGGCCAGGGCGTCGGAGCCGAAGACGTGCGCGGCGACGGCCCGGATGCCCTGGAACGTACCGAACGCGGTGGCCGGCGCGGCACGCCCGTCCGCCAGCAGCGGCGCGCAGGCGAAGCGCGTCGACTCGGCGATCACCGCGACGTCGGCCGCGCCGATCCCGACGTCGTCGGAGACGGTGTAGCGCCCGCCGAGTGAGTCGACCGCGCGCCCGATCACCGCGAGCAGCTCGCGCGTCTTGTCGGTGTGCGGGTCGCCGATGACCACCGACTTGCCACCGCCATACGGCAGGCCGGCGAGCGCGGCCTTGTAGCTCATGCCCTTCGACAGTCGCAGTGCGTCGCCAAGCGCCGCGTCCAGATTGGCGTACGGCCACATGCGACAGCCACCGACGGCCGGGCCGCGCACCGTGCTGTGGATCGCGACGATGAAGCGCACGCCCGTGGTGCGATCCTGGAAGAGGTGAACCGCCTCGTGCCGCTCGCGCGTCACGAGCTCGAGGGCGGTCACGATGGCGGCCCCGTGCCGCTCGCGCCCTCACGCGCCATGCCACGCCACCGTCAGCGACTCGGCCTGGTGAAACTCCGAGCCGTGCGGCGCGGCCGACCGCGCGAGGTCGACCGCGAGGCCCGGCAGCCCCGCGAACAGCTCCTCGAGGGCGATGCGTGCCTCGGTCCGCGCGACCTGGAAGCCGAGGCAGGCGTGCACGCCGGTCGCGAACGCGATGTGGCGGCGCGCGTTCGGGCGCTCGAGGTCGAATTGGTCGGGCCGGTCGAACACGTCCGGATCGCGGTTGGCCGAGCCGAGCATGCAGTTGACGGTCTCGCCGGCGCGGAACGTGACGCCGCGGAACTCGACGTCCGCGACGACATGGCGCGTCGCGGACTGCACCGGGCTTCGCCAGCGCGTCGCCTCGTCGATCGCGGCCGGCAGCAGCGCCGGGTCGGCGCGCACGCGCTCGAACACGGCGGGCTGCCGCGCGAGCGCCCACAGCGTGTTGACGATGAGCGCGTCGACCGTCGAGATGCCGCCGAAGAAGATGATCGACAGGTTGCGCCGGATCTCCTCGTCGCCGAGCCGCGCGGGACCGGCCGCGAGCGCGAGGTCCGCGAGCAGCGAAGCCGGGCCGTCGGGCGTCACCGCGGCGAGCGCCTCGTCGAGGAAGGCGTGCAGCTCGGCGCAGGCAACCTGCGCCTGCGCGCGGATTGCCGCGTCGAGGCCGTAGTTGGCGAGCGCCCGTCCGAAGACGTCGTACCAGCCGCGCAGCCGGCTCTCGGCCGAAGCCGGCAGGCCCGCCATCGCCAGCATCGTGAGCACCGGCAGCCGCCGCGCGAACGCGGCGCGCAGCTCGGCCTCACGGCGCGGACGCAGTTCGTCGACGAGGCGGCGCGCCGCAGTCCGGATCGCCGGCTCGAGCCGCTCGCGGATCGCGGCCGGCTGGAACGCGGCCTGCGCGGCGCCCCGGTAGCGCTCGTGCAGCTCGCCATCGACGGACAGCATCTGCCTGCCAAAGGTGTCGCGGACCGGCGAATCGGGCGATCCGGTCACGAAGCGCGTCGCGTCGAGCAGCACGTCGCGAACGTCGGCGTAGCGCGTCACGTACCACATGCCGAGCGCCGCGACCCAGCTCACCGGCTCCTGCAGCCGCAGCGCCTCGAGGTGCGGGTATGGATCGGCGTCGAGCGCGGCCGCCGTCAGCGCGGCGCCGATCGGGAAGCGCCCGCGCCGCTCCGCCACGAGTGCCTCGCTGCTGCTGCGGTGCTCCATGCGCTGCTCCGCCTACGGGCCGGCCAGCCGCCCGTGCGCGCGCAGCAGCTCGCGGACGCGCGCGACCGGCAGCGACTCCACGGAGTGCCCGGAGATCCCGGTCATCGGTGTTGCCGCGAACAGCGAGTTGACGATCGCCTCCTCGGTCGCGAGCACCACGGCGGCGAAGATGGGATTGAGCGCGAGGCTGTCGAGGTAGTCGACCGTGTGGACCGCCCCGGCGCCGGCGGACGGCCGGCCGGTGGCGAAGGCGACGAACAGATCTCCGGACGTCGTCCCCGACATGCCGCCGACCCGCGCCATGCCGTGCGTCGCCCGCGCCGCGACCCGCCGCAGCTGGTGCGGCAGCAGCGGCGCGTCGGTCGCAATCACGACGACCAGCGAGCCCTCCTTGGCCCTGGCCGGCGGCGGACTGGCGGCGAGCTCCGCTCCCACCGGCACGCCGGCGATCGTCAGCTGCTCGCGGCTGCCGTAGTTGGCCTGCACGAGCACGCCGACCGTGTACTCCTTGCCGGCGACCTGGACGCGGCGCGACGCCGTTCCGATGCCCGCCTTGTAGCCATGGGCGATCATGCCCGTGCCACCACCGACGCTGCCCTCGGCGACCGGGCCGGATTTCGCGGCGTCGATCGCGGCGAAGACGTGCTCGGCGTGGACGTGGCCGCCGAAGCTGTCGTTGAGATGGCCGTCGAAGGTCTCGGCGACGACCGGCAGCGAGTAGGCGAACATGTCCTCTGGATCACCGCCCGTCCGGCGCCGGTACCAGGCGAGGACCGCGTCGCGGACCGTGCCGACGCTGCCGGTCCCCGTGAGGCAGATGGGCCCCGTGAATTCGCCGAGCTCGTCGATCAGCGCGTGGCCGGTGATCTCGCCCGTGCCGTTGGCGACGAAGACGCCGCCGTAGACGAAGCCCGGGTAGTCGCGCCCCTTCGGAAAAATGACGGTCACGCCGGTGCGGACCGGGCCCTTGCCCACCACCAGCGCACCGTCGCCGCTGATCAGCGTCGTATGCCCGACCTCGACGCCCGGCACGTCCGTGATCGCATTCCAGGGGCCCGGCGTGCCGTTGAACGGGACGCCGGCGTCCCGGGCGCGCGGCGCGGTCGCGGGCGCCGCGAGCGCCGCGCCGGCCGCGATCGCGAGGCAGGCGGATGCGATGATCAACCGAGCGCGCGTCATGGGTTGCCGCCTTCCGTGTTAGCATTGACCGGTGGATAGTATTCTGACCGATGGATTCACCGCGGTCCATACTCTATATATAGTCACCCCGCGGTAACGCGGAGCGCCCATGCACCATCGCTTCCCCCCGCTGCTCGCAGCCACGATCATCGCCTGCGGCGCCGCGCTCGCCGCGCCGCGAGCGCTGGCCGAGGATTTCGACACTCTGCTCCTCGGCGGCACCGTCATCGACGGTACCGGCGCGCCGGCGCGGCGCGCGGACGTCGCCATCAAGGACGGGCGCATCGCCGCCGTCGGCGACCTCAAGCGCCGCCGCGCCCGCGTGCGGCTCGACGTGCGCGGCCTCGTCGTCGCCCCCGGCTTCATCGACGTGCACAACCACGCCGACGAGGATGCCACCGACCCGAAGTACCGGCCGGCTCCGGCGATGATTCACCAGGGCGTGACGACGGCCGTATTCGGCGTCGACGGCGAATATGATCTCGACACCTTCCGCAAGCTCAAGGCCGAGCTGGCCGGCGCAGGGTTCGGGGTCAACGTCGCCGCCTATATCGGTCACAACGGCCTGCGACTCGCGCACGTCGGCACCGGCGACCGGCCGCCGACTGCGGCCGAGCTCGCGGCGATGCAGGCCGATGTCGCCAGTGCCATGCGCGAGGGTGCGCTCGGCCTGTCCACCGGGCTCATGTATCTGCCCGGGCTCTACGCGACCACCGAGGAGGTGATCGCGCTCGGGCGGCCGGCCGCACCGTTCGGCGGTCTGTACGACTCGCACGACCGCGATCCGGCGTTCAACCTGCTTGACTCGGTACGCGAGTGCCTCGACATCGCCCGTGGCGCGGGACTCGAGGCCCACGTCGCCCATCTCAAGGCCGTCGGCCTGCATAACGCGGGGCGGACGACCGACCTGATCCGCATGATCGAGGAGCGACGCGCGCACGGCGAGACCGTGACCGCCGACGTCTACCCCTACGATGGCGCCTCGGCGCGCCTGCTGGTCGAGGTGCCGATCCCGCCACCGGGCAGCACGCTCGCGCGCGCGCTCGACAGGCTCGGCGATCCCGCCACGCCCGAGGCCGAGCGACCGGCAGTGCTCGCGGAGATCGTCGCCGGCTGGCGCACCATCCTTGCGGACCCGGCCGCCCGCGCCGAGGTTGAGCGGCTGACGGCGCAGCCACCGCCCGGCACGTTCAGCTGGGTCAAGTCGGTCGGCTACGATTCGTTTCGCATCGTGTCGAGCCGCGATCCGGCACGTCGCGACCGCATGCTCGTCGACCTCGCCGCGGCCCGCGGCGTCGCGCCGTTCGCCATGCTGGCCGATCTCATTCTCGAGGAGGGCGCGACGATCAAGCTGACGCTCGGCTCGATCCGCGAGAACGAGGTCCAGCAGCTGCTGCGCCAGCCCTGGGTGATGATCTCGAGCGACGGCAAGGAGGGCGGGATCGACGGCGGTCGCGGCCACCCGCGCTACCGCGGCAGCTTCGCCCGCGTGCTCGGTCACTATGTCCGCGACGTGCAACTGTTCCCGCTCGAAACGGCCGTCTACAAGATGAGCGGCCTGCCGGCCAGCTACCTCAAGCTCGCCGACCGCGGGGTGCTGCGCGCCGGCGCTGCCGCCGACGTCGCGGTGTTCGATGCCGCCGCGATCCGCGACGTCGCCACCTGGGACGATCCGCGGCCGTACGCGGTCGGCGTGCGCTACGTGTTCGTCAACGGCGTCACGGCGCTCAACGCCGGCGCGCCCACCGGCGCGCTCGCGGGGCGGTTCCTGCCCTTTCGCGGCGGCGCGGGCGCGGCCGTGGCCGCGGCCCGGGACCCTGACGATATACAATAGGCCACCCAGCGCGGACCGCGGCGAGGGCCGATGACCACCAGCAGAAAGAGACCGGCCCGCAAGCCGGTCGCCGAACCGCGTCCCGGCCCGTCCGCCGACCGCAAGAGAGGTTCGTTCACGTTCATCGAGGAGGCGCGGCGCCGCCAGATCCTCGATGCGGCGCTGACGCTGTTCGCCGAGCGTGGCTACGACCGCACCTCGCTGACCGACCTCGCGGCCGCCATCGGCGTCAGCAAGGGGGTCGTGTCCTACCATTTTCACGGCAAGGCGGAACTCGGGCGCGAGGCGCTGCGGCACCTGATCCGCCGCTATCGCGACTTCGTCCGCGAGCGCCTCGATGCCAAGGCGACGGCGCGCGAGCGCCTGCTCGAGCTGCCGATCGCGTGCATCGACTTCGTGCAGCAGCAGCCGCTGCCGTACCTCGTCTATCTGGACACGCTCGGCAGCTTCGGCACGGCGACCGAGCGCCAGGAATTCATGGCCCGCGCCATCGCCGGCATGCGCCACCTGCTCACGGAACTGATCCTCGCGGCGCAGGCGGAGGGCTCGGTCGCCCGCTTCGCCCCGGGCCCGCTCGCCGACCTCATCCAGGCGTCGGTCGACGGCCTGATGGAGCAGGTCGCGCTCGAACCCGGCGCCGTGGACCTCGACGGCGCCAAGGTCCTGCTGCTGCAGATGATGAACGGCGTCCTCGACGCCCGCTGACGCGGTGGCCGGCGGGCACCGCGCCGCGGCGGCGCGATGCCCGGCCCGCTCAGAACCCGACGCGGCCCTCGACCCCGTACATGCGCGGGAAGCCGAGGCTCTGGATCACCTGTCCGGGGACGATCGGTCCGTCCTCGCGCGTGACCGCGTACAGCTTGTTCGTCAGGTTCTTCCCCCACAGCACGACCGACCAGCGCGTGCCATGGCCGACGCCGAGCCGGGCGTTGACCAGCGTATAGCCGCCCTGCGTCAGCACCGGGTCGTTGCTCGGATCGAAGAAGGTACCGCTGCGATAGGTCACGTCGGCGCGTGCGATCAGATCCAGTTGCGCGGCGACCGGATGCCGGTAGTCGAGCGCCGCTGAGACGGCGTTGCGCGCGGCGTCCGGGAGCTGGTTGCCGGAGTAGTCCGCGCCCGCGGGCGTCGCATTGGCGTACGAGCGGTAATGCGAGTCGTTGTAGCCGTAGGCCAGCGTGCCGTCGAGGCCGGTCGCCAGCGCCGCGCGCGCCTCGAGCTCGAAGCCCGTGCTCTGCGCCGTGGCGGCGTTCGAGGTCGTGTACTGCGGCACGCCGTTGATCAGCAGCAGCTGGTTGACCTGCAGGTTCTGGTAGTCGAGGTAGTACGCGGCGAGGTTCAGGAACATCCGGCCGTCGAACAGCCGCAGCTTGAGCCCGGCCTCGTAGCTGTCGACGGTCTCGGGGGCGTAGCGCGCGTCGTCGGTCGGCGTCACGGAGAACACGTTGAAGCCGCCGGCCTTGAAGCCCTGGCTGTAGGTCGCGTAGGCGAGCACGGCCGGGTCGGGCTTGTAGCTGATGGTTGCCGACGCGGTGGTCTTGTCGTCGGTGCGGGTCAGCGACCGCTCCGCGTAGGACGCCAGGAACACGCCGTACGGGTCGCCGATACCGGACGCGTCCAGATCCTTCTTCTCGTCCGAGTAGCGGACCGACGCCGAGGCGCTCCAGCGTGCGGTGAAGTCGTACCCGACCTGCAGGTACGCGGCCGTGCTCTCGGTCGTGATGTTGCCGAAGATCTGTGCCGACTCGTCCTGCGGATAGACGCCGAGCCCCGCGCCGAAAGTCGCGGTCGAGACCGTATCGAGGTGCTGGCGCGAGTAGTACGCACCGACGATGTAGCTCAGCGGGCCCTTGAGGTCGGACACCCAGCGCAGGTCCTCCGACCACTCCGACTGGTCCTCGGTGATGCCCGAGCTCAGCAGGTCGACCGGCGCATAGGTGTTGTCGGCGAAGTTGTACCAGGTGTACTGGCGGTAGGCGCTCAGCGAGGTGAGCCGGCCGGCCGTGGTGTGCCAGTCGAGTTGCGCCGAGACGCCCGACACGTCACGGTTCTGGACCGTGTCCCGATAGTCGTTGACGACCCGGTCCCACGGGCTTGCGTCGGCGTAGGGCGTGCCGGCGAACTCGCCGTTCAGGTACACGTCCGCAGAGCCGTCGTTGGTCCGGTCGCGCGACTTGTCGGCTCGCAGCAGCAGCTGCACGTCGCTCGACAGCTTGAACAGCAGCGCCACCCGTCCGGCATCCTCGTCGACATTGTCGAGCTTCGTGCCGGTGTAGAGGTTCGTGACCAGCCCGTCGCGATGCTGCGTCGACACCGAGAGTCGACCGAGCACGGCGTCGCTGCCAAGGGGACCGGAGACGCTCGCGTAGGCGGAGACCGCAGAGTAGTTGCCGAAGTCGACCGCCAGGTCGGCCTCCGGCGTCTCGGTCGGCAGCCGGGTGATGAAGTTCATCGCGCCGGCGATCGTGTTCTTGCCGTAGAGCGCACCCTGCGGTCCGCGCACGAACTCGATGCGGTCGATGTCGTAGATGTTGGCGTTGATCGTCGTCGGCCGCGACATGTAGACGCCGTCGACGAAGATGCCGACCGACGGGTCGACGCCGGGGTTGTTTGGGTTCGACGAGATGCCGCGGACCACGATGTTGGTGTTGCGCAGGTCGTTGTTGGCGTTGATGTAGACGTTGGGAACCGACGAGGCGAAGTCATCGACGCGGGCCGCGCCGGCCCCTTCGAGCTCGGCACCTGTGAGCGCACTGACGGCCGCCGGCACGTCCTGCAGCGGGGCCTCGCGCCGCTGCGCCGTCACCACCACATCCTCGAGGCGCCCGGTCTCGTCGGCGAGGGCCGGCGCCGCAGCGGCCAGGCCGAGCACCACCACGACCGCCCGACGCAAGATCCAACCCGTACCCGTCTGCTTGACCATCGTTAGCCCCCCGCTGTTGGTCCACGGCACCGTTTCGATCGCTGCTACCCGCCCGCTCGCGCGGCGGCCGTCGCCCGGCCACCACCCTCCGCAAATCCCCTGTCGCGCCCGCGGTCCGTCACGGCAGCCGACGGCCCTGGATCCGCCCGTTGAGTACGTCGATGCTGAGCGCCGAGAAACGGCCGTCCTTGCCGGGAGCGCCGAACTCGAACACCCATTCGTCGTCCGGCGCGAGCGTGAAGCGGCCATTGCCGCGCGCGACCAGCGGCAGCAGTGCCGCCGCGGGCTCGCCGCGCCCGAAGCCGAGGTACAGCTGCCCGCCGCGGGCGACGAACTCGACCTCGGGCGTGGCGAAACGCACCGGGCCGATGGCGTACACGCCGGCGACGCGCTCGAGGTCGCGCGCGGTCGGTGTCTGGGGCGGCGGCGGCCCCGGCAGGCCGAGGACGATCCGCGCGATCTTGCGTTCGAGCGACACGGCGCTGATGAGCTCGGCCTTGCGGTTGGTGAGCACGGCGATCGTGAGGTCCGGGTCGGGGTAGTACGCGTGCGCCGCGGCGAAGCCCCAGATCTCGCCGGAGTGCGCGTATTTCGTGACCCCGCCGAAATCGGACTTGATGAGCGCGCCCCACAGGTACTGGTTCGGCGTGCCGTCGGCGAGCGGGTGGCTCGTCAGGATGAGCGCGCGCACCTTCGGATCGACCGCGTCGGAGCGGAACACGGCGCGGCGGTACCTGGCGATGTCGCCGGCCGTCGCCAGCAGCGAGCCCGCCGAAAATGGCACGAGGTAGTGCCACGGCGCGGCGTTCTCGAGGCCGTGCGCGCCGACTTCGTAGCCGCGCGCGCGGTTGGCGACGATCTGCCGGTCGTCGCCGGATGACACCGAGGCGAGCCCGAGCGGCCGCGTGATGTGTTCCTCGATGTAGTCGTAGTAGCTCTGGCCGCTGACGCGCTCGACCAGCAGACCGAGCAGGTAGTAGCCCGAGTTCGTGTAGCTCCACTGGCTGCCGGGCTCGAAGGCGAGCGGCAGCGCCGCGAAGGTGGCGAGCATCGAGGCGCGGTCGCCGTTGCTGCGCCGCAGCTGCAGCCCCGCGACCTCGTTGACGTAGTTCGGGATTCCCGAGGTGTGGTCGAGGAGCTCGCGGACCCTGACCCGGGCGCCCGGGCCCGTGTAGTCGGTCAGGTAGTGGCCGATCGTCGCCTCGGGGTCGATCTTGCCCGCGGCGACGAGCTGCAGGACCGCATGCGCCGTGAACGCCTTGGTGATCGAGCCGATCGCGAACACGGTGTCGGGCGTGACCGCGACCGCATGCTCGGCGTCGGCGACGCCGAAGCCCTCGGCGTACACCTCGGCGCCGCCCCGGTCGATGTAGACACTGATGCCGGGCGCGTGCACGCGCTCCGCATAGTCGGCAACCGTGGCAGCGATCGCCACGCGCTGCTCCGGGGTGAGCGCGCCGCCGGTCGCAGCCGCAGCCATGGCCGGCGCGAGCAACGCGAACGCGGCGATCACCCAAGTACGCACATCACCGTATCGGATCTGCATCGACATCCTCCTCAGACCTGCCGGACGTGACCGGCGCCCGCCCCGTCGCCGAACAACTTGAGCACCGTCTGCACCTCGAGCCGGAGCGCGTGGTTGACCGCCTCCGCGCCGCGCGCGCGCAGGGCGGCGAGCGTCGCCGCGAGCGCGGCGGGCGGCAGTTCGCACAGCGTCGTCGCCAGCGTCAGCGCCTCGGCGAGCACGGCGCCCGGCGGCGTCAGCCTGCTGGCGAGGCCGCTGGCCACCGCAGGCTCGGCGAGCATCCGCTCGCCGGTGAGCAACAGCAGTGCCGCGCGGGTCGGCCCGACCAGGCGCGGCAGCAGCTCGAGCGCGGCATTGGTGAAATAGAGCCCGCGTGCGAGCTCCGGGAACATGAAGTAGGCCGACGGGTCGACGAGGCGGACATCGCACGCCAGCGTGATCTCGGCGCCGAAGCCGACCGCCGGGCCGTTGATCGCGGCGACCGTCGGCTTCGGGGAGGCGAGCAGCAGCCGCGTGATGTCCTGCAGCTCCTCGAGCCGCCGCTCCTGCTCGCGGCTGTCCGCCGCGACGTCGCGTTGCGTCTCGCCGAGGTCGTGGCCCGAGCTGAAGGCGCGGCCGTTGCCCGTGAGCACCAGCGCCCGCAGCGCCTGATCCGC
>Ga0181519_10003838_pt1 | contig 12282 bp, 11 predicted proteins | sample PEATcosm2014_Bin_26_FD_121102 | JGI IMG/M metagenome (GOLD analysis project Ga0181519, IMG submission 121102) | Peatland microbial communities from MTU Mesocosm Facility, Houghton, MI, USA - PEATcosm2014_Bin02_10_metaG | ecosystem: Environmental > Terrestrial > Soil > Wetlands > Peat | place... | reverse complement strand
ACGGTAAGCGCGTCGGCAATCGGCAGCGCCGCGGCCAGCAGGCTGGCGAACTGGCGCGTCAGCACGGCAAGGTCGGTCTGCGACAGGCGCCGGCCGCGCAGCGTGCCGGGCCGCCGCCGCATGGCGTCGGACTCGACCGCCTCCACCGAAAGCGGCACGAGCCCCTGGTTGCGCAGCATCTGGCGCGCCAGGCGTGCGCTGTCGGCCTCGAGCACGCCGACCTGGTCCTTGCCCAGGCCGTCGGCAGCGGAGTAGCGAAAGGCAGTCACGCGCGCGTTTCGGCCAGGGGATCAATCCCGCGTGACGCGCAGGATCTCCTCCTGCGAGGTGATGCCCGCGGCGTACCAGCGCTGGGCGTCGGCGCGCAGCGGCAGCATCCCGGCAGCCTCGGCGGTACGGCGGATTTCCTGTTCGTTGGCGGCGCCGTGGATGAGTCCGCGGATCGCGTCGTCGACGGGCAGCAGCTCGTAGATGCCGGTGCGCCCTATGTACCCGGTGTGGTTGCACTGCGCGCATCCCACCGGATGGAATCCGCCCCCCCCGGCCTCCGGCTGCTTGCAGTGCGGGCACAGCTTGCGCACCAGGCGCTGCGCCAGCACGCCCAGCAGGGAGGACGACAGCAGGAACGGTTCGATGCCCATGTCGATGAGCCGCGTGACGGCGGTGGCCGCGTCGTTGGTATGCAGGGTGGCAAGCACGAGGTGGCCGGTGAGCGAGGCCTGCACCGCGATCTGGGCGGTTTCGAGGTCGCGGATCTCGCCGATCATGATCACGTCCGGGTCCTGGCGCAGGATCGAGCGCAGCGCCCGCGCGAAGCTCATGTCGATCTTGGCGTTCACCTGGGTCTGCCCGACGCCGGGCAGGTCGTACTCGATGGGATCCTCCACCGTCATGATGTTGGTGGTGGCGTTGTCGAGGCGGCGGATCGCGGCGTACAGGGTGGTGGATTTTCCCGAGCCGGTAGGGCCCGTCACGAGCAGGATGCCGTGGGGCTGGTGGAAAAGGGAGTCGAAGATCTTCAGGGTACGGTCGGACATTCCCAGCGTGGTGAGGTCGATGCGCGCCAGGTCCTTTTCGAGCAGCCGCAGCACCACGCGCTCGCCATGGCCGGTGGGCAGGGTGGAAACCCGCACGTCGATCGCGCGGCCACCCACCCGCAGCGTGATGCGGCCGTCCTGGGGCAGGCGTTTCTCGGCGATGTCCATGGCCGCCATGATCTTGATGCGCGACACCAGGGCCGCGTGCAGCGCGCGCTTTGGCCGGACGATGTCGCGCAGCGTGCCGTCCACGCGGAAGCGCACCAGGGAGGACTGCTCGAAGGCCTCCAGGTGGATGTCCGAGGCGCCGTCGCGCGCGGCGTGCGTGAGCAGCGCATTGATCATGCGGATGATGGGGGCGTCGTCCTCGGTCTCGAGCAGGTCCTCGATGTCCGGCACGTCCTGCATCATGCGCGTGATGTCGATCTCGCCCTCGATGTCGCCGACGATCTGCTGGGCCGAATCCTCGGGGCGCGAATACGTCTGCGCGATGGCCTCGGCCAGCACCTGGGCGTCGACGATGGTCGGCCGCAGCCGTCCCGGAAAGGCGCGCATCACCTCGTTGAGCGCTTCCGTTGCCGTGGCCTCGGTGATCCACACCTCGGCCTCGCGGTCCCCGTGCGGCTTGAGCAGGATCGCGTTGTCGCGCGCGAAGGCGTAGGGAACGTACTGCTGCGCGCTGCTCATGGCGAAGGGGTGGCCGCCGGCGCGGGGACCGCCGCCGGAGCGCCGTCATGCACGATCGTGGGCGTATATCCCATTCCGCGCAGCAGGGCCAGCGTGTCCTCGACGCTGCGCTGGCCGCGATCGACGACGACCCGCAGCTGCATGCTGGCGGTGCCCGATTCGGCCAGCGGCTCCCAGCGCGTCTGGATGCCGGCGTTCTTGAGCTGGCGCTGCAGCTGCGCGGCCTCCTCGGTGGTGTCCACCACGGCCACCGCGATGCGCGCATCGGGCGCCGCCGCCGCTGCGGCCGCCGCGGATCCTGCCGGGGAGGGCGGCAGCGGCGGGATCGACAGGGGCATGTCGGAGAGCACCAGATTGCTCTGGGGCGCGGCATTGGTCAGCTCGTTGCGGATATAGGCGTAGCGGTCCGCCGTGACGCTGTGCGACGCGGTCTCGTCGCGGATCACGGTGGGCCGCAGGAAGATCATGGTCTGGGTCTTGACGTGCTCGCGCGAGTCGTAGCGGAACAGGGCGCCCAGCACGGGGATGTCGCCCAGCAGCGGCACCTTGTTCTGGTTTTCCGTGACCTGGTCCTGGATGATGCCGCTGATGACCACGAAGTTGCCGTCCTCGACGATGACGCTGGTCTCGAAGCTGCGCTTGTTGAGCGTGACCCCGGCCGTAGCCGAGACGGACGCGACGGTCGAGTCCTCGATGTAGATCGTGAGGCGGACCGTGCCGCTTTCGGAAATCTGCGGCTTGACCCGCAGCTGCAGGCCGATATCGTGGCGCTCGAAGGTCTGGAAGGGCGTCACCGTTGCCGTCGTGCTCGTGGACGAATACGAACCGGTCAGGAAGGGCACGTTCTGTCCGACGAGGAACTTGCCCTCTTCGTTGTCCAGCGTCTGGATGTTCGGCCGCGACAGGATGTTGGCGTTGGCCTTGGTCTCCAGCGCCCGCGCGAGAAAGGAGATGTTGGTCACCGTGCCCAGGCCGGGAATGTTCACCGTTCCCTTGACCACGCCGATGTTGAGGCCCTGTCCGAGCGAGCCGATGTTCGACGCCGCACCGATGATGTTCTGCGTGCCCGAGCTGCCCGATGTGCCGAAGTTCGTGCCGCCCACGACCGATGTGCTGGTGCCATTGAGGCCGTCCAGCCCCTGGAACTGGATGCCGAACTCCTGCGCATTGTCCGCGCTGATCTCGGCCACCAGCGACTCGATCAGCACCTGGGCCGGCCGGACGTCGAGCTTGTCCACGATGCCGCGGATGTTGCGATAGAGGGTCTCTGGCGCGGAGATGATCAGGGAATTGGTTGCCGGGTCTGCCTGGATCATTCCTGCCAGCCCGCTGCGGTCGGCGCCGCTGCCTCCACCAAGGCTTGCCGCCGGCGTGGCGCTCGCCCCCCCGCCCCCGAAATTGCCCGTATTGCCGCCGGACGAAGATCCGAAGGCGCCGCCGGTGCTGGTGCCGGAACTGCCCAGGCCCGAACTGCTGCCGATCGAGCCGCCCGAGGCGCTCGAGCCGCCCGACAGGCTGGTCGTGCCGCCGGCCTGTGCGACGAAGGTCGGGTCCGAGGAGAGCACCGCGCGCAGCAGGGGCGCGAGCTTCGTGGCCTGCGCATTGCGCAGGTAGATGACATTGATGTTGCCGGGCGTCGCGCTGGGCTGGTCGAAGCGCTCGATGAGCGCCTTGGCCTGGTCCAGGCGTGCCCGGCTGGCGGCCCGCAGGATCAGGCTGTTGCTGCGCGGCTCGGCCTGCACCAGCACGCGCTGTCCCGCGTCGACGCCCGGACCCGAGGCCCGCGAGCCCTCGTCGAGCACCTTGTTGACGATGCCGGCGATGTCGGTCGCCAGGCCGTACTTCAGGGGCAGCACCACGACCTCCGAGGTTGCCGGGGAGTCGATATCCTCGATGATGCGCGCCAGGCGCCGCAGGTTGTCGGCGTAGTCGGTGATGACCAGGGTGTTGTTGGCCGCATAGGCCGCGATGGTGTTGTTGGGGGCAATGAGCGGGCGCAGCACCGGGACGAGGTTGGTCGCCGACTCGTACTGCAGGCGGAACACCTGGGTCACGACCTGGTCGCCGCGCGGCATGGCCGCCGGCGACGACGTGACCCGCCCACCCTGGAGCTTGGCATCGGCTTCGAGCAGCACCCGCGCGACGCCGCCCGCATCGGCCGACTCCACCAGCGTGTAGCCCTGCAGGCGCAGGGCCGACAGCAGTTCCTCGTACGCCTGGCGGCGCGTCACCGGCCGCTCCGTGACCAGGGTCATCGTGCCCTTGACGCGCGGATCGATGACGAAGGTGCGGCCCGTGTACTGGCCGATGGCCCGCACCACCGCTTCGATATCGGCATTGACGAAATTGAGCGTCACGCCTTCGTCGCTGGACCGCACGCCGGCGGCGGCCGGGGCCGCGGCGGGCGGGGCGACGGCCGGCGCCGGCGCGGTGGCACGCGCAGCGGCCGGATCGCCCGCATCGGCGTCGCGCCGGTTGCCATCCTCGGCCGCCGCGTCCTGGGACACCAGGGCTGCGGCGATGCCGGCCCCGAGGACGATTCCGGCCACGCGCCGGCAAGAAAAGCCACGCCCTTTGCTCATATCAGGTTCCGAATTTCAAGATGGCGATGTCGCCGTCGCGGCGGCCAAGTAGGGATATCAAGCCCGACAACTGGGTTGCCGTCGCTTCGTCGGTTCCGGGCTGGACCCGCGCGGTTCCCTCGAACCGCAGCTGCCAACCGCCCAGGATTGTGCCATTGCCCGTCATTTCCATGGGTCCGGAGACCGTCTCCAGTTTTATGACCGCGCCGTCAAAAATGCCGTCGAGCAGCAGGCGGTAATGGCCGAACGGAACCACCGGGCTGAGACGGCTCGACGCCCCGATCCATTCGGCGCGCAGCGCGCCGCGAAGTTCGCTCCCCCGCAGGTGCAGAGTATCCCATTCCAGTTGCAGCTCGCCGCCCGGCCGGATCGTGTTCCACGGCGCGCCCAGGCCCAGCAGCACCGCGGCGGGCAGGCGCAAGCGGTTCGGATCGAGACGGGTATCCGCTGCGCGATCCAGCCGCAGGTTCACCGGCAGGTCGAGCACCGCCGGATCGATCAGCTGCAGGTCCACGGTGCCCAGGAGAAGTCTCCAGGGCGACAGGCGCCAGGAGAGCCGGCCCGGGAGCCGCGTGGCCGCGGCCGCGGGTTCGTCCCCGCTGGAGAGCATGACGTCGGCCTCGCCGCTCCAGAACGTTCCGGACGGATTGCCAAGCCCGACCCTGCCCTGTGTCGCGGAACGCACCGCCCTGTCGGCCAGATGGGCCGGCGCGAGCGCGAGCAGCACGAGAGCCGCGCCCGCCACGGCGGCGGCAAGGATCGCGATCCGCCGCCCCATTGCCGAGGGCGGGCCCGCGCTGTCCTGGGAAATCCGCATGCGGCGCCCCGCGATCCCGTGCGCCGCTAGAGCCGCGGCAGGTGCAGGGAGACCTCGATGTCGGCATTGCCCGGCGTTGCCGTTGCCTTGGCCGTCACGCTGACCGTGTGCACGCCCAGGGTGCGCTCTGCCGTGGCAAGCCAGCTCGCCCATTTGGCAAAGGGCACGTCGAGAAAGCTCAGGTGCACGTCGCCATTGGCCAGCGGCACGCTGTGCGCGCTCTTCAGGCCGGCGGCTTCCAGCGTGGTGCCGATGGCGCTGCGTGCGTCGGCGCTTCCGGGCGCCGCCGCCGGGGCCGCGCTGCGCAGGCTCTTGGCCTCGCTCGCGAGCGACTCGAGTTCCTCGGCCTGCGCGCGGGTCTGGGGCAGCAGGCGCTCCAACCTGCGGATGCCGCTGGCCGCCGGATCGACAAGCAACAGGTACAGGACGACGACGCCGAGGAACCCCGCCCCCACCGTCAGCAGGCGGCGCTCGCGCGGGGCGCGCTCGGACCAGTACTGCTGCAATTCACGCGGCAGGTCCATGCCTCAGCTCCCCATCGGCGCAAGTCGCGCCGAGCCGTCGGCGTCGAAACGCAGGGCCAGCCCCAGCCCCGGGGCGCGCGCCTGCAGGGCGTTGCGCAGCTTCGGGTCTTCGGCGCTGCCCGGCTTGAAGCGGATCCGGTACACGTTGTCCGCGTATTCGATGCCCGCGACGATCCCGACCGGCGCACTGGCCATCAACTGCAGCGCCTGCGCGTTGAGCACCGAGAAATCGTCGGCCGACGGACGCCCCGCGCGGGCGCGCAGCAGGGCGACGGAACGGCGCGCCTGCTCCAGCAGATAGGTGTCCGATTCGTTCGGGAAACCGTCGCGGAAAACCCGGTGCATGGACGCGCGCAGGTCCTGGAATCGGCTGTCCTGCTGCAGCCAGTACGCGTTGAGGCCGCCCACCGCCACGGCCGCGCAAACCGCTGCCCATGCGGCCGGGGCCTTCCAGGCGCCGTCGCGCGCCAGGCGCGAGACCAGGCGCCCGGAAAAACCGAACCCCCCGCTGGGCACGAACGACCCCTGCAGGAGATTGACGGCGCCGCCGAGCGCGCCCGTGTCGACCTCGCGCCCCGCCGACTCGACGCTGATGTCCGGTGCGGCCCCGCTGCCGGCAGCGTCGCGCGTTCGCAGGGCTGCCGACAGGGCGGCCCGTTGCGGGCTGTCCACCGCAGCGGCAGGGCCGAAGAGGCGCAGCCGCGCGATGGAAAACTGGCGCGCAGCCAGCGCGAGCGCCGTGCCCTGGGCATCGTCCGGATCGAACACGCAGCCCTGGTCGCGGCCGGTGCGCAGCAGACCCTTGCCGTGCGCGATGCGCGCACAGAAGCTGCCCTCGGCCGGCGCGGGGATCAAATACAGTTCGCTGTAGGCCGCGCGCGGCGACAACTGCGCCTGGGCCATGGCCTCGAGCGTGCGCGCGAGCGTCGAGCGATCGATGGCCGCCACCGACAGCAACGTGGTCGCGCCGGGCGCCAATGCCGCGCCGGTCGCGGCCGGGCCCGGCCCCGCCGGCGCGGATGCGAAATGGCAATCGGCCGGGTCCGCCAGGATGCGTTCCTCGAGCAGGTTCGGCAGGGCCTGGCGCAGGCGCGCCTCGCCCAGTACCGGCGCCTCGATCGTGGCGGTGTAGACGTCCAGGGCGTCGAAGACCAGGTCCAGGGCGCGCGCCTTGGGCAGCGCCCCGATGGCGGCCTCGCCGGACTGGGCCGAACCGTCGGCCAGCAGCGCCAGGTAGCCAACCGTGCTGGCCGGATTCATGCCCGCGCGGGAGCCGCCCGGCCACGACCGCCGCGGCGGCACGAAGACGAGCAGCTGCTGCACCGTCGCCCCTCTGGTTTCACCCGATTTCATTGCTCCCGCTCCCAAAGTACGTCCACGCCCCCCTGGGCACCGGCGCCGGACCGGCGCACCAGCGCCCGCATGCTCGTCGTCGCGCGGTCCAGGCGCACCGTGCCGCGAACGATAAAGTATTGCGAATTGGTCGAGACTCCCGTGAGCGAAAACGCGCCGCCGCGGCCGCGCAGCCGGTTCGTGATGTCGGCGACGCTGATGAAATACGCGCGATCGCGCTCGGCCGCCAGCGCATTGGCGTCGCCGATCGAAAGTTCGGGAATGCTCGCCGCCATCACCTCGGGGCCGGCCGTGTTGAAGTTCACCGGGGTGTTGGTTTCGTCCAGGAGTATGACGAACTGCGCCAGCGTGTGCGCGGCGTTCGCGTCGATGCCGGGAACCGCTGCAAGGTCCTCGGGAAAGACCGGGGGCACGGGCCGCGTGCCGGTGGTCAGGGCCACGGTCAGGGGCTGGCCCGAAGCGGGTGGCGCGCCCGGCAAGGCATTGGCGGGCGTTTGCGCCGGGGGCGCCCCGGCATAGGCCTGCTGCAGGTATACCGCGATCTGGCGGGCCGTTCCGCTGGGGGCGCCCAGCAGCGTGGCCAGCTTGTCCAGGGCCTGGAGTCCGGCGGGATTGATCTCCCCGGTGCTGTCCAGGACGTTGCGCAGGTTGAATCGGCCCTGCGCATCCTCGATGCCGCCCTCGAGGGTTGCCTGCGACGCCAGGGTCGAGGTCTCGCCGAGCTGGTCCAGCCGGGTCTGGGCCAGCGGTTGCGCCCAGGCGTCGCTGAGCGCGTCGTAGGCCGGGTGCGTCTGATCCTGCAGGATCGCCCGGGCCCAGTCCTGTGCGCCGTGCAGCAGCAGGCGTGCCTGGGCGCCGCTCTGCTGGTTCTCGATGGTCCGGAACAGCACGAACTGGCGCCAGAACAGGTCGGCGACGACCACCGTGGCCAGCGCCACCACGAAGATGGCCACCAGCACGGCCACGCCGCGCTGGCGTGCCGCGAGGCGGCCCCTGTTGCGCGGCGCCATCGCTAGCCCACCGCGAAGACGCGCCGCAGCGTCGTCCCGTCGCGCCGCAGCAGGCGCACCTCCACGCCCACCGCATTGGCCGTATCGGCGTCGCTTGCCGGCGTGATCCAGCCGACCGCATTGCGCCAGACGCGCACCTGCAGCTCGTTGACCTGGGGCACGAGGCGCACGCTGTCGATGGTGACATTGCCCCCGCCGAGGTAGCTGCGCTGCGCCGGCGTGCTGTCCCGTTGCAGGGCGCCATCGACCACGTGGTAGAGGATGGTCTGCGCCGCGGCGGCCGGGTTGCCATCGGGCGAATCGGCCAGGCGCAGGACCTGCAGGCCCGGATGGCCGTCGATCGACAGCACGCGCACCACGGGCTGCGGAACCGAAAACAGCCGCGCGCTGGTCGGCGCCTGGGCGAGGTCGCGCTCCATCTGGCCAAAGCCCGCGAGCACCGCGTGAACGGCGTCGTTTTGCGGCGCGAGGCGCTCCCGGGTCGCGGTGAGCGACGAGAGGCCGCGCCAGGTCATCACCGCGATCACCGCCAGGATCGTCACGGCCACCAGCAGTTCGAGCAGGGTGAAGCCGCCGCTGCGCGGCCGGCCGGCGCGGCGGAGCCGGCGGCTTCGCCGATCGCGGTCGGGGTGGGGATCCATGCGGCGGGTCCGGAACGTCAGTTGACGGGCAGCAGGCCCATGAGGTCGGCGAAGACACGGCCGCCGTCGCCCTGCGTGGCCACGTGCACCTCCACGCGGCGGAAAAAGGGGTTCGGCGTCGAGGTGACGCTCTGCGTGCACAGGAAGACCACGCCGCCCTGCTCGCAATCGAATTGCGATTCGCCGACGGCGACCTGGCTGCGGCCGAAGCGCAATTCCAGCAGCTGGTTCTCGGCGGTGATGATGGCAAAGAGCTTGAGGTCGACGTCGCGGGCGTTGCTCGTGAGGGCCATCGCGCCGCGCAGCGCGGCGGTGAGCGCCACCGCGATGATGGTCAGGGCGACCAGCACCTCGAGCAGGGTGAAGCCGTGCCCGCCCGAGCGTCGTGCGCCGCCGTGGCGGCGCGCTTCACTGCACCACGCCGGCATGGCCATTGGCATCGAAGTCCACGCTGACGGCGGCCAGGTCGTTGCGCAGCTGCAGGCGCCAGGGCGCCTGCACCCACTCGCGGCCGGCACTGACACGCAGCGGGGGCGCATCCGTATTGACGAGCTGGCGGGTAGTGCCCGTGGCAAGGTCCACCACCGCGAGCGCCGTGAGCGGTGGCTCCCAGGGCCGCTCGCGCAGCAGTTCGTCGTCGGCCAGTTCCACCGGCGCATCCGCCGTGCCGGTCACGAAACGGTAGCCGTGCAGGTCGGCCTCCCAGGCGATCGGGGTGCGGCGCATGCGCGCTTCGTCGGCGGCAACACCCATCAGCAGGCCCACCCGCTCGGCCTGGCGGACCAGCGCCTGGCGCGGGTCCGGCCGCGTGGTGATCGTGACCACGCTGGTGAGAATGGCCAGAAGGACGATCACCACCAGCAACTCGAGGAGCGTAAAGCCGCGTGCCCGTCCGCCCGCGGGGGCGACGGCCGGCGCCGCGGCCCATGCGCCCCGCCGCCAGCGCCCTGCTAGAGAGCCCACGAGCCGATGTCGGCGTCCGGCCCCTCGCCGCCCGGTTGACCATCGCGGCCAAGGCTCAGCACATCGATCTCGCCATGCAGGCCGGGGTTGAGGTACTGGTAGGGTTGGCCCCAGGGATCCTTGCGCAGCGTGGGCGAATCGAGGTAGCCGCCCTGCTTCCAGTTGCCGGGTATCGGCTCAGTGGTGGGTCGTTCCACCAGCGCCTGCAGGCCCTGGTCGGCGGTCGGATAGCGGCCGTTGTCGAGGCGGTACAGCTTGAGCGCCTGCATGAGCGTGGCGATATCCTGCTTTGCCGCAGCCACGCGCGCGTCGTCGGTACGGCCGACGATGCGCGGCACGATCAGGGCAGCCATGATTCCCAGTATGGTCACCACGACGATGAGTTCGATGAGCGTGAAACCGCGCGAACGCCGGCCCGGGCGCAGGGGTCCGCCGGCGCGGACGCTTGCACGGCCGACCGCAGCTCCGAAGTTGGTCAATGGGATTGGACGCATCCGGGGATAATATCAGTGCGCACATGACGCCCCCGTGAGAGCGCGGGGGCCGTTTTCCACCCCGGCATGATGGCTCCTCTGCAGAAAATGACATCGCGGCGAACCCCCCTTTATGTCCACCTCCTGGGCGCCGCGGCTGCCAGTGCCCTGGCCGCCTTCTGGATCCTGCGCCTGCTCACTCCTGCGCCGCCGGTAGTGCCCTCGGCCGCGCCGCCCGTGGCGATGCGCGACCCCGATCCGCACCTGGCCGCGCGCCTTTTCGGCGACGTGAATGGCGGCGTGGTGAACATTGCCCGCAATGTGCAGGTCGCCGGCGTCTACCTTGCCGGCCGCAACTCCTCGGCGGTCATCGCCGTCGACGGCAGGCCGCCCCGCCTGGTGCTGCTGGGCGCCGACGCGGCGCCGGGCTTGCGCCTCGTCGAAGTGCGGGCGGGCGGCATCACCCTCGAAGCCGACGGCGCGCGCACCGACTACACCGTCCCGCCGCTGTCGCTGGCCCGCGCCTCCGCGCCGGCGCCGCTGTTCCGCAGGGAGGGCGGCGTGCTCACGGCACCCTCGCAGGAGGCCGCGGCGGTGGGGCGGCCTATCCCGGGGCCCCCGCCCCTGGGCAATCGGTTCTCCGGCTCGGTTGCGCCGTCGCCACCCTCGGGCATGCTGGTGCCGCCGGCGCAGCAGCGGGGTGGCTCCGAGGAGCCCAACGGCCGGTTCGGCGTTCCCGGCGGCGCCGGACCGGGTGGCGTACAAGGCGGCAACCCGAACGGCGGCTGACGGGCCGCCCGCTTCGGCCGATTGCGCCGGCCGGGGCCCCGTGCGCCGCGCGCCCTTGCGCTTCAGAGCGGGCTTTGGGCGTTCCGTCGCAAAACACTGGCCGCAGGCCGCTTGCCTACGTACAGTTCATTGGACCGCCACGCCACCGGACGCGCAGCCGCGCAACGGCCGGATTCGCGGGCCCCACTGCAGCAAGAGGACGTCGTAGCCATGGAACAAGACAAGAGCGCCGGCAGTACGCCGGCGCCGGATGACGAATCACTGCGCGCTGCCGGCGAGTCGCTTCGCGCCGGTGCTGCCGCCCCTGCCGGCGCCGCCGCAGCGGCTCAAACGCCGCCGGGCGCAGTACCCCCGTCCGGTTACTGGGCGCGGGCGGCCAGCAGTTCGGCCGATGCCATCGCCGGATCGGTCAACGATGCCATGCGCCGCGGACCGCCCCTGTTGCGCGATTTCGGCATCGACTTCGGGAACTGGCTGGCAACGGTAAGTTGGGGTAAGTTCGCCCTTCTGTCGATACTTATGCTCATTTTCGGCGGAATGGCGTCATCGATCATATTTTCGCCCAGCAGTTCCACCGGTCACACCCTCGAATCGGGGTCGATCAGCGTCGATGTCCACGTCGTGCCCCTCGAGGACGGCCGGATGCTCATCGATTCGGCCGCGCCTCCGGGACGCACCGGCCACCATTCGGGCGGCGCCGCCAAGAAAACCGTGGCCAGTGACGACGGCGTGCTGCTGCAGATCGACGGCGACGGCGGCCCCGACAAGCCGGCGGTGCGCGTAGACAAGGACGGCGTGCGGGTGCTGGCCGACGACTCGGGCCAGAAGGTCTCCGTGGTGATCGATCACAACGGCGTTCGCGTCGAGAAGCTCCCCCAGGACGGCGAATCGGGCGCGCACGGGGCGCCGCCCTCGCCCCCGCCGCCGCCGGCTCCGCCCAAACTGCCAGGCACGCACAACAGCGCGGCGCCCATGCCGCCGAATCCCCCGATGGCGGCGCTGCCGGCGATGCCGCCGCTGCCGGCACTTGCGGCCTTGTCGGGTTCCCAGGTGCTGCTGCCGGACGTGCATACCGATCCCGAAAAAATTTCCGCCGCCGTCGAAGCCGCCCGCGGAGAGATCGAAAACGTGCTCCAGGACCAGGTCGACAACCGCCTCGAGGCGCTGAGCCGCGACGACCGGTCGGAGCGCGAGAACTGGGTGATGGTGCTGGTCAGCATGACGATCGTCGCCCTGATTGCGCTCAAGGTGGTCCTGGGGTCCAAGACCCGCGCGGAGTTCCAGGCCCGCAAGGCCAGCGCCACGGCGGCGCAGGAAGGGCTCAAGCGCCAGCTCGCCGAGGCCCAGCTCAAGATGATGCAGGCCCAGGTGGAACCGCACTTCCTTTTCAACACGCTGGCTTCGGT
>Ga0181519_10003837_pt1 | contig 12283 bp, 3 predicted proteins | sample PEATcosm2014_Bin_26_FD_121102 | JGI IMG/M metagenome (GOLD analysis project Ga0181519, IMG submission 121102) | Peatland microbial communities from MTU Mesocosm Facility, Houghton, MI, USA - PEATcosm2014_Bin02_10_metaG | ecosystem: Environmental > Terrestrial > Soil > Wetlands > Peat | place... | reverse complement strand
TACCACTTCATCCGTACCAACCTGCAGGCAGCTGTAGAGCGAGCTCGCCAGGACTATCGTGGCCAACTGCAGGGGAAGCCGCTGGAGGTTGACAATCTAGTGTGGCTGTACATCCCCGTCATCAAGATCAGAGAAATGAAGAACAAGAAGCACTCGGTCTTCTGGTACGGACCCTTCAAGATCCTTGAAAAAATAAGTGACGTAATGTACCGCATCCAGACCCACGGGGACTGGAATCGGCGGGTCCTAACCGAGGTAGTCAGCATTGATCGGTTACGACGCTACAAGGCTAATCCACACTACCCTCCCCCACCAATGGACTTGACAGCTGAGGATGTCCGAATCGCCGATGAGTTCGCTGAACAAGGGACTGAGGATCCTGACCAACTGCCTCAGTTCCGACGATCTCAGGGCGAAACCATAAGGGTGCGGGTGGAAGTGGAACCTCCTTACATGTACGACCATCCTTATCATGTGGGAGGGACCAAACCGCCGACTCCCCCTCCCCCTCCTGGTCACCGGGGGCAAGAAGAAGACCTACAAGAAGAAGAAGGGGATGAGAGTCCTGAGGGTGGAGGAGAGGGCGCAGTGGGCGGCTACAGCACCTTCCGTCCATTGGACTCAAGCCGGGCCGATGAAGAAGACCTGGCCATGGACCTTGGGGAAGAAGCTGACCCAGACTTTGGTCGACTACCAAACAACAGCTCCCATTGGCTAGATGTGCGAGGGCGACCGTTGGCATCGACCCCCACAGGGAGCCACGACATCACCTTTGACCCAGAAGAGGAACACACGGTCACTCTGTCGTCGCCGCAGCTGGCTTGGAGTGGGGATGATGAACACCCTACGGCTGACTGGAATGCCCGCCAGCTGGACATGGACACCTCGGTGCCTGCGGCGGTGGAACACCAAGCCGCACCGGCTCTTGAACATCAACCAGGGAGTCCCCGGCAGATTGCCATTGACCATCCTATCCGGGCCGCATTAGAACAGCAAGCGGAAGGACGGCTGGAAGTGGCCGCACGATTACCACTAGCCGTGACACCATCAACAGCCCTGGCTGACCCCGCCACAGGGGTGCCGACCCCAACCAGCCTGCCAATCTCCCCTCCTGTCAAATCGGGAAGTGACTCCTCTATCGTCGACTCCCCACCGCCCATGCGGCGCCGACCGGGGCAAGTCTCGGAATCAACCACTCCGACTCTGAGAATCAGCACACCAACAATATCCAGCCAGCCATCATTAACCAACAGTCCTCGAATGGGTCCTCGGCTGAAACCAGCCCTGGGACTAGACCAACCAACTTCGAGATGGCTGGCATTACCAGCCCCAGTCCCAAAATCGGACAAACCATCATCCCCAGGACGAGTGAGCAGATTCATGCGGGGGTTTGAGGCTAGACAAAAATCTAGGGAGCCCACTGATAGTGCCGTGAAACACCCGGCCGTACATCAATCACCCTCATTGCCTACTCCAACTAAGGCAGTAAGTCGGGGAGACCGAAAAACAACATCAAGTCCTCCTCTCTCCCCTGCACCTGACTCAAAAGAAATCCGAGACATGCGACGACGGATTCCGACGCCGCTATCTCCTCCTCCGGTCGACCGAAGTGCAGCTGCTGAGACAGCAGCGGGTGCTGCAACGCCGACGGCGGCACCCTTTGAAGATAAAGGCAGCTCTCGAAAGTCGCTGCCGATCCAAGTCGCAATTCCGTCGCCATCAACAACCTCCATGCCATCCGACACTGCGACGTTCACAGCTCCGGCTCCGATAACCCAAGGTACATCTAGACGGAGGAGCCGGAGACCAGTAAAAACCGGATTGAGCCCATCAGATGCCGATTCGGAAAACAGCGATGGCGGCAGGGGGGTCAAACGACCTAGTTACGTCAAGGTAGTCAAGACTCAGAAACAGACTGATGTGACTGAACATGACCCCCATGGAACTGTCCGGGATGGTACCCGAGCCAGGGCCGAGGCCACCGGCCAGACCGAGGCCATGGAGGTGACCGCGGGAAGAGCCGGAAGGAAGAGACGGCCTGACCCAGGCCCCACTACCACACCACGAAGATCTAGCCGACCCCGGAAAGAGAAGAGAATCTGGTCGCCAAAGGAAGAACCACGACGAACGCGTGGGCCCCCTAGGCCTAACATAAGCGACAGCGACCGAAGCATGGCTTCTGCCAAGGAGGAGCCGCGGCTAGGGCGCGGACGGTCTCGAGCAGCCCTGAGCGATGGTGACAAGAGCATGCCTTCGCCGGCCGCTCGTACCGACTCCTCCACCTCCTAACCACACAAGTGACTCTCCTCCCCTCGACGACAACGGGAGGAGAGCAACATGGCTGAGGGAAGACAGCCTCTCAGTAATGTCAACCTATTCCTGGACTCCGAGATAGCCCAGGAGGTCACACCTTCGGGGGAAGAGAGGTTTCAGTGGCAACAACAGCAACCACTGCAACCACCCCCGCCAGGTGTTACCAACCCTAGCAGGACATCGACACCAGGAAACCCAGGTCCTCCCCCGACACCTACCTGGAGATCCCATGAGTTCCACGATGGATACCAGCCTCCTCGATTCATCTGGAGGGAGCAGGATCCTTCTGAGGTACTCCAAGCCGTCCTTCGACCTCTGAGCATCCACGCTCTTCCTCCGGAGCCCTACCATCAACGGGCCCTAGCCTACACCATCTATGCAGGAGAGAACTACACAGTGCCAGCCTTCAACCTCCGCGACATTCACCCTGGGGTTCACATCTACCTAGGGGAAGGATTCACAGGACACATCATCCAGCACCCTGACTGCGGGACCAAAAGCCCTACCGTCCTGGAATCCTCCTTCTACCGAGTCACCACCGACAGAGGGTTAGTCATTCGGATCCGCAACAAGGACCCCAACCCTTGCGAGGTGAAGAGGAAACATCCGCTAGCCCTTCTCTACGTCCAACGCTGCGCTGCAGTCCGCTTCGTCACTGAGTTCCCCCAAGGGATGGATCCAAATCCCACCTTCCGCCGTCTACCCGGTCTCTACCAAACTGGGACGGGCCACTACCACGGAGGGGCCACTGAGGCTGGTGGAGAAGAATTCAACCCAGTAGGAGGAATGGAGCCCTATGATATCGGACCCCCAATCTCGGTCTTCTACCCTCACCGAGCCACGGAGGAAGTCCCCAACCTTAACCGCATGAGAGCCGTACATCCCCGTCTGTTTGGACCAGCAGCGTCGTGGCCCAGCTGTCAGGTAAACAACAACATCTATGTGCCGCCAGCCCAGATGGCAGCACTGCCGCCACCCTGGCCCCTGCCGGAAGAACCGGGCCAGGTGGATGGGGACAATCGGCATTGGAGACGCTCTCGACGGGACAGCAACAGGAGCGGCCATTGCAGTGCCGCAGGCTGGGACAATGGAAACGCACCAGCGTCACCTGCCAGGCGGCCGCTAAGCATTGACTTTCCACCGCCCTCCTACGATACAGGGCCGTGGGGAGGACAGACGCGCAACCGAGATGCCGACGTCCCGGTGCTCTCACCACCAGCTGTCACTCCGCCGCCGCCAACGCCTGAATCTCCGACCACAGCGCCGCTGATACCGGCCGCTGCCCTGGACGGAAGACGACATCGCCGGCCCTGGCGACAGGCGCCAGCTCCACCAATCAGCAATGACCATGCCGGCAACATCGAGCCCAACAGAGCCAGGCCGTTCTGAAAGCTGGCCGGGAAACGGTCAGGCCTACTAGGTTAAGATAGATTACGAGCCTGCGCAGCATGAAAACGGCGGAGAAGCCGCCGTGCCAGGCCACTAGAGATAAGGCATACCGAGGGGAGACTCGCCAGCGACGCAGAAGAACCGAGTGGACTAAAACGTTTGGACCCCACTCCTTCTGTGGCCGTCGGCTAGGCCAGACTTCCTTCGGGACATTGTACAGTAATCCAATACTTTATACTGGCAGACTCGGGACCTCGTGCCTTCATCCGCGACCCTGAGATGGCCCCCTTCATCATAGCCATCATCATCGCCGAGTGGACGCTTCTCACCGTCGGCCTTGCCTACGCCCCCGACCACAACGGGACCCGGGAGAGTTCCGCCAACCCCTACGTCTTTGAGGGCTTCGACTGCAGCACACCACTCGGGATCCAGGACCTGGGCCACGCCATCCATCCATCATGCCTTGACTCCAACAGCAGGGTAAAAGAAAAGAAGGAGGTCACCTACCAACTCCTCCAACAGGTAAAGTTCCACCGCACGGCGGGGTACTCCTGCGAGATGGAAAGAACCCAGGTGGGACACTACTGCGGCACCTACGACCATATGACCACCTACGGGGACCTGAACTACTACAACCGACCCGTCCCTGTGGCCGTAGACGTGTGCCATGACTGGATCTGGAAGCTGAAGTACGTGGATGCCCTTGGCCAACCTCACGAACTAGGAGCCAACACCACCACCATCATCAAGTACGAGGAAGTTGGCCGCACCTATGCCGAGAATGGAGAAGTCAGCTGCGTGGGCGGAGATCTGCAACACCAACGGCAAATGCTCCACCGCATGGTTCTGGAGGTACAGATCAAGATCACCCTACGCCCCGAGGTGTACAAGAGCAGCAAGACAGTTACCTACGCGCACATCCAGGACCGTCAATTACCCTGTCGACCAGACACAGGGTCTTGCCAGCTCTCCGACATCACCTACTTCTGGGAAATCCCCGACTTAAGCTGCGATCTGGTGGGGGTCAAGTACACCCGCGGAGAGGACATCCTCACCACCAATGGCGACTCCGCATTCGTCTCCACTGACGGAACCCTGGTCCGTTTGGTCAAGGCCGAACCCATCTCGAAATGCGATCGTGTGGTCACCAAAACCGACTACGAGAACCTCTTCCTGTACGAGGTAAAGACAAACAGCCTACCCTTTGATCGCAGCATGGACCCAGCCGAGATGGACGTCGTGATGTTCATCACCAACCGCGACGAGTTTCTCTACCAACATGTTGCTGACGAACTGGACCAGGAGCTCCAGGGCATGCTCCGGAACACCTGTGAGAGGCAAGCCCGACAGGGAAAGCTGGAATTCTGGCTCCAGAACCGAGATCCTGGTCTCACCTCCTGGTTCCTGGGGAACGGAACCTTCGCCACTGCCGCCGGCGAGGTCCTGTACCAGTACCAGTGCTCACCAGTGTTGGTACGTGGGGCATCCCTCGACCGCTGTTACCAGGCCCTCCCTGTCAACCGCCTGGACAGCACCGGCCAAGCGCTTCCCTCGGATCGCCAACTTTTCATGGAGCCCCTCACCCGAAGACTTACCTGGACCGGCATCGAGCTTCCCTGTCAGCAGGAGTTCCTTCCCAAGTATCGCAACCTCCAGAATGGCTGGGTGGTGGCAACTCCCCGACTCCACGTGACGACCGAACCAGTCTTCGAGGCCCCACTGACAAGCCGTAACCGAACACCCAGGAAACGGCTGGACTTCACCAGGGGTGGCCTCTACGACGAACAGCAGGCAAGGGCCTGGCAGCACTCCTTGGACTTCTCCCGGACCATCATCGCAATAGGAGCCACCTTCGCCCAGCAAGTGGACCCCCAGTGGCGGAACTCCCAGGAGTTTCATCTTCGACCTGAGAACGTCTTCCCCGAGTTCAAAGACCCAACTGCCTGGGCCTCACAACTTTGGTCCCAGACCGTGACCTTTCTCCATCTCTGGGGGGAGACAGCGGCCATCATCTTCTCCTTGGTCACCTTCTATCGCATCGGGGCCACAATCTTGGCCTGGGTCTACAGCCTGGTGGTACTACGCGACGTGCACGGGTGTGGACGGGCCCTGTGGTGGATTCCATGTCCCCAGATGTTCCTCCTGCGCCAGTACCGAGTCGTCAACCGAGGGAGGAAACGACCACGGCCGCCAGTTCCACCTATGCGGCTGGGAAATGAGGAGGACAACGACAGCGGGTATGAGGCGACGGCTCCCCACCTGGAGGGAGGAACCCTCTACCCTCCGACTGCGCCGTGCGATGATCCAAAGGCAACACGGGAGAAGCGACGTCCGGGCCCTCCCTTGTCGGGCGATGCCGACCAGTGAGGGCCTGAACAAGGGAGTGCAGCATCTGTGACGCGTGTAAATCGCATGTTCAGCCCCAGGAGCCAGTGCCATGGCTCCTTGTGAGATCAATCGGGGGCGAGTGACGTGATACCGTGAACCTGTTTGGGCCAGCTAACATCAGTCCGCTCTCCAAGAGTCACGTTGACGGCGGCAGCCTTGATCTACCGGAGCTGCCGCCACAGCTGCTGCTACTCCCCTGTCCAGTCGCCGGCCTGCGAGCCTGCCACCTTAGCACGAGAAATATAGTACACGGGGCTTGTTGCCCGATATCCGTAGCAGAGTGAACACCGTTATTTTCCTGACGCGTAGTTAATTCTCTTAGGAGGCAACCACACCCAGGAGCGTTTGCTCAACCTAAAGTGTATCTCAACTCCGCATCGGAGATAACGCAGCCACGCTACCAGTGCCGCGTGTCCGTACGAGCGAACCTACTGGTGCTCAGCTGTAGGTTGGGTAGCAAAACCCATCCTGCAGATTACACCACCCCTGCTCCTTGCCGGAGCCCGGGTGCACAGCAAAGTGGTCGCAGCAGGGTGAGATCCTTTCAGGTAAGAGCCTACTGCTCCGGAAAAAAAGAGCCCGGTGTCAGAAGTGGTGCAACTGGAATGTTGACCCTTCTGCCGCCGTGAATAGCCCAAAATTCTGCGCTTAAGCTAGGAAGCTACCGTTGCCTGAGAGGAACGGTGCACTTGGGACTGGTCAGTACACGACGAGTGGAAATGACAGTCAAGTGCTAAGGCAGAAAGGGAACAAGGGGATTGATCTCCGTTCCGCCCTTGCAAAGAACTAGTTGCTGCAAACGGGAACTGGCTGAACATGCTCTGAGAAGAGAGTAGCTCAAGGAGCAAAAACTGTGGAAACATAATTTTTTTTTAACTAGTCGTCTGGAGGCCCAAGCAGCGTTTCTAGCACGATTCCTGATATTTCCCATAACCGGAAAAAGGCTCAAGACAAAAAGGTGCCGAAATCAAAATCGAAGAGCAGAATCGCAGCGCTTAAAGTGAGCAAATCCAAAGTCGCTCACTGGAAGACAAAATTGCATTCCACCTGAGGGCACACTCACGGGGGCGTGCACCACGTCAGTGGAAGGCAAGAGCAAGGGGGCGGGGCAGACAGTGTCGGAAGTGAACCCCCCCCCAAAGACTCTGTGATCCGCGGGCCACTTCAGGTTGCGGCAGACTTCATCGGACGCGCGGCCGCCACGCAAGACAGCGCTACCTGCCCGGCCACAGAAGAGGCCACCGCAACGGCATCCCTCGGCAGGCTATCGGGGGCGTGAGAGGAGCTCCAGGAGCCGACACCAGCAGTAAGGTAGGCACCGACAGGCAGAGGGAGCGCGCCCGCTGCCGGCCGGTTGAGAGAGCTAGGTGGGGACGGGAAGACTGACTCCCCTCACCTTGGCAAGCCCGCAGCCACACTAATCTCCCAGTGGCCGGCCCGGCAACAACTCCAAAACGCCGGGCCACAGGAGACGGGGTGCTCAACACAACTTGCAGCTGACCAACCTCACCTGGAGACACCTCGACAAGCAAGCTCAGCAAGAAGCCAGACGACTTCAGGACAACCAACGGCTCCGAGATGAGCACCATCGAAGAACTGAAGCTGCTGCTGCAGCAGCAGGAGAAGAAGCACCAACAGGACCTCGAACGCCTCGACAAGGAGGTGAGGGCGGAGTTCGACGTGCAGATCAAGAGGAAGGTGGAGGGCCTCGAACAGGACTTCTTACACAAGATAGAAGAGGCCAACCACGAACTCAACAAGGCTCATGTGGACATGGCGACCCTGCGCATGGAGAACCGCCATCTGAAGGAACGAACCTACGAGGACGTGGAGATGGACGACCTGGGGAGTCGCCGAGCCGACCACAGCCTGGCCGGTGATCGCCGAGCCGACCACAGCCTGGCCGGTGATCGACCTCCCCGCATGCCCACCATCTGGTACGAGGACAAGGATACAGATGACTGGCACATGTTTGCCGATGGTTTCAAGAACCTCGCTGAAGTCCAGCTCTGGAGCGACACCGTCGCCAAACACTGCCTCAAATACTGCATGAGGGGCCGGGCCGCCAAGGCGGTCCACAACATCGACCACAAGGAAGCTGGCCTAACTCTCGAGATCTTACTGAAGAAATATGAGGATAAATTCATGCCACCAAGCGCCTCGGCCGTCGCCCGCAACCGCTTCGAGCACAGCGTCCAGCTCCCCCAGGAAGGAGTCCTTCAGTTCCACGCAAGGGCCTGGCAGCTGTACTGCAGGGCCTACCCCGACGTCTGCCTCATCTCCGAGGCCCTATGCATCCGCCAATTCATTCGCGGACTGCACCTAGCCGAAGTGCGAAAGCAGGTCCAATTCAAGGAGCCCAAGACTTACGAGGCGGCCCTTCAAGCGGCCCAGATGGTGATCGCCGTCCTCAGCGAGGAAAACTTCGTCCCAGGGCTGCACAACGCCGCCAAAGAAACAAGAAAGATCCTACCACCGGACGTCAACGCCGTGGGGACCTGGGATGTTGCGGCTCTCAACTCGCAACTCCGCTGCCACGGGTGCAACGGAGTGGGACACTTCGCTCGGGACTGTCCCAAGAACCTGAAGGAGGCCGCCAAGAGCTACGTCCCCAATGCAGACGGCATCCTCATCAAGAAGAAGACGACGCCTTTCTTCCGCCCGCGGAACCCCGCGGGGACGGTCACAAAGGAGGCATTACAGCAGGCCCTGCTCCGCACAAGGGACAAGACAACTGGGAGGTTCCGACCCAAGAAGCGGACCCTTGCCAGCCTCCTGGCAGAAGAGCTGGAGGAGGACGACGTCGACTGGGCCGCGCTGGCCCAGGAGGTCAACAACCTCAACTGCAACGATGACGACGATGAGGACGATGGGACCGAGGTCCCGCCCGATGACGACCAGGCCGAAGAAGGCCGGGGCCAGCCGGCTCCGGGTTTTTAGACCGCCCTCCGGAAGCACCCCGTTCCGGCGGGAAAAACTTGTACAGATACAGTATGAACGAGGTGGCCACCTCACCATCAAGTACTAAACGGCAAAATAGATTTCTGATCATAAACGAGTTGAGCGAGATCTATAACATCTCCGCGCAAGAGGTCCGCTCAGTAGACAACTTCCGCTCGCTCTGCCCGGTCAAGGTCAACGGCCAGGCAGCGTATGCGCTGATTGACTCCGGTAATGTAGTCACAAATGCCATCTCAGAAGAGTTCGCTAGGAAGCTGTTTAGAGACCAGTTTGATCAAGCCGTAGTCGCCTCGGCCAGGTTCCGGTATTTGGGAACTGCTGACAAAAAGGGGAATAAAATGAAAGTTCTAGGAGTAACTAAAAACCCAGTAGTGCTTAGATTCGGGGGGAGCAGCGCGGTCTACAAGACACACCCCCTCGTCCTGCAGGGGCTCAGCATGGCCATCAACATCTCAGGGCCATTCCTGCAAGAACACGGGATTGATCAGTTGCATTCAAAAGGCTCACTGCGCGTCAAGGGGAAGCTGGTGCCACTCATCACCTACCGGCATCTGACTAAGCTACCCGACACCCAAAGCGACGCCGCCGCCACGGCACTCCAAGCTATTCAAGTTGCCGAAGCCGCGCCAGATAAACGAGCCCCAGAGACTGAAGGAATCGATCCGGTTTCTGTCGGCGTCTACATCGCTGAAACCCGAACTATCCGTCCCAAGTCGGCCGCCTATATACAGCTACGGATTCCTGAAATGGAGTCTTTGAAGTTGGCCGACGGAGAAGGAATGGTGAACGTCGGCGAAAAATTCATGAACTCCTTCGCCGAGGGGGATTCTATTCACCCCGCGTTAACCACAGCAGTGACTACTCGAGATCGAGGGGTGTGTCACACCTCCCTCCTGAACCTCTCCATGGAACCCGTGGAGATCAAGGCGGGACAGTTGTTTGGCCACTACAGCCCGGTACAGATTGGCCCCCCTCAAGGACAAGTAAACCACCTGAATGCCAGGCCAAGTCAAAGCCGACGAGAGAAGATCGCTTGGATTGAGGAGCAGTTCGGCCTCAGCCAAGCTCCCTGGCTTAAGGGCGATGCTCGGGCGTACACCCAGGCCCTGGAGCTATTCCTCGAGTATGACGACATCATGTCCCGGGAAGATGAGTACGGAAAGACCACGCTCATTGAACATGAAATTCACACCCATGATGTGCCCCCCATAAAGCAAAAGGGGCGCCCCATCAACCCGGTGATGCAGGAAAAGCTGAGAGAGCAGATGGAGGACTGGAAGCGGCAGGGCGTCATCGAACCCTCCGTGTCCCCCTGGTCCTCCTCTCTGATCCCTGTACTCAAGAAGAACGGGAAGATCCGATGGTGCGTGGATTATCGCGCCCTCAACGCTGTAACGCTCAAGGACAGCTATCCTCTCCCCAACATAGAGGACAACCTTGCGCGACTGTCTCAGAGCAAGGTCTTCTCGGCCCTGGACGGGGCTGGTGCGTACCATGCTGTCACCATCAAGAAAGAAGATCGGCCCAAGACCGCATTCCATACCCCATGGGGACTCTGGCAGTTTTGCCAGATGCCGTTCGGGCTGACCAATTCGCCCGCAACCTACTCCAGGCTCGTGCAGCGGGTCCTGGAGGATGTCCCCACAAGCATTGCCCTGCCGTACCTGGATGATACAGCCGTCTTCTCCAGGAGCGTCAGTGAACATCATGATGCACTGCGGCGAGTCTTTGATGCCTTCAGAAAGGCTGGGTTGATGCTGCAACCAGAAAAGTGCCATGTATACCGCCGGGAGGTAGACTACCTGGGTCACACCGTCTCCGCTGAAGGCATCCGACCCCGGGAGGCTTACCTCGACGCCGTCAAGAAGTGGCCCCTGCCAAAGACCATCCGGGAGTGGCGGACCTTCCTGGGCAAGGCGAGCTACTATCGAAAATTCATCCCGCAGTTCAGCCGCCTTGCTGCTCCATTATACAACCTTCTGGGCAAGGAGGCCGACCAAGATCCAAAGAATGTGAAAATCGGGGAACTAGAGGAGACCTCCTTTGAGACACTCAAAAAGGCACTGTACAGCGCGCCCATTCTGGCTTACCCCGACTTCGACTCCCCTGAACCATTCATTCTGGATACGGACTGGAGCAAAGATCCCGGAGCGATCGGCGGGGTCCTGTCCCAAGTCCAGAATGGGGTCGAGAAGGTCATTGCCTATGGGGCCAGGAAACTCACCAAGACCGAGAAGAACTACTCCTCAAACAAGGGGGAACTCCTGGCCGTCGTGACATTTATGCGTTACTGGAGGTACTTTTTCCAGTTTCGCCCTTTCATCCTCCGCGTTGACCATCAAGCACTTCAGTGGATCCGCACGATGGAAGCCCCTAACGGAATGATCCAACGATGGCTGGACACACTTGCCAACTACAACTTTACGGTGCAGTTCCGTGATGGGGTCAAGCACGGCAATGCCGATGCCCTGTCTCGCAGTGAGCACGTGCGGGAACCCACAGCCCAAGAAGAAAAAGAAGCAGAGGACGAAAGCTGTAACGCCATCGATGGCCTCAACATCACGGCCATCATGAACCCAGACGTCATGAGCAAGACAGCCCTACGAGAATACCAGGAGCGCGACGAAGTCCTGGGCAAAGTGAGAGAGTGGGTGCGCACGGGAAATAAACCTGCCCGTGCTGACATACGACAGGAAAGCCCTGAACTGCGTCAGTACCTAGGCCTCTACGAGCTCTTGCGTTTGGATGAACATCAGATCCTATACCGCCGTGCCGAGCCCGGAGAGTTCTTTCAACATGATCGACTGTGCCTTCCCGATGTGCTCCAAGGCCACGTACTCAAGATTTGCCATGAAGGGACAGGTGGCCACATGGGGATCAAGACCACCCTGAGCCGCCTGCAACCCAAGTTCTACTTTGTCTCCATGGCCAAGGCTGTGGAGCAGTTCGTGGGAGGATGTCTCAGCTGCCAGCGCAAGGTGGGGAGACAGAAAGACCAACGTCACACTCTGGTCTCTGTGCAGGAGGGCAGCCCGTTCCAAAAACTACTCCTGGACTATGTAGGCCCCATGAAGGCTTCCACCCAGGGCAACAGATACCTCCTGACCGCCAAGTGCAGCTTCACCCGGTGGCTGGAAGCCATCCCCACCAACAGCATGACTGCCGAGAACACCGTGCGGCTGCTGGAAGAGCACATCATCAGCAGATACGGGGTCCCTGAACAGATTCACAC
>Ga0181519_10003833_pt1 | contig 12293 bp, 8 predicted proteins | sample PEATcosm2014_Bin_26_FD_121102 | JGI IMG/M metagenome (GOLD analysis project Ga0181519, IMG submission 121102) | Peatland microbial communities from MTU Mesocosm Facility, Houghton, MI, USA - PEATcosm2014_Bin02_10_metaG | ecosystem: Environmental > Terrestrial > Soil > Wetlands > Peat | place... | reverse complement strand
TCTAGACGCTGGGTTCGCGGTGCTGTGTGGGTTGTACTGTTGATGGTGGGTTCGGTTCTGGCCCGTGCGCAGGAGGTCTCAGGAAGCATCAGCGGAACGGTCGAGGATGCCATGGGGGCAAGCGTGAGCGGTGCCGTCGTGACCCTGACGAACACCGACCGGGCGTACGTCGAGCGGTCCCTGAAGACTGACAAGGCCGGCTACTACACGGCGAGTTCTCTCCCTCTGGGGAATTACTCCGTGACCATCGCCACGAAGGGTTTCAAGACGACGACCATCACGGGGCTTGTGCTGCACGCCAACGATGCGCTGAAGGCCGACCAGAAGCTGGCGGTCGGCAGCGCCACCGAGTCGGTGACGGTAGTGGCCAGCCAGGCGGTATTGAACCTGGAAAACAGCGCGAGCGAAGGGCTGGTCAACCACACGCAGGTGCTCGAGCTGCCGCTGGTCACCCGGAACAACGAGCAGTTGGTGCTCCTGCAGCCCGGCGTGGTGTACGGCGGGTCCGGCAGCGACCAGTTGTACATTGGCCAGTCGGTCCCCACGGATACGACCAACGGGACCCTCCTGCCCAATCAGGCCCTCTTCTCGATTAACGGACTGCGGCCCACGGCGAACAACTGGACCATTGACGGCGCGGACAATCTGGACCGCGGGGGAGCGGCTTCTATCTCAGGGCCAAACGTGACGCTCCTGGCGTATCCCAGCATCGATGCCATCTCGGAGTTCGTGACCCTGCGCGGCAATTACGAGGCTCAGTATGGCCGCAACGCCGGCGCACAGATCAACGTAGTGACCAATTCCGGCACCAACGCCCTGCACGGCGGCGTATACGAATTCTTCCGCAACGACCTGTTCAACGCCAACAACTTCTTCAGCAATCTTGTCGGCGTTGTACGTCCGCCACTGCGATATAACGACTTTGGCGCTACCCTGGGCGGCCCGGTGGTGATTCCGCATCTCTACAATGGCAAGGACAAGACCTTCTTCTTCTTCTCGGAGGAGTTGCGGCGGGTGAGCCAGTATGCGACTTCAACGGCATATGCTCCGACAGCCGGAGAACGGGTCGGCGATTTCACAAACAGCACCACCTACCCCAATTATGTGATTAATCCAGCAACCGGTGCATGGACGACCGGCGTGGGCGCGGTCTGCGACTCTGCCAACGCCCTAACTGGAGCCTGCACAGGCTTCACCACGAGCATTGCGGCGGCCCAGGCCACGGCGCAGGCTGCCACTCCTCCGACGAATGTCATTTCGCCGGTGGCGCAGGCCTATATCAACGACATCTACAACAACGTACCTCTTCCGCCCAGCGCGGTGGATCTTGCGGCCGGTCTTGACCCGCATACTCTGATCAACAACATCCATAACGTCTTCGACGACACGCAGGAGATTGCGCGTATCGACCATGCGCTCAACTCGAAGACCAACATCTTCTACCGTTACCAGCATGACGACCTGCCAACGAGCGAAGGTGGTGGGCTCTTCGTAAACGGCGGCCTGCCGACCGTAGGCAGTGGCGGAGGGGTATCGCTTACTTACACCAAGTCCCCGTCCAACCAGCATCTGGCTCACGTCACAATTGCGGCACGTCCGACACTGCTCTTCGATATGGGATACGCATACAGTGCGGGCTCCGTTGTCAGCACTCCGGTTGGGCTTATGGCAAACAGCCAAGCAACCCGCGTCTCGACGATATACTCACAGGTCAACACGCTTCCGTTCCCCGCCACGCTCGGGGTGATCCCGTCTCTCACGTTTGCCGGAACGTCTGGGCCAAACATCGAGAGCAACGGCCTCTATAACGACCACAATGTCAATCACAACGGATTTGGCAGTGTCACCAAGGTCAAGGGGCAACACACTTTGAAGTTCGGCCTAAGCTACAACCATTACCAGCAGAAGGAGAACGCCACCGGCACCAACAACCAGGGCAATTTCGGCTTTACAACGTCAACACCCACGACCGCCCAGTTGACCGCGCTTGGCACAGGCGTGGTAGCGGCCAGCACCTTCGGTTCGGAGTGGGCGAATTTCATGATCGGCAACGCCAACAACGGGTTCACGCAGGCGTCCCAGGCCATTACGGCGAATATCAATGAGAACGACATCGAGCTGTACGGACAGGATGAATGGAGAGCGTCGCCGCGGTTGACGTTGAACCTGGGCGTGCGCTACAGCTTCTTTGCTCAGCCAACTGACAAAGGCAACGAACTGAGCAGCTTCGATCCCTCGATCTTCAGCACGTACAACCAGGAGACGATCGCCAGCACCGGAAACCTCTGCACACTGGCCAGTCAGACGGCGCCGAGTTATTCGTTTGGCACGACTTCGGTATCGGTCACCTACACGATGTACAACTGCGCCAATGTGAATGGTTTGAATGCTTACCAGCCCAATGAGAATGCGGACCCGTTGGATGGCATGATCCTCGGCGACCCGGACTTTATCCGCGCCCAGAACTATCTGCCTGGAACTAGGAACTTCCCGTTCCAGGAGCCATCGGGAGCGCCAGTGATCGAGTCCCATGGTTCTCCGTTCGGGCAGGAGATGGGTCAGGCGGAGAAGCATGACTGGGCGCCCCGCCTGGGGTTTGCCTATGACGTGTTCGGGAGCGGCAAGACGGTGCTGCGCGGCGGTTACGGCATGTCGTACGACGACGCGTCTGTCCACCAAGCCGAGCAGGAGGTTTTCAACAACCCGCCGTATGTGGTTGTGAATAAATACAACTTTGCGCAGATGTCTTCGGTGAGCAGCACGGTAGCGGCAAACCTTGCTCCGCCTACGCTGTACGCTTCGCCCGTAATCGTCAAGACGCCGTATGTTCAGCAGTACTCGCTGGATGTGCAGCAGGCGGTCACTCCTACGATGACGGTGGACGTGGGCTACTTCGGAGACCACGGGACGCATCTGCAGGGCGTGGTCGACATCAACGAGATCCAGCCCGGCCAGTTCACCACGACGAGCATCGGTTACACCCAGGTCGCGAACTGCACAGGGTTCACCTCCAGTGGATGCGAGGCGCCGTTGAACCAGATTCGTCCGTTCCCTGGCTACACCGCGATCAACGCGACCCAGAACATCTTCAATTCAAACTACAACTCGCTGCAAGCGAAGGTGACCAAGAAGTTCAGCGGCAAGAGCCTGATCGACGCGAACTATACCTGGAGCCGCAGCCTAACCAACGCGCAGAACGACTATGCTGCGGCGCCGCAAAACACCTACAACCTGGCGGCTGAGTACGGGGCCAGCCCATACAACCGAAACAGTGTTCTTACTGTCGACGGAGTATGGGAGCTTCCCTGGATGAAGGAGCAGCAGGACATCGTGGGACGCATCGTTGGCGGATGGGAGCTGTCCGGCATCTATACCCTCAACTCCGGTCTTCCGCTGACTGCCACCATGACCCCTGGTCTCCCAGTGAGCTATGGCGGGTTGACCAGCGTCTACAACGGTCAGACCAACGGCGGGGTGGCGAGCGATGCCGCTGGCCTGGGAGTTCTTGCAGGTAGTTTGGCGACTCTGCGTCCCAACATGGTTCTGAACCCCAGCAACGGCTACGGTCAGGTGAATCTGAAGACGATGGGGCCTGCCGGTTTCTGGTTCAACCCGACGGCCTTCGTGGCACCCTCGGTTCCCAGCTTCCAGGTGGGTAACGAGAAGCCGGGATCGATAACTGGGCCGGGCTTCAACCGGTTGGATGTGGGCGTCTTCCGCAACTTCAAGATCACCCACGGAGTCGTCTTCACGCTGCGTGGCGAGGGCTTCAACGTCCTGAACCACGTCAGCTGGGGATCGGTAGATACCGTTGCGACAGACAGCCAATTCGGTCGGGTCACGAGCACTCGCGATCCCAGAATCCTACAGGTCGCCGGCAAGCTCAACTTCTAACCCAAAGCAACCGAACGGCGCCCGTCCTCAGCGGCTGGCGCCGTTTCTATTTAATTGCGCGGTGCGCGCGCTTCGATCTGTCCGGCGACCACTGGACTGGTGCGACTGCCGAAGTGCGCGGCTGCCAGCCGATGCAGGATCTGGCGGTTTGGAGGCTGGTTTTCGCCGGAAGGAGGCGCCGGCTTGGTGGCAGCAGGAGAACGAGGGTAAAATTGCAGGGTTGCAGTAAATTCCGTAGCAGATGCAGATGGAGGTATTGTTTTGGCGAAGCGTGACCGTTTTTTGTTTACCAGTGAATCCGTGACCGAGGGCCACCCGGACAAGATTGCCGACCAGATTTCGGATGCGATTCTGGACGCATGCCTGGCGCAGGACCCGTTCAGCCGGGTGGCCTGCGAGACGTTGACCTGCACCGGGCTGGTAGTGATTGCGGGCGAGATCACCACGCAGGCGTATGTGGACTTCCAGAGCGTGGTGCGTGGGACGGTGGCGTCGATCGGCTACGACAATGCGCTGTATGGTTTCGATTCGAACACCTGCTCGGTGATCTCGACCATCAACAAGCAGTCTGGCGACATCGCGATGGGCGTGGACACGGGCGGCGCAGGCGACCAGGGAATGATGTTCGGTTATGCAACCAACGAGACGCCGGAGCTGATGCCAACGCCGATCTGGCTGGCGCACAAGCTGACGCGGCGGCTCAGTGAGGTGCGCAAGAGCGGGCTGCTATCGTACCTGCGGCCCGACGGCAAGAGCCAGGTGACGGTGGAGTACGACTCCAACAACAAGCCGGTGCGGGTGGATGCGGTGGTGATCTCGACCCAGCACGCGGAGACCGTGGGCAACGAGGAGCTGCGCGCCGACATTCTGAAGCATGTGATCCAGGCAGTGATTCCGGCGAACCTGCTGGACGCGGGAACCAAGTACCACATCAATCCAACGGGACGGTTTGTGATCGGCGGACCGATGGGTGATACGGGGTTGACGGGGCGCAAGATTATCGTCGATACCTACGGCGGCATGGGGCGTCATGGTGGCGGCGCGTTCAGCGGCAAGGACCCAACCAAGGTGGACCGCTCGGCGGCGTACATGGCGCGCTACGTGGCCAAGAACATCGTTGCCGCTGGGCTGGCGGAGCGCTGCGAGGTGCAACTGGCATACGCGATCGGCGTGGCTGAGCCGGTGAGTGTGCTGGTAGACACCTTCGGTACGGGCACAGTGGACGAAGACAGGCTGGAGGCGCTGGTTCGGGAGAATTTCGCGCTGACGCCGAAGGGAATTATTGAGAGCCTCAACCTGCGGCGGCCCATCTACAAGGCGACTGCGGCGTACGGACACTTTGGACGCGAGGGCAAGGACTTCACATGGGAGGCGACGGACAAGGCCGCTGCTCTGAAGGCAGGTGTAGTCAAGGCGGTCGCAGCCAAGTAGTGAGTTTCGAGAATCAAACGACGGGCGGACTCGACTGAGTTCGCCCGTTTTTCGCGATTGAATGCGGCTACGCCTGCGCGGTCGCGGGATGCGATATTGTGGAAAGATGGGCGAAGCAACAAGGATGCGGCGGCAGCTACCACCCTGGGCGATGGGACTGGCGATCGCGCCGCTGGGGTTCTACTACGGATTTGTGTCGACGGCGCTGCCCATCCTGCTGCGCGCGCGGGGCGTCTCGGTGGGCCAGATTGCGTGGGTCTCGGCGGTAGGCTTCTCGCCGACGTTCTGGGCGTTCCTGCTGTGCCCCATCCTGGATGTGAGGTTTAGCAAGCGGACGTATGCGCTGTTTTTTGCGGCCGTGGCGGCGGTGTGCCTGGGGGTGTCGACGCTGCTGACTGGGAACCTGGTGGCGTTTACCGCGGTGGTGACCGCCGGGTGCGCGGCCATTGTGATGTTCGGCAATACGCACGGCGGATGGATGCCGGACGTGATCGAGGACAAGCACTACTCGCAGGTGGGCGGAATGAGCAACGTGGCCAACCTGGGCGCGGCTGGGTTGTTTGCCACGCTGGTGGTGGTGGTGGTGCGGACACAGCCCGCGCCGCTGGCGGCCGCGCTGCTGGGGCTGACGGTGATGGCGCCGACCGTGCTGCTGTTCTTCATCCCGCTGCCGAAGAAGAAGCTGCGGAGAGCCGGCGAGACGTTTTCGACCTTTTTCAGCGATCTGTACCGGGTGTGCCGGCGGCCGGGATGCGTGCTGGGGTTGATCTGCTTCGTTTCTCCGACGGCCTGTTTTGCGCTGACCAACTTGTTCTCCGGGGTGGGCTCGGACTTCCACACGCCGGAGCGGTGGGTGACGGCGCTGAACGGGCCGGGCATGGCGATCGCCTGCTCGCTGGGTTGCCTGGCGGGGATCTGGGTGTGCAGCCGGTTTGTGCGGCGGACGGTATATGTGGTCAGCGGGTTCGGCGGGGCGGCGGCGGCGCTGGCGCTGATCTGGACGCCGCATGTTCTGTTGTTTTACGCGGCGGGCGTGCTGATGTACGACTTCTTTACCGGGATCAACTACACGGCGTTTACGTCGCTGGAGTATGAGATTGTGGGGACGGGCAATCCACTGGCTTCGACCCAGTTTGCGCTGCTGTCGGCGTCGGCGAACCTACCCATTAGCTATATGACGGCGGTGGATGGCCACTTCCATACGACGCATGGGCTGGCGGGGATGCTGGCGGTGGATGCGCTGTCGAGCATCGTCGTGGGCGCGTCGCTGTTGCTGGTCTTCCATAGGATGGGGCATCTGGGACGGAAGGCGGATGTTGCGCTGGTGGCGGGATAGACTGGCGTTAGCCGCCGCAATTGCATCTCACTCTTCATCACGTTTCTATTCGTTGAAACGAGGACTACAGATGCTGATCAAGTCTGAATTCGACATACAGTTTCAGTTTGCCCACTCGACGGCGATGGTGGCGTTGCTGCACCTGCATCCCTCGCTGGAGCGATTTGTGCGGATGGGCAATGTGCTGGTGGTGGAGCACCTGAAGGAGGGCGTGGGGCCAGGGTACGGCGAACTGATCGGGACGGTGGAGTACGAGGACAGCTTCGGCAACCGCTGCTCACGGTTTGTGGCGCCGGAGGGGTTGCTGCGGCTGAGTGGGACCAGCACTATCGACGTGGAGGGCGCGCCGGAACTGGGAGATGCGGAGCTGGGGCAATCGCCGGTCGCGGAGCTGCCCAGCGAGGTGTTGCAGTTCCTGCTGCCCAGCCGGTACTGCGAGGTAGACCGCTTTACGCCGGTGGCGCAGGACCTCTTCGGATGGATGAAGCCGGGATGGGAGCGGGCGACGGCGATCCGCGACTGGGTCCACGAGAAGGTGCGCTTCGACTACATGTCTGCGCGGCCGACCAAGACGGCGATGGATGTCTTCACCGAACGGGTTGGAGTGTGCCGCGATTTCCAGCATCTGGCGATGACGCTGTCGCGCTGCCAGAACATTCCGGCGCGCTATGCCACCGGATACCTGGGCGATATACGCTGGCCATACACCGGCGCGGGCGACTTCAGCGCATGGTACGAGGTGTGGCTGGTGGGTCGCTGGTGGACGATGGACGCGCGCCACAACGAGGCGAGGCCGGGGCGCGTGCTGATGGCCACCGGACGCGACGCCGCGGACGTAGCGATGACTACTTCGTTCGGCAATGCGGAGCTGCGGCACTTCTATGTGGAGAGCCAGGAGGTGCTGGAGGATGGGACAGCGGTGCCGCCGCTGGCGGATGCGGTTTGCTCGCGTGCGGAGAGTTGAAGAATGATGGTCTTCGAGCTGTTGTTTGTGGGCTTGTTTCTTGCGTCCTTGATTGCGTTGATCGGCGTTTTGATCCTAGCGGTCCGCAGACGGCGCCGCACCGCAATGCGGGGATTAGGGGTTCTGGGAGCTGGCTGGGCAGTATATCTCTTTGTTGTGGTTGCGGTAGCTGTGACGATGGGGGCGCGGCCTCAGCGAACCATTCCCGTGGGGCAGGAACTCTGCTTCGACGAAATGTGTTTCTCAGTAGTCAATATTCAGATAGTTCCGCAAATGGGACCAGCGAGCCAGTTCGTGAAGGCTAATGGAAGGTTCTATGTAATCACTGTACGAGTGAGCAGCCGCTCCCGTGGCCGGGTTCAAAGCGAGGGTGGACTTCGCGCACTGCTCTGGGATTCAGGAAAATACTATGAGGTTTCGTCCGGCGGACAACAGGCGTGGGAAGCCGTCAATGGAGAAACAGCTAGATTGACCGTGCGTCTGCGACCTGGTGAGAGCGTTCAGAGCGTTCAAGTCTTCGATCTGCCCAATGATGCCTCTGCTCCGGGGCTGGCGTTGAGTCACGGATTCACCCCTGGGTACTTCGTCATAGGAGAGTGCCCCCTTTTCCAGAAACCGACAATCCTCAAGTTGGCTCCGTAGCGATGAGTGGTAGTGGTGCAGTATGAAGCTGGAACTTCCCTCGGGGACTAAAGTCCCGTTCTCCATAATGAGCTTACGGCGCGGCTGAAGCCGCGCCCTTTCAAAACAAATGTAAACTGCACCACTACGCAATGAGTGGGTGCGTTGACTCGGGGCAGGGAGGTGGGATATTCTGATAGCTCGCGCAGCTCCATGTCTGCACGTCATCGGTAGGCTGTGTCCCTAATCGGGCGCGGCATGTTGTGGCGAGCAGCAAGATGGGGCAGATCGTGGATTCGCCGGGAGCAGATTGACCGGGAGCAGCTTGCAAGCAAGGCTGCCCTGAACGCGCCCACGACCACACACAGGCAATGCGCGACTTCCAGGCGGTAAGGCCTTCAAGCGTTTGCGCAGGGAGCGAAGTATGGCTCCAATCTGCCGTGCGTTGTTCTGCCGGGCCTGGAGCTTTGAAGATTGGTGTTCCGTCGATGGACTTGATGGCACGCATGGATGTTGAACGCACCACGGCAGCTAACTCTTCCGTACGACGCCGGGCTGGTCGGCAATCAGGCGCTGATTGAAAGCGACGATTACCGGCAACAGGGAAGACGGCAGAACCAGGGAGTAACGCGAGCACTATGAATAACACGACACCTATACCGAGCGGCAAGGAGATCCAGCGCAAGTGGTTTGTGCTGGACGCCGCGGGCAAGACGCTGGGCCGGCTTTCGACGCAGGCGGCGTCGATCCTGGCCGGGAAGAACAATGTGCTGTACACGCCCTACATCGACGTGGGCGACCATGTGATCGTGGTGAACTGCGAGAAGATCGTGCTGACCGGGCTGAAGTCGGACAAGAAGCTGTATCGCCGGTATACGGGATTTCCCGGCGGGCTGCGGGAAGAGTCGTTTGTGAAGCTGCTGGCGCGGCGCCCGGAGGCGATTGTGGAGCAGTCGATCAAGGGGATGCTTCCCAAGTCGAAGATGGGGCGTCAGATGGCGACCAAGCTGAAGGTGTACAAGGGGCCGCACCATCCGCACCTGGCACAGCAGCCGATTGCGATCTAAGAACAGGGAACAGGGATTAGGGAACAGGGAACAGCAAACCGAAAGGCTTAGGAGTGTTATGGCGGAGTTGGTTCAGTATTACGGAACGGGGCGGCGCAAGTCGTCGATTGCGCGCGTGTTCCTGCGCCTCGGCAGCGGCAAGTTTACGGTCAACAAGAAGGAATGCGACGTGTACTTTGTGACTCCGCAGCAGAGGGCGGCGGCACGGCGGTCGCTGGGCATTGCCGGGATCGATGAGACCTTCGACGTAATCACTACGGTGCGCGGCGGCGGCGTGATGGGCCAGGCCGACGCGGTGAAGCTGGGCATTGCGCGCGCCCTGATGGAGTTCAACCCGGAGCTGCGCAAGACGCTGAAGGCCGAGGGACTCGTCACCCGCGACTCGCGCGGCAAGGAACGCAAGAAGTACGGACAGAAGGGCGCGAGAGCAAGGTTCCAGTTCTCGAAGAGATAGTTGTCAGTTGAACGATAAAGAGCATCACCCTCCGAAGAAATTCGATCGGAGGCACGGAGTCAAATCTCCCGTACGCGGGATTAATCCAGGCACCAGGGCTGATTTTTATAGACCAGACCTCTGGCTGTCTTCACAAAGGAGCTAATTTGGCAAACATAACCATGAAGGAACTGCTTGAAGCGGGAGTCCACTTCGGGCATCAGACCAAGCGCTGGAACCCGAAGATGAAGGAGTACATCTTTGGCGAACGCAACGGAATTTACATCATCGACCTGCAGAAGACGCTGAAGATGTTCAAGGAGGCGTCGAAGTTCATCACCGAGCTGACCAGCACGGGCAAGCTGGTGCTGTTTGTCGGCACCAAGCGGCAGGCGCAGGACGCGATTGCCGAAGAGGCGAACCGCTGCGGGATGCCCTACATCAACAGCCGCTGGCTAGGCGGATTGCTGACCAATTGGGTCACGGTGCAGAAGTCGGTGAAGCGGCTACAGGAACTGGACGACATGTCCACCGACGGACGCTATGAGCTGCTGACCAAGAAAGAGGTCATCAAGCTGGAGCGCGAGCGCAAGCACCTGGCGGTGAACCTGTCCGGTATCAAGGCAATGAAGCGGCTGCCCGACGCGCTGTTTGTGGTGGACTCGAACAACGAGGCCATCGCTGTGGCGGAGGCGCGCAAGCTGGGGATTCCGGTGGTCGCGGTGGTGGACACGAACTGCGATCCGACGATGGTGGACTATGTGATTCCGGGCAACGACGACGCGCTGCGCGCGATCCGGCTGTTTACGTCGAAGATTGCGGACTCGGCCGCCGAGGGCGTGCAGTTGGTCTCGGAGAAGGCGTTCTCGACCGAGGTCGCGGACGTGCAGCAGGTCGAGGTTGCGCCGGAGTACGTTGGCGAAGAGGGCGAAGAGGGCGAAGTCGACGCGACGGCTGAGATCCACTTGTCGGCGGGCATCGCGGCCGATTCGGTCGAGGACATTGCGGACGAAGAGAATGTGGATCTGGAGGCGGTACTGGGCGGGAACATTCGCAAGGCCCCGGCCGCGGCCACCGAGCCGGAGGCAGAGCCGGAGACGGCGCACATCGCCACCGGCGCGTAGGACTTCATCATCTCAATGCGAGAGCGTGGAGGCCGGCGACGATCCGCTCCACGCTCTTTCTGTGTGAGCCGCTGAGCGCGCGGCGGGCTTCAATTACGGATTTTTTGATCAGGAGAAGAAGAGGACAATGACGAGCGAGGCAGCTGTGAAGATCGATGCGAAACAGGTGAAGGAACTGCGCGAGAAGTCTGGCGCGCCGATGGGCGACTGCCTGAAGGCGCTGCAGGAGGCGAAGGGCGAGATGGAGGCGGCGTTTGTGGTGCTGCGCAAGCGCGGCATGGCGACGGCGGCCAAGAAGGCCAGCCGCACCACCAACGAGGGCGCGGTGGGCACATACATCCACGCGGGGGGAAAGATCGGCGTGCTGGTGGAGCTGGACTGCGAGTCGGACTTTGTGGCGCGCACCGACGACTTCCATGAGCTGCTGCGCGACGTGGCCATGCACATCGCGGCCAGCGAGCCGAGATTCATCGGGCGCGATGAAGTGACCGCAGCCGATCTGGAGCGGGAGAAGGAGATCTATCGCGCGCAAGCGGCGGCAACCGGCAAGCCGGCGAACATCATCGAGAAGATGCTGGAGGGCAAGCTGGGCAAGTTCTACGAGGAGTTCTGCCTGCTGGACCAGCCGTTCATCAAGGACCAGACGCAGACCATCGCGCAGATCGTTGCGGCCAAGGTGGCCAAGCTGGGCGAGAACATCTCGGTGCGCCGCTTCGCACGCTTCAAGGTGGGCGCGGCGGAGTTGACCGTGGCCCAGACCAAGCCGGCCGAGGCACCGCAAGGGTAAGGCTTTTGCAGCGATTCAGTAAAGGTAGGGCCCGGGTGAACCAGTCCGGGCCTTTACTGTTTCCATACACAGTCTGATTTAGGATTTGTGCGTAAGGCGATGCCTGGGGAGGGATTGGCGCATCTGAAATAGAGGAAGAGACTGCGCTCATCGAAGGGGGTCAACATGGAGCTGGGGATGATTGGGCTGGGGCGGATGGGGGCCAGCATGGTGCGGCGGCTGGTGCAGGCGGGGCACCGCTGTGTAGTCTACGACATGTCGGCGGAGGCCGTGGCGGCCTCTGTGCAGGTGGGCGCCGTAGGCGCGGCGTCGCTGGAGGAGTTTGTGAAGACGCTGGCGAGGCCGCGGACGGTGTGGCTGATGGTTCCGGCAGGCGTGGTGGACGCGACGCTGGAGCAACTGGTTCCGCTGCTGGAGGCCGACGACGCCGTCATCGATGGCGGGAACTCGTATTATCACGACGACATTCGCCGGGCCGAGAAGCTGAAGGCCAAGGGTATTCATTATGTGGATACGGGGACCAGCGGCGGAGTGTGGGGCGCGGACCGCGGCTACTGCCTGATGATCGGTGGCGAGAAGGAAGTTGTGGCTCGGCTGGACCCGGTCTTCCGCAGCTTGTCTCCGGGGATTGGCGAC
>Ga0181519_10003832_pt1 | contig 12294 bp, 10 predicted proteins | sample PEATcosm2014_Bin_26_FD_121102 | JGI IMG/M metagenome (GOLD analysis project Ga0181519, IMG submission 121102) | Peatland microbial communities from MTU Mesocosm Facility, Houghton, MI, USA - PEATcosm2014_Bin02_10_metaG | ecosystem: Environmental > Terrestrial > Soil > Wetlands > Peat | place... | reverse complement strand
GGTCAACGACGACACCGCCAAGGTACTCACCACCAGCTGGGGCCAGTGCGAGCCGGAGATGGACCCCGGCGCCCAGGCCACCGAGACCACCCTGTTCGCCCAGGCCGCGTTGCAGGGCCAGACGGTCTTCGCCGCCGCCGGTGACTCCGGGTCGTCCGACTGCTACTACCCGTTCCCGCCCGCCCCCGACCTCGACACCTCGCTGCAGGTCGACGACCCGGCGGACCAGCCGTACGTCACCGGGGTCGGGGGGACCACGCTGCTGGGCGCCCCCGCCGGCTCCCCGTCCGAGGAGGTCTGGAACGACGGGGGGGCCGGCGGTGCCGGCGGGGGCGGGGTCTCCTCCGACTTCGTCCAGCCGTCGTGGCAGTCGGGTACCGGCGTGGACGCCACGTCGGCCACCACCCAGTGTGCGGCGGACGGCCGGGCGAGCTGTCGTGAGGTGCCCGACGTGAGCGCCTCGGCCGATCCCTCCGCCGGGTACGTCGTCTACGTCAGCGCCCCGAGCTCCGGGTGCGGCGGGTGGTGCGCCTTCGGCGGCACCAGTGGCGGGTCCCCACTCTGGTCGGCCCTGGTGGCCATGATCGACGAGGCTCCCACCAGCCATCCGGTGGGCTTCATCAACCCCACGCTCTACGCCTGCGGTGCGGCGTCGGCCACCATGCACGACGTCACCTCGGGCGGCAACGACATCGTCTCCATCGGCGGTCCCACCTACCCGGCCACCCCCGGCTACGACGTGGCGTCGGGGTGGGGCTCGCCCGACGGCGCCGCCCTGCTCGGCAACCTGACCGCGCCCCGGGTGTGCCCGGCGGTGACCGGCCTCGACCCGTCCTACGGCCCGGTGGCGGGCGGCGGACTGGTCGACATCACCGGGTCGAACTTCACCGGGGCGACGGCCGTGCGGTTCGCCGGTGTCCCGTCCCCCCGGTGGGACGTCGTCTCGGACTCGTCGATCGTGGCCGTGGTGCCTCCCGGACCGGCGGGCGGGGGGGTGGTCGGGATCACCGTGTACAACGCCAACGGTCCGAGCGGCGACACCTCGGCGAACCGGTACTCCTACGTGTCCCCGGGCTACTGGCTGGTCGCCTCCGACGGCGGGGTGTTCAGCTTCGGGGGGGCGGCGTTCCACGGCTCGGCCGGGTCGATCACGCTGAACCGGCCGATCGTGGGGATGGCCCCCACCCCGGACAGCCTCGGCTACTGGTTGGTGGCCTCTGACGGCGGCATCTTCTCCTACGGCGACGCCCCCTTCTTCGGCTCGACGGGATCCCTGACGCTCAACCGGCCGATCGTCGGCATGGCGTCCACCCCCGACGGTGGCGGCTACTGGCTGGTGGCCTCCGACGGCGGCATCTTCGCCTACGGCGACGCCGGTTTCCACGGGTCCACCGGCTCGTTGCCGCTCAACCGGCCGATCGTGGGCATGGCCCCGACCAAGGACGGACGCGGCTACTGGCTGGTGGCCTCCGACGGCGGGATCTTCGCCTTCGGTGACGCCGCCTTCCACGGCTCGACCGGCTCCCTCCACCTGAACCAGCCCGTGGTGGGAATGGCCGCCACCCCCGACGGTGGCGGCTACTGGCTGGTGGCCTCCGACGGCGGGATCTTCGCCTTCGGCGACGCCGGGTTCGCCGGCTCGACCGGCTCCCTCCACCTCAACCGGCCCATGGTGGGCATGACGGCCACGCCCGACGGCGGCGGCTACTGGCTGGTGGCCTCCGACGGCGGCATCTTCGCCTTCGGCGACGCCGGCTTCTACGGGTCGACCGGCTCGCTCGTCCTCAACAAGCCGATCGTCGGGATGTCGGGCAGCTGACCGGTTCCGGGAGCCGGGGGCCGACCCCACCCTGGCGACCGGGGCCCACCGACGTGACCGGCACCTACCCGCCGAGCTCCAGGCGCTCGACCAGCGCCCGGGTGGCGTCACCGAACCACGGCGCCAGCGACCGGAGCTCGTCGGGGGAGAGACTGTCGAGGAAGGCGTAGGCGACCAGCTCCGAGCCGGGCTCGTCGCGACGGGCCACGGCGTCGACGGCGGCCAGGGCCCGATGGAGCGAGGGGACATGGACCTCGATCGCCTCCAGGCGCTCCGCCACGAAGCCGGCCAGTTCGGTGAGGACCACGGCGCCGCCCGGATCGTCGTCGAAGGCTTCGACCAGGGCGAGGAAGTCGGGACGGAACTCGGGCACGGACTCGAGGACGATGTCGACCACGGGTTCGAGCACGTCGACCACGGGTTCGAGCTCGTCGAACACGGGGGTGGACGGGGGTTCGTCGTCGGTGTGCGACGGGAGCGGACGGGGGGACATGCGCGTCTCCTGACCTTGCCTGTGAGGAGGTCACGCCGGCCCCGGAGGGTCCCCGTCAGCGACGATCGCGGATGCCGGCGACGGTAGCACCGGGGTGACTCGGACCGGAGCCCCCCGGCAGCCCACGGCCGTTGACATGTGACCAAAAAGTCACATATAATGACGGGGTGGACGACGTGTTCAAGGCGCTGGCCGACCCGACCCGGAGAGAGCTCCTCGACGAGCTGCACCGGCACGACGGCCAGAGCCTGACGGAGCTCGAGGGGCGCTTCACCATGACCCGCTTCGGGGTCATGAAGCACCTGGTGCAGCTCGAGGAGGCGGGTCTGGTGGTCACCCGGCGCCGCGGCCGCGAGAAGCTCCACTACCTGAACCCCGTCCCGATCCGGCTCCTCCACGACCGGTGGGTGAGCAAGTACACCGAGCCCTGGGCGGCAGCGCTCAGCGGTCTCAAGACGGAATTGGAGCGCACCATGGAGAAGGTGTTCGAGATCTACATCCGCACGACCCCCGACCGGCTGTGGGAGGCCATCACCGATCCGGACATCCGGGCCCGGTACAACTTCGGGGCGGGGGTGGTCAGCACCTGGGAGCCCGGCTCCCTCTACGAGATGGGCGCCCCCGCCGCCGGCCGGGTGCTGGCCTCCGGTGAGAACCTCGAGGTCGAGCCGCCGAGGCGGCTGGTCCAGTCCTTCCGGGCCACCTGGAGCGACGACGTGGCCGCCCAGGGCACCTCCCGGATCACGTGGGAGATCGAACCGGTCCGCGACTCGTGCCGGCTGACCGTGGTCCACGACCAACTGCCCGAGGACGCCAATCCCGAGCTCTACGGGGGCTGGCCCATGATCCTGTCGGGGCTCAAGACCTGGCTCGAGACCGGGCAGGAGCTCACCACACCCGGCTCGCTGCGGTGGGCGGGGGAGCCGGCGTAGGCCGGATCGCCGCTCGGAGGGCCCCGACGCCGGCCTCCAGGGGAGCCAGTACCGGGTCGGGCGCTGGATTGCATATTCATGCGAGATTATGCATATACTTGCGTGATGAAGAGGCTCCCGTGACGCGGTCGGTCGGTGTCCTCGGCGCCTCCGGGTACGCCGGTGTCGAACTGTTGCGCCTGTGCGCCGGGCATCCGGAGCTCGAGGTGGCGGTGGCGACCGCCGCCAGCCACGCCGGGGAGCAGGTGGCCGCCCACACGCCGTCGTTGGCCGCCGCCTATCCGGGCCTCCACTACGCCGCCACCGCCACCGCCGAACTCGACGGGCTCGACCTGGTCTTCCTGGCCCTACCCCACGGGGAGTCGCAGCACCTCGTCCCCCACCTGCTCCCGAAGGTCGGGACGTTGGTCGACCTGGCCGCCGACTTCCGGCTCCACGACCCGTCGCTCTACCCCCGGTGGTACGGGGAGCGGCACGTGGCCCCCGAGCTCCTCGACCGGTTCGTCTACGGCCTTCCCGAGCTGCACCGGGCTGAGCTCGCCGGAGCCACCGCGGTGGCGTCCCCCGGGTGCTACCCGACCGCCACCATCCTGGCCCTCGCCCCCCTGGTCCGGGCCGGCCTGGTCGACCCGACGGGGATCGTGGTCGACGCCGCCAGCGGGGTCTCCGGCGCCGGGCGCGCCCCGAAGGAGAGCCTCCACTTCGGGACGGTCGACGAGGACTTCACCGCCTACGGCCTGCTCCACCACCGGCACACCGCGGAGATGGAGGAGGAGCTGGGGGCCCAGGTCCTCTTCACCCCCCACCTGGCCCCGATGGTGCGGGGGATCCTGGTCACCTGCTACGCCCGCCCCGCCGTCCCGCTCACCGAACGTGCCCTGACGACCGAGGACGTCCTCTGCGTCCTCCACGACGCCTATCGGGACGAGCCGTTCGTGGTGGTCACCGAGGCGCCTCCCTCCACCAAGGCGACGGCCGGCTCCAACTGTGCCCACGTGACCGCCCGTGTCGACCCGAGGACGGGGTGGGTGCTGGCGCTCGGCGCCATCGACAATCTGGTCAAGGGGGCGGCCGGCCAGGCCGTCCAGGCCGCCAACCTGGCCCTCGGGATCCCCGAGACGACCGGGTTGCCGACGACGGGGGTCTACCCATGAGCATCACCACTCCGGACGGATTCGTCGCTTCGGGCCTGGCCGCGGGCATCAAGGCCTCGGGCGCGCTCGACCTGGCCCTGGTGGCCACCGACGACGGGGTGGCGGTGCCCACCGCCGCCACCTTCACCGCCAACCGGGCGGCCGCCGCCCCGGTGCAGGTCAGCCGGGACCACCTGACGGCCTCCGGGGGCCGGTCGGCGGCGGTCGTCGTCTCCAGCGGCAACGCCAACGCCGCCACGGGGGCGCCGGGCCACCGCAACGCCGAGCGGATGTGCGAACTCACCGCCGCCGGCCTCGGGGTGCCCGTCGAAGAGGTCCTGGTCTGCTCGACCGGGCTGATCGGCTACCCGCTGCCCATGGAGGTGATCGAGCCGGGTATCCCGGCCCTGGTGGTGGCCCGCTCGGGGGACGAGGGCGCCGCCGTCGACGCCGCCACCGGCATCCTGACCACCGACTCCGGACGCAAGGAGGTCCTGGTGCGGGGCTCCGGCCACCTGGTGGCGGGCATGGCCAAGGGGGCCGGCATGCTCGCCCCGAACATGGCCACCATGCTGGCGTTCCTCACCACCGACGCCGAAGTCTCCCCGCCGGTGCTCGCCGACCTCCTGCGGATCGCCGTGCGCGAATCGTTCAACGCCATGACCGTCGACGGCTGCACGTCGACCAACGACACCGTGGTGCTGATGGCCTCCGGACGGTCGGGGCCGGCCGACCCCAACGTCCTGGTGGACTCGGTCACCGAGGCGTGCGGCGACCTCGCGCTCCAGATGGCCCGCGACGCCGAGGGGGCCTCCAAGGTCGCCCACGTGCGGGTGACCGGAGCGCGCTCGGACGGGGAGGCGCACCGGGCGGCCCGGAAGGTGGCCGAGTCACTGCTGGTCAAGTGCTCCTTCAACGGCGGGGACCCCTACTGGGGCCGGGTGGCCAGCGAACTGGGCTCGGCCGGGGTGGACTTCGAGATGGACCGGCTCACCATCGCCTACGGGGGGGTGGCCGTCTGCCGCGGAGGGGTGGCCGTCGCCCACGATGCCGCCTCGGTCGTCGCCCACCTGGCCGGCCCGACCGTCGACCTCCACTGCGAGCTGGGCCTCGGGGACGGGGACGGGGTGGCGATGACCGTCGACCTGGGCCAGGGCTACCTCGACGAGAACCGGACCACGTCGTGAGCGCCGACGCCGCGGTCGGGGCCGGGGCGGTACCGGTCGACAAGGCCGCCGTGCTGGTGGAGTCACTGCCCTACATCCGGCGGTTCTGGGGCCAGGTGGTGGTGGTCAAGTACGGCGGGAACCTGCTCCGGGCCAAGGACGACGAGGACGAGATCGACGAGGCCGAGGCACTGGCCTCCTTCGCCGAGGACATCGTGCTGATGCGCTCGGTGGGGATGCTGCCGGTGGTCGTGCACGGTGGCGGCCCACAGATCGGTGAGCTCATGGAACGGGTGGGCAAGGTCCCCGAGTTCCGTGACGGCCTCCGGGTCACCGACGCCGACACCATCGACCTGGTCCGCATGGTGCTGGTCGGGAAGGTCAACCGCGACCTGGTGGGGGCCGTCAACGTCCACGGTGCCCTGGCTGTCGGCCTGTCGGGGGAGGACGCCAACCTGATCACCGCGGTGGCCCGCTCGGAGGCGCTGGGCTTCGTCGGGGACGTGGTCGAGGTCGACCCGCTGATCGTGGAGCAGCTCCTGGCCCAGGGGCTGATCCCGGTGGTGGCCACCATCGGCACCGACCAGAGCGGCCAGGCGTTCAACATCAACGCCGACAGCGCGGCGGGCGCCCTGGCGGCGGCGCTCGGTTCGGAGAAGCTGGTGTTCCTGACCGACGTGTCGGGCATCCGGGCGGTGCCCGACGACCCCGGCACCCTCATCCACCGGGCCACCGCCGACGAGCTCGACGCCCTGGTGGCGTCCGGGGCGGCCAGCGGGGGGATGATCCCCAAGGTCGAGGCGTGCGCCCGGGCGGTCCGCAACGGGGTGCGCCGCGCCCACATCCTCGACGGCCGGACGCCCCACGCACTCCTGCTCGAGCTCTTCACCGACGAGGGGGTGGGGACCATGGTGGTCGCCGGCGACGACGATGACGACGGTCCGTCGGGCCCCGGTGGCCCGGCCCGGCTCCCGGTGCCCGGAGGGGGTGCGCGGTGACGGCCCCGGACCGCGCTGCGCTGATGCACACCTACGCCGAGCCGCCGGTCACCTTCGCGTCCGGCGAAGGGAGCTGGCTGGTCGACACCGACGGCCGCCGGTACCTCGACTTCCTCTCCGGCCTGGCCGTGACCTCCCTCGGCCACGCCCACCCCGTGGTGGCCGACGCCATCGCCGACCAGGCCCGCACCCTGTCGCACGTCTCCAACCTCTTCGGCAACACCGTCGGCCCCGAGGTGGCGTGCACCATCGACCGGCTCATCGGCGGCGGTGCCGACGGGCCGGGCGGGCAGGTGTTCTTCGGCAACTCCGGGGCCGAAGCCAACGAGTGCGCCCTGAAGCTGGCCCGTCGCTGGGCCGGGCCGGGACGGTTCGCGGTGGTGAGTACGTGGGACGCCTTCCACGGGCGGACGCTGGCCACCCTGAGCGCCACCGGGCAGCCGGCCAAGCAGGAGCCGTTCCTGCCGCTGCCGGACGGCTTCGACCACGTCCCCTACGACGACCTCGCGGCCATGGAGGCGGCCTGCGACCCGGCCCGGGTGGCGGCGGTGCTGGTCGAGCCGATCATGGGCGAGGCGGGGGTGGTGGTGCCGTCGTCCGACTACCTGACCGGGCTCCGCCAGCTCTGCACCGACCGGGGCATCCTGTTGATGGTCGACGAGGTGCAGACCGGCCTCGGCCGGACCGGCCGGTGGTTCGGCTTCCAGCACCTGGGGATCGAGCCGGACGTGGTGACGCTGGCCAAGGCGCTCGGCAACGGGATGCCGGTGGGGGCCTGTTGGGCGCGCCCGGAGGTGGCGGCCGCCTTCGTACCGGGGGATCACGGGAGCACCTTCGGCGGCCAACCCCTGGCCATGTCGGCGGTGCGGGCCACCCTGGCGGTGATGGAGGCGGAGCACGTCCCCGCCCGGGCGATCGCCGCCGGGGCGCGGCTCCGCGCCGGACTGGCCGCCCTCCCCGGCGTGGTCGGTGTCCGGGGGGAGGGACTGCTGCTGGCCGCCGAGCTCCAGGGGGCGTTCGCCGTACCGGCGGTGGCCGATGCGCTCGCCGCCGGGCTGGTGGTCAACGCCCCGAGGCCGGACGTCCTGCGCTTCGCCCCGTCGCTGCTCGTGAACGGGGAGGAGATCGACCACGCCCTGGCGGTGCTGGGCGGCGTGCTCGGAGCCCTGGTCGGACCGCCGGCCACCGACGCCGGGGGTCGGACATGAGCGCCACCCGGCACGTGCTGGAGGTGGACGATCTCGGTCCCACCGGACTGGCCGAGGTGCTGGACCTGGCCTCGGTCCCGCCGGACACCCTGCCCCGGGTGCTGGAGGGGCGCGGGGTGGCGCTCGTCTTCGAGAAGCCGTCGAACCGCACCCGGAACAGCTCGGAGATGGCCACCGTGGCCCTCGGCGGGCATCCCGTGTACATCCGGGGCGGGGAGGTGGGCCTCGGTGTCCGCGAGCCGGCCGGGGACGTCGCCCGCACCCTGGCCTGCTACCACTCGGTGCTGTGTGCCCGGGTGATGGACCACGCCTCGCTGGAGGGCATGCGCGACGCCCTGGACGCCGCCGGCGTGGGCGTCCCGGTGGTCAATCTCCTCTCCGACCGGGCGCACCCCTGCCAGGCCCTGGCCGACCTGCTCACCCTCCGTCAGGTCTTCGGCCCCGACCACCTCGACCGGCGCACCGTCGCCTACGTGGGAGACGCCAACAACGTCTGGCGCTCGCTGGCGCTGGCCTGCTCGATGGCCGGGGTGCCGAGCCGCATCGCCGCCCCCGCCGGCTTCGGACCCACCGAGGCGGACCAGGAGCTCGTGCGGTCGTTCGGCGGCTCGCTCGAGGTGACCGACGACCCCCACCGGGCGGTGGCCGGCGTGGACGCCGTCTACACCGACGTGTGGGCGTCGATGGGCCAGGAGGACGAGTCGGCCGCCCGCCGGGAGGCGTTCGCCGGCTACACCGTGGACGAGGCGTTGGTGGCCGGGGCGGACCCCGGGGCCGTGGTGCTGCACTGCCTGCCGGCCCACCGGGGCGAGGAGATCAGCGCCGGCGTGGTGGACGGTCCGCAGAGCGTGGTCTGGCGGCAGGCGGCCAACCGCATGCACGCCATGCGGGGCCTCCTGGCCTGGATCCTGGCCGCGGACGACCGGGCCGGGGTCCGGCCGTGAAGCTGACCAAGAACCAGCGGCAGCACCGGATCGTCCGGCTGCTCGAGACCCGGGCGGTCGGGAGCCAGGCCGACCTGGTCGACCTCCTGGCCGCCGACGGGGTCGAGGCCACCCAGACCACCGTCTCGCGCGACCTCGAGGAGCTCGGGGCCCTGAAGGTGCGGCTCCCCGGGGGCGAGACGGCGTACGCCCTCCCCGAGCTGCCCTCCCGGCAGGTGGCGCCCGAGGACCACCTGCGCCGGGTGCTGGGGGAGTGGGTGGTCGAGGCCGACCACTCGGCGAACCTGGTGGTGCTGCGCACGCCGCCGGGCTCCGCCCATGTCGTAGGCTCGGCGCTCGACCGCAGCGGCTTCGGCGGCATCGTCGGCACCGTGGCCGGCGACGACACCGTGCTGGTGGTGGCGTCCGAGTCCATCGGTGGCGAGCGGCTGGCCGAGGAGCTCGGGAACCTGGCCGGGCTCAACGTTGGCGCCCGCCGGGCCTGGCCGGTGACCCCCGACGACGCGGCGCCCCCGGACGCGGGGTCGACCGGAACGCAGACGACACCGGGGACCAACGACCCCCAGACGAGGAGATGACGATGACACAGCGCGTGGTTCTGGCGTACAGCGGAGGGCTCGACACCTCGATCGCCGTCCGGTGGCTGATGGAGCACCAGGACGCCGAGGTGATCGCGGTGGCGGTCGACGTGGGCCAGGCCGCCGGTGACGGGGCCGAGGAGTGGGAGACCATCCGGGAGCGGGCGCTGGCCGCCGGCGCGGTGGAGGCGGTGGTCATCGACGCCCGGGTGGAGATGGCGGAGGAATTCTGCATGCCGGCGCTGCTGGCCAACGGGAAGTACGAGGGCAAGTACCCCCTGGTCTCGTCGCTGTCACGGCCGGTCATCGTCCGCCACCTGGTCACCGAGGCCCGGAGGTACGGGGCGGGGGCCGTGGCCCACGGCTGCACCGGCAAGGGGAACGACCAGGTCCGCTTCGAGGTGGGCACCCGGGCGCTGGCCCCGGACCTCGAGGTGCTGGCGCCGGCCCGGGTCTGGGGGCTGACCCGCGAGGACTCGATCGAGTACGCCGCCAAGTGGCACATCCCGCTGTCGGTGACCAAGGAGAAGCTCTACTCGATCGACGAGAACCTCTGGGGACGGGCCATCGAGTGCGGGGTCATCGAGGACCCGTGGAGCCAGCCGCCGGAGGACGTGTACGCCATGACCCGTCCGACGGCCACCGAGCCCGTCGAGGTGATCGTGGGCTTCGAGTCGGGGATCCCGGTGTCGCTGGACGGCATCACGCTGGCCCCCTTCGAGCTGATCGGCAGACTCAACCACCTGGTGGGCTCCTACGGCTGGGGGCGGCTGGACATGGTGGAGAGCCGCCGGGTCGGTATCAAGTGCCGCGAGACCTATGAGTGCCCGGGAGCGCTCGCCCTGCTGCTCGCCCACGCCGACCTCGAGGACCTCACCCTCGAGCGTGACCTGCTGCACGAGAAGATGCGGCTCGAACCGCGGTGGGCGGAGCTGGTCTACGACGGCCTGTGGTTCTCGCCGCTCAAGCAGGCCCTCGACGCCTTCTTCGTGGAGTCGCAGCGCCACGTCACGGGTGAGGTTCGCCTGCGGCTCGAGCCCGGCCGGTGCTTCGTGGTCGGACGCCGGTCACCGGTGGGGCTGTACGACTACGGGCTCGCCACGTACGACGCCGCCGACACCTTCCGCCACCAGGACGCCGAGGGCTTCGTCCGGCTGTGGGGCCTCGGGGTGGCCACCTGGTCGGCCAAGCAGGAGAACCGGTCGGGCGGGGACGCCCCCGGGCGCGGGGCGCCCCGATGACGCTGTGGCACGGCCGGCTCGGCGGGGGGACGGCCGACGAGGTGATGGCCTTCTCGGTCAGCCTCCACTACGACCGGCGCCTGGCGGCCGACGACCTGGCCGGGTCGCGGGCCCACGTCCGCGGCCTGCACCGGGTCGGGATCCTCGACGCCGGAGAGGCCGACGCCGTGCTGGGCGCCCTCGACCGGGCGGGCCAGGAGCTCGAGGACGGGACCTTCGTGTTCGAGGCCGGGGACGAGGACATCCACACCGCCGTCGAGCGACGGGTCACCGAGCTGGCCGGCGACGCCGGGGCCAAACTCCATACCGGGCGGAGCCGGAACGACCAGGTGGCGACCGATCTCCGCCTCTTCTCCAAGCAGGCGCTCCGCGACATCGCCATCGACGTCCTGGCCCTTCAGGACGTGGTGCTGCTCCGGGCCCAGGAGGCGGACGGCGTCTACCTTCCCGGCTACACCCACCTCCAGCGGGCGCAGCCGGTGCTGCTCGCCCACCACCTGCTCGCCCACGGCTGGGCGCTCTCCCGGGATGTCGACCGATTGCTGGCCACGGTGGTCCGCCTCGACGTCTCCCCCCTGGGGGCGGGGGCCCTGGCCGGCTCCTCGCTCCCGCTCGACCCCGACGGCGTGGCCGAGGACCTCGGGTTCGGTTCGCGGTTCGAAAACTCCCTCGACGCCGTCTCCGACCGTGACTTCGTGGCCGAGGCGCTCTTCGATCTGGCCCTGCTCGGGGTGCACCTCTCCCGGATCGGCGAGGAGCTGGTGCTCTGGTCGAGCGAGGAGTTCGGCTTCGCGGTCCTCGACGACGCCTACGCCACGGGGAGCTCGATGCTCCCGCAGAAGAAGAACCCCGACGTCGCCGAGCTCACCCGGGGCAAGACGGGGCGCCTGGTCGGCAACCTGACCTCGCTCCTCGTCACCTTGAAGGGTCTGCCGCTCTCGTACAACCGTGATCTCCAAGAGGACAAGGAGCCGCTCTTCGACTCGCTGGAGCAGGTGCACCTGGCCCTGGTCGCCCTCGCCGGCGTGCTGGCGACGGTCACCTTCGACGGCCACCGGATGCAGGCCGCCGCCGACGGCCCCGCCGCCGCGGCCGTCGACCTGGCCGAGTGGCTGGTGGAGCAGGGCATGCCCTTCCGGCAGGCCCACGCGGTGGTCGGCGGCCTGGTGCGTGACTCGATCGAGCGGCACGTCCCGCTCGGCGAGCTGGTGGCCGCCCACCCCGCCCTGGGGGACGAGGCGGTGGCCCTCCTCCAACCCGGAGTGGCCGTGACCCGGCGGACGACCCCCGGCGGGGCGGGTCCGGAGCCGGTCAGGATCCAGCTCGAGCGGTTCGCGCTCCGACTGCAGGCCGACCATGGCCGGACCTCGTCACCCCCGACCTGACCCGGGCTCTCCCGGCCGGCGCCCCACGGAGTGGAATTGAGCCTTTCGTAAGGACTGGTTTCGCGTCCGGTGACCTCCGTTCCGTACGGTGCCCGGAGAGCCGGTGGGACCACCGCCGGCCACGGAGCATCTTGGAGGACGGGATGACGACAGGGAGACGATCGGTGGCACTGGCGGGCCTGGTGCTCACTGCCGGGCTCGGGCTGGCGGCGTGCAGCTCGAGTTCGACGCCCACCACCACGACCGGGGCGTCGCACCACATGACGGACTCCACGTCGACGACCACCGGTGGGGACATGATGCACACCACCACGACCACCGGTGGGGACATGATGCACACCACCACGACCACCGGTGGGGACATGATGCACACCACCACGACCACCGGTGGGGACAT
>Ga0181519_10003828_pt1 | contig 12302 bp, 12 predicted proteins | sample PEATcosm2014_Bin_26_FD_121102 | JGI IMG/M metagenome (GOLD analysis project Ga0181519, IMG submission 121102) | Peatland microbial communities from MTU Mesocosm Facility, Houghton, MI, USA - PEATcosm2014_Bin02_10_metaG | ecosystem: Environmental > Terrestrial > Soil > Wetlands > Peat | place... | reverse complement strand
CTCGGAGCAGCCGATGCAGCCGTGCCCCGATTCGATCGGGAAGCTCGTGCCATCGTTCCACTTGACCGAGGCGCAGGCGTTGTACGTCGTCGGGCCTTTGCAGCCGAGTTCGTACAGGCACCAGCCGCTGCGGGCCCCCTCGTCGTCGAAGGTCTTGGCGAACTTTCCCTGGTCATAGTACGGCCGGCGGTAGCAGCGATCGTGGATCGTGTTGCCGAAGAACACTTTCGGCCGCAGGTGTTCGTCAAGCTCCGGCAGCTGCCCGGTCGTGACGAACTGCAGCAAAGTCCCGGTGATGACTTCGGGGATCGGCGGGCATCCCGAGACATTGATGATGGGCTTGCCGGACACAATCGCCGTCACCGGCCAGGCTCCGGTCGGGTTCGGGCTGGCCGCCTGGATGCCACCAAACGAGGAGCACGTGCCGACGCAGACGATCGCGGCGGCACCCTCGGCCGCCTCGCGCAGGATCTCGACCGCGCTGCGGCCGCCTGCCGTGCAGTATCCGCCCCCGGCGCCAGTCGGAACGGCGCCGTCGACGATGAGCACGTAGCGGCCGAAATTGTCCTTCATGGCCTGCAGCCTGGCCGTCTCGGCGGCCGCGCCGGACGCGGCCATCAGCGTGTCGTCATAATCGAGCGAGATCACGTCGAACATCAGGCTTTCGATCGTTGGCGACAATGAACGGGTCAGCGATTCGAAGCAGCCGGTGCATTCCTGAAACGAGAGGTACACGACCGACGGACGTGGCCCCTGCCGCAGCTGCTCTGCCATCGCAACCCCCACCCACGGAGGCAACGCCATGGCCGAGGCCGTCGCCGTGCAGAACTTAATGAATGCGCGCCGCCCGACGCCGTGCACCTGCAGTACTTCACCGATGGTCTGAACAGTACGATGGGTCGCCACGTTCTGCTCCCTAGTGGCCGGCGCGCTGCGGTGTAGCCCGGATCCGCACGCGCAGTTCCCGCGCCCCCGCGGCGATTTCATCCGGCGCTCGTGCCAGGATGTCCGGTACGCGCGTGACCTCGACCAGTTCGGCGATCAGCTTGCCGTCGCGGTCGCGGTGCTCGATCCACCAGACCCCGGGCACGCCGGTCTCGCAAACGCTCGACTCCCCCTCCGCGTTGAGCGTCGCTCGCACCTCGCCGGTGCCGAGGATCCGCTGCAGTGCCGCCCGGTCATCCGGGCTCATCGGCAGGCTGCGAAGGTCGATGGCCGAGGCACCGCCAGTGGTCGCGAGCCGCTCGAGGAGTCCGGCCAACTCCGCGAGGACCGCAGCCACCCCTCCGCCGAGACCGCCGTCCGGCGCGACGTGAGTGGACGGGGCAGCCGCCTCAACCCGAACCGCAATACCGCTCAGGCGAGTCACTCGCTCCTCCAGCGGCACAGAAGTTCTAGCGCTAAACGCTTGGCTTCCGGCAGTGCCGCGCTCACCGGCGGCGACAACATTTCACCCCAGTCGATGACGCCGGGCTGAATGCACAGCAAGGCGCGGCGCGCGGGAAGCGACCCCTGGACCCGCGCCATGTCGAGCAGATCGATGAGGCCGACCTCGTGCACGCTCCGGCGGCGGGAGCTCTTCAGGAGCTCATCCATGTCAACGCCTTCGAAAAGTTGAACGGCTCCTGCACTCAACTGCAGATTCGCCGCGTCGACGACCAGAAGGGAATCGGTCGCCTCAAGGTAAGGGAGAAGGCTGAAACTCAGCGTCCCGCCGTCGACGCACTCGACCGCGTACGCGCTGGTCGCGAGCTCAGCTCGCAGCGCCGCCATCAGATGCACGCCAGCGCCATCGTCGGCAAGAAGCACGTTGCCAAAGCCGAGCACGAGCGGGATTGGCAGATGTGTCGCGACTACCCTGCGCGAGACGGCGGCGACCGTGCTGCTGGACGTCGTGCGGTGGTCTAACCCTGGGGTCACTCGGCCCTCCTCGGGTTGCAGCAGAGAGAAACATCCCCGTCCTCGCACGGTCCGTTCGTTACCGCACACACGCCGGTGCCGCGAACGGTGTAAAAGGGGACCGGGCCGCGGCGTCCTGTCGGCGCACCGCTCGAACACTCCCACCTCGTCGCCGGGCGGCAGCGGCCGGTGTAGTGGCCCTCGGCAGATGAGAGGACAAACGGGTGCACGAGTTGTCGATTTGCGAGTCGCTGCTGCGCGAAGTTCATGCGATCTTCGTCAAGCACGGAGCGGTCGGCATCGAGCGGGTTCGGGTCGAGGTCGGGCTGCTGTCGGGTGTCGAACCTGCGCTCCTCGACCGCGCGTTCGACGTCGCCCGGGCCGGCAGCTGCGCGGCGGACGCGATCCTGTCAATCGACGTCATCCCGGTCGTCGTGCGCTGCGCCATCTGCCAAATGGAATCGCAGACGCCGCCGAACCGCCTGCTGTGCGCCGGCTGCCACAGCCACCGGGTACGCGTGATCAGTGGTCATGAGCTGCTCCTGCGGCAGGTCGAATTGCGCCTCCCGCACCCGTCCATCGCCGCCGCCTACTAGCCAGGGATTCCCATGTGCACTGTCTGCGGTTGCGTCAAGCCCGTGCTGGGATCCGGCCCGGAGGCAAGCGATGGGGATCGGACGACAGCCGTCGTCGATGTCTTCCAGGACCTGCTGGCGAGCAACGACCTGGTAGCGCGCCACAATCGGATGCACTTCGATGAGCACAACGTGCTCGCGATCAACCTGACCTCATCGCCGGGCGCCGGCAAGACGGCTCTCCTCGAAGCGACGATCCTTGCGCTGCGCGGCCAGTACCGGATCGCAGTGATCGAAGGTGACCTCGAGACCGACAATGACGCGGCGCGTATCCGCGCCCACGGCGTGCGCGCAGTACAGATCACGACCGGAACGGCCTGCCACCTCGATGCCCATCTCGTCCACCGCGCCCTGCATGAACTGCCACTCGCAGGTCTGGATCTCCTGTTCATCGAAAACGTTGGCAACCTTGTGTGTCCGGCGAGCTTCGATCTCGGCCAACACCGCAACGTCACGCTGCTCTCAGTCACCGAAGGCGACGACAAGCCGGCCAAGTACCCGGTGATCTTCCGCGCGGCCGACCTGGTCGTGCTCAGCAAGACCGACCTGCTCGAGGTGATGGACGACTTCGCGCCTGAACGCGCGCTCGCCGCTTTGCGCCAACTTGGCCGGGAGACACCGATGGTTCACACGGCGTCGCGGCGCGCGCCCACGATTGGACCATGGCTTGCGTGGCTCGAGCAGCAACTCGCCAGCAGGCGCCCGGTCCTGCCTGACTTCGCGCTCGCCCGATTCGATCCGGCGACCGCCTGACACATGTGCCTCGCTGTCCCGATGCGGATCTCAGCGGTGCTGGGCGACGACTGGGTCGACGTCGAGGTGGGCGGCGTCGTCAGCCGCGTCTCGGTGGCGCTCATTGACGACGTTGTCGTCGGCGACTACCTGATCGTGCACGCGGGCTTTGCGATCGCGCGCCTCGACGTCGCCGACGCGGAGAAGACGCTGCAGCTGTTTGAGGAAATCGCCGATCGCCTGCGAATCCCTGCCGATGCGCTACATCCGCGGCTTTCGTGAGGGCGCGACCGCGGCGGCGCTGTCGCGCCTGCTGGCGGCGGAAGTGGACCCGGGGCGTGAATACCACCTGATGGAGTTCTGCGGCGGCCACACGCACGCGATCTTCCGCTACGGTATTGAGGACCTGCTACCCGCCAACGTGCACCTCGTGCATGGCCCCGGCTGTCCGGTGTGCGTACTGCCGGTGCCGCGGCTCGACGCCGCCATTGAGCTCGCGCGCCGGCCCGACATTACTCTGCTCTCCTACGGGGACATGCTGCGCGTTCCGGCGTCGCGCAAGCGCAGCCTGATCAAGGCTCGCGCCCAAGGGGCCGATATCCGCATCGTCGCTTCCGCGCTCGAGGCGGTCGACGTCGCCCTCGCCTCACCCGAGCGGCAGGTGGTGTTCTTCGCCATCGGCTTCGAGACCACGACGCCTGCGAGCGCCTGCCTCATCAAGGAGGCGCAGCGGCGGCACCTCGGCAACTTGAGCGTCTATTGCAACCACGTACTCACGCCAGCCGCGATCCTCGCCATTCTCGACACGCCCGACGTTCGTGACTTTGGCAGCGTGCGCGTCGACGGGTTCATCGGCCCGTCGCACGTGAGCGCGGTGATCGGAAGCCGGCCGTACGAGAACTTCGCCGAGGAATACCAGCGGCCGGTCGTCATTGCCGGCTTCGAGCCACTCGACGTGCTGCAGGCAATCCGCATGCTCGTGGCGCAGCTCAACGACGGTCGCGCCACGGTCGAGAATGAATTCACGCGCGGCGTCACGCGCGCGGGAAATCTGAAGGCGCAACGGCTGGTCGCCGAGGTGTTCGAGCTGCGCCCGAGCTTCGAATGGCGCGGCCTCGGGTCGCTGCCGTATAGCGGGCTCAGGATCAAGGCCGCCTATGGCGAGTTCGACGCCGAACGGCGGTTTCCGATGCCGGAGCATGCGACGGCCGAGAACGCCGCCTGCCAGTGTCCGGCGATCATCCGCGGCGTCAAGAAGCCGACGGACTGCGCGATCTTCGGCACCGTCTGCACGCCGCGCACACCGATCGGATCGTGCATGGTCTCGGCCGAAGGCGCGTGCGCTGCACACTACAAGTACCGTCGCGGCGTTACCGCAGCGGCTCCCTGATGCGAATCCTGCTGCTCGTGCACGCGTTTAACAGCCTGTCGCAGCGCTTGTACGTGGAACTTGCGCGCGACGGCCACGAGCTCTCGGTCGAGCTCGACATCCACGATCGCATCACCGTGGAGGCCGTCGCGCTTTTTCACCCGGACGTGGTGCTGGCGCCGTTCCTGAAGCGGGCGATACCGGAGGCAGTGTGGCGCGAGCGTCTGTGCCTCGTCGTGCATCCGGGGCCGCCCGGAGATCGCGGGCCGGCGGCGCTCGACTGGGCGATCCTCAACGGCGCGACGGACTGGGGTGTCACCGTTCTCGAGGCCGTGGCCGAGCTCGATGGCGGACCCGTCTGGGCGAGCGCATCGTTCAGAATGCGTCAGGCCAGGAAGAGCAGCCTCTACCATCACGAGGTCAGCGAGTGCGCCGTTCGCGCGGTCCGGGCCGCGCTGCGGCGGATCGCCGCCGGGCAGTCTGCACCCGCCGCGGCCAAATCGTCTGCCGGCAGCTGGCGGCCGGCGCCGACGCAAGAGCAGCGGCAAATCGATTGGCGGCGCGACGACCTCGGGACGGTGATCCGCAAGATCCACTCGGCCGACGGCTTCCCCGGGGTCGAGGACGCACTGGATGACCGTCGTTATCGGCTGTTCGACGTGCGTCCGGAACACTGGCTGCAGGGGCCGACGGGGACGCTTATCGCGCGTTGCAACGACGCGGTGTGCCGGGCGACGCACGACGCGGCCGTATGGATCGGCCAGCTGCAGCCGGTCGACGCTGGTGGCCGCAGCTTCAAGCGTCCCGCCCTGCTCGCGCTCGGCGCCGCCGGCATGGCGCTGCCGCGTGTTGCGGCGACGGATCCCGGTGACGAGACCCAGAGCGGTGAACTCGACTATACGGAGCGCGGCGGCGTTGGCTACCTGCGGTTCGACTTCTACAACGGCGCGCTCGGTAGCCGAGAGTGCGAGCGGTTGCGCGCCGCCTACGCCTTTGCATGCAAGCGGCCGACCCGGGTCATCGTGCTGCTCGGCGGACGCGATTTCTGGTGCAACGGGATGCACCTGCACTGCATCGAGGCGGCCGCGAGCCCTGCGGATGCGTCCTGGCTCAACATCAACCTGATCGACGACCTGGCACGCGACATACTGACGACCGAAACGCACCTGACGGTCGCCGCGCTCGAGGGCAATGTGGCGGCGGGCGGCGTTTTCCTCGCGCTGTGCGCTGATCGAGTCCTCGCGCGAAGCGGCATCGTCCTCAATCCGCATTACCGGAACATGGGGAACCTGCACGGTTCGGAGTACTGGACCTACCTGCTGCCACGGCGCGTGGGCGAGCGGCAGGCCGAGGCGCTCATGTCAGGCCGCCTGCCCATTGGCACGCCGGAGGCCGTCGAAGTCGGCCTCATTGATGGCCACGCAGGTCCCGATCTCGCAGGATTTGGCTCGCTCGTCGCTGCGGTGTCCGCTGAGCTCGCCGCGAGCCCGCAGTTCGAGGCTGCTCTCGCCGCCAAGACGGCGCGCCGCGCGGCGGACGAGCGACTGCGCCCGCTCGAAGACTACCGGCGGGAGGAGCTCGAGCGGATGCACATGAACTTTTACGGCTTCGATCCGAGCTACCACATCGCTCGGTCCCGATTCGTGCACCGCCGGCCGAGCGCGTGGACGCCGCTTCATCTTGCGCGCCATCGGCGCCTTGGCTTCCGGACGGCGATCGCCGCCGTCGATTCATGAGTGCCGCGCAGCCTGCCGGTACCGCGAATGCTCTGCGTTGGCGGCTCAGCGGGCGCGTGCAGGGAGTGGGATTTCGGCCGTTCGTGTACCGGCTCGCGCACCATTTCGGGCTCACCGGATGGGTGCGCAATGACGGCGGCGAGCTCGAGATTCACGCCGAGGGCGACGCAAACCGCTTGCGTGCCTTTGGCGCCGCACTCCTGGCGCGGGCGCCGCCAGCGGCGCAGGCCGAGCTGCTGTCACGGCGCGCGACGGCGAGCGAGGACGGTGAGGGATTCCGGATTCTTCCGAGCACGAGCGGGAGTACTGCGCAGGTGCATGTACCGGCAGATCTCTTCACCTGCGATGATTGCCTGGCCGAACTGCAGGACCCTAAAGCGCGTCGCTACCGCTATCCGTTCATCAACTGCACGCAGTGCGGGCCTCGCTACACGCTGATCAGGCGTTTGCCGTACGACCGCCCGAACACGACGCTCGACGGATTCCCACTCTGCGTTCCGTGCGCAGCCGAATACGCTAACCCGCTCGATCGGCGGTTCCACGCGCAGCCGCTCGCCTGCCCCGCGTGCGGGCCATCGCTCTGGTGGAGCGAGGATGGGAACCGACTGCCCGGCAACGCGATCGCACTCGCCGCCGCGCTCGCGGCGCTTCGTGCCGGCCGCATCGTCGCGGTCCGCGGCGTTGGCGGCTACCACCTCGTGTGCGATGCCCATAGCGAGTCGGCCGTCGAGCGCCTGCGGATCCGCAAGCATCGCCCCGGAAAGCCGCTCGCAGTCATGGTGCCCTGGCGCGGCCCCGACGGGCTCTCCTATGCCCGCCGCCTCGCCGCACCATCGACGGCCGAAGCCGAGGCGCTCGTGAGCGCGGTCCGCCCGATCGTCGTCGTCGCCGCCGCACCCGCCGGTGCACTGGCGTGCGGCATCGCGCCCGGACTGCGGGAGTACGGGCTGATGCTGCCGTACAGCCCGCTTCACCACCTGCTCCTCGACGGCTTCGGAACCGCCCTCGTCGCAACGTCCGGCAATCCGAGCGGCGAGCCGGTGCTCACCGATTCGGCGGAGGCGGAGAACCGGCTGGCCGGCATCGCCGACGCCTTCCTGCACCACGACCGCCCAATCGCCCGCCCGGCCGAAGATCCGGTGCTACGGGTCATCGCCGGCCGGTCGCGACCGATCCGGCTCGGGCGCGGCACAGCCCCGCTCGAGCTCGAGCTCGCCGATCGCGTCCTCGTGCCGACGCTCGCGGTCGGCGCCTATTCGAAGCTGACGGTCGCGCTCGCGTGGGGTCGCCGTGCGATTGTCTCGCCGCACATCGGGAATCTCTCGAGTCCGCGCGGACGGGCAGTCTTCGCGCAGGTCGCAGCGGACCTGCAACAGCTGTACGGCGTCCGCATCGAACGAATCGCACACGATGCGCACCCCGGCTTCCCGAGTACGCGCTGGGCGCAAGGATCGGGTCATGCGACCCATGCGGTGTGGCACCACGAGGCGCACGCCGCAGCCGTCGCCGGAGAATATCCGTCCGACTCGCCGCTCCTGTGCTTCACCTGGGACGGCGTCGGCCTTGGACCGGACGGCACGCTGTGGGGTGGTGAGGCGCTGCTTGGCAGACCGGGAGCCTGGAAGCGCGTCGCGAGCATCCGCCCATTCCGGCTGCCGGGCGGCGAGCGCGTTGCGCGCGAACCGTGGCGCTCGGCGCTCGGGCTCTGCTGGGGCGCAGGACATGCATGGCACGAAGGAGAGCGACGCGGGGGCACGCTGCTTCGCGCTGCCTTCGATGGCAACGTGAATGCTCCATGGACGACGTCCGTTGGGCGCCTGTTCGACGGCGCGGCCGCCCTCCTCGGGATCTGCCGCACGACGACGTTCGAGGCCGAAGCGCCGATGCAAATCGAGGCGCTGTCCGCTGACACGGCAGAGCCGCTGTCATTGCCACTCGCCGCCGACGAACGCGGCATATGGCGAAGCGATTGGGCGCCGCTGCTGCCGCTGCTGCTTGACTCGCGCTGCAGCCTCGAAATCCGCGCCAGCCGGTTCCAGGCGTCACTCGCACAGGCGCTTCTCGATCAGGCGCTCGCGGTTCGGGAGCAGACGAGAGTCGTCCGTGTCGGGCTCGCGGGTGGGGTGTTTCAGAACCGGCGGCTGTGCGAAGCCATTCGGGGCTTGCTGCTCGGCGCCGGGTTCGAAGTGCTGCTCCCGGCCCGATTGCCGGTCAACGACGCAGCCATCAGTTTCGGCCAGCTCATCGAGGCGAGCGCCCTTCCGGTCGCAGGGAACTTGACTTGCGGCAATTGAAGCGAATTGACAATTTTACGGACACGCACGTGAGCCTCGCCCACGGCAACGGCGGTCGGCGCATGCGAGAGCTGATCGACTTGCTGTTCCTGCCAGCGCTCGGCAATCCGCGCCTTGATACGGCAGCCGACGCCGTCACGCTGCCGGTGCCTGCCGAGACCGAGCTCGTCGTAACGACGGACGGGTTCACGGTGCAGCCGCTCGAGTTCCCCGGCGGCAATATTGGCTCGCTAGCCGTGCACGGCACCGTCAACGACCTTGCCGTCTGCGGGGCGATCCCCCGCTACCTGACGTTGAGCGTATTTCTGGAAGACGGATTCGAGATCGCGGTGCTGCGGCGGGTCATCGACGAGCTTGCCAGCGCCGCGCGCGAAAGCAGGATCGAAGTCGTCGCCGGCGACACCAAAGTCGTCGGTCGCGGTGACTGCGATGGTGTGTTCCTCGCGGCTACCGGGATCGGCTTCCGGCCGGTCGGCACGCGACTCGGACTCCGGTGGGTCCGCGCCGGCGACCGGGTACTCGTCAGCGGGCCGATCGGCGACCACGGTGCTGCCGTGCTCCTCGCGCGCAAGGAGTTTGGAATGCGCGGTACATTGCGGTCAGATGGGGCCAGCGTCCTGCCTGAGGCGCAGAGCCTGCTGCCGTTCGCGGGGCTGCGCTTCATGCGCGACCCGACCCGCGGCGGGCTTGCGACGGTCGCGCACGAAATCGCGCGTGCCGCGGGGCTCGCGGTACGCCTGTTCGAGCGAGAGATCCCGGTGCGAGACGCCGTTCAGTCCGTGTGCGAGCTGCTCGGCTTCGATCCGCTCTATCTCGCGTGCGAAGGGCGTCTCGTTGCGGTCGTCGCACCCGAAGACGCAGCGGCGGCGCTGGCGGCATTGCGCCGCGTCGCGCCGGATGCGGCTTGCGTTGGCGAGCTGAGCGCCGGAGCCCCGCAGGTCGTGCTGGATACCGCATTCGGCGGGCAGCGTGCGCTCGACGAGCTCGACGACGATCCGCTGCCGCGGATCTGCTGAAACGCTATAGCGCCGTTTGCCAGCGATACGACTGGCGCGTGCTTCAGGTTCCGGCCCGGGGCGCCACGGGCGCGAGGTCAAGCATTTTCGGAGCGCTGCTCGTCTCGGGCAGCTTGTGACCGTTCGCCTTGAACGCTTCGCCAGCCGCCGACAGTGCACCGCCTTGCGCGCTCGTATGGCAGCCGGTGCAGTCTTTCCCGGTCTGTTTCGCGTACGCTTCGGTCGCTTCTGCCGCTGGAGCGACGATCACGCACGCCAACGCCGACATCAGCGCCAGCACCCGCGTTCTCGCGCCCTTCGTTATAACCGTGCTTGCCCTCATGCTCGCTGCCTCCAATTCGTAATGCCGGGACAGCCACTCGCTTCCGGTCGGCGGCAAGCGTAAGACGCGGCAGCGTGCGGGTCCGTGCGATGCCGCACGGTCCCCGACTATCCGGGCGTCTACTGTCGAGTGGTAGTCGGCGACGGACGTCGCCTGCCACGCCGATGCGTACCTGTCTGACAGATGCGCCGCGGCGCTGGCTGCGGAGGTGCCCGAAGACATGCACCCCGCGACGCAGTCGCGCATGGATATTCGACTACCTTAGGTATTCAGCGAGGAGATCCTGGATGAAAACAGACACGGACTTGCGACAAGCCGTCATAGCGGAGCTCGGCTATGAACCCTCAGTGACAACGACCGATATCGGCGTTGAAGTTGACGAAGGACACGTGACACTTACCGGCACGGTCGCGGGTCCGGAACAGCGTGCGGCAGCCGAGCGGGCAGCCGAGCGCGTTGAGGGAATTCGAGGTGTCAACTGCGAACTCCGCGTGTCGCTCACCGATCACGGAGTCGTCGCGTCGAACTAAACGGCTCCGGGCTGGCGCGATATCGCTCAGGCAGCGGCATTGTCGCTGTGCTCGAAGCGTTGCGAGCAATCGCAGCCGCTAAATCCGTCTTGTACGCAGGCGGAGCGCGTTGCCGATGACCGAGAGGGAGCTCAGGGACATCGCAGCTGCCGCAATCATCGGATTTAGAAGCCATCCAAAGACCGGATAGAGGACGCCGGCCGCAATCGGTATTCCCGCCGCGTTGTAAACGAATGCGAACAACAGATTCTGCCTGATGTTCCCGATCGTGATGCGGCTTAGCCGCCGTGCCCGGACAATTCCCCGCAGGTCGCCTTTGATGAGTGTGACTCCTGCGCTCTCCATCGCAACGTCGGTGCCCGTCCCCATCGCGATGCCGACCTGAGCCTGCGCCAACGCCGGGGCGTCGTTGACGCCGTCGCCGGCCATGGCGACGATACAGCCCTCCGCCTGAAGGCGGCGCACCGTATCGATCTTCTGCTGGGGCAGGACTCCGGCGATGACCTCATCAATATGCAGGTGCGCGGCGACCGCGCCGGCCGTCGTGCGATTGTCTCCGGTCAGCATGATGATGCGAACGCCTTCCGCGTGAAGCGCCCGGACCGCCTCCAGTGACGTGTCCCTGACCGGGTCAGCCACGCCGATCACGCCCGCGAGGTTGCCGCCCAATGTCGCTTGGAACCGTTAAGAATGCTGGGGTGAGGCAAGCCAAGGATCCGAGAGTCGGTGATTCCCGACCTCCGGGTACCACCGGCGGAACACGGGCAGCAGCTCGCCGTTCAGCAGGGCGCAGCGAGCCTGCAAGAGCAAGTGGGCGCCACGCTTGGTCCAGCACATGTGCTGGTCCTTTCCAAGTCGCCTGCCGATGAGCCGGTTGACAGTGGCTTCGCCTCCGCTGGTCGATATCCGCCGACCGCTTCGCCGCCAGGCTTGATAGTTGACGACGCCGTTCTCATTCGCCCGAAGATATCCCCAGAGCTCAAGGACGTGTCCTGTGACGATTCGCGCAGCCTCCGTGTCATCGGGGGATAAGACCCTTACGCGGTCGAGAAGCTCCAGCATGGTTCCAATCGACTCCTCGACCTTATCCGTGCGCCCCGTCCAGACATACGCGCGGAGGTAGTTCGACCGGTCGTAGAGCTCGAACACCGATCCACGTTGGGATAAACGAATCGGCGGAATCCGACCGACGGACTGGTCGATGTGTCGAAGTTTCATGGCGACGTGGAAGTAGTCGAGCACGAAGCGAGTCTTGATCGGCAGCATGGGCTTTAGCCGGAGCAGCGATGTGGCGCCGTCCGTCATCACGTTGATCGGCGCCTGGCCTCTTACGCCCGCGCTCGCAGTGAATCGCTTCAGCCGGGCGGGTAGTTTGGCGCGGTCGGCGTAAACTGTCGCGAACACCTTGATCTTGCGTCGTTTCTGGATCGCCCCCGTCAGGATCTCGAAATTGCGCCGCGGGCCTTTACGCGTACGCCGAACGTAGCCGCCGTCAAACGCTAGGGTGGCCGGCGGTTCCTCGGTTCCGAGAGGAATGTACTCAGGGACTTCGGGCAGATTGACCTCCTTCTCGAGCCGAGCGCCGGTGCTCAAGACAGCCTCCCGGACCCTTACATGGCCAAACCGCCAATCGACCGGCAGCAACTCTTGAAGAATGGCGGCTGCCTCCCGGTAACTGTGCTCGCTGCCCCACCGCGCCGCCTGATAGCGAAGCTCGTTTGAGCTCCGACTGAGCCAGCCGTGGAGCGGCGAAAACGCTCGGCGCTTCG
>Ga0181519_10003826_pt1 | contig 12303 bp, 11 predicted proteins | sample PEATcosm2014_Bin_26_FD_121102 | JGI IMG/M metagenome (GOLD analysis project Ga0181519, IMG submission 121102) | Peatland microbial communities from MTU Mesocosm Facility, Houghton, MI, USA - PEATcosm2014_Bin02_10_metaG | ecosystem: Environmental > Terrestrial > Soil > Wetlands > Peat | place... | reverse complement strand
TCCGCCGCGACGAAGCGATCGGCGTTCGAGCGCCGCAGCGATGGCTGCTCGACGAACTCCGGCTCGTCCTTGGCGTAGTACTGCGGCGTCTCCATGCCCCAGACCACGCCGAAGCGCGCGCCGGCCGCCCGCTGCGCATCGTAGCTCGGCGTCATCTTGAGCGGCCGGCCGGCCCACAGCTCCTCGTTCGGGTAGGCGATCACGAAACGGCGCGCGTAGAACTGCGCGGTCGTGTCGCGCAGGTACTTGTCGTTGCTCGCGAACGGCCCGTAGCGAGCGACGTCCATGCCGAAGACGTCCGAGCCCGGGTCGCCCTCGGTGATCCAGTTGGCGAGCACGAGCCCGATGGCGCCGCCCTGCGAGAACCCGCCCATGCAGCCGCAGGCGGCCCAGAAATTGCGCCGCCCGGGCACCGGACCGACCAGCGGGTTGCCGTCCGGCGTGAACGTGAACGCACCGTTGACCCAGCGGCGGATGCCGGCGTCGGCCAGCGACGGGAAGCGGGCAAAGCCGATCGCGAGCTCCGGGCTGATGCGATCGATCTCCTCCGGGATCAGGTCCATGCCGTAGTCCCAGTCGGCGCCCTCAGTCTTCCAGTGGCGCGGGTCGCGCTCGTAGACGCCGAGCAGCACGCCCTTGCGCTCCTGCTGCAGGTACGTGAAGCCCTCCAGGTCGGTGACGCACGGCATCTCGTCGGCGCGGGCGACGAGCGCCGGCAGGTCCTCGGTGATCAGGTAGTGATGCTGCATGGGCGTCAACGGCAGCTCGACGCCGGCCATGCGCCCGACGCGACGCGCCCACAGGCCGCCGGCATTGACGACGTGCTCGGCGGTCACCGGGCCGAGCTCGGTGTCGAGCCGCCAGTGCCCGCCCGGCAGCGGCGTGAGCGCGAGCACGCGGTTGCGCAGGATCACGTCCGCGCCGCGCTTGCGGGCGGCGATTGCGAACGCGTGCGTCGTGCCGTGCGGGTCGACGGCCCCCTCGTGCGGGTCGAACAGGCCGCCCAGCAGCCCGGTCGGGTCGACGATTGGGCAGTCCGCGACGATCTCCTCCGGCGTCGCGAGCCGCGCCTCGATGCCGAGCGTCTGGTAGACGGCGAACTCCGAGCGCAGCCACTCCCAGCGTGCCGGGGTCGTCGCCAGGCTGTAGCCGCCCGGCATGTGCATGCCCACGTGCTGTCCGCTCTCGGCCTCGATCTCCCGGTAGAGCTTGATCGTGTAGGCCTGCAGCGCGGCGATGTTCGGGTCGTCGTTGATCGCGTGGAACCCGGCCGCGGCGTGCCAGGTGGACCCCGCCGTGAGCTCGGCGCGCTCGAGCAGCGCGATGTCCGACCAGCCCTTGCGGGCGAGGTGGTAAAGAACGCTGACGCCGACGATGCCGCCGCCGATGACGACCACACGATAGTGACTCTTCACGCCGCTCCCCTCCCGGTGTCCCGGCATTATGCGACACCTCGGCGTGCGTTCGCGGTGTTATTGTACGGTCGCTCAGTTGCGGGGGGCGGGGCCGGCGTGGCGCCGTCATCGCGGCGCGGCGGGCCGGAGCGTGCGGCGATGGCCGGCGCAGCCACGTGACGGGAAGCGGAGATTTATGTTGCGTCGTCTGGGTCGCACGGTCGTTGCGGTCGCCGCGCTCGCGGCCGGCGCGCTGGTCATCGTGGCCTGGTGCGCGCCGTACCTGTACGCCGAGTACGCGCTGCGCCGGCACCCGGCGCTGGTCGGGCCGGCACCGCCGCAACCGGTGCGCGGGCGCTGGTTCGACGACTATTACGTGGTCGAGGCGATCGACCCGGCCACCTTCGCGATCGGCGAGCCCCGTTACTACCAGGCGAACTACAGCTACCTCATCCTCGGCACGCGGCGCGCCGTGCTGCTGGATGGGGGAACCGGCAATCGCGACATCGCCCGCGTCGTCCGCTCGCTGACCGCGCTGCCGGTGACGGTCGTCCCGTCGCACCTGCACTTCGACCATGTCGGCGCACTCGGTCGCCTCGACCGGACGGCGTTGCTGGACGTCGGCGACCTGCGCAGTCGCGCCCGCGACGGCCTGCTCGAGCTGGGCCGCTACGAATTCCTGGGCTTCGCCGACGGGCTGCAGCCGCCCCGGTTTCGCGTCGACGAGTGGTGGCCGCAGGCAAGCTCCGTGGATCTCGGCGGGCGCCGCCTCGAGGTGATCCACACGCCGGGCCACACGCCGACGTCGGTGTCGCTGTATGACGCGGACCGTCGCCAGCTGTTCTGCGGCGACTTCATGTACCCGGGGCAGCTGTACGCGTTCCTGCCGGGCTCGAGCCGCCGCGCGTACCGCGACACGGCCGAGCGCCTGCTGGCGCGCGTCGATCCGCGCACGACGGTGCTGGCCGCGCACATGGCCGACGCACCGCCGGCGATCGCGGCGCCGCGCCTCTCGGTCGACGACCTGCGCGCACTCGCGATCGCGCTGCGGGGCATCGAGGCGGGCACGGCCGCCGCGACAGGCCTCTATCCGCGCACCTACCCGGTGAACGCGACGATGCGGTTCTCGACGGGGTTGCCGTGGAATGTGCGCTGAGCGATGGTCGTGCGCCGGACGGTCGCCACGCGGCCGTCGCCTGGACGGATAGGAGATGGCCATGATCGCCGCGACCGAGATCGACGAGGGGGCGGTACTTGCGCTCAATGCCGCCAGCGAGGTCGAGACGTCGCCGCTCGACGCGGCCGGCCTGCGGCAGCTGTGCGCCCAGGCCTTTCACGTCGGACTGATCGAGCGCGGTCGCGCCGCGTTCCTGATCGCGTTCGACCAGGATGCCGGCTACTGCAGCCCGAACTTCCTGTGGTTCAAGGCCCGTTACCCGCGCTTCGTCTACGTCGATCGCATCGTCGTCTCGGCGGCGGTCCGCGGCCAGAGCCTGGCGACGCGCCTGTACCGCGAACTGTTCTCGCTCGCGCAGGTGGCCGGCCACACGCTCGTGACGTGCGAGGTCAACGTACAACCACCGAACCCGGCATCGTGGGCCTTCCACGCCGCGCAGGGATTTGCGGAGGTCGGTCGCGGCGCCAGCGCCGACACGGCGAAGGTCGTCAGCTACCTCGTGCGGCCGCTCGCGGCGCCCGTCGCGAACGGCCCGGATGCGTCGCGCTGACGCCGGTCGATCGCTCGGCGCTGCGCTCCGTTCGTGCGCGCGGCGCGCTCCGCGATACCGCGTGCGCGGCCCGGCGGTGTAAACTCACTCGGCTCATGACGCCCACGCCCCACCGCCTCCGCTCTCCAGCGCCCGCCGTTTCCTGCTCGACGCCCGTCACGAGCGCCGCACGAGAGCGGGCATGAGCGGACCGGCACCGCGGTACTCCGCCTGGTCGCTCGTCCGCGCGCGACTGGCCGGCGACGGCTATTGGCGCCCGCTGTGGGCCGGTCGCACGCTGCAGGAGGCGTACGACGTCGTCGTCGTCGGCGCCGGCGGCCACGGCCTCGCGACGGCCTTCCACCTCGCGCGCGATCATGGCGTCAAGCGCGTCGCGGTGCTCGAGAAGCGGCTCGTCGGCTACGGCAACGTCGGCCGCAACACGACGATCGTGCGCTCGAACTACCTGCTGCCGGAGAATCACTATTTCTACGAGGACTCGCTGCGCCGCTGGGAGACCTTGTCGCGGGACCTCAACTACAACGTGATGTACAGCCCGCGCGGCGTGGTCGACCTGGCGCTGTCCGACGACGACATGTCGGGCAATGCACGCCGTGGCAACGCGATGCGTCTGGCCGGCATCGATGCCGAGCTCCTCGACCTCGCGGCCCTCGAGCGCTACTGTCCCGAGCTCGAGCCGCGGCGCGAGCGGCGCTTCCCGATCGTTGGCGCACTCGTCCAGCGTCGCGGCGGCACCGTCCGCCACGACGCCGTCGCCTGGGGCTATGCGCGGGCCGCGAGCGCGCTCGGCGTCGACATCATCGAGGACTGCGAGGTCACCGGCGTGCGGACCGCGGCCGGCGCCGCCACGGGGGTCGACACGACCCGCGGTTACGTCAAGGCCGAGCGCATCGTGTTCGCGACCGCCGGTCACACCGGCATGATCGGCGCGATGCTGGGCACGCCGCTGCCGATCGAGACGCATCTGCTGCAGGCGCTGGCGTCGGAGCCGATCAAGCCGCTGCTGCACACGGTGCTCGTGTACGTGTTCCCCGGCCACGGCGAGACCTACATCTGCCAGTCGGACCGAGGCGGCCTCGTGATGGGCGGCCATCTCGACGGCTTCCCGTCCTACACCCGCGAGGGCCGCTGGGACCGGCTCGAGGAGGTGGTCGAGGGCGCGATCGAACTGCTGCCGCAGATCGCGGGCGTCAAGATCCTGCGCCAGTGGGCCGGCACCAATGACATGACGATGGACGGCAGCCCGATCATCGACCGGCTGCGCTACGACAACGTGTTCGTCAACGCCGGCTGGTGCTACGGCGGCTTCAAGACGATCCCGGCGTCCGGTGCCGCCTGCGCCCGGCTGGTGGCCACCGGCACGGCCCCGGACCTGATCAGGGCCTTTCGCCTGTCGCGCTTCGCGACCGGCCACCTGCTGGACGAGCGCGGCGGCGGCCCCTTCCCGGTGCGTCTGTGACCGCCCTGGTCTGCCCGTTCTGCGGCCCGCGCCACCTGCGCGAGTTCGAGTTCCACAAGACCGTGCCGGCGCCGGGTGCCGGCGCCTTTGCGCGCGTCTACGAGCGCGTCGACAGCCTCGACGTGAGCGTCGAGCACTGGCAGCACGTCGGCGGTTGCCGCGGCTGGCTGCAGGTGCGACGCAATCCGTCGAGCGGCGCCGTACTCGAGATTCACCTGGTCGGCGGCGGGGGTGGCCAATGAGCGCCGGCACGCGCCGCGGCACGCGGCTCAGCGACCAGCCGGTGCGCTTTTCGTTCGATGGCCGCGAGTACTGCGGCCAGCTCGGCGACACGGCGAGCTCCGCGTTGCTCGCCGCCGGCGTGCGTGCGATGGGCCGCAGCATCAAGTACCGGCGGCTGCGTGGCGTGCTCACGGCGGGGCCCGAGGAGCCCAACGCGCTCGTCACCGTCGGCACTGCGCCGGCGGTGATCCCGAACGTCGCCGCGCCGCAGCTGGTGCTCACCGACGGCCTCGTGATGCGCAGCCAGAACCGCTGGCCGACGCTGCGCTACGACGCCGCCTCGCTGCTGCAGGCCGGCGGCGGATTCTTCGGCGCGGGCTTTTACTACAAGACCTTCATCTGGCCGTCCTGGCACACCTACGAGTCGCTGATCCGCCGGCTGGCCGGCCTTGGCGAGGCCCCGGGCGCCAGCACGCTCGGGCCGGTGGCGATCGAACACCTGTCATGCGATGTGCTCGTCGCCGGTGCCGGGGCCGCCGGGCTCGCGGCGGCGCGCGCGGCGGCACGCGCCGGAGCGCGCGTCGTGCTCTGCGAACGCGAGCCGGTGTGCGGCGGCGAGCTCGAGTTCGAGGGCGGCCTCATCGACGGCCATCCGGCAGCGCACTGGACCGCCGCGACGCTCGCCGAGCTGGCCTCACTGGGCGCGCGGCTGCTGACCAGCACGACGCTGGTCGGCGGCTCGGGCGGCGAACTGATCGCGCACGCCGAGCCCGGAGGCCTGCCGGGCGCCAATGCCGTGTACAAGATCCAGCCGCGCGCGTTCGTGATCGCGATGGGCGCCGTGGAACGGCCGATCGCCTTCATCGACAACGACCGCCCGGGCGTCATGCTGCTCGGTGCGGCCGAGCGCTACCTCGCGTGCTACGGCGTGCGCGCCGGCACCGACGTCGTGCTGTTCGCCAACCACGACCGCGTCTATGCGACAGCGGCGCGCCTCGTGGCCGGCGGCATCCGCGTGCGCGCCATCGTCGACACGCGGTCCGAGGCGGCCGTCGGCCTTGCGCGGCTGCGCGGCGAGCACGCCCTGAGCGGCACGGAGTGCCTGCCGGGCCACGCCGTGCTCGCGGCGGAAGGCGGTCGCGCCGTCACCGGCGCCCGCGTGGCGCCGCTCGCCGCGCCGGACCAGGCGCGCACGATCCGCTGCGACGCGATTCTGGTGAGCGGAGGCTGGTCGCCGGCCCTGCACGCCGGGCTGCAGGACGGCGGCACGCGCCAGTTCGCCGCCGAGCTCGGCAGCTTCGTCGCCAGCGACCAGCCGCGCTGGCGCGCGATCGCCGGCGCGGCCAATGGCGTGCTCGAGCTCGGCGAGGTCCTCGCGGATGGCCGCGCCGCCGGCGAACGCGCCGCGCGCCTCGCCGGTGCCCGCGGCGACGGGGGCGTCGCGCCGATCGCCGCCGGCGACGGCGTGCCACGCCTGGCGCCGTTCTGGCGCTCGCCCGCCAGTCGTGCGGCCGAGAAGCGCCAGTTCATCGACTTCCAGAACGACGTCACGGTCGCGGACGTGCGCCACTCGCTGGCCGAGGGCTTCGTCGACATCGAGCACGTGAAGCGCTACACGGCGCTCGGCTTCGGCAGCGACCAGGGGCGGCTCGGCGGCCTGCTCGGCGCGGCGGTGCTGGCCGAGTGCCGCGGCGCGAGGCTCGAGGATGTCGGCACGAGCCGTCTGCGGCCACCGTTCCACCCGGTCACGATGCGCTCGCTCGCGGGCCTGCGCGTCGGGCCGATGCTGCGACCGGCGCGACGCACGCCGCTGCACGACTGGCACGCGGCCAACGGCGCGGTGCTGGAGGCCGCGGGCCTGTGGATGCGGCCGCGCTACTACCGGGCGAACGGCAGCGACGCCTTCACGGCCGGGGTGGCGGAGGCGGCGCGCGTGCGCACCACCGGCGGGATCGCCGACGGCTCCACGCTCGGCAAGATCGAGGTCGTCGGCCCCGACGCGGGCGCGTTCCTCGACACGCTGTATCTGACGAAAGCGAGCACGATCAAGGTCGGTCGCAGCAAGTACATGGTGAACCTGCGCGAGGACGGCATGGTTCTCGACGACGGCATCGTGCTGCGGCTGGCGGCGGACCGCTTCATCGCGACGACGGGCTCGGCTCACGGACTGCACATGCTGTCGCACTTCGAGCATTACCGCGACACCGAGTGGAGCGGCCGCGCGGTGACGGTGACCGACGTGACCGAGGCCTGGGCCGCGATCGTCGTCGCCGGCCCGCCGAGCCTTGACGCGCTGCGCGTGGTGCTCGGTGCGGACTGGCACGACGTGCTCGGCCGCCTGACCCACATGGACTTCGCGAGCGGACGCTTCGCCGGGCACGGCCTGACGGTGCTGCGGGCGAGCTTCTCCGGCGAGCTCGCCTTCGAGCTGCATTGCCGGCCGGCGATCGCGTCCCGGCTGTGGGAGGCACTGCTGGCGGCTGGCCTCGCGCCGTACGGGCTCGAGGCACTCGACATCCTGCGCGTCGAGAAGGGCTACCTGGTCGGTTCCGAGTTCAACGGCCAGACGACACCCTACGATCTCGGCATGGACGGCCTCGTCGGGCTCGGCAACGCCTGCGTCGGTCGCGAGCTGCTGGACCGGCCGGCGTTCCACGAACCGTCGCGGCCGAGACTGGTCGGTGTCCGGGCCGGCGACGGCAAGGCCAGGTTTCTCGCCGGTGCCCAGCTGACCACGGCGGCGGAGCCGACGCGGCCCTGCGGCTACGTCACCTCGAGCGTCTACAGCCCCGCGCTCGGCGAATGGGTCGGCCTCGCGCTGGTCGCCCGCGCACACGCGGCCGAGGGCACGCGGCTCACGGCCCGCGATCCGCTGCGCGACGGCGACCGCGTCGTGCGCATCGTGCCCGCCGTGCATTTCGATCCGGCCGGCGCACGGATGAAGTCATGAGTCCGCGAGCTGCCGCGACGCTACCGTGGTGTTCGCTCGATCAGCGGCCGCCCGAGCCGATGCTCGAGTTCGTCGCCTTTGGCTTCCCGCTCGGCGGCGCCTTCGTCGTCGGCTGGCCGGCGGCACCGGGCGCCGTGCGCCATGATGAGCAGGGACGGCCGGTGCTGCTGCACTTCGCGCCCGCGCGCTGGCTGGTGCCGGCGCCGCACCCGGACATTGCGGCGCTGATCGAGGCGGCGACGCAGGCCGGCGCCGGCGCCATCGTCGCCGTCGACGGCAAGTGGCGGGCCATGGAACTCACCGGGCCGGGGGCGGCGCGCCTGCTCGCCTCGACCGTCGACGTCGAGGCGGTGCTCGACGGGCGCGAGTGCGCGGCCGTGACGCTGTTCGACTGCCCGGCGCTGCTCGCCCGCGTGCCGGGCGGATTCGCGGTCTGGGTACGCGCCAGCTACGCGGCGGACTTCGCGGCGGCCGTCGAGCGACTGCGCAGCCAGCCGTGACGCAGGCGCCGGCGCTCTGACGCGACCGCCGACGCACTGCAACACACCGCCCGGTCGTTCGCCGGCGAGGCAGTCGGCTACACTCGTCGCCGGGGCACGGCGCGGGCCTGTGGAGCGCGGCAATGGACATCACCGGCGGTTGCTTGTGCGGGGCAGTGCGTTACCGCGTGACGGCGGCGCCGCTCACCGCGCGCACGTGCTGGTGCCGCCTGTGCCAGTACCTCGGCGCTGGCGGCCCGACGGTCAACGTATGTTTCCCGGCCGATGCGGTAACCATTGAAGGTGCGCTGGGCGACTATCGCAGCGTCGCCGACAGCGGCAACGTCATGCACCGCAGGTTCTGCCCGGCCTGCGGCACGCAGGTGACGAGCGCGGCGGAGTCGCGGCCGCACCTCGTGTTCCTGCGGGCGGGGACGCTCGATGATCCGGAGATCGCGGCCCCGGCGATGACGATCTGGACCTCCGCAGCGCCGAGCTGGGCCTGCATCGACGACCGACTGCCGTCGGAAAGCCGCCAGCCGCCGCCGGTCGCCGCGCCCGCACGCTGAGCTCGCGCCGGCCTGCGTGGCCGCGCGGCGCAAGAGTCGATAGCCCGAGTCGCTGAGCCACTGGAGACGCCGATGAAGCTGTACTGGTGCCCGAAGACCCGCGCGATCCGCGCGCTGTGGATGCTCGAGGAGCTGAGCGTGCCGTACGAGCGCGTGTTCATCGACATCCGCGATGCGAACGCCAAGGCGAATCCTGCGTTTCGCGCCGTGTCGCCGATGGGCAAAGTGCCCGCGCTCGAGGACGGCGCGACACGGCTGTGGGATTCGGGGGCGATCTGCGCCTACCTCGCCGACCAGTATCCGCACGCGAAGCTCGCGCCGCCGATCGGCGACCCCGACCGTGGCCGCTATCTGCAGTGGCTGCTGTACACGAACGCGGTGATCGAGCCGGCGATGGCGGAGAAGTTCTCGAACGCGCCGGTGAGCACCGTGGCCCACGGCTGGGGCAGCTTCGACCAGATGCTGAGCGTGCTGCGCGACGGGCTCGCGGCCGGGCCGTGGGTGCTCGGCCCGCGCTTCTCGGCCGCCGACGTCCTGCTCGGCACGGCCTGTCACTTCCTGCGCCAGTTCAAGCTGATCGATGCGGAGTCGGCGATCGTCGCGTACGTCGAGCGCTGCGCCGCGCGCCCGGCCTTCGGGCGGGCGATGGCCCACGACGTGCTCTGAGGCGGGCTCAGCGGACGAGGGCGCGCTCCGCCTGAGCGATCTCGTCGTCGGCCGCGCGCAGGATTGGCAGCCAGTCGCGCGACGGGACCGTCGCGGTGAGGCCGGCCAGTCGTCGCTGCAGCTGCGCGAGCAGCGGCACGAGCACCGACCGCTCGATTTCCGACATGCGTGCCTCGCCCGTCGGCGCAGCGCGGGCCATGGCGTCGACCTCGATGGTCGCGCCGAGCTCCTCGAGCGCCGGGAAAGCGTCATTGTGCAGGTTCATCGGCGCGGGCGACGCCAGCGCCTGGACGAGCGCGTGCAGACGCCGCCGGTAACGACCGAGCGCCAGGGCGAGTTCGGCGGGCGAGAGTCCGAGTGGCGTCAGGGGATCGTACCGGTGCGGCGTGCCACGGCCGACGCTAAGACGCGCGCCCGCCGTCCCCATCCGTAGATGCCGTCGCGCGACGCGCTGCGGCGCACCATTACGAGGCGCGTCAGGCGCCTGCAGCGCCAAAGTGGCGCACGAGCCGGCTCGCGGAGCCGGCGTTCGTGGCTAGGCCCTTGATTGTCGGTGCGGCGGCGCCGGTACGACTCTTGCTGGAGTCCCCCTTTCGGTGCTGCAACCGAGGTCCGATGCGTGTCCCCCACCAGGCGCTGCTAGACGGTCTGCGCGCCTTCAGCCTCGCGGCGCGCCAGCTCAGCTTCAAGGCGGCGGCCGATGCGCTGTTCGTCACGCCGTCGGCGATCAGCCACCGCATCCGCGATCTCGAGAAGCACCTCGGCCAGCGCGTCTTCTTGCGCAAGACGCGCGCCATCGAGCTGACTGACGTCGGCCGGGCGCTGCTCGACGAGGTCGAGCCGCTGCTCGCCGGGCTCGACGCCGCCGTCGATCACGCCGCCAAGCGCGCCCGTCGCCGCGTGCTGCGGGTCGCCGCGCCGCCGTTTCTGACGATCGACCTGCTGATCCCGAGCCTGCGCAGTTTCTACGGCATGCAGCCGCGCACCGACCTCGAGTTCGTGACCACGGCCGCCGGCGCGGTCGGTCACGGCGCGCAGGTCGACGTCTCGATCGTGGTGGCCGCGGCGCCGCCGGCCGGCTACGTGGCGACCCGGCTGTTCAGTCCACGGTTCGTCGCCGCGACCTCGCGGCCGGTCGCGCTGGTGGCGCGCGAGCTCGGCTCGCGGGTGTTCGAGAAGTACCGCCGCGTCGTCTACCGCCACCGCGCCGACCTGTGGACGCGCTGGTTCGCGACCACAGGATTTCCGCTCGCGCGCAGCACGGCGCTGCTGCACGTCGATACCCTGCCCGCCGCCATCAGTGCCGCCGAGCAGGGCCTTGGCATCGCGCTGGTGCCGACCTTCGTCTGCGAACGCCGCCTGCGGCCGGGGCGCCTGCTGCGCATCGCCGACTCCGAGATCGAATCGGGCGATTCGTATTTCCTGGTCTACCGGCCGGCGGACCGGGTCCGCCCGGATGTTCGCGCATTTCTCAGCTGGGCGCTGACGGAGCTGCGCCGCTGACGATTGCAGAGTGGCTGGCTCGCGGCCCGCCGCCGGCGCCGCCCGGCGCGACGTGGCGCGCCCGGCCGACGTGCTCAGTGGGGGCGCGCGGCGGTCTCGTCGAGCAGTGCCGCCAGATCGGCCTTCCACAGCGTGGCCCAGGTGTGCGATCCGTGGCCGCGCGTGCGCTCGCTGATCGGCAGCAGCACGAAGCGCCCGTGCGTCAGGCGCTGGGCCTGCGCCTCGGCGATGCCGAGTTCCGGCGGATTGATGAAATCGTCGGCTGAGTTGACCCACACGAGCGGGGCGCGGATCTCGGCGAGCCGCGCGGACGGGTCGTAGTCGCGCGACGCGCTGACCTGATAGAGCAGGTCATTGGCATCCAGCGTCGCGAGCGATGCGTTGGTGGACTCCACGACCCTGCGGTCGGCGCTGTCGCGCGTCGGGTAGATCGCCTGCAGGTAGAGTGGCGCGCTGCCGGCGATTTGCAGCAGGTCGGCGGCGGTCCGCAGCGCCTCGCGCGGCTCGACCGTGTACTCGCCGCCGGCCCACGCGGGGCTCTCGCGGATCGCGTCGATGAGCATCCTGCGCCACATCCGGTTGCGCCCTGCGATCTGCACCGGCAGGCAGGCGAGGGGCATCAGCGCATCCATGAAGTCCGGATAGGTCTCGCCCCACACGAAGCTGTGCATGCAGCCCATCGAGGTGCCGAGCACGAGCCGCAGCCGGTCGACGTGCAGGCCCTCGGTCACGAGCAGGTGCTGCGCCGCGACCATGTCGGCGTAGCCATATTCGGGGAACCGCGCGTGCATGCCGTCGCTCGGCTTGGACGACTTCCCGTGACCGATGCCGTCGGGGAGGATGACGTAGTACTTCGCCACGTCGAGCGGCTGACCGGGCCCGAACAGCTCGCCGGCGAACTGCGGTTGCAGGAACTGGCGGCCGCTGCCGCCGGTGCCGTGCAGGATGAGCACCGCGTTGGTGACGTGGCCGCTGGCGTCGCGCGCCGGCTCGCCGATGGTCGTGTAGTGCAGGCGCAGCTGCGGCAGCGTCGCGCCCGAAGTGAAGTGGAAGTCACGCGCGGTGTAGTCGCCCTCGTGGGTGACGAGTGCCGGCGGCTCCGCCGCGCCCGCCGCGCCCGCCGGGATTGCCGCGCCCGCCAGCGCCATGAATACAACCATGTTGCGTAGCAGCAAATGCGCGTAGGGGGTGTAGTGCATGATGATCCCCGGTAGCCGGCCAGCCCGCGGTCGACGGCTGCCCGTCACAGGCGGCCCCCGCAAAGCGGCGACTCTACACCAGGACGCAGCGCGCTCCGCGTCGGCGTCGCCGGCGGGCATCGCCTACAATCGAGC
>Ga0181519_10003824_pt1 | contig 12307 bp, 6 predicted proteins | sample PEATcosm2014_Bin_26_FD_121102 | JGI IMG/M metagenome (GOLD analysis project Ga0181519, IMG submission 121102) | Peatland microbial communities from MTU Mesocosm Facility, Houghton, MI, USA - PEATcosm2014_Bin02_10_metaG | ecosystem: Environmental > Terrestrial > Soil > Wetlands > Peat | place... | reverse complement strand
CTGGCAGCTGGGCCATCTGTGGCCCCAATTCGCCGCCTACGTGGTCAGCTTCTTCACCATCGGGATCATCTGGGTCAACCACCACGCCCTGTTCAAGACGATCACCGGTGTTGACCGCACCGTGTTGTTCTTGAACCTGTCGCTGCTGGCGGTCGTGGTCCTGTTCCCCTTCGCCACCTCCATGGTTGCCGACTACCTGACCGCCGACAATTGGGATGCCAGCGTGGCCGCGGCCTTCTACAGCAGCCTGGGGGTGGCCATGTCGGTGTGCTTCACGCTGATCTTCCGCTGGTCGGTGGCCGGGAACCACCAGATCGTCCCCATCCCGCCGGACAAGGTCAGAGGGGCCAGCTGGCGGTTCAGCATCGGCCTGGTGTTCTACGTGGTGGCGGTGGGCGCGGCCTTCGTCAGCGCCCCCCTGGCCCTGGCCATCAACGGCGCCATCGCCGCCTACTACGTCTTTGAGCACACTCCGGCCGGCCACCTGCACGACGGCGAGCGCTCGGGCCAGCCGGCCGAGCCGACCGAGTGACCCGACGCCGTCGACGACGGCCGGACTCGGCCGGGCCGCCGGCCGGTTCCCGGGCCCGACGACGACCGGGCGGCGCCCGAACCGGGCGTTCCGGCCCGGCCGACGGGCCGGTTCAGCTCGTGAGGTAGCGCTTCATCCCCTTGTGCGACGGCTCGAATCCGTGGCGCTCGTAGAAGCGGTGGGCGTCGACCCGGGCCACGTTGCTGGTGAGCTGGACCCGGAAGCACCCGGCGGCCCGGGCCCGGGCCACCGCCTCCTCGAGCAGGACCCCGCCCACGCCCCGGCTCCGCCAGTCCGGGTGGACGTGCATCGACTCGAGCTCGGCGCACCGCCCGCCCCGGCGCTGGAGGTGGCGGAACACGATGAACTGGCACACCCCGACCACCTGGTCGCCGGCCACGGCCACCAGCACGTCGGAAGGCGGGTGGGCCTGGATCTCGTCCAGGGCGGCCCGGTAGGCGGGCAGGTCCGCCGGATCCTCCCGGCCCGGCTCGAGCGAGCCGGCCTCCATCAGCTCGACCAGCCGCTCCAGGTCGGCCGGAACGGCTGGGCGCACGGTGATCGGCACATCAGGCATGCCGACGAGTATCGCCGAGCGCCGGTCGACGACCGAACCCCCGGACCGTATCCTCGGGCCCATGGTTCGGGCGCCCGCTCCACGCCCGGATCGGCCGCAGCTCCGCTCCCCACTGACCGGCCGTCGGTCCGTCCGGAGCCGGCTGGCCACCGCCCTGGCCGTGCTGGCCGGCCTGGGGGCGCCGCTGGTCATCGGTCACGCCGAACCGGCCGACGGGTCGCCGGCGGGCGGTCCGGGCACCCTGCTCTCCTGGACCCCGGCCGAAGCCCTCCTGCCGGCCGACGCCTACGCCCGGGGCGGCGACCTGACCCGGGGCGGGCTGGTCGACGTGTCCTGCCCGACCACCGCCTGGTGCGGTGCCGTCGGCTACTTCGACGACACCACGGCCACCCGCCAGGGCCTCCTGGCGGCCTGGAACGGCAGCCGATGGTCGACGAAGCAGGCCCCCCAACCGGCCGGGGGCACGGGGACGGTCAACCTGTCGTCCATCTCGTGCCCGGCGGCCGGCTGGTGCGCCGCCGTGGGCCAGTACGACGACGCCTCGGCCACCCAGCAGGGGATCCTGCTCGTCCTGGCCGACGGCTCGTGGTCGGCCACCGAGGCCCCGCTCATCACGCCGGCCGACCCGGCCGACGTGGAGCTGCTGTCAGTGGCCTGCGCCGGCCCGGGGTCCTGTGTGGCGGTCGGCCGCTACCAGTCGAGCGACCCGGCCGACGGGGCGCCACCCCTGGTCGAGACGCTGGCCGGTGGCGCCTGGACGCCGTCGGTGCCCGGCCTGCCGGCCACCACCGGCACCGATCCCCAGTCGCTGCTCACCTCGGTGGCCTGCCCGACCTCCACCTGGTGCGAGGCCGTGGGCCAGCTCCAGTCGGTGGTCGGGTCGACCGAGACCTACAGCGGCCTGGCCGAGCGGCTGAGCCCCGGGGTGTCGAGCGCGGCGGTGCTCACGCTGGCCCGGGCGGTCGGCCCCCCGGCGCCGGCCCCCGACCCGGTCATCCCCGACCCGCAGGTCGCCTGCGGGGCCGTGGGGACCTGCGTGGCCGTGGCCGACTACCCGGTGGCCGGGGGGGCCCGGGTCGGCGTGGTGGCCGCCCTGGAGGCCGGCGGGTGGAAGGTTCGGGCGGCCCCCCTGCCGGCCACGGCGGCCGGGACGGCCGACACCACGCTGGTCGCGGTGGCCTGCGGTACGGCCACCGGGTGCACGGCGGTCGGCGGCTACGGCACGGCCGCCGGCCCGGCCCCGCTCATCGAGACGTGGGCCAGACGGGCCTGGACGGCCCAGCCCGGTCCGGTCCCGGCCGGGGCCAGCGGGCCGGCCGGTCTCGACGGCGTGTCCTGCCGCTCGGCCAAGGTGTGCGTCGCCGTCGGCCAGGACACCGTCGGACCCTTCGCCGATGGACCCCTGGTCGAGCAGCTCTCGACCACATGGCAGGCGGAGGCCCCGGGACTCCCGACCTCGGCCGCCCCCGGGTCGGCCGGGCTCACCGCCGTGAGCTGCGCCGGCCCCTCGGTGTGCGCCGGGGTCGGCCAGTACCAGGACACCGGCGGCGACGGCCAGGGCCTCTTCGAGACGAGCTGACCGCCCGACCCACCCCGGCGCCCGCCGTCAGGCGGCCACCAGCACGGCGTAGGGCAGGACGGCGAAGAGCTGGTCGGTGTCCAGGGACCGGCCCGAACGGGTGACCTCGGCTCCGGTCAGCACGTCGTGGAACCGCCGGGGGGCGCCCGGGGGCAGGCTGAGCCGGGTCGGGCCCCAGGCCGGCCGGCCGACCGGGAACCGGCCCGGTCCGACCAGGCCGATCGGTCGGCGGGTGACCCCGGCGACCAGCCAGTCCCGGCCCCGGCGCCGGGCCAGGGCCACCACGTGGTCGGCTCCGGGCCCGCTCGGCCCGATGGGCCGGTAGGTGCCCCGCTCGAACAGGGCGGCCCGGTCCCGGCGCAGCCGGGCCAGCTGGGCCGTCGTGTAGAGCTTGATCCGACCGTCGGGCCAGCGGGCCAGGAGCTCGGCGGCCACGGCGGCCGGCCCCCGACGGGCCACCGCCCGGTCGATGCGGTCCAGCATCGCCTCCCGCCGCCCGTAGTCGACGGGCCGCCGGTTGTCCGGGTCGACCAGGGCCGGGGCCCACAGCTCGTTGCCCTGGTAGCAGTCGGGCACGCCGGGGGCGGTCGAGCGCAGGACCACCAGGGTCAGGGCGTTGAGCGCCCCGGCCGGCCCGATCTGCTCGACCACCCGCTCGACCTCGGGGCCGAAGCGCTCGTCGGCCCCGCCCAGCAGCCGGCGGCAGAACCCCACCAGGGCCCGCTCGTAGCGCTCGTCGGGCTCGAGCCAGCTGGTCTCCCGCTTGGCCTCCCGGGCCGCCTTGACCAGATAGGCGGCGACCCGGGCCGACAGGCCGCGGCGGCCGGCGGTGGTGAGCGGCCACACCCCGACGATGCTCTGGTAGGCCAGCAGCCGGTCGTGGCGGCTGGGCCCGGGCGAGCCCACCAGCCCCTGGTGGCGCCGGCTCCACCGGTCGACGGTGGACGCCCACACCTCGGGTACCTCGGAGAGGGCGGCCAGGCGGGCCCGGACGTCCTCGCTGCGCTTGGTGTCGTGGGTCGACGTGGCGTTGAGCGACTCGGGCCACCGTCGGGCCCGCAGGGCCATGGCCCGGTGGAAGGTCGGGGGATCGACCGCCGGCTGGGCCGGCGACCCGCCCACCTCGGCCCCGACCACCAGGCCGTCGAACCGGTAGAGCGCGGTGTCCTCGACCCCCTTGGCGGCCACCGCCCCGGTCAGCTGCTGGAAGCGGCGGGCCAGGTCCAGCCAGGCCGGGCCGTCGGCGCCGGGCCGGTCGGCCGCCCGGGCCAGGGTCAGGCCGGGCACCACCAGGTCGAGGGCCCGCCGGCCCTCGGCGTCGAGCTGCGGCCGGGCCGCCCGCCGGGCCCGGTCCAGCCGGCGGAGGTCGGACGGCCGGGCGCCGGTGGCGTCGACGTAGGTCCGGTACACGTCGAGCTGGGCCGTGAGCTCGGCCAGGGCGGCCGCCATGTCGGCCCGGTCCAGGTCGGGCGACGCCCCCTCGGCGGCCAGCGTGGCCAGCACATCGGCGGCCAGCCGGTCCAGCGGGCCCGGGAAGAGGGCGGCCAGCACGTCCCGCTTGGCCTGGACGGCCACCTCGGCGAAGCCGCCCGTCGGCCCGCCGTCCCCGGCCGCCCAGGCGGCCAGGGCCGCCGCCCCGTCCCGGTCGACCAGCAGCCCGCCGGCCAGGTCGGCGAACTCGTAGCCGCTCGTCCCCTCGGTGGCCCAGCCGGCCGGGAGGGTCTCGTCGCGGGCCAGGATCTTCTCCACCAGCACCCGGGGTCGTCCCGGGCCGGTGCCGGCCAGGTCCCGGTGCAGGCGCTCCAGGTAGGCCGCCGGGTCGGCCAGCCCGTCGATGTGGTCGACCCGCACGCCGATCACCTGGGGGTCGGCGGCCAGGGCCAGCAGCCGGCGGTGGGTGTCGCGGTAGACGGCCGGGTCCTCCACCCGCACGCCGATCAGCGAGTCCACGTCGAAGAACCGCCGGTAGTTGATCAGGTGCCGGCCCAGCCGCCAGTAGGTCAGCCGGTAGTGCTGGGCCCCGAGCACCTCGTCGCTCACCGGCTCCCCGGCCCGGCCCGCCGGGCCGTCGGGGTCGAGCGGCAGCCGCCGGTCGGCGTAGGCCAGCTCCGGCGGTCCCGGCTCCCCCGGGGCCTCGACCACCAGCTGGCCGGCCGCCCGGACCTCGGCCAGCGGGCCGGCCAGGACGGCCAGGACGACCCGGCCGTCGGCCGCCGCCCAGTCGATGTCGAAGTGCCGGCCGTAGGGCGAGGCCGGCCCCCGGGCCAGGACGTCGGCGAACCACCGGTTCTCGGCGGCCGTGGCCATGTGGTTGGGCACGATGTCGATGAGCAAGGACATCTGGTGGGCCGCCAGCTCCCCCAGCAGCCCGGCCAGCTCGTCATCGGTGCCCAGGTCGGGGTCCAGCCGGGTCGGGTCGACCACGTCGTAGCCGTGGGTCGAACCGGGGACGGCGGCCAGGACGGGCGACACGTAGAGCGTCTGGATGCCCAGCCGGTGCAGGTAGCCGACGATCCGCCGGGCCCCGGCAAAGCCCAGCCCGGCCAGCTGGAGGCGGTAGGTCGATCCGAGGGGTCGCCCGTTCATCCCGAGAGACGCTCGTCGTGGCGCAGGAGCAGGCTCGTGTGGGCGGTCACGTTGACCGTGGGCGTGCGGACGTCGCGGACCGGGCTGCCCGGGTGGGCGGTGTCCAGCAGCTCCTCCCACCGGCCGGGCCAGCGCAGCTTGGGCAGGGTCCACAGGGCCGAGCGGTTGGAGGCGTTCAACACCAGGAACAGGGTGTCGCCCGAGGCCCGGCGGCCCCGGCCGTCGATCTCGTCGGCCGCCCGGCCCAGCAGCACCACGCCGATGGCCCGGTTGTCGGGGTCGGCCCAGTCCTGCTCGGTCATCTCCTGGCCGTCGGGCCGGATCCACGTCACGTCCTTGGTCCCGGCCGGACCCGAGGGCTGGCCGGTGAAGAAGTCCTGGCGGCGCAGGATGGGGTTGGCCGACACGATGGCCGTCAGATCGGCCACGAACCGGTAGAGGGCCAGCCCGTGGTCGTCGACGTCCCAGTTGACCCAGCTGACCTCGTTGTCCTGGCAGTAGGGGTTGTTGTTGCCCCGTTGGGTCCGCCCGATCTCGTCCCCGCCGAGCAGCATCCGCACCCCCTGGGAGAACATCAGGGTGGTCAAGAAGTTGCGCTTCATGCGGTCCCGGGCCCGCTGGATGCGCACCGACGGGGTGTCGCCCTCGGCCCCCCAGTTGCGGGAGTGGTTCTCGGACGGGCCGTCCCGGTTGTCCTCCCCGTTGGCCTCGTTGTGGCGCTCCTCGTAGCTCACCAGGTCGGTCAGGGTGAAGCCGTCGTGGCAGGTGACGAAGTTGAGGCTGGCGTAGGTCCGCCGGCCGCTCGGCGTGTAGATGTCACTCGAGCCGGTCAGCCGGGAGGCCAGCTCGGGCACCTGGCCCGGGTCACCCCGCCAGAAGCGGCGCACGCAGTCCCGGAAGGCCCCGTTCCACTCCGACCAGCCCCGGGGGAACCGGCCCAGCTGGTACCCGTCGGGCCCCACGTCCCAGGGCTCGGCGATGAGCTTGACCTGGGAGAGCACCGGGTCCTGCTGGATGATCTCGAAGAAGGCGCTGGCCTGGCCGGCCTCGTAGCCCCGGACCAGCACCGGGGCCAGGTCGAAGCGGAACCCGTCGACGTGCATGTCGGTGACCCAGTAGCGGAGGCTGTCCATGATCAGGGCCATGGTCCGGGGGTGCAGGATGTTCAGGCTGTTGCCGGTGCCGGTGAAGTCGAGGTGGTAGCGGGGGTCGTCGGCGGTCAGCCGGTAGTAGACCCGGTTGTCCACGCCCCGCAGCGACAGGGTGGGGCCCCGCTGGTCGCCCTCGCCGGTGTGGTTGTAGACGACGTCCAAGATGACCTCGAGCCCGGCCCGGTGCAGCGTGCGCACCATCGACTTGAACTCGCCCACCTGCTGGCCCAGGCCCCCGCTGGCGTAGCCCACGTGGGGGGCGAAGAAGGCGATCGAGTTGTAGCCCCAGAAGTTGGTCAGGCCCCGCTCGACCAGCCGCCGGTCGGGGACGAACTGGTGGACCGGCATCAGCTCGACCGCGGTCACCCCGAGGCCCAGCAGGTGGTCGACCACCGGGTCGGTGGCCAGGCCCAGGTAGGTCCCCCGCAGTCGCTCGGGCACCCCGGGATGGCGCATGGTCATCCCCCGGACGTGGCACTCGTAGATGATCGTGCGGTTCCACGGGGTGCCCGGTGGCCGGTCGTCGCCCCAGGTGAAGGCCGGGTCGATGACCACGCACTTGGGCATGGCCCCGGCCGAGTCCCGGGTGTCGAAGGACAGGTCCTGGTCGGGGTGGCCCACGGTGTAGCCGAACAGGTCGTCGTTCCAGTGGGGCGTGCCGGTGACCGACCGGGCGTAGGGGTCGAGCAGCAGCTTGTGGCGGTTGAAGCGGTGTCCGGCCCCCGGGTCGTAGGGCCCGTCGACCCGGTACCCGTAGAGGGCGCCCGGGCGCACGTCGGGCAGGTAGGCGTGCCACACCCGGTCGGTGGCCGCCGGCATGGTCACCCGGAAGGAGGGCTGGGCGCTGTCCGGCTCGTCGAACAGGCACAGCTCGACCGCCGTGGCGTGCTCGGAGTAGATGGCGAAGTTGACCCCCTCGCCGTCCCAGGTGGCGCCCAGCGGGTGCGGAGCGCCGGGCCAGACCCGCAGGCTCACCGGCCGGCCAGCCCGAGGGCGTCGTCGACCGGGGCCCGGTAGACGGCGAAGCCGTGGGGGCCGAGGGCCACCGTGGCCGGACCGCCGGGTCCGGCCGGCCAGGCCAGGGAGGCCGGCGGGCCCGACCCCCCGAGCCCGGGGTCGGCCCCGTCGAGCAGCAGCGTGTAGCCGTCGTCGGCCGGACCGGCCTCGGGGTCGGCCCCGGCCACCAGGGGCAGCCGGGGGGGCAGCTCCACGGTGACCGGGTCCGGGGCCACGTTGACCACGGCCACCACCGACTCGTCGGCGGTCCACCGGCGCACCACCAGCACCGTGCCGTTCACCTGGGCCGCCACCTCGGCCCGGGAGGACCGGGCCAGGGCCCGGTGGTCGCGGCGCAGGTCGATCAGGGCCCGGTACAGCTGCCGCAGACCGGACCCGGCCGGGTCCCGGCGCCGGGCCGGGTCGAGCACGGCCCGGGCGAAGGTCGCCTCCTCGGTCGGGTCGAGGGCCTCGTCGTCCCAGCCGTAGTCGGCCATCTCGGTCCGCCGACCCTGGCGCACCGCCTCGAGCAGCTCGGGGTCACCGTGGTCCACGAAGAACGGGAAGGGCGCCGTCTCGCCGTACTCCTCGCCCATGAACAGCAGCGGGACGCCCGGCGACACCAGGAGGACGGCGGCGGCCAGGCGCAGCCGGGCCGGGTCGACCAGGCTGGCCAGGCGGTCCCCCCGGGGCCGGTTGCCCACGTGGTCGTGGTTCGAGACGAACAGCACGAAGTGCTCGGGGTCGATCCCGGTGGACGAGGCGCCGTGGCGCCGCTGGCGGAACTGGGAGTACTCGCCCTGGAGGACGAAGCCGCCGTTGACCGCCCGGGCCACCAGGTCGAGCGGGCCGAAGTCGACGTAGTAGCCGCCCCGCTCGCCGGTCAGGGCGGCGTGCACGGCGTGGTGGAAGTCGTCGTTCCACTGGGCGTCCATGCCCAGTCCGCCGACCGCCGTGGGCGACACCACCCGGGGATCGTTGTCGGCGCTCTCGGCGATCAGGGAGAGGGACCGGCCCAGCCGGGTGCCCAGCTCGGCCGTGGCCACCGACAGGTCGACCAGAAACGGCGTGGCCGTGGGGTCGACGATGCCGTGGACGGCGTCGAGGCGCAGGGCGTCGACGTGGAAGTCGGCGAACCACGAGCGGGCGTTCTCGATGAAGAAGCGCCGGACGTCGTCCGAGCCCGGGCCCGAGAAGTTGATGGCGTTGCCCCACGGGGTCCGGTACCGGTCGGTCAGGTACGGGCCGTAGGCGTCGACGACGTTGCCCTCGGGACCGAGGTGGTTGTAGACGACGTCGAGCACCACGGCCAGGCCCCGGGCGTGGCAGGCGTCGACGAAGCGCTGCAGGCCGGCCGGGCCGCCGTAGCTGTCCTGGACGGCGAACGGGAAGGCGCCGTCGTAGCCCCAGTTGCGACGGCCCGGGAACTGGGCCAGGGGCATCAGCTCGACCGCGGTGACCCCGACGGCGGCCAGGTCGTCGAGGACCTCGACGGCCGAATCCAAGGTGCCGCCCGGGGTGAGGGTGCCGACATGGCACTCGTAGATGACCTGGTCCCACAGGGGGCGGGCGATGAACCCGGGGCGCCCCCCGGGGGTCGGGCCGTCGGCCCACCGGTGGGCCGCCAGGTCCACCACCTCGGAAGGGCCGTGGACCCCCTCGGGCTGCGAGCGCGACGCCGGATCGGCCAGCTCGACGCCGTCGAGCACGTAGCGGTACCGGGTCCCCGGCCCGCACCGCTCGACCAGGGCACCGTGGTACCCGCCGTGCCCGACCAGGGGCACGGTCCGACCGGCCGGGCCGAGCAGCTGCACGGCCACCGACTCGGCCCGGGGCGCCCAGACCGAGAAGCTGGTGACGTCGTCGCCCAGGGGCACGGCGCCCAGGGGGCGCCGGCTGACCGGCGTCTCCTCCAGGGCGGCCCGGCCGCCCGGGTCCGATGCCGGCGCGCCCGACGGGGGCCCGACGACCGACACGCTCATGACCGCTCCGGGGCGAAGTAGACGCAGCCCAGCGGGGGCAGGGTCACCGTGAGGGCCCGGGGCCGGCCGTGCCAGGGGATCGGCTGGGCGTCGACCCCGCCGAAGTTGCCCACCCCGCCGCCCCCGTACTCGAGGCCGTCGCTGTTGACGAGCTCGCGCCAGAACCCGCCCTCGGGCACGCCCAGCAGCACGTTCTCCCGGGGCACCGGGGTGAAGTTGAAGGCGGCCAGCACCGGGGCGCCGTCGGCCGCCCGACGGAGGAAGGCCAGCAGACTGACCTCGGCCGCGTCGACCAGCACCCACTCGAACCCGGCCGGGTCGCAGTCACGCTCGTGGAGGGCCGGCACCGACCGGTAGAGGGCGTTCAGGTCCGAGACCAGGCGGCACACCCCGGCGTGGGCCGGATAGTCGAGCAGGTTCCAGTCCAGCTGGTCGTCGTGGTGCCACTCCTGCCACTGGCCGAACTCGTCCCCCATGAACAGGAGCTTCTTGCCCGGCTGGGCGAACTGGAGGCCGAAGAGCAGCCGCAGGTTGGCGAATTTCTGCCAGTCGTCGCCCGGCATCTTGTTGAGGAGCGACCCCTTGCCGTGGACCACCTCGTCGTGGGACAGGGGCAGCACGAAGTTCTCGGTGAAGGCGTAGAGGCCCCGGAAGGTCAGCTCGCGGTGGTGGTACCGGCGGAACAGGGGGTCGGCGCGGAAGTAGTCCAGCGTGTCGTTCATCCAGCCCATGTCCCACTTCAACCCGAAGCCCAGGCCGCCCAGGTCGGTGGGCCGCGACACCCCAGGCCACGACGTCGACTCCTCGGCGAAGGTCTGGACGTCGGGGTGGTCGGCGTAGATGCCCACGTTGAGCTGGCGCAGGAAGCTCATGGCGTCGAGGTTCTCCCGGCCGCCGTAGGTGTTGGGGATCCACTCCCCGGGCCGCCGGGAGTAGTCGAGGTAGAGCATCGAGGCCACGGCGTCGACCCGCAGGCCGTCGGCGTGGTAGGCGGCCAGCCAGTGGTCGGCCGACGAGGCCAGGAACCCCCGGACCTCGTGGCGTCCATAATTGAAGATCAGGCTGTTCCAGTCGGGGTGGAAGCCCAGTCGGGGGTCGGCGTGCTCGTAGAGGTGGGTCCCGTCGAAGTCGGCCAGCGAGAACTGGTCGGCCGGGAAGTGGGAGGGCACCCAGTCCAAGATGACGCCGATCCCGGCCTGGTGGAGCTGGTCGATGAGCGACATCAGCTCCTGGGGGGTGCCGTAGCGGATGCTCGGGGCGAAGAAGCTGGAGACCTGATAGCCCCACGACCCGTAGAACGGGTGCTCCATCACCGGGAGCAGCTCGATGTGGGTGAAGCCGGTCCGAGTCACGTGCTCGATCAGCCGGGGGGCCAGCTCCTGGTAGCTGAGGAACCGGCCGGGCTGGTCGGCCGGGCGCATCCAGCTGCCCAGGTGGACCTCGTAGATGGAGATCGGGGCGGCCAGCGAGGCCCGGCCACCCCGCTCGGCCATCCACCGGTCGTCGGCCCACGAGTAGCCGAGGTCCCAGACCACCGAGCCGGTCTGCGGCGGGTGCTCGGTGCGGAAGGCGAACGGGTCGGCCTTCTCGAGCACCCCCTGGGAGGCCGTGGTCACGGCGTACTTGTACACCTGGCCCTGCTCCGGCCCGGCCACGTCGGCCACCCAGATGCCCGAGCTGGCCAGAGGGGCCAGGGGATCGGCCGAGCGGTCCCACCCGTTCCAGTCACCGACCAAGGACAGCGCGGTGGCGTTGGGCGCCCACACGGCGAACTGCCAGGCCCCGCTGGGCAGCCGGTGGGCCCCCAGCTTCTCGGCCAGCTGGCGGTGCGTCCCCTCGTTGAACAAGAAGATGTCGTCGGCGGTCAGCCGGCAGGGGGCGGCAGCATCGACGGCCACCATGTCGGTCCGGGGCACGGTCACGCCGTCCTCCGGCTCTCCGACGGCGGCGGGGCGACCGGCCCGGTCGGCGGGCAGCGACGGAGCCGGTCGACCTCGGCCAGCACGTCCTGGGCGAAGGGGTCCCCAGCCAGCTGGGACAAGGTCCGGCCGGCCCGTCGGCGCCAGTTGGCCCCGCCGGCGGTCCCCGGACGGTTCTGCGGCCGGCGCTCCAGCCACAGGTCCTCCAGGTCGACCAGGACCAGGCGGGCCGGCGAGGCGGCCAGGTGCCCCAGGTACCCGGCCAGGGCCCGGCGGATCTCGTCGCGCTGCGGGCCCGTCGGCGGCTCGGGGGGCACCGGGACCGGGCCGGTGAGCGGCGTCGGGTTGTCGGCCGGGGCGGCGGCCGCCGGAAGGCCCAACGGTCCGGAGACGGCCGGTCCGGAGTCGGCCGGTCCGGAGACGGCCGGTCCGGAGTCGGCCGGTCCGGAGACGGCCGGTCCGGGCGGGGTCGCCCCGGAGAGGGCGGACAGCACGGCCCGACGGAGCCCGGCCCGCGCCGCCCGGTCGCCGTCGGCCTGGGCCCGGTCGATCACGCCCCCGGCCTCCCGCTCGTCGATGTCCTCGGCCGCCCAGAAGGCGGCGAAGCGGGGCAGGTCGTGGGTACCCAGTGAAGCCAGGCTGAGCTCGGGGGGGTCGGGCAACGGGTCGCCGGGCGAGGCCTCGAACTGGAAGACCCAGGACCGGAGCATGCCGTCGGTGGCCATGTGCTGGCGCACCTCGTCGGGCACCGTGCCCAGGTCCTCGCCGACCACCGAGGCCCCGGCCCGGTCGGCCTCCAGGGCCACGATGGCCCGTAGCTCCTCGTCGGGGTACCGGACGTAGGCCCCGTGCGCGCCGTCGAAGCCCTCGGGGATCCAGTACAGCCGGTGCAGGCCCATCACGTGGTCGACCCGGAGCACGGCGGCGTGTCGCATGGCCTGGCTGACGGCGGCCCGGGTGTAGCGGTAGGCCAGCCGGCGCTCGG
>Ga0181519_10003823_pt1 | contig 12308 bp, 11 predicted proteins | sample PEATcosm2014_Bin_26_FD_121102 | JGI IMG/M metagenome (GOLD analysis project Ga0181519, IMG submission 121102) | Peatland microbial communities from MTU Mesocosm Facility, Houghton, MI, USA - PEATcosm2014_Bin02_10_metaG | ecosystem: Environmental > Terrestrial > Soil > Wetlands > Peat | place... | reverse complement strand
GGGTCCGTTCTTGAATACATCCCAACTGGGCCGGGTAACCAGCCCTTGGGCACGAACAAATGGGGGAAGCGCGGTAACCAAGGTCGTGGCAAACGAAGCCTGAACAAAACGCCTTCTTGAAATCATCGGTTCTCCTTAGTGAGCTTTCAGCATGGTTGGCGTTGCCGGCAGCCGCAAGGTCTGCCGAAGGGGAGCGCGTCAATGCCGGGCACAAATAAGCGAACCGGATGCAGACACCGATCCGGCTTGCGTTCTTGCCCAGAGATTTCCCTTTGCTTCAGCGGAAGACCGGCCTACCGGCAAAATTAGATTGTCAGGGAAGCCGCAGAATCAAAGAGAACCAAATTGTCGCCTCTCTCCGTGTGGGTGTCAAGAAGAATGAGGCTAACATTCTTTGGGCCTTGCTATTTTCCTTATGAGCGTGATGCTTTTACGGGGCCGGTGCCGAAAAAAGCAACTCCGGTTAAGATATTGGATGTTAATTAATACCCACTTGACAGCCATGACAGCTTAGTGCAAAATTTCATCCGAGTCAGCACCGTCGTTTTGATGGCTACTATTCCTCTGCGCTTTTCTTGCGAATTCTCTGACGTACGAAATTTTCCTGCGGGGCCGACTCGCGGCTGATCCTCTTTTCCACTGAATCTCTGACATGTATGCATCACCGCCTGATAGGCAGTGGCTTGGCTTGCTACTGGAAGCCGGATCTATCGGCCATGCAGCCTGCTGCTCGCTCACGCCTTCGAACAATGCTGGCCCGCGGTTCCAAGAATCTATCCATCGTCCGATGACGAGGGGCTTACGGAATGAAGCCTAAGCAACAGAACTGATGTTACAAGACTTAAATTCAGGAGAAGTTCATGTCAGGAAAAAGTTATCGATTCCGTTGGACCGTTCTCACAGCTACGGTCGCTACTGCCTTGTGCTTGGTGGTCACCCTTGCGGTATCATCGCCGAGCTCGAATGTTCCCCCACCACCGGCCTTTGGCCCCGCCGTAACCGCGGGGCAGACTCTCGCTCTCGCGAACATGACGCAGGCAGACCCAGCGATTCCCATCGACGTCTATCGCAATCCTGCTCCTGCCGAACAGGATCTCGCCACGTATGCATGGCTGGAATTCATCTCGGCTGTTTCCCCGGTGAATCCTACGCTGCGGGGGAACTCCGGAGGAAGTTTTTTGCAATCAGGCGCCAACCAGACTGCGACCCTCGTCTGGGAAACCTATCAGCATAAAACGGAGTTATTCCCCTGCAACTATGTGAGCGGTATGACCCAGCCGATAGCTCCTCAGCCGTGGAACAACCCGCCGACATACATTGCCGCCATAGCAAACAGCTCGGGAACGACAGTGGGCTGTAATCCTATCAGCTTACAGAACTACAATAACCTGGACGAAGCAACACAAATCGGCCAGAACTATCTCTTTTTCCCAGCAACCCTAGGCAGTCCCCAACCTGCCACAGACGGCCAGGCTCTCTTTGAAGCGCGGGCAAATCAATATGAATGGGGCTTCGTCAATGCGAATTACCAGAACTTCCAGTTCGGCCTGAACTTTGTGCTGCCGGACGGCACGGTAGAAGTGAAAGCGGCTTGGCGGCCGCTCTCCTCAATCCCCGCGAATTTGCAGTACCGCTACCATACCGCGCAGGTGATCACGTACACAGGATCGGACGCCAACCCCGTTCCCCAAGTACAAACCTATGCGCTCATCGCGCTTCACATCATTCACAAATCGCCTAATTATCCCTCGTTTATTTTTGCCACCTTCGAACAGGTTGACAATCTGAACCAACAGGGATCGCCTACCGGCGCCTATTATGTGCCTAACTATACAAACATCAACTATCAGGTACCTGCTACTACTACGTTCGTCAATAATCAGTCAGTACCGAATCCATCGTTCAATGAGTGCAATGGAGTTTTCAATCCGCAGTCCCCCTTCGCTGCTCCGAACGGCAATTGCACGCCCATGCCGGTTGGCCAGGTAAGCAATATTCCCGGAGCTCAGCCGGTAAGCGGGACGACATACACTACCGTTCCTATTACTCAACCTGTCCAGCCGACTTATGGCGTTCAGACAGTCAACCAACTCGCGCTTTCTCTGATGCAGCAGCTTCCTGGTTTCAACACGAATTTCGTCTGGCAGTACTACCAGTTAGCCGGGGTACAGGCCATTCCAACCAGCAATGAAACCAGCAACGATTTCTATCTGGCCAACAATGTCGTGGAAAGCAGCCAGCCCGGTATCCAATTGTTCAGGGGAGAACCCCATATCACGTCGTCGGGCACACTGATAAATTATCGGAACCTGGTGAATATCGCCGACAACTACCAGGGAACGACAACCTATTACCAAGGCGGAGGCTGTCAGGGCTGTCATGGCGTAGCCCAAACGCAGGTCGGTTCCGGTTTTAGCTTCCTGTTCGCTGGATCGGGCGGCAATGGCTCCGCTCCCGAAACTGTTGGATTGCCCCCGCCCTCGACAAGTGCCGCACGCCTGGCGCGACGCACTTATTTTAAGTAGATCGTGCAATACACAAAAGACAGCAGAGAAGATTGACTGTCTGATAAGCTTTCTCGCTTACAACTCTTCAGGGCCTGCGGGTCACTCGCGGGCCTGTATTTTGTGCGTAGGCAAGACGCTCCTATATCCTCGATACAGATGACTCTGCCTGCGCGTTCGCCGACGTGCCGAATCGATGGCTGCGCTACTCCTGTATCCTTAGACTTCATGCGCTATACAACACAATTTCTGCTTTCGGCGATGGCCGCGGATCAGTTTCCGCAGCCGGATGTGCCGGAGATTGCTTTTCTGGGCCGCTCCAACGTAGGCAAATCAAGCCTGCTGAATGCGCTGGTCGGTGAGAAGGCCGCCAAGGTCTCGCAGACGCCGGGGCGCACACGGGCAATCAACTTTTTTGCGCTGCTCAATCCAAGCCAGCGGCGGCAGATGGTCTTTGCCGATCTGCCGGGCTATGGATACGCGAAAATCTCTAAGTCGATCTCTTCGACCTGGCCGGCCTTTATCGAGCCGTACTTGGCGATCCGGTCCACGCTGAAATTATGCGTCTGCCTGGTAGACAGTAATGTGCCGCCGCAGGAGAGTGACCGCCAGTTGATCGACTGGCTGCGCGCCTCAGGCCGCGATTTTGCCGTGGCCGCAACCAAGATTGATCGCCTCAGCGGCAACGAGCGCACACGCAATCTGCTGGCCCTCAAGAAGGGGCTGGAGATCGAAGAGATTCTGCCGGTTTCCGCAAAAACCGGCTACGGGATCAAGGAGCTTTGGACGCGGATTGAAGGAGAACCGCTCTAGCAGCGTGAAATCCCCGCCTCAGAGTCAATAGTCCTTCAATTCATCCCGCTTTGTGGGCTTGCGGACGAAGAAGACGAATTCACCGGGCTTGGCGATCTCTTTGAGCTTGCTGCAACCGTTGGCCGCAACTACTCCAGTCGAGAGAATCTCGGCGACCTTGTACCAGTGCATCATCGGATTGGGCTTGTCGAGCACAGTGTCGCAGTTGATGTAGATCGACATCGAGCTATCGTATTTTCCTTCGATGGAGAGGATGAGCGCGCTGGCAGGGATGGTTAGATCGCCGCTTCCATCCTCATTTTGCGTGACCCAATTGGCATGAGCGTGAACGTCGGCCTCGTGATCCACGCGGACCAGAAAATCGTCGCTAGGGATCAGATGGCCGGTCTTCGCATCCAGCATGCGAATGGTGATTTTTTTATGAGTCTGGGCTTGCAGTGACATGCAGAGCGCGGCGATGGCGACAACAAGAAAAAGAAAACGATACGAACGACGAACCATGATTGCTCCGTTTCAAAGACGACGCAGAACGACCGTTGCCTAGAGAATATCTATAACAGGCTCCGCTTACCAGGTCGAGTAAGATTGCCCGTCCGTGCCGGAGTCCTGCGCGCCGGAGTGGACGTCGGTGATGCCGGAGTCCGTCTGGTCGGTTGAACTCAGAGCCTCGCTCGATTCGGTTTGCCACGTATCTTTACTGTGCGTGATCGGATCCTGGGGAATCTCCTTCAGGTAGCCGTCCTGCACCAGGTCATCGAGGGATTGCGGCGCCTTCTGCTTGTCCATCGTGTAGGAGTCGATGGCCGCGCGCATCACGTGCAGATCCTCGCGCAGCACTGCCTCGCGCGCCAACTGGATGGCAGCGGCAAATTTAGGAATGGCCACAACCGAGAGAATGCCGATGATCGCCATCACGATCATCAGTTCCATCAGCGTAAAGCCTGCGTCTTGTCTGCGATTTCCGCGCACAGCTTTTCTCCCTACCAGTCCGAGTATTTGGTTCCGTCCATCGCTGTTCCCGTGGACTTGGAGTAGACATCAAAGACACTTTGCCCGCCGTAGGAGTCCGAGGTCGGATCATCCTGCATTGAGCGCAATCCCCACTCGGCCTTGCCGGTCATCGGGTCAATGGGAATGCGGCGGAGAAACTTTATCTTTTTGCCTTGAACATCCACTCCGGTGACCAGCGTATCGAGATCGGGCGGATACCCCTGGCTGTCGAGCTTGATCTGGAACGCGCCTTTGTCGGCTGCGTCCTTGTACTTGTCGATGGCGTCCCGCATCTGCCAAAGCGCATAGCGCAGGTAGCGCTCGTTGGCTCGCTTCACCTGAAAGCGGGCGATGGGGACGGCCGCTCCTGCCAGGATCGAGAGAATGGTGACTGTGACCAGCAGCTCGATGAGCGTTAGGCCGCGTTCGCTGGCGCGGCGTTTTCGGATTGGCGGCAGTGCTCTCATCAGAATCTACCGGGGTGCTACTTGATCTGGATCGCGGCGCGCACCGGTTGCGCCTCTGTGGATTGCTCATGGCTGTTGACGGCCAGACCGCGGGTGAGACTGATAACGCTCTCGCCGGCCGCCTTGGCCTGGAAGGTGAGAATACAGACCGTCCCAGAGCCAGAGATGCCGGCAGTTCCCTGCGGGCGGCTCAGGTTGACAGTAATATTGCCCGGCCCGTCGTCGCTGTGGCTGATCTGCGTAGCCTGCCCATCGCGACCCAGCAGGTCGCCCTGGTTGACGTTGACCAGAGTGTACATTGCCGGATCGTAGGTCAGCTTCAACGGAACCCTGGAAACATCTGTTCCGTTGGTCAGCACAACCGGCAACTGGAATGTGGTTCCCGTTGCCACCGGCGCGGGCGGTTGGGTAATCAAGAAGGCCGGCGGTGGACTGGACGGTGGTGGCGTTAACGGCATCATGCCATTCTGATGCGCGGCGGCAGCGTTGCCTGTCATCTCCGCCGCATTGCGCAACTGAGCTAAAGCCGCCGGAGCGGCAGCCTGCGCTGACTGGCCTGGAACAGTGCCTACCTGAGGGTGGGCGTTGACGGGGCGAGTAGCCGGCGCTGCGGGTGGATTCACGCCCGGAATCGTGCCTGGACCCGTGCCGGGATTCGTGCCCGGTGCAGTTGCCGGATTTGCCTGGGGATTCATATGGCGCAGTTCAATCGTCTGCTGGCCGGTGCCGGTATCGATGGTTTTCAGGTTCGACGCATCCAGATCCTGCGAGCGGACGATGTGCGGCACCACCAAAAAGACGATCTCATCGTCGGTAACGGTGTGATCTTTCGACCCAAAAAGGTATTTGAAGATGGGAATAGAGCTGAGGCCCGGCAATCCGCCCCAGCTCACCTGATCCTGCTTGTTGAGGATGCCGCCCAGGATGCTGGCTTCGCCCTCTCGCAGCCGAATGACCTGCTCCACGGTACGCTGGCTGATAATCGGCTCGGTGACGCTGCTGATGGTCGTAGAGCCGCTCTGGGATGTCACTTCAATCTTCATCTTCAGAGTCACGTCATGATCGAAGTGAACAGTGGGGGTCATCTCGACATTGACGCCCACGTCGAGGTACTGGAATTGGGTCTGGACCAGCGTACTGACGCCAGTGCTGATACCGCCCACTCCGCCTCCTGTTGAACCGGTGGCAATCGGGATGCGAGAACCGATCTTCGTGGTCGCCTTTTGCGAATCCGTGGCGCGGATGCGGGGGTTCTGCAGAATCTTGGTATTCGAGTCGGTCAGGAGCATATTGGCCTGTGCCGAACCGATGGAAACGGCAAAGTCATACGCCTTCAGGTGGGCGAGGTCATACAGCGTAGGGGTGCCAGTGGTACTGGTTGATCCAGTTCCGGTAGAAGTTGAGTTTGAGGTTGAGGAGGTGCTGCTGGGAGCTTGCAACGCCAAGCCAACGCTGGTCGGCCAGCTCAGGCCGATGTTCTTTTCCCAGTTCTTGCTCACTTCGAGAATGGCAATATCGACGATCACCTCGGGCCGCGCCTTATCCAGATCGTTGATGAGCTTCTGCGCCAGCAGCAGCTCGTCGGGGGTGCCGCGCATCACGATGGCGTTCTGGCTGGGAACGCCGTTGACCTTGACCGTGGAGCCGAGCACGTTGCGCAGGGCGGTCTGCACGTCGTTCAGGTCGTTCTGCTGCCAGGCGTTGGTCAGGTAAAAAACCTGTACAGCCTCCTCATCCAACTCGGTGTGCTTGGCGCGGGTATTCTCGGCCACAAAGATCGTATTCGGCGTAACCGGCTTCCAGAATGTGCCCGACAGCGCGCCCACAATGCGCAGCGCATCGAACAGCGTCTCGTTAGCCACATCCACCTGAATCCGCTTGGAGTTCAGCGCCGGATCGAAGAGGACATTAATACCCGCGGCCTTGCCAACGGCTTGGTAAATGACTTTGGTGTCTTCGCTGTAGTGCAGCGTGAGCGGTTCGTTGGAGAGCGGCTTCAACTGAACCGGCGCTGCCATCGAGTCCAGATCCTCCTGCTTTTCCGCATCTATGGGCAGATCTGTCTCTTTCGGCAGCACCGGCTCGCCTTGATGGGAGCGGACGCGGGCAATTTCCTGCTGTGCTGCCTCGTTACCGGGATCAATCTCCGCGGCGCGCAAAAACTCCACCAGCGCACCCTGCTCGTCGCCAGCCTCAATCAGCTTGCGGCCCTTGGTCAGGTGCAGCGACGAATCCGAAACTCGCACGCGGTAAAGCGCGGTGCGAAAGCGCAGATCCTTTGGAGCCTTGGCCGCTGCTTTTTGGTAGTCGGTGAAGGCCGTGTCGTAATCCTCGCGGGCCTCGGCGCTCTCGCCGCGCTTGAAAAGCGCAGCGGCAGACTGGGCATGCAGCGCGGGCGGGCAGAGGCTAAAAGCAGCCACGACGGCAAAAAACACAAAACTCAGAGCGGCTTTGATAGCAGCTGGGGGAACGGGACGGCTGTTCATCGAACTCCCTGGCGTCTGGGCCGGCGCTGGCAAGGCGTCCCGCTCCGGCGGGCAGCCTTGGCCGCCCCGTACGCAATCCATATTCATATACTTCAAAAATCTACAATGAGTCATTTTAGCAAAGCCTCGCTGGAATATCGATGAAAGCCGCGTCAGTGCTAGGATGAAGATTCGAGGATGCTTCCCAATGGCTCGCCAAACCAGCCATGTAATCGTCGCCCCGGAGAAATCCGGACCCCAAAAAGCTGCCCGCCCCCGCGACCCGGTGGCCAGCGGCGAGCGCGACGCCGCGCACAATCGCATCGCCGGCCATAACTATTTTCTTCTGGAGAAATATGAGGCTGGCATCAGCCTGCGCGGCACCGAAGTCAAATCCATCCGCGAGGGCAAAGCCAACCTCCGCGACGCCTATGGACTGATCAAGGACGGCGAGGCTTTTCTGCTCAATCTGCATATCGGTCCTTACTCCCACGGCAATATCAGCAACCACGACGAAACCCGCACCCGCAAACTGCTGCTCCATCGCGAAGAGGTTCGCAAGCTACTATCGAAGACGCAGATCAAGGGCCATACGCTCATCCCAACGCGTCTCTATTTCCGGCATGGACGGGTCAAATGCGAACTGGCCGTAGCCAAAGGCAAGCAGGATTGGGACAAACGCGAGACCGAGAAGCGCCGCGAAGGCGACCGCGAGGCGCGCGCAGCCGTAAATGCAAGCAAACACAGAATGGGGCGGTAGAGATTTTCAATCGGTGATTCAGATCACGGCGATCAAACTGGAGCGGCGCCAGGTTTTCCTGTTCGGTTTGAACGAGTTTATCTTTTGCTCATAAACCCCATAAACTCGCTATAAATCGCTAGTCTCCACACGAATCGTAGCGCCGGTCTCCAGACCGGCTGTCCTGAGGGCCTCCTGGCCCTCAGGGACTGCGCCAACCCTTGAATTCCGCGTAGCCCGCCGTCTGTGAGAAACGCAGACTAGCTGTTCCCAGCCCTGTTGAACTCGCCGGAAACCCGGGACGCCCCCGCCGCTGCCAGACAGGATTTCCTGCTGCTGCGATAGGCGTCCACCGCGCTCCATCCCCAGATGAAAGAAATCAATCCCAAAAGAATCGCAGGAAATGAACTCTTATGCTCCGCCCATAGAAATCCTGTATAAGCCAAACAATATACGCAAAGCATGGAATACCACAACACCTTATTTCGTCTGCCATGCGCGGTAATCACCGCGAGGGTAGATAGACACGCGGCGGCGCACAAAATCTCCACCCAGCCTTTGATCTGCCCGTGATCGACCGCCCAAACAAGCAACCCCACCCCTGCCGCCAACACGATAGCCACGCCATAAACACGGTATTTCCTGAACCAGGCCTTCATTCACTACTCCGAAGCGCAACTTACGACCAGCCAACAAATCCCGCTACAACTATAGTCCGAACCCGTCACCGGATCACTTCAATCTCGACACCCAGCGAGAGGCTTTTCCAGGCCTTGTCGGTAGTGTAAACCGTGGCTTTGCGCTGGATGGCCAGCGCCAGGCAGGCCCGGTCGCCGAGCGAGAGTCCGTAGCGGCGGGTTTGGCCGATCAACTCCGCTGTGAGCCGCGCCTGTTCCGCATCGTATGGGCAGACTTCAAAACCCATATTCAGAACCCGGCTCCATGCAAAATCGGTCTCCCACCCGCCCAATTCAAGTTTAGTCAGAACCTCTGCCAGATTCACCGTGCTGAGCAATCCGCCGTCAAAATGCTGAGCTACGGATTCGCCACCTGGCTCCTCGAAAATGGCAGCGAGAATTGACGAGGAATCGAGCACAGCAGTCCTAGACAAGCTGCTTCTCGTTTCTGAGCCGGAATTCTTCCAGCTCCCGGTCCGTTTCTTCCTGTTCGCGACGGGCCTCCTCGCGGCGCTCGGCAATCAGTTGATCCGATATCAGCATCTCTCCGGACTTGATTGGATGGTGCTTGCGGAACTCTTCCTGAATCCTGCGGATCACGGAGCGGTGGGTCTGAACCCGCAGAACCCCGTCTTCCACTTCCATAAACAGCCGCTCGCCCGCCTTGATCCCCAGTTCCTTGCGAATAGCAGCAGGAATCATCAACCGCCCGCTCTCGTTGATTTTGCCAAAAGCAAATTTCGGAAGATTGTCAGTATCGCCCATAATGTCCTCCATAAAATAATGACACATAATCACATATCTGACAATTTATTAGAAAATGTCAGAATCAGGTTGTAAACATACAGAGAACACGATCTCAATTCCCTCATCCAGCTACCCAACCGCCGCGGAGAATGAAATAATGGCACCCATGAAGACCCAACTTTCCTTCGTCCCCCTCGCCGGAATCGAGACTGAACTGCTGGCCGTGCTGGCGGTTGACGCCCAAACCTCCAAAGAGCCGGACGCGCTGCCCGAGCCGGCGCTGCTGACTGCGGACGGAACAGTGCTGGCCGCTGCTGCCACAGTGCTCGCCAGCGGCGAGTTCAAAGCCGGCGCCAATGAGACGCTGTTGCTGCACGCCCCGGCCGGTCTGGCCGCCAAGCGGCTCCTGCTGGTTGGGCTGGGCAAGCGGGCCAAACTGGCGGTTCACGGAGTACGTTCAGCGGCGGGCACCGCTGTCCGCTTCGGCAAGCCGCGCGGCATTCGCGAATTGACCTTCGCGCTGCCGGAAGAGCCTCTCGATCAGGCGGAGCGCGCTTACGTCACTGCGGAAACGGCGTTCGCCAAGCCAAAAGAGGCGCTGCTGCCTCCCGGACCCTGCGTCCGTGCGGCTGTCGAGGGCGCGCTAGTGGGCGATTACGATCCAGACACCTATCGCACCGACCGCAAGGACAAAAGTATCGAATCCTTTTCCATTGCCGCCCCCGGTGAGGCCGATCAGGCCGCTCTGCAAGCTGCTCTCGAAGAAGGCGTGATCATCGGCGAGAGCCAGAACTTTACCCGCACTCTGGTCAACGAGCCGGGCAACAAGCTCACCCCCACGATTCTTGGCCAGCGCGCCGCGCAAATGGCAGGTATGGTGGGCTTGCAGTGGGATGTTTACTCAACAGAGAAGCTGCATGAGCTGAAGATGGGAGCCTTCTGGAGCGTCTCGCAAGGCTCCGCCGAGCCGCCCTCGCTGATCGTGCTGCGCTACGAGCCGGAGGATCTCTACGACGGTCCTGTGCTGGGCCTGGTGGGCAAAGGCGTGACATTTGATACCGGCGGCATCTCCATCAAGCCCGCCGACAATATGGAGAAGATGAAGTACGATATGGCCGGCGGCGCGGCGATGCTGGGCGCAATGCGCGCCATTGCCCTGCTCAAGCCCAGGGTGCGCGTCATCTGCATCGTCTGCGCCACTGAGAACATGCCGGACGGCAAGGCGCAAAAGCCCGGCGATGTGCAGACCGCAATGTCTGGCAAAACAATTGAAATTATCAATACCGATGCCGAAGGCCGGCTGGTCCTCGCCGATGGGCTGTGCTACGCCAGGCAGCTAGGCGCGACGCATCTAATTGATGCGGCAACATTGACCGGCGCATGTGTTGTGGCGCTGGGGATGGTCACGGCTGGAGCCTTCTCGAACGACGACGAGACCTATACAAAGTTTGAGGCGGCGCTCGGCGCCTCCGGTGAAAAATTCTGGCGCTTGCCGCTGGGCGAAGAGTACGCCGAGCAGATCAAGAGCGACATCGGCGACATCAAAAACACCGGCGGTCGCTGGGGCGGAGCCATTACCGCCGCGGAGTTCCTCAAAGTCTTTGCCGAGGACACACCATGGATTCACCTGGACATCGCAGGACTCGCCTGGGTGGAAGAGACCAAGCCATACATCGCCAAGGGGCCAAGCGGCGTTGCGGTGCGCTCGATTCTGGAGTGGGTGCGGAGCTATTAACGAACCTCTGAATAAGTAGCCGCTTTGAAAGGGCACGGCTTTAGCCGTGCCATAAAGGCCACACAATCAACGGGGCTTTTAGCCACTGAGGGATGCTTCTTTGGGGAAAGCATGGCTTGATCAGAGATTTCTTAACGACTATCTTTCCCGGCTAGACTCAGGTCAGCCTGCGCGAGCGGATTTTCTTGTTTAAGAGCCACTCCGATGAAGTAGGTTCAGTGTAGGTACGATAGCGCTTACAATGAGTAGCAGCATGACAAAAGCAAAAGAAACAATGCTGGAAGTGGCCTGCCCCGATTGCGGAGCAATGCTCAAGATCGACGCCTCGACCGGCGCGGTGGTCAGCCATACCCCGGCCCCGCGCAAGCGAACCTTCGAAGACCTGGAGACCGCGGCCAAAGCCATGCGCGACCAGGAAGAACGCAAAGAGTCAATCTTCCGTCAATCCATTGAAGCAGAAAAGAACAAGGAAGACCTGCTGGAGAAACGCTTTGCCGAGGCTCTGCGCAAAGCCAAGGATGCTCCCGAAGGCAAGCCGTTGCGCGAGTTCGATCTGGACTGATAAGCCTGGCCAGTCGGGCATGTTCTTTGTGCCAGTGAATGGCCACCCGCAGGCCGAAGATGCGAATACTGGAGATTGATTTTGAGCTGTTCCCTGCGCCGCGAGCTGGTTGTTTTTTTTCTTTGTTGCGGGACTCTTGTATACGGTCAAACCTCGCCCGCACCCGCCCAGGCTAACCCCGCGATAACTCCATCTGCAAAGAATGCCCCAATCGCCGATACCTTCCCAATGAACGCCAAGCCAATGCTCGCCAGCCAGCTGAATGGCGTCTTCTATGTAGACGGGTTTCCCTACTCCGGCTGCACGGTAAATTCAGTTGTCTATACAACGCAGTTGGATTGCGCGATTGCTTCGGTTGCCAACTGGATGATCACCGCCAACACCCCCGCGGTGCTCATGCTTGGCCAGCGCAGCATCGGAAAAACCTATGACACCTGCACGGGAATTACGATTCCGCAGGTCGCCAACCGCTCAATGAGCCTGATCGGCAATGGCTCCGGCGGGATCAATCAGGCTTCGACGATCAATCAAGTCTGCCCGATCAAGCAAGCGATGTTATACAAGGCTCCCGCTCCCGCGCCCAGTCTCAATCAATCGATCCGCATCTCG
>Ga0181519_10003819_pt1 | contig 12314 bp, 8 predicted proteins | sample PEATcosm2014_Bin_26_FD_121102 | JGI IMG/M metagenome (GOLD analysis project Ga0181519, IMG submission 121102) | Peatland microbial communities from MTU Mesocosm Facility, Houghton, MI, USA - PEATcosm2014_Bin02_10_metaG | ecosystem: Environmental > Terrestrial > Soil > Wetlands > Peat | place... | reverse complement strand
GCGATGCCGATCGTCACGCGATCGGACGGTGTCGTGCTCTACCGTGCGCGCCTCGTAGGCCTATCCGCCGACGCCGCGAGTTCCGCCTGCAACATGCTCGCTCATGATCAGTTCAGTTGCATCGTCGTCGCGGAAGATCACGCTTGATGACCGCGCCGAAATCTCACGCAGAGCAATTGAAAGGGAGCAAGATCGCTCGCGGTTATGCCAGCCGAAATCATGTCGCTCTAGCCGGGATCGCGCAGCAATGATTTGGTAGTCGCGGTTCGGTTTGAATTAGGGCGCGATGGTCGCGCGAACCGCCGGGCCCGAGGCGAGGATGAGCAAGGCCTTCACGAAAGATGTGGATACCGAGGTCGATGACGGCCCCGACGATATCGTTCCGTTGCCGGCAGGCGGCAAGAACTACATGACTCCATCGGGGTTTCAGCGGCTCCGCGACGAGTTGCGCCAGCTGAGCCGGGTCGAGCGGCCGCAGATCGTCGAGATCGTGTCCTGGGCGGCCGGCAATGGCGATCGCTCTGAAAACGGCGATTATCTCTACGGCAAGAAGCGGCTGCGTGAGATCGACCGCCGTATCCGATTCCTCACCAAGCGGCTGGAAATCGCGGAAATCGTCGATCCGGCCCAGCGCAAAATCACAGATCAGGTGTTTTTTGGCGCAACCGTGACTTATATCAATGGCCGGGATGAAGAAAAGACGATTACCATCGTCGGCGTCGACGAAGCGGATCTCGATCGTGGCCAAGTCAGCTGGGTCTCGCCGATCGCCCGCGCCCTGCTAAAGGCGCGCGAGGGCGATACTGTCGAATTGCGGAGCCCGGGCGGATCGGAGACGATCGAGGTCGTCGCCATTCGCTACGATGGCGTGGAGGGCTGCCGAACGCTCTGATCTGCGCAGTATCTTTTCGGAGCATACGGAACCGCCGGGGCTTAGGCGGCGCCGGGGTATCAATGGACATTCGAACGCTCTTTCTGGCCAGTTCGCTCCTCACGGTCTTTCTGACCGTCGGCATGCTTTGCCTGGCATTTGCGCAACCGGGCGACCGCTATATCCGAGGCTGGGCCTTCAGCAATTGCTGCAGCATGATCGGTCAGATCGTCGTCGCGGCGCGCGGCACGATCCTGCCGGAATGGCTGTCGATCGCCGCCAACGGCCCGCTGTTCTTTTTCGCCGCCTACTGCGCGCTCAAAGGCTTCCAATCCCTGCTCGGCACCGAAAGATACAGCCGGACGGCCGCGGGGATCGTGGCGGCCGGGCTGTTCGCCTGGGCCGGATTGTGCCTCTTCGGCGCGTCGATGGCCATGCGGACGATTGTGCTCTCGGCGGTCGAGACGCCGTTGCTGTGCCTGGTTACGGGTTGCACCCTACAACCTGCGCGGCCAGCGCTGCGCTGGCCGCTACGCCTCGCCGCGCTGGCATTCGGCAGCTACGCCGCGGTGATGCTGTTGCGTGCGGTTACCACCTCGATCTGGGCAGACCTGCCGGCAGCCCCGGAAAGCGACATCGTCGAGGCCGCTTATCTCATGTATTTCGGGCTTTTGGCGGTCGGCGTGAATTACGCCTATGTCTGGCTCATCACGGCCGAGACGGCGGCACGCCATGTGGAAGATCAGCACAGGCTGCTGGCCGAGGTCGAAGCGACGCGCGCCGAACTGGAACGCCAAGCCGGCGATCTGCGCCGGGCCAAGGCCCAGGCGGAAGCCGCGAGCGCCGCCAAATCGACCTTTCTCGCGACCATGAGCCATGAGATCAGGACGCCGCTCAACAGCGTGATCGGGTTCGCCGAGATCCTCCTGCAATCGCCTCTGAGCGACGAACAGCGCCGCTTTGTCGAGCTGCAGCGCGACGCCGGGACAGGCCTGCTGGCCGTAATCAACGACATCCTGGACTTTTCCAAACTGGAAGCCGGCAAGCTGATGATCGAGCCGGTCGATGCCGATTTTCCGGCGCTGTTGCGCAGCTGCGTCGCCCTGTTCACACCGGCGGCTTCCGACAAGGGCCTGGATCTGCGGGCCGAGATCGATCCGAGCGTGCCGGCGCGCGGTCGCCTGGACGCCTATCGGCTGCGTCAAGCAATCACCAATCTGTTGAGCAACGCTGTGAAGTTCACGCGGACGGGCACGGTGACCCTGCACGCCGGTGCCGCCGAACTCCGACTGCAGATCGAAGTCCGCGACACCGGCATCGGCATTCCGGCCGACAAGCTGGGCGATCTGTTCCAGCATTTCAGCCAAATCGACGGCTCCATCACCCGAGAATTCGGCGGCACCGGCCTCGGCCTGGCGATCAGCCGCCGTCTCATCGCCCTGATGGGCGGTACGCTCGACGTCGAGAGTCAGCTTGGCGTCGGGTCGAGCTTTCGAATCGACGTACCGTTCCAGCCGGCCCTGCTGACTCCGGTCGAGCGGCAGGATATCGAGGGGCCACCAACCGAGCCGGCGCGGAGGCTGCATATCCTCGTGGCGGAAGACGTCGTGCCGAACCAGATCATGATCGAGATCCTGCTGAATCGGGCGGGGCATGAAGCGACGATCGTCGAAAACGGCGCCGCCGCGGTCGAGGCGATGAAGCTCGTAGACTATGACCTGATACTCATGGACCTCCAGATGCCTGTGATGGACGGACTCGAAGCCGCGCGGGTCATCCGAATGCTGCCGGGACCGGCCGGACGCGTCCCGATCGTGGCGCTGACCGCCAATGTGATGCCCGACGAGATCGCCGCGTGCCGCGCCGCCGGCATGCAGGCGCATCTCGCCAAGCCGATCGATTCGGCAGCTTTGACGGCGCTGCTCGATCAGGTCGGCGTGGCAGCGGCGGCGACCTGATCGTCGCCGATCGGCGCGGCTTGGGCGGGCAGCCCGGCGGCGAAGGCGGCGAGTTTGGCGAGCAGTCCGGCGGGTGAGATCGGTTTCGAGATGTAGTCGTCCATGCCGGCGGCGAGATAGGTCTCGCGGGCATTGGACATGGCATGCGCCGTCATGGCGATGATGGCGATGCGGCACTTCGGCGGCGCCATCGCGCGGATCAGCAGCGTCGCTTCGATGCCGCCCATTTCCGGCATTTCGACATCCATGAGAACAAGGTCGTAGTTTCCCGCCGCGACCGCTTCGACCGCTTCGCGGCCGTTTTGCGCAACAGTGCAGGAATGCCCGCTGCGCTGCAGCAAGGCCGCCGCCAGTCGCTGGTTCACGCGATTATCCTCCGCCAGCAGAATGCGCAGCGGCCGGGCCGCCGGTGCTACGCCGGGCGGCATCGCCGGCGGCGGCGCCGGCACGGCACCCCGCTCGAACAGCGCCGTCAGCCGATCGCACAGCGCCTGGTGGCGCAGCGGCTTTGCGATGATATCGTCGACGGACGGGGCTTCGACCGCACCTGCCTCACCGGCCGATGTCGCGAGCAGCAGCTTGGTTTGCCCGAGGCCCGGCGTGGCGCGGATGCGTTCCGCCAGCGCCTGGCCCTGCGCCAGATCGTCGAGCACCGCAAGATCATAGGCTTGGCCGCGCCCCGCCGCCCGTTCAAGCTCGGCCATCGCCGAGACGGCGTCGACAGCCCCGGCGGCGCGCATGCCGAAACCCGCCAGCAGGCGCATCCGCAGCGATCGCGTCATGTCGAGGCCGTGCACGACCAGCGCGCGCCGCCCCTTGAGACCTGCGGGCAGACCCGCCGGCACCGGACGCGGCGCCCCGCTCGTCGCCAGGGTCAGCGGCAGCACAAAGGATAACGTGCTGCCGGCACCCAAGCGGCTCGCCACGGCGATCCGGCCGCCCATCAGCTCGACCAGTTCCTTGCAAATCGCCAGGCCAAGGCCGGTGCCGCCGTACTGGCGCGTGATCGAGGAATCGGCTTGCGAGAACTTCTGGAACAGCCCGCCCACCGTCGTCTCGCTCATCCCGATGCCGGTATCGCTCACCACGAAGCGCAGCACAGGCGGTGCCGCCTGCTCCACCGTCACCTCGACCGCGATCCCGCCCCGCTCCGTGAATTTCACCGCATTGCCGACCAGGTTCAGCAAGACCTGCCGAATGCGGGTCGGGTCGCCCCGATAGCGCCGCCGCGCCGCAGGATCGACTAGAACCGCCAGATCGAGCCGCTTCTCGCGCGCCTTCGGCGCCAGCAGCGACGCCGCATTCTCGACCAGATCGACCAGATCGAAATCGATGCTTTCCAGCTCGATCTTGCCGGCCTCAAGCTTGGAAATGTCGAGAATGTCGTTGATCACGGTCAGCAGCGCTTCGGCACTGTCGCGCACCGAGATCGAATATTCGCGCTGCTCCCGGGTCAAGGGCGTGTCGAGCAGCAGCGTGTTCATGCCGATGATGCCGTTCATCGGCGTCCGGATCTCGTGACTCATATGGGCGAGGAACACCGATTTCGCCTGGTTCGCCTGCTCGGCCGCCGCCTGACTCTGGCGCAGTGCCTCCTCCGTCCGCTTCAGCGCCGTGATGTCGGTCCACAGGCCGACCTTGCCGCCGCCCGGCAGCAGGCGGTTTGCCGCCAGCATCCAGCGGCCGCCGCGCAGATGGTAGGTGTGCTCGCCCTCCGCCCGGTGGCGCTGCGACAAGGTTGCCAGATCAATCGCCGCACCGTCCGGCCCCTCGGCATAAAAGCCGTGGCGCAACTGCCATTCGGCCAGATAGTCGAAAGTCGCATGCCGATAGACCGGCGGCATGACATCTGGAACGCGATGCAGATCGGTGAAAGCCTGGTTGAACCCGACGATACGATCGTCCGCGTCGTAAAGCACGATCGGCTGCGTCACATGCACGACCGCTTCCTGCAATTGCTGCTCGGCGATGCGCATGGCTTGCTCGGCCTCGACATGGCGCGTGATCTCCGCGCCGACGCCGCGATAGCCCTGGAACACCCCGTTCTCGTCGAAGATCGGCGCGCCGCTGATCGACAGCCAGCGCTTCCTGCCATCTGCCATGGTCTGCGAATAGACGAAGTCGCGGAACGTCTGCTTTGCCGCTTGCGCCGCCAGCTGCGTCTTGCCGCGCACCGGGTCGATCGAAACGTTGGCATCCTCGCTCAGACGTTTGCCGATCAGATCGCCTCTGGGCAGGCCGAGAACCTCGTCATACGCCGACGACAAATAGGTTACGCGATATTTTCTATCTGATTCCCAGTAGTAATCGGCGACCGACTCTAGCAATACTCGTAAATTCCTTTCACTTTCTTGTACCGCAAGCTCGGCCTCAATCTTCGATGTAGCGTCGAACGAAACGCCGCGATAGCCTCGATAGTCACCATTGGCGCCAAAAAAGGGAACGAAATTGACGCGGATCCATTTTCTCTTGCTCTCGGGCGTGACTCGCAGACTATAGATAAAATCGCGGAACGGAAGACGAGCCTTCATCGCCGCCAGCGCCGCCAGCGCCATGTCCAGCGGGATTTCAACGCCGGGAATCTCATTGAGGCGTTTGCCCAGCCACTCGGATACGGTAATGCCGGAAGACTTCTCGTAGGCTGGAGACAGATGGGTAAAGCGTCCCTTGGCGTCCATCTCCCAATAGCCGTTGCAGGCGACCTCGAACAAGTTGCGATACAGCGCCGCGCTCTCGGCTGCCGGCTCGGCATCCGGTTCGACGAGCGTCACGCAGAAGGCCGGACGGCCGTGAAACTCGATTGCGCGCCGCTTCGTCTGTATCTCAGCCGCCGCATCCGTACCGACCGACTCCGCCGCCAAAAGCCGCCAAAGTGCGCCCTGCGTCAGGCCGAGAAAATGCGCCCGGCTGCACCTGCCTCGCTCCACCGCGGCATCGTTCGCAGCAAGGATCTGCCCGGTTTCCTGGTCTTCCAGCCACATCGGTGCGGCGCTGGCGACAAAAATCGTCTCCCATGGCTCCGCCGCCGTATCAGAAATGCCCGGCTCGGGTGCCACCGCATGCCGAAGGCTCATCACTTCCTCACAACTTCTGATCGACGAGCGGGGATCTAAAATCGGGCGTGTGCTCGCGCGATATATTATTGCTATTATCTTCTTCTCGAAAGATTAACTGAGTCTTGGCGGTAAGTCGATCTGGTACCGACGCCGCGCTCCTATGCCTTGCCTCCCCCGGTCCGACCGGCCATGATCGCCGCGCCGAAGGTGCCGCACGGTCAGGTAGAACTCAATCAGATCGGGGCGGCGGCGACCTGATCGTCGCCGATCGGCACGGCTTGGGCAGGCAGCCCGGCGGCGAAGGCGGCGAGTTTGACGAGCAGTCCGGCGGGTGAGATCGGTTTTGAGATGTAGTCGTCCACGCCGGCGGCCAGATAGGTCTCGCGGGCATTGGATGTGGCTTGCGCCGTCATGGCGATGATGGCGATGCGGCCGGCACGGAAGCGGCTTACCACGGCGATCCGGCCGCCCATCAGCCCGACCAGTTCCTTGCAGATCGCCAGGCCAAGGCCGGTGCCGCCGTCTCATATCCACGCCGGCGCGTTGCCGACATCGAATTCCAGCCGGCATGGCTCCGGGCCGGCCGAAGCGGGCACATCGGCCTAAGGCGCCGCAACATGCCGAATGTCCATTGTCTTCTCGTCGCTGGCCGACCGACAAGCGAGGGTCTGGCTTCTCATGAGCCGCCGCTTGACCACCGGCCCCTCGATTTGCTCGCCAGAAGATCATACGAGACTTGGTTCGGCATCGATCCAGACGTCGCCCCATCGTCGGCGAAGCCGGAGCGTGACCAGGCTGCCCGCGTCTGCGGTCAGCAGCAATTTTTGATTCTTCGGGTCCGCCATGGCGTCGGCGCCCTCGACATCGATTTCATAACCGTCCGGGTACTGCAGAGAAGGCACGAAGATTTCGGTCTCTCCTGCCTGGTTCGCGACGTAGGAGAAGCAGAAATCGCCGCTGGTACGCTCGAAGCGCATGGCGATCGCCGTCCCGCAGATGCGACGCGCATAGGGCCGCACGAAGCCTCCGAGCGCTCGCCCGCCGTCATCGGCGCCGCCGGCTCCAATCTGCTGGTCACGGCTGAAGACCGACAGGTCTTCCTGGTTCCAACCGTCACCGATCGCTGCATCGTTCCGGTTGGAGGCCGTGTAATTCCACTGCGTGGCAGAGACCAGCAGTGAATCGAGCGCGTTGTACATCAGATCGAGAGCGATGATGTGGCTCTGCCACGGCTCGGTGCCGCGCTCGCCGGCGGCCCAGGCCCGGTACGCCGCGCCATCGGCTAGGTCGAACGGGATACCGAATTCACCGATTAATGTGGGCGCGCCAGCGCCGCCGTTGAGGCTGGTCGCCGCCGCCTTGATCCGACCAATCTGGTTCGCATAGGTACACTCGATCGCCGCCGCGCCGTCGAGCGTCATTCCGCCGACGGCATCGAAGCCGGTGGGGTACAGGAATTGCTTCGTCGCGAGCGTCACGATGTCGTACCAGTGACTGGCATTGACCGTTCCGGCAGGCGTATCGGCCGGAAATCCGCGCGCAAGGCCGCCATTCGGGTCGAGTTCGGCAAACAGCAGCCAATCGACATTGACGGAACGGATGCGGGTCGCGACGCGAGAAAAAAACGCCCCCATGAAATCGCGCGCCATTTCGACCGGCCGGCCGCGGCGATGCGCGAAGAAGTCCTCGTCCAGCACTTCGATGCCGGTTGTAGTCAGCCGGTAAGCGCCGGCAGCCTCGAAGGGGCAGGATCGGCCGGCGAGCCAGATGGACACACCGTCCGGATTGATCCGCTCGCTACGGACCGGCACGACCTTGCGCGCTGCGAAGTCGATGGCAAGGTACGGCATTTCGCGCGTCAAGCCGCGCGCCACGGCGAGGCCGTCGAGGGGCGACCAGGCGAGACCCGGACGCACCGGCGCAGGATTGATCTCATCGCGCGCCACGTGCCGGTGGCTCATGCGCTTGCCGACATAGCCGGAACCGGGCTCGTTCAGACTGTCGAAGCCCAGGACATGAGGCATGGCCTTGAGTCGTGCCGCCACTGCCGCCATGGCACCCAGATAATGATCCTGCAGAAAATCCTGGACGTTCCGGCCGCCGATCCGGAAGTCCGGACAATAGGCGGCGCCGGCGAAGAACAAAGTCCACATGATGGCGTTCGCAGGATAGCGATAATTCTGCGACCAGCTCATCGTCGGATAGGTATCGTCCTGACGGCCGCCACGGGCGAAATCGTATTTGTGTTGCATGACATGGGCGGCGCCGGCGGCGTGGAACTTGGTGAAATCGAGCCCGACCGCTTCGAACAGCCACCCGGGCGCGCCGTCGCCTCCGGTCATCCGGCTCCAGACATCCTGGTGAAAATCGACGAAGACGTAGAAACCCCAATCGCCGGCGCGCCGGCAGACTTCTGCGAAATAGTCGAGATAGGCCGCATCGTAGCGCCCGGGCCCGGCATGCTCGACCGCCTCCCAAGTCGTCAGCAGGCGCAGGCAATTGAAGCCCCAGGCGTGCAAGCGGTCGAAATGCTCTTCCGCCTCGTCCAGCGGGAACGGCCGACCGATGAAGGATACGTCGCGATGATCGGCGAAGGCCGACGGAAAATGCGTACCGCCCGCAGGATACGGCACCTTGCAATCGCCGCCGAGATTGACGCCGCGCAGCAGATAGTGCCGTTGGCTGTCATCGACGAACCACGATCCGGCGATCCGCAGTCTCGGCAAATCCATTCTGTTCTCCGACGTCTCGGACCGGCGGCACGATCCGGAAAGGCGACGGCCGGCGCCGCGCCCGTCAGATCACATAATCATAGTCGGGCAGCGTTTGATCCATGACCAGTGCAGGCACCGCCTCCCGGCACCATCCGACAACGCGCGCCGGCACGCCCGCGACGGTCGCGCACGGCGGCACATTGTGCAGGACGACGCTGCCGGCGCCGATCTTGGCGTTGCGACCGAGCGTGATGTTGCCCAGCACCTTGGCTCCGGCCGACAGCAACACGCCGTCATGCACCTTTGGATGGCGGTCGCCGCGTTCCTTGCCGGTGCCGCCCAAGGTCACCTCCTGAAGGATCGAGACGTCGTTGCCGATCACCGAGGTCTCGCCGACGACCAGGCCGGTACCGTGGTCGATGAAGACCCCGCTGCCGATCGGCACCGCCGGATGGATATCGATGGCGAAGACTTCCGAGATGCGGCTCTGCAAGAAATGCGCGAGCTCCGCCCGCCCCTCCCGCCACAGAAAATGCCCCACGCGGTGCCATTCGAGGGCATGGAACCCTTTGAAGTAGAGGAACGGTGTCAGATAATTGTCCAAGGCGGGATCGCGCGTCCGGATCGCCGTCAGATCCGCGGTGATGGCGCTGAGGATCGCCGGATCTTCATGCAACGCCGTCAGCACGAGTTCTTGCAGCTTCTGCGCCGGCATATGCGGCTCGGCCAGTTTGCGTGCGAGCAGCGCGGCCAGCGCCGAGGCCAAATCGGCTTGATCGAGCACGGAGGCGTCCAGGAATCGGCCGAGCAAGGCTTCACCCTCGGCAGCGCGCCGGGCATCGGCGCGCAGGATGTGCCACAGCTCGTCGGCCGCCGAAACCGCACTGCGTTCCGGGGCGGCCGTGACGGCCGTTGTGACGGGGCTGATCTCATTCATGACCCGCGCTCGCTCCTCCCGATAAGCATATCATTCCGCGGCAGCGCTGACGATTGTCGCGGCGCGACGATGCTATGCCCGAGCAAGGTTACAGATTTCGCTCGGTAGCGCACCGCGACTTCCCGCATGGCGGGGATGAGGTTCTATCCGACCGTGTTCGACCAAGTCCTGGCGCGGACTCAGTTGATCCGCTAAGGGCGCCAGACTAGGCGTACCGCGCCCCAATGCCGCCGCCCGACGAAAATCGGCGCCGCCGCCTCGCGCAGGCTCGAGCCGGCGGCGTCGGCGTAGGTTTGAACCGTGAAGGCCCGGGTCGCCCGCGATGCCGCAAGCCCGACCGCGTCGTCAAGGAGGCAACGACCGACGCCAGCGCCTCCTTCGCGCCGATGGCAGCTCGCCACATAGCCGCTCCGTGTGACCGCGAAGCACTCGACGAGCCGTGGATCGCCCCCCAGCGCCGGCGCCAGCAGATCCGGCAGCACTCGCTCCGCCAACGCGGTGAAGGGCGCCTCGTACTGTGCCGGCTCACTGCCGACGTGCGCCGTCAACGAGCCCGAAAACAGGGAAGCCTCATCGATGCCGCCCCGCTCCAGCCTCGCCGATAGTGCGGTGCCGACTGCGTTGGCCACCGCTTGCGCTCGCTCGATGAACGGCAGATCGGCCGCCAGCAGGGCTCGATACGCCGCGTCGAGCCTTGCCGCAACCGCCGGATCCGGTGCGTCGATGGCCAGATGCAGGCCGAGCGCGCTGACGCCGACGACAACGCCATCGAGCTGGCCGATATCGTCGAGCGTCACCGCCACCCGGTCGCCGGCCCGCAGCACGGGCAACCCTTCGACCTGCGCCAGCATGCCGTCGAGCGAGAGGTCGACCGTCGTTCCCCCGAACACGCGTCCGTCGCGGGCGACCTGGACCGGGAGGGTGCAAGGCAGCCGGTCGGAAGCGCGGCGGTCGCCGGCCATCGACTGGCGCAACACGATGACGAGGCGACGCTTCAAATCGCCGATCGCCGCCCGCGTCTCGGCAACGCGACGCTCGACCCCGCCGGCCAGCTCGGCGATCGTGTCGGCGCGGCTGCTGATCGCCGAGACGGTCCGGGCGACCGAAGCGACGCCGCCCGCGGCGTCGGCGGCATTCCGGCCGATCTCGCCATTGGCCGCCGCCTGTTCGTCGACCGCCGCAGCAGTTGCCGCAGCGGCCTGATCGATCTCCTGGATGACCTCGATGATCGACTGGATCGCGTCGACGCTGCCGCGCACCGTCTCCTGCACCGCGGCGATCTGGCGCGCGATCTCCTCGGTCGCGTTGCGGGTCTGGTTCGACAGCGACTTCACCTCGGACGCCACGACGGCGAAGCCCTTCCCGGCAGCCCCGGCGCGCCCCGCCTCGATCGTCGCGTTGAGGGCGAGAAGATTGGTCTGCCGTGCGATATTCCCGATCAGCTTGACGATGTCGCCGATCTGGGTTGTCGCGTCCCGCATCGCCTGCACGGCGGCGGCGGCGGCTTCGGCGCGCGCCACGGCGGAGCGTGCAACGGTGCTCGACCGGTCGGCCTGGCGGGCGATTTCAGCGCCTGACGCGGTCAGTTGCTCCGTCGCAGCCGCCACCGAGGTGGCGCTTTCGCGCGCTTGTTCCGAGGCGCTGGCGACCGAAACCGTCTCCGCGCGCACCACACCCAGCGCCTGCAGCAATTGGCTGACGCCGTCGGCCACGCGTGCGCTGCCGTCTTCAACCGAGCGCGCCGTCGCCTCGATATCGGCTTCGACCATCCGGCAGGTTTCGAGTACTGCGTCGCGGGTCGCATCGCGCCCGGCTGACTGCGCCGCTGTAAGCGCCGCCTGCAAGGCATCGGTCTCGGCGCGGAGCGTGCGGATTACCTTGAGCCCGCCAACGAGGTTCCGCTCACCCGGCACGAGCGCCACGACCTCTTGCGCAACCATTGTCAACGGCCGAAGCACAATCCGGATCGCCACCAACGCCGCGCCGGCGAAGGCGGCGAGAAGCGCCAGCCCGACCGCGACGAACGCCGTGCGTTGATGCCGATCGATAAACGCGAAGCCGAGCCCGATCAGGGCAATACCAACGCCGAGAACGCAAATCAGCAGCACGGCGGCGACGCTGCGGTCGATCGACCAATCCCGCTGCCCGACCATCAACTCCCCGCTATCGGCCTGAGCCGTCTCGATCGTTCCGCTTCGCCTGACGATAGCACAATTCTACCGGGCGCGAGCGTGCGAACGATTCCGCCGCCAGCACGTTGTTCTGGGGCGGCAGAGCCGGTAGACTCGGCCGCGTTCCCACCAGACGGAGATAGGCCATGTCAGAACCCGAGATCGTCGAGCTGGACGGCGAACATCATCCCTTGCGGCAGCAGATCGCAGCGCTGCAGACCGATTTCGGCCAATTGCGCGCCGATCTCGTGGCCTTGACCAAGGCGATCGCCGAATTGTCGAAGCGCCGGGCCGAAAATGGCGTCGAGGGCCTGAAACAGGCCGGCAGCGAGGCGGCCTCGCGTATGCGCGCCGCCGCCACCGAAGCGGCGTCATTAAAGGATGCCGGGCTCGCGGCAACCGAGCGGCATGTAGCGCAGCACCCGATCTCCAGCCTGATCGTCGCGTTCGCCGCCGGCTTGGTCTTCGGCCGGGTCGTCGAAAAGCGGTGAGCCCGCAGACGGTCGAACTTGCGGCCGAACTATTGTCGAGCCTGCTTGCCACCCGCCGCCCGCCACTGCGCCGGTGGTTGATGCTGGGGCTCGGCGTCGCCGTCGCCGCACTGGGC
>Ga0181519_10003818_pt1 | contig 12316 bp, 10 predicted proteins | sample PEATcosm2014_Bin_26_FD_121102 | JGI IMG/M metagenome (GOLD analysis project Ga0181519, IMG submission 121102) | Peatland microbial communities from MTU Mesocosm Facility, Houghton, MI, USA - PEATcosm2014_Bin02_10_metaG | ecosystem: Environmental > Terrestrial > Soil > Wetlands > Peat | place... | reverse complement strand
CGGCGCGATCGCGTGCGAGTACTCGATGTCGAGGTCGGTCTCGAACGCCCAGCCGGCCATTTCGACGTTGTCCTTTTCGAACGGCCGCACGGCGCCTGCGGGCTGGATCACCTGGAAGGAGGGGGGTGGCGGCAGCTTGAAGATCTTGTCGAAGCGGGTCAGGTCCTTTTCGGCCGTCGGCGAGCCGAACGAGTCGACGATCGCGATCGTCGTGCCCTGGCCTTCGTCGCCCTGGGCGTAGAGCTCGGGCAGGTTGTAGGCCTTCTCGATCTCGGTCGGCCCGTAGCAGGCGAGGTGTTCTGTTTCCTCGCATTCGGTGATCGTCGGCGCCGTCCCTCGGTGCAGGGCGATCCGCGGAAGCTCCCGCGTCAGCGGGTAGGCCCCCGCGGAGGAGGCGCCCAGCAGGGCCCCGGTTGCAAGGAGTGAGATCGCCACGGTTGCCGCGATCCTCGAGCTGAGCCTCATGCCATCCTCCTGGGTGCGGGCCCGCTGTCCGGGCGGGCCTGGGGGCCGGTCCGACCGGCTGCCCGGACGGTGCGTTGTTTATAGCGGACCCCCGGCCTGGCGGCGCCGATCGTGCAGCCCTGTTCGCGGAGGCCCAGAAGGCGTACTATTTAGTGACAATGGCTACGAGGGAGAGCGTTGTGGCGCCGCCGGTGGCGCCGCTTTGGGGGGAGCTGCGCTACGGCGGCGAGCTGGCCCGGCTGCTCGCCGGGCAGGCGCTCAGCGGGCAGGTCCTGCGCCGTCCCAGCCGTGACGCGCAGCCGGTCATGCTGATCCCCGGCTTCATGGCCGGGGACTCCTCGCTGACGATCATGCGCTCCTGGCTTCGCAGCCGGGGCCATCGGGTGTCGATGAGCGGGCTGCGCCTGAACGCGGGCTGCGCCGAGGAGATCATCAGCCGCCTGCAGCCGAAGCTCCGCGAGCTGGCCGAGCGCCGCGAGGAACCGGTCGTCGTGATCGGCCAGAGCCGCGGCGGCGCGCTGGCCCGCTCGCTGGCCGTCCGCGAGCCCGACAGCGTCGGCGCCCTGGTGATGCTCGGCTCGCCGGTCTCCGACCCGCTGGCCGTCTCGCCCCGGGTGCTGCGGACGGTCCGCCTGATGGCGACGCTGGGCGACCTGGGCGTGGGGCGTGTCTTCTCGACCAGCTGCGCCGACGGAGGCTGCTGCGATGAGCACTGGGCCGACATGGAGGCGCCGCTGGCCTCGCACATCGAGGCGATCTCGATCTTCTCCCGCAGCGACGGGATCGTCGACTGGAACGCCTGCCTGGACCCCCACGCGCGCAACATCGAGGTCTCCTCGAGCCACTGCGGGATGTCGGTCCACCCGGCCGTCTACCGGGTCCTTGAAGAGCTGTTCGAGCGCTCCCGGGAGGCCGCATGGAGTGGATGAGTCCGATCGACTCCTCCTTCATCCACATAGAGAACGACGTGACCCCGATGCACATCGGCGGGGTCAGCCTGTTCGAGGGCCCGCCGCCGCCGTTCGATGACCTCAAGGCGATGGTCGCCGGCAAGCTCGACCTCGTTCCCCGCTACCGCCAGAAGGTCCGCTTCGTCCCGCTCGCCGCCGGCTCCCCGGTCTGGGTCGAGGATCCGCACTTCAGCCTCGACTATCACGTCCGCCACACCGCCATCCCGGCCCCCGGCGGCGTCGAGCAGCTGCGCCAGATGGCCGGGCGGATCTTCTCCCAGCACCTCGACCGCAACAAGCCGCTGTGGGAGCTCTGGTCGGTCGAGGGCCTCGCCGACGGCCGCTGGGCGCTGCTGTCGAAGGTCCACCACTGCATGGTCGACGGGGTCGCCGCGACCGACCTGATGTCGGTCATGTTCTCCGACACGACCGCGGCCGGCGCAAAGCACGAATGGTCTGCTCCGCCCGAGCCCTCGGGGATCGAGATCCTGGCGCGCACGATCGCCCACCGGGCGACCCCCGGCGGTCAGCTCCATGCGCTCCAGCAGGCCCTGGCGGCGCCCCGCAGGACGCTTCGCTCGCTGGCCGAGTTCGGCCGCGCCGCGGCTGCGGCGAGCCCCCGCCTCCGGCCGGTCTCGGCCTCCTCGCTGACGGGGCCGATCGGCCCGCACCGGCGCTGGAGCTGGGCCGACGTCCGCCTGACCGACGTCAAGGCAGTCCGGGCGGAGCTCGGGGGAACCGTCAACGACGTCGTCCTCGCGGTGATCACCAACGGCTTTCGCGAACTGCTCGAGTCACGCGGCGAGGAGGTCGCGCCCGACGCGGTGGTGCGGACGATGGTTCCCGTCTCGGTCCGCCACAAGGGTGAGAAAGGCGTCTACAACAACCGTGTCTCGGCCGTCTTCGCGAGCCTGCCGATCGGGCTCGAGGACCCGGCCGCGGTGCTCGACTCGATCCGCCGCGAAATGGACGGGATCAAGCAGACCAAGCAGGCCGTCGCAGGCGACGTCCTCTCCTCGATGTCGGGCTTTGCCCCGCCGCTGTTGCTGGCGCTCGGCAGCCGCCTCGTCACCGCCTCGCCGCGGCTGAACATGCACACCGCCACGACGAACGTGCCGGGCCCCCAGCAGCCCGTCCAGACGCTCGGCCGGCGGATGCTCGAGTCCTACCCCTTCATCCCCGTCGTCGGCTCGATCAGGATCGTCGTGGGGATCTTCTCCTACGACGGCGGCCTCTACTTCGGCGTCACCGGCGACTACGACGGCGCCCCCGACATCGACGTCCTGACCAAGGGCATCGAACGGGGCATGAGCGACCTGCTGGCGATCGCCGAACCACCGCCGGCGCCGGTCGCCAAGGAGCCGGCCAAGGCCAAGGCGAAGCCGAAGGCCAAGGCCAAGGCGAAGGCCAAGCCGAAGACGCGGGCGAAGGCCGCAGGCTAGCTCGGCGGGCGCAGCCCGCCAGCGAACCTGCATGGCGCCGGCCCCGGATGAGGGAGAATCGCGGCGTGAACGAGGGACACCCCAGAGCGCGCCGCCTGATGGCGCCCCTGCTCGCCCTCGTGGTGCTCTGGCCGGCCACCGTCGCCGCCGCGAGCCCGGCCGGCGCCGGAGTCCGCCCCGACGCCGAAGGCGAAGGGGCCCCGACGATCGTCAAACCGGCCAACCAGCACAGCGTCCTCGGCACGCCCGTCACGTTCAAAGGCGCCGGCACCGAAATGGTCTCGATCAAAGCCGAAGGCCTGCCCGAAGGCCTGAAAGCCGCCGTCGTCTCGACGACCGAATGGACCGTCACCGGAACCCCCACGAAGATCACCCCCGCCGGGCCGGTCAAGGTGACCGTCGAAAATGCCGCCGGCAAGGAAAAGGCCGAAACGAGCTTCGAATGGACGGTCGAAGGGCTCACCGACCCGGGCGCGCAGAGCGCGATCGCCGGGGCCCCGCTGAAAGCGCCGATCGTCCTGGCCGGCGTGGGGCTGCACGCCCTCGCGGAACTGAAACCGCTGCCCAAAGGCCTGACGCTCGAAAAAATCTCGGAAGCCGAATGGAGGATCGTCGGGACCCCGGCCGGGCCCGGGGTCGGCGAAGTCGAACTCCAGGCCGAAAACGCCACCGCGGAAAAACTGCCCCCGGTCAAGTTCACCCTCACCGTCGACGGGATCGAGAACCCGGGCACGCAGAAGACGATCGCCGGCCAGGAAGTCAGCCTGATCATCGAGGGCACCGGCATGAAGACGCTGAAACAGCACGCCGACTCGTTCCCCCCGGGCCTTGAACTGAAGGACCTCGGCACATCGGAAACCGAATGGGAGATCGTCGGCAAACCGGCCCTGTCCGGCGTATACGCGATCGAACTCGAAGGGCAGAACGCCAAAGAAGAAGCGCTGACGCCGGTCGATTTCACTTTCGACGTCGCCGGCTTCCACGAACCCGGCCCGCAGTTCGCGACCGTCGGGGTGCCGACAACCGTGTTCGTCCTCGGCTTCGAACTGGTCAACGTGACGGCCGGCGGACTGCCCGCCGGCCTCGAACTGGTCAACCACGAAGGAGCGGTGATCGAAATCGCCGGCACGCCGACCGCGGCCGGCGAAAGCGAAGTCGAACTGCAGGCCGAAAACGAGGCGAAACAGCCGCTGCCCCCGATCCGCTTCAAGCTGACCATCGCCGCGGCGCCGGCCGCGCCGAGCGCGACCGGCACGCCGGCGGTCTCCCCGGCGGATGCCTTCGCCCTCTCGCGGCTGAGCTGTGGCGGCGCCGGCTGGTCGGTTCCGGCCGTCTCGACCCAGTGGCTGCTCGACGGGGCGCCGATCGCGGGGGCCACGTCCACCACCTTCACCCCGCCGCGCGCCGATGACGGACACTCCCTCTCCTGCCGCCAGACCGCAACGGGGTCAGACGGCGTATCGGCCTCGCTGACGAGCGCCGGGCGGGTCATCCACGAACAGCCCGCCCAGCCCGTCTGGCCGATCGGCCCGGCGAGCGGACGCTGCACGATCACGATCTGCATGCAGGACGGCGCCGGCCCGCAGACGCCCGCCTCGCGCACCTACTCGCAGGACGGCGCATGGTTCGCCGCCAGCCAGGTCCGCTGCGTCTCGGCACCCTGGACGAGCATCGCCGGCGGCTCACCGCTGGCGCTCGTCGCGGGCTACGCCGAAGCCCACACCGTCACCGTGACCCTCCAGCGGGTCGGCCCCGCCGGGGCCGTGACGGTGGCCTCCGCCGAACTGGGGAGCCTCGGGGCCGCGCGCGATGAACTCGACGGCTCGAGCGCCGGCTCGCCCTTCGCCGGGCAGATCGCCGCGGGCTACGGGCCGCAGGCCTTCGCCGCGGGCGAACTCTGGGACCACGTCTTCCCGGGCGCGCTGGGGAAGCCCGACCGCTTCCTCCCCGGCCAGGGCTACATCGCCTACCAGCTCGCCTCGGGACCCGGCGTGAAGCGCTCCTTCCAGCTCGTCTACAACCTCACCGCGGCCGACCTGGGCGCGCGCCTGCGCTGCGTCGTCTCGGCCCAGGACGGCCCTCCGGCGGCTCCGACGAGCGCGAGCTTCGAAAGCCCCGAATACACAGTCTCGACGAGCCCCGCCTGCGCGCCGCGCAAGCTGACCCACATCGGCGGCCCCCAGCCGGCGCTCGTCCTGATCGGCACGCGCCACTGCCTGCAGGCCCCCGCCGGCCTGGCCGAAGCCGGCGGCGCCTCGAGCGCCGTCTCAGCTGCGGCCGAGCGGACCGCCTTCGAGCTCGAATGCGCCCGCTCGGGCGGCTGCTCGGGCAAGCTCTCGCTGCTCGGACCGGGGGGTCAGAGCCTGGCCGGCGCGACCGTCTCGCTGCACCACGGCGGGCACAAACTCGTCACGCTGACGCTCGACTCGAAGGCCCGCGCCCTGCTTCGCCGGGCCGGCTCGGGGGGCCTCTCCGCCAGCCTTGCGCTGGCACGCGCCGGCACGAAGAGCCGCCTGCTGACGATGAAGCTCCTCGCGGCGTCCTGAGGCAGTCGCAATTCTGACGATCGCCGCGTTTGGTGGCACACGACGGGCCGGGCTTCGTCAGCCTTGTTCTGCACATGGAGGCGGGACGTGCAGAACCGGCCGCTCCCCTCGGGGGGCGGTCGGTTCTCTTAACGCCTCAGGGCTAGGAGGGCCTCAGGGGGCGGGCGCATCGGCCCGCGCCTGGCGGACCATCCGCCGCATGCCCTTGAGCCAGCGCTCGGGCTCGGCGCCCTTGAAGGCCATGAACCCGGCCACGTTCTCGTGCGGCAGGATCAGCATCCGCTCCGCGCGGATCCCCTCGATGACGGCATCGGCGACGTCCTCGGGTTCGATCAGCCCGCCGGAGAGCAGCGCCGCGGAGCCGGCCGCGTCGGTCATCGCCAGTTCGAGCATCGGCGTGCGGACGCCCTGCGGGCAGATGCAGGAGACGCGGACCCCCCGGTCGGCGTATTCGATCGACAGCCACTCCGCCAGCGACACGGCCGCGTGCTTGGTCACCGAGTAGACGAGCGATGAGACCTGGGTCAACAGGCCCGCCGCCGAGGCGGTGTTGATCAGATAGCCCTCGCCGCGCTCGAGCATCTCGGGCAGGAGCGCCCGGGCCGCCCACACGTGGGCCATCACGTTGACCCGCCAGGCCTCGTCCCAGATCGCGTCCTCGACCTCCGGGCCCCCGCCCGCGCCGGGGACCCCGGCGTTCGAGATGAAGATGTCGACCGGGCCGTTCGCGGCGCTCGCCTGCTCGATCAGGCCGCGGACGCTCGCCTCGCTGCCCGCGTCGAGCTCGACCGCCATCGCCCCGAGCTCGGCGGCGATCGCCTCGGCCCCGGCGAGGTCGCGGTCGGCCAGGACCAGCGCGCGCGGGGACTCCTCGGCGAAGCGGCGGGCCAGCGCGCGGCCGATCCCGCCGGCGGCGCCCGTGATCACGACCTGCCTCCCCGCTGCCTCCATGTCCTCAACTCTATGCGAGCGGCCCGGCCGGGTGCTCGCCGGCGCAAAGCCGCCCGATTGGATCGATCGCTCTAGAATCGCCCGATGGCCGGTGCAACCCGCGAGCGGATCCTCCACACCGGCGCCGAGCTGTTCCGCCGCCAGGGCTTCGCCGGCACGGGCGTCAAGCAGATCGTCGCCGAGGCAAGCGCGCCGTTCGGCTCGATCTACCACTTCTTCCCGGGCGGCAAGGAGCAGCTCGGCGAGGAGGTCATCCGCTCCTCGGGGGAGCTCTATGGCCGGCTGATCGAGCTGTTCTTCACACCCGGCGCGGACCCCGTCGCGGCGACCCGGGCCTTCTTCGCCGGCGCCGCCGCGACGCTCGTGGAGAGCGACTACGCCGACGCCTGCCCGATCGCGACGGTCGCCCTGGAGGTCTCGAGCACCAGCGAGCCGATGCGGGTGGCCTGCGCGGAGGTGTTCGAGTCCTGGATCGTCCTGCTGGCCGAGCGGCTGCGCGAAGCGGGCCTCACGAAAGCACGCTCGCGGGCCCTTGCGATCTCGATGTTCTGCTCGCTGGAGGGCGCATTCGTGCTCGCCCGGGCACAGCGGAGCACCGAGCCGCTCGAGCTCGCCGGCGCCGGCGCCGCGGCTGCGCTGCGCGATGCCCTGGGCGCACGCGGGGGTGGCCGTGGCGGGCGCCGCCCCGGCGCCGTTCATCAGTAGCCTCTACCGAGTGACCGGTGAGCACAACGCCGACGAAATGCTGGCCGCCGCGGCCGAACGGGCCGAGCAGCTGGCGGCACCCGGGCTCAGCCCCCGGCCGCGGCGCAAGGTCGCCGTGCTGGCCTGCATGGACACCAGGATCGACCTCTTCCCGATGCTCGGCCTGAACCGCGGGGACGCCCACATCATCCGCAACGCCGGGGGCCTTGCGACCGAGGATGCGATCCGCTCGCTGAGCGTCTCCCAGCGGCTGCTGGGGACCGAGGAGATCGTCGTCGTGATGCACCACGGCTGCGGTCTGCGGGGTGCATCCGAGGACGAGTTCGCTCGCCAGCTGGCCCGCGACGGGGCCCGGCCGACGTGGCGCCTGGGCGCCTTCGAGGACGTCGAGGTGGCCCTGCGCCAGGAGCTTGCCCGGCTGCGCTCGGCGCCCGAGCTGCCGCTTCGCGATCACATCCGCGGGTTCGTCTTCGATCCCGAGACGGGCTCGCTCAGCGAGGTCGCAGAGCAGGGCCACGCCTGAGCTCCGCCGCCCCCGAGGCGAGGAGATTCGGCTAGATGGAACTAGAAGTGCCCAATCTGGGTAGTTTTAGTTCCGGTTTGGAGGATGTGAGAGCATTACGATGGCCGAAAGCGTAGGAGGATCGTCCCAGGGGGCCACCGGTGCGCCGGTGGAGCCGGTAATCGCCGCGAGGGGGCCGACGCAGTGCCAAAGCTAGGGATGGGTCCGATCCGCCGGGAGCAGATCTGCCGCGCGGCGGTGGCTGTGATCGCCCGTGAGGGCTACGCCGGCACGACGATGCGGATGGTCGCCGACGAGGCCGGGGTGAGCACGGGGATGCTCAACCACTACTTCGCCAACCGCCAGGAACTCCTGATCCAGTCGCTCGTCTATGTCTCCGAGCGCAGCCTGATCCGCTACGCGGGGGCGATCGAGGGCCTCGAGCCCGGCGTCGAGCGGCTCGCGGCGCTGCTCGACAGCGTCCTCGCCGACGACGCCGAGTCCGAAGAGACCTGGCGCGTCTGGATCAACGTCCACGGCGAGGCCGTCCGCCTGCCGGCACTCAGGCGGACCATCGAGGAGCGCCTCGGGCCGTGGTTCGAGCTGATCGACACCGCCCTCGAAGGGGTCGTCGCGCCCGCCCGCGAGGGCGATCTGCGCTGGAGCGTCTTCGTCGACTCGGTGCTGACGGGGTTCGTGATCATGGCCATGACCTCCGAGGCCGAGCTCGACCGCCGCCAGATCCGCGATGAGGTGATCGCGACGGTCCTGGCCAGTGCCGAGGCCCGGCCGGCGGCACCTCCGTGGGCCGGTGGCCGGCGGGCCTCCGCCGCCGCGCGCTAGTCTGAAGCGCCCGTGCGAGCCGTCACCTTCCAGGCGCCCGGCGTGGTCTCCGTCGAGGACCGCCCCGAGCCAGAACTGCTCGACGGCGGCGACGCGATCGTCCGCATCGACGCCTCGGGCATCTGCGGCTCCGATCTGCACATCTATCACGGCCGGGTCCAGATCGAAGCGGGCTTCACGATCGGTCACGAGTACGTCGGCACCGTGCTGGCCGTCGGCGATGACGTCACCAAGGTCGCCGTGGGCGACCGTGTCCTGGGCTGCTTCCAGGTCGCCTGCGGGGAATGCTTCTTCTGCCGCCGCGCCCTCTACCAGCGCTGCGTCCACTCGCGCACCTTCGGCCACGGCGCGACGCTCGGCTCGCTGCAGGGAACCCAGGCCGAGATGGCGCTCGTGCCGCAGGCCAACCTGGTCCTGCGCAGGGTCCCCGAGGGCATGAGCGACGACACGGCCCTGTTCGCCGGGGACGTCATGGGCACGGGGTTCCACGCGGTGGCCGCCAGCGGCATGCGCCCGGGCGACGTCGTCGCCGTGCTCGGCCTGGGACCGGTCGGGCTCTGCGCCGTGCAGGTCGCCCGCGCCTCCGGGGCCGCCCACGTGATCGCGATCGACACCGTCGCCGAGCGCCTGGAGATCGCCCGCGGGATGGGCGCCGAGGCCGTCCACCTGACCGAGGAGGACCCCAAAGCGGCCGTCAAGGCGGCGACCGAAGGACGGGGAGCCGATGTCTGCGTCGACGCCGTCGGCGATCCCCGTGCGCTGGACATGGCGATCCGCCTGACCCGGGCGCTGGGGGCGGTCCAGTGCATCGGCGTCTACGCCGAGCGTGCCGAGGTCCACATGGGGCTGTTGTGGCTGAAGGGGATCACGCTGCGGGGAGGCCACGCCAACGTCCTTGCCCATGTCGACCCCGTGCTGGCGATGATGTCGGCAGGCGTGCTCGACCCCGGTCCGCTGGTGACCCACCACATGAAGCTCGAGCAGGCACCCGAGGCCTACGCCGTCTATGACCGGCGCGAGGCCCTGAAGATCGTCCTGACGCCCTAGCGCCCGCCGTTCACTGCGCCCAGTCCAGCGAGCGCTGGACCGCCTTCTGCCACTGCCGGTACTCGGCCTCCCGCGGGCCGCTCCGGGCGGGCACCCAGCGCCGGCCCTCCGACCACCGCTCGCGCAGGTCCTCAAGGCCCGACCAGAAGCCGACGGCGAGGCCCGCCGCGAACGCCGCCCCCAGCGCCGTCGTCTCGGCCACGGCCGGACGGATGACGGGGACGCCCAGGACATCGGCCTGGAACTGCATCAGCAGCTCGTTGGCGGTCATCCCGCCGTCCACGCGCAGCTCGGTGAAGGGGACCGAGGCGACGGCCCGGGCGGCATCGAGCACTTCGCGCGTCTGCCAGGCGGTCGCCTCGAGGACGGCCCGCGCGAGATGCCCGGCGCGGGCATAGGCGGTCAGCCCGACGATCACACCCCGCGCATCTTCGCGCCAGTGGGGGGCGAACAGCCCCGAGAAGGCCGGCACGAAGTAGACGTCGCCGTTGTCCTCGACGGTCCGGGCCAGGTCCTCGATCGCGGCGGCCGAGTCGATCAGCCCGAGCTGGTCGCGCAGCCACTGGACGGCCGCGCCCGTCACGGCGATCGAGCCCTCGAGGACGTAGTTCGTCGGTGCGCCGTGGACCTTCGCGGCGACGCTCGTCAGCAGCTCGCGGCAGCGGACGATCTGCTCGCCGGTGTTGAGCAGCAGGAACGCGCCGGTGCCGTAGGTGTTCTTGGCCTCGCCGGGGCCGAAGCAGGTCTGCCCGAACAGCGCGGCCTGCTGGTCGCCGAGCACCCCGGCGATCGGGCGCCCGCCGAGGGCGGTGCCCTCGGTTTCGCCGAGCAGCTCGCTGGAGCAGCGGATCTCGGGCAGCATCGAGCGGGGGATCCCCATCAGCCGAAGGCTCGGCTCGTGCCAGTCGAGCGTCTGCAGGTCCATCAGCATCGTCCGGCTGGCGTTGGTCACGTCGGTCGCGTGCAGGCCGCCCTCGACGCCGCCGGTGAGGTTCCACAGCAGCCAGCTGTCCATCGTGCCGAAGGCCAGTTCGCCGGCCTCGGCGCGGGCGCGGGCGCCGTCGACGTGCTCCAGGATCCAGCTGATCTTGGGGCCCGAGAAGTAGGTGGAGAGCGGCAGCCCGACGGCCTCGCGCAGCCGGTCGGGACCGGCCTCGCCGGCCAGCTCGCGCACCAGCGGCCCCGTCCTGGTGTCCTGCCAGACGATCGCGTTGTGAAGCGGGCGCCCCGTCCCGCGGTCCCAGACGACGGTCGTCTCGCGCTGGTTCGTGATCCCGATCGCCTCGACCTCCCCGGCCTCGATGGCGGCCGCGGCCAGGGCACCGCCGATCACCTCGCGGGTCCGCAGCCAGACCTCGCCGGGGTCGTGCTCGACCCAGCCCGCCCGCGGGTGCAGCTGGCTGTGCTCGCGCTGGTCGACCGCCGCCACGCGCCCGTCGCGGTCGAACAGGATCAGCCGTGTGCTGGTCGTCCCCTGGTCGATCGCCGCGACGAAGCTGCCCATCGGGCCAACCCTATCCGGCCCCGTGGCGGGTGCGCCACGGCCCGGCGGGACTGCCGGTAACGTGACGCCCGGTGCCCTCCTCGGCCTCACAGACCGGCCCGGACCCCCGCCCGCCCCGCGCCCGGCGCCCGGCCGCTGCGATCGCCGTACTCCTCCTCGCCGGCGCGCTCGCGGCGCTCGCCATCATCGTCGCCGCCACCACGGGCGGGCGGGTGGAGTCCTCGCTCGCCGCGGCGGGCCCGGCGGCTCGAGCCGGGGTGCCCGCCGGCGGGGAACCGGCCCGGCTGCGCTACCGGATCGTCGGCTGCGTCAGCCGCGGCGAGGCGGCGATCCGCAGCGGCCCGCCGGTGCGCGAGGTGGCGGTCGGCTTCGACGACGGCCCCTGGGCGGACACCCCCGAATTCGTGACGATGCTCGAGCGGGCCGGGGTGCGGGCGACGTTCTTCATGATCGGCCGCCAGGTGACGAGCTCGTTCCGCTCGACGCTGCTGCGCGAGCTGCGCGACGGGGACGTCCTGGGCGACCACACCTTCACCCACCCCGAACTGACCCGCAGCCCCGAAGTCCGCAACCAGCTGCTGCGCACGATCGCCGTGATCCGTGGCCTGACCGGCTACACGCCGTGCGTCTTTCGCCCGCCCTACGGCGCCTACGACAGCGAAGTCCTGCGGACGGCGCGCTCGCTGGGCCTCTCGACGATCCTGTGGAACGTCGACCCGACCGACTGGGCCCTGCCGGGGACACCGGCGATCATCCAGCGGGTCCTCGCGCAGGTCAGGCCCGGCTCGATCATCATCTCCCACGACGGCGGCGGGCCCCGCGGGGAGACGCTGGCCGCCTACCCGACGATCTTCCGCGACCTGCGCGCCCGCGGTTACCGGGTCGTGACGCTGCTCGAACTGCTCGGCTACCGCCCTGTCTATGAGCCCTGCATCCTGCTCTGCGACGGCCTCGGGGTGAAGCGCTCGCAGCTGCCGCGCAACGCGATCATCCGGCCCTCTGCGTGAGCGCCCTCAGGGGGTGAAGACGAGCGCCGAGGCGACGGTCCCGGCGGGCGCGGCGACGTTCGTCACGGTGATCGGCCCGCTCGCGGCCCCGGCCGGTACGAGCACCTTCAGCTTGCGGGCGCTCTCGGAGAGGACGGTGGCCGGGGTGCCGTCGAAGGCGACCGCCGAGGAGGCGGTGAAGCCGGTGCCCTTGATCGTGACCGTCCTGCCCGGCTCGGCGCCGGCCGGCTTGAAGGCGGTGATCGACAGGGTCACCGTGAACTTGGCCTTGCTGCGGACCGAGCCGTGGGCCGTCGTGACGGAGATCTTGCCGCTCTTGGCCCCGTCGGGGACCGTCACTTCGAGCTTCGCCGG
>Ga0181519_10003817_pt1 | contig 12319 bp, 14 predicted proteins | sample PEATcosm2014_Bin_26_FD_121102 | JGI IMG/M metagenome (GOLD analysis project Ga0181519, IMG submission 121102) | Peatland microbial communities from MTU Mesocosm Facility, Houghton, MI, USA - PEATcosm2014_Bin02_10_metaG | ecosystem: Environmental > Terrestrial > Soil > Wetlands > Peat | place... | reverse complement strand
GCTTACATGAAACGCAAGGCCGATGATCGCGTCCGGTCCGCGACCTTTCTCGTCACCCTGACCGATTTCGAAGATGTCGGCGGGCTTGGGGTTTTTATCGACGAGGAACAAATCAGCAGCATGGAAGAGAAGATGCAACGCCAGGGCTTCGAGAACGGCAAGGGCGCCGGCGAGAAGATGCAGGGCGAGACCTCCAAGGGCGCCGGGCGCGAGCATGGCGAGAGCGGCAAGGCGGCGAGCCTCTCCTCCGAGCAGAAGACGCGGGTGCGCAGCAGTTTCCACGGCGCCAGCATCCGCGAGGCGCAGGACATCAAGGTCACCCATGTCAGCATCGGCGCGAGGATTCCGCGCACCGTCATCAACTATTGGGAGCCGGTGCCCGCCGCCATCCTGGAAGTCGTTCCGGCCTGGCGGGACTACAAGGTGGTGCGCATTCGCGGGAATATCGTCGTGATCAATCCCGACACGTATGAAATCGTTTATGTCATGTAGGGCGAGGGGGCGAAATCAATGAATCACGGCAACGAAACGAAATAGACGCTCCAGGATGTCGGAGTCCCCCTCGCCCCCGCCCTCTCCCCTTGCGGACGAGCGGGGGGAGGGGGACTCTGGCGTGAGTCTGAACTTCGATGTCTCGCCGCAAGCCGACCCCACGAAATCAACGCATCCTCAGCCGCCAAAACGCGAAAAACAGCAAAAAGTGGAAACCAATCGCTGAACTTGACAAGCCCGATTTTTTGTTCATGGTTTGTTTCACGTGAAACATCGAGGCGCCAAGGCGCTGATCAACAAAGCTTTTTGAGACCCTGGCGCCCTCGCGCCGCCTGTCGGAGGCCGCCGCAACCGCAAGATTGCAGTTGCGAAAATCGCCGTGTTTCGATCGCTTTTTCACACAAAAACGCAAAAAAACGCGCGAATCCCATCAATTTTACGCGAATGGTTTCAACCAAAGATTGAAATTCCGCAATTCAGGAGGCCGGGACGCCGCCCGGCAAAGACCAATAACCACGTTTGCTCAGGCAAGGCCGCGACGCCTCTCCCGTGCGCCATTCCAAGTCGCCTCATGCGTCAGCCATTCCCGCCATTTCGGCCTCGTCTTCGGGCTCGACATGAATGGTCACCGCGGCATCCGTCAGGCAAGCCGTGAGCGCGGTCTCGATGCGATCGCAGATTGCGTGCGATCGGGCCACGGTCATGTCGCCGGGCACGACGAGATGGAGATCGATGAATGTGGTCTTGCTCGCATAGCGCGTGCGGAGATCGTGAAACCCGATGGAGCCGTCGGAATGATCGGCGAGAACCTGGCGGATCGTGGCGAGCTGGTCTTCCGGCGCCGCCTCGTCGAGCAGGCTGCCGGAATTTTCCAGCATGACCTCCCACCCGCTCCACAGCACGTGGAGCGCGACCAGACCGGCGATGACGGCGTCGAGAGCCTGGAGTCCCGTGACGATCACCAGGCCCACGCCGAAAACCACGCCGACGGAGGTGACGACATCGGCGAGCAGGTGCTTGCCGTCCGCGGCCAGCGCGGGAGAGTGACTGAGGCGACCTTGCCGGATCAGGACGGCGCTCCAGACCGCATTGAGAACGGTCGCGATGCTGCTGACGCCCAGTCCGAGCAAGGGGGCGTCGATGGGCTTGGGCGCGACAAAGCTGGACCAGGCTTCGCGAAGGATGGTCAGGCCGGCCAGAACGATGAGGACGCCGACGACAACCGCCGAAAGATATTCCGCCTTCTGGTGGCCATAGGGATGCTTTTCGTCCGGCGGCTGGGCGGAAAAGCGGATCGCCGCAATGGCCGCGACCGCCGTCACGACATTGATGACGCTTTCGAGCGCGTCGGAGAACAGCGCGACGCTGCCGGTGACATGATAGGCCACGCCTTTGATCGCGAGAACGATCATGCTGACAGCCAGACTGCCCAGAGCAATGTTTCGGGAAAGCGGCATGGGGAATCCCCAATTCTGTGCGAAAATTCGGTTCGCCGCCGACCTTACTGAATATGGGGACGCATGACAGCCATAAACCCGCCGCAAGGGAACTGATGACGAGACCAGGCATTGCCTCGTCGCGGCGCTCCTGCGACCCGCGAAGGGGTGCTATAGCTGTTCGCGCGCCGCGCGCCGCGCGCCGCGCCTGAAAGCTGGGAGAGGCTTGATGAATGAGATCGCCATCGAGAAATCGGCCGTGGAGCACCAGGACTGCCCGCCGCTGACGGATCCCGTGTCCGGCAAACGCACCGACATTGGGGGCAGCGCCGGACGGATCGCCATGTACAGCGCCGGCGCCGAAGCAACCGGGGTCCCGTTGCTGCTGATCCACAGCATCAACGCGACCCCGTCGGCCTACGAGGTCAAGCCGCTGTTCGACCATTACGCCGACAAGCGGCCGGTCTACGCGCTCGACCTTCCGGGGTTCGGGCAGTCCGAGCGCGGCGATCGCAACTACACCATCAGGCTCATGACCGACGCGATCCACGCCGCGGTCGATGAAATCCGGCGCGACCGCCAAGGCCCGGTCGATGCCCTGGCCTTGTCGCTGTCGTGCGAGTTTCTCGCCCGCGCCGCGCTGGAGCGGCCAGCCAGCTTTCGCACGTTGGCGTTCATAAGTCCGACCGGCTTCGAAGGCGTGGCGCGCGACGACGCCAACGGCGGCAATCGCGGCAAGCCCTGGCTGCGCGCGGCGTTCAACGTCCCGCTGTGGAGCCAGGGCCTTTTCGAGTTGCTGACCAGCCGGCCCAGCATAAAATACTTCCTGAAGAAGACTTTTGGCTCGCCGAAGATCGACCAGGGGCTGTGGGACTACGCCTACCTCACCACCCATCAGCCGGGCGCGCGCCACGCGCCCTATGTTTTCGTCTCCGGCTATCTGTTCAGCCTGGACGCGCTGCTTCTTTATGAGGGCCTGACCCATCCGGTGTGGATGGCGCATGGCGTGCGCGGGGATTTCGTCGATTATTGCCACAAGACCAGGGTCGAAGGCCGCGCCAACTGGAGTTTCGACGTGTTTCCTTCGGGCGCTTTCCCGCATTTCGAAATGCTCGACGCCGTCACCCGCGCCTATGACGGCTTCCTGAAGCGCCATGACGAGGCCAACGCGGCGGGCGGCGTTGCCTCATGAAGCTTCGGGCTGGGCGAGGGCGGTCAGCGCTTCGCTGATCCGCCACATGCGGAGGTTGGCTTGCGGGTCGAGCGCCTGGGCGGGCGCGGGAATCGTCTTGCGGTCGCCGAAATACCGGCCTGATGTTTCCGCCAGTTCCGGCGCCTGCGCGACATGGAGCACGCGGCGCGCCGCCTGCTCGGCTGAAGGGATCGCCCAGCCCAGCAGGCGGGCGACGAGCTTCCAGAACAGGTTCTGGGCGCCATCGGTCCCGCCCAGGTTGGATTTGAACACGCCCGGAAAGACGCAATTGACCGTCACGCCCGCGCCGCGCAGCCGGCGCGCCAGCTCGAAGGTGAAATGCAGGTTGCCGAGCTTGGACTGGCCGTAAGCCTGCATCATGCTGTAGGGGCGCTCGGTCCAGTTCAGATCGTCGAAATCCAGCGCCGTGTTCATGCGCGTGCCCACGTTGACGATCCGCGCTGGCGCGCTCGCCTCAAGCAGATCCAGCAGCAGGTTGGTGAGCAGGAACGGGCCGAGGTGGTTCACGGCCAGCGCGCACTCGATGCCGTCGGGGCTGAGCCGCCGCGCGGGGAAGGCCGTGCCGGCATTGTTCACCAGCAGGTGCAGATGCGCGAAACGTTGGCGCACCGCTTGCGCCAGGGCGCGAATCGCGGACTGGTCGGCGAGATCGGCGACGAACAGATGGAGATCGTCGTTGCCGGTGGCGGCGCTTATGTGTTTTAGCGCCGACTCCCCTCGCGCCCGGTCGCGCGCCACCAGGCCGACGCGCATCTTCTGCGCGGCCAGCGCCGAGGCGATGGCCTTGCCCAGGCCGGAGCTGGCTCCGGTGACCAGGGCGGTGGTTTTCTCCGTGCTCATCGGTTGTTCCTCTTGGCTTCGCGCGAGCAATTGGCGGCGTTGGGGCGCGCTTTTACGACAGAAATTTTCTCGGAACCGCAACAATATGGCCCCGCCAACGCCTTGATCGTGCGCGACTTAACCGCCGCCGAGCTCAGGCATGAGCTTGGCGCCCGGCGGCTTTGGACGAATGTCCGGAGCAACCGGCCCTCACCTCAACCCGGAAGGCTTGAACGAGGTGCGAGCCACGCGCAAGTGGCGAGAGATTAGAGGAGTGAAGGTTTGAAGTTTTTGACGATCCTCGTCGCGCTCGCCGCGGCGCCGACCGCCACGATGGCTGCTGAACGCAATGTTGAAAACCACGGCGCCATCCGTTCCATGATATCCGCCAAGGTCTCTTCGAAGATCGGCCCGCAATGGGTTCCGACCGCGCTCAGGATTGCGCAGATCGAGTCGGGCATGCAGTGCAACCCCCACGGCAACACGCGACATCACGGCGTCTTTCAGGTCGGCGATCCCCGCCGCTTCGGGATATCGCCCTCCGCCGCCCGCACGTGCTCGGGCGGCATCGCTGCCGGCGTCGCCCATATGGCGGCGTGCATCCGGATGGGCGCCAGCAACGCCCGCCAGATGATGATCTGCCACAACGCCGGCAACCCCTTCGCCCGGCGCGTTGAAAGGGCATATCGCATCGCGCTCCGTTAAGGCGACGGACCCCCGGCTTGCCGGAAACTCCGATCCTCCAACAGGATCGCGCCGTCATGCCGGGGGGCTTCGCGTTCGATGGCGGTCAAATTGGCCCGCCGCTCAGGGGGGCGCGCCCGCGGCGATCGATTAACATGTGAATCATCGGAATTTCGGGTGACTCTTTCGCATCTTGCCGGCGCGACGCCCTTGAGGCGCGTCGCCCCGCCTGTCGATGCGGCCGGGCGGAACCTCGGCCGGCGGACGGCGATTCACCCAATTAACCTATGCCGTGGCGCAATTTTGGTGAATAGTCGCGGGCGGCGGTGAATATCGGTTCGTCGCCGGCCGTCTGCTTCACGCGTTCGAGCCCCATCTGTTGACCTCGGGAATTCCCATGGACGAGCACTTGATGCGCGCGCTCATCGAAGTCTGCTACGCAATGGCCGATTTCAAATACGAGCACGCGACGGCGCCAGGCGCCGAACTGTCCGATGACGCGCGCTGGACCTTGATGACGCTCGTCAGAGCGAAGCTGGAGACCCTGCTCCATGTCGACGGGCGACCCGTCAAACCGGAATTCATCGGAGCCGACGCGCCCACGATCGGTCAATGCTGATGAGCGGCCCTTCGCCGAACGCGAGGGCAAACCGGGTCGGTCCGACCAGCGGCGCGGGCGGGGCTGACGACAGCACGCGCCCGGCCCGGCCGAATGAGGGGGGCAGGTCGAATGAGAGGGGGCAAGCCGAATGAGCGGGAGATAACGGCCAGGCAGGAGTTCAGGATTCTGGTCATCGACGATTCGCCGGAGATTCTCGACTCGCTGAGCGCACTGCTGCGCCATGAGCACACGGTGCTGGCGGCGCGCAGTGGTCTGGCGGGGCTCGACATCGCCGCGCGCCGGCCGCAGCCTCATCTCATCCTGCTTGACGTGGTCATGCCGGATATCGACGGCTACGCCATCCTGGCGCGGTTGAAGCAATGTCCGCTGACCCGCGAGATACCCGTGGCCTTGCTGACGTCGCTCACCGATCCCGCCAGCGAGGAACATGCGATCGAACTGGGCGCGTGCGACTTCGTCGCCAAGCCGATCAGGCCGAACGTGCTGAAGGCGCGGGTGCGGGTCCAACTGGAGGCGCGGCAGACGCGCGAACGGCTCAAGGCGCGCAACGACCAGCTGCAATCGGACGCGTCGCGCTGCGAGGCCGACAACGGCCTGATCCAGGTCGCGGCCATGCGGTTGCTGGCGCATCTGGCGGAAACGCGCGACAACGCCACCGGCCGGCATTGCGAGCGCGTTCAGCAGTTCGTCTGGCTACTGGCGGAATTGCTTTGCACGCACGACCGTTTCAAGGACACGCTCACCCCCGCGTTCATCGACCTGCTGCTGCAATCCTCGCCGCTGCACGACATCGGCAAGGTCGGCATTCCCGACCGCATCCTGCTCAAGAACGGTCCCCTGGACGCCCAGGAACGCGCGATCATGCGCACCCATGCGCAACTCGGCTCGGACGCGATCGAAAAAGTCGAACGCGATCTCAAGCGCTCCGCGCTGTTTTTGTCGGTGATCAAGCAGATCGCCCGGTCTCATCACGAAAGATGGGACGGCGGCGGTTATCCGGACGGCCTTGCCGGGGAGGCCATTCCGGTTGCGGCGCGACTGGTGGCGCTGGCCGACGTGTTCGACGCGCTGATCTCCCGCCGCCCCTACAAGGAGCCTGTTTCGCCGGACGAGGCGCGCGACATCATCGCGGAAGGGCGCGGCGTCCGGTTCGATCCCGACGTGACCGATGCGTTTCTCGCCAATTTCGATGAATTCCTCGCCATCGTGGAAAGATATCCGGAGCTTGGCTGACGTCGCCGCAGGCGTTCCGGGAAGACCGAAGGTTGTGGTCGGGCAACCGCCGACGTTGTTGCCAAGCCCGGGCAAAGGCAATACCGTTAAGCGTTATCTGTAGGTTCGCTGATCAAACAGGCGCAATCACGCGAAAAGCTGACGATGGCGGGTCAGAACTGACGACGGCGGGACATGGGTGCTGGGGCAGCCGAAGACTGGACGCGTGACGACGTAAACGCGCAATTGGCGCGGATATTGCGCTCACCCGAATTCGACCGGAACAAGAGCGCCGCCAAAATCCTGGCGTTCGTGGTGGAAGAGACGCTGGAGGGGCGGGGCGCGCGGCTGAAGGCCTACACGGTCGGGGTCGAGATTTTCGCGCGCGAGGGAACCTTCGACGCTCAGAACAACTCGATCGTTCGGGTTCAGGCGGCCCGGCTGAGGCAGTTGCTCGACATCTATTACGCAGGCATCGGCGCCGGCGACCCTATCCTGATCAGGATGCCCGTCGGCGGCTACCGGGTCATCATCGCCAAGACCGCGACGCCTTTTGCGCCCGCGACGCCTTTTGCGCCCGCGACGCCTGACGCGCCCGAGGCGCAGCAACCCGCCGAGGACTCCGCGTCGCAACAGCTGCGGTTGGCCCCGCAGGATGGGGCCCCGCAGGATGCGGCGAGACCGGCGCCGTCCGGGCCGGAGCGGTCTCCGCGCGATCGGCGCTTCTCCTTTTGCGCCATGGCGCTGGCGATCGTGCTGGGACTGCTGCTGTTGCAGCGGGCCGGCCCGCTGTCGCAGACCGCCGGCGTGACCGAACCGGTCGCGCGGCCGACGATTCTGGTCAAACGCGCGGTTCAGCCGGGGGCGAACGCGAAAGCGCTGGAGACGCTGGCCGACCTCGTCGAGCGTGGGCTGAGCGCCTTCGACGACATCGACGTGACCACGCGGGCCGCGCGCGCTGGCGGGAATTCGCCCGGCGCCTACGAGGTCGTAATCGACGCCGCTCCCTCTCGCGCCGGCGGCGACAATCTCGTCTTCAAGCTGGTGCGCGAGCGCGACGGCGTGCTGGTCTGGTCCAGGGCCTTCGCGGACGCCGCCGCGAGCGACGACGCGCTTGCGGACATCGCCTCCACGGTGTCGCAGGCCGTCGGCGACCTCAACGGCGCCGTCAACCTCGACATGGCCGCCAGCATGAAGGCGTGGCCCGACCGGCCCAGCGGCCAAGTCTGCATTCTCGCCAGCCATGAGGCGATCAGGGATCAGGCGCCGGAAAAAATCCGGCGCGCCGTCGATTGCCTGGAGGCGGCGCTCGCCGCCGACCCCGACGGCGCCAACGAAGCGGGCCTGCTGGCCGGCGTGCTGGTCAGGCGCTCCCTCGATGCGGCGTCCGGCGGCCAGGGGCCGGAGGACTTGCGCCAGGCCGTGCGTCTGGCGCGCCAGGCCTACGATCACGATCCAAGGCGCGCGCGCGCCGCCTACACCCTGTTTCTGACCCAATTTTACGACGGGCGCTTCGACGAGGCCTTCGCCGCGGCGCTGAGGGCGATGGAGATCAACCCCAACGCGAGCTATTACGCCGCTGCGATCGGCGCCGCCTACATTTCGCGCGGTGATTACGCGCGGGGTGAAAAGCTGATCGAGCGCACGGGGTCCGATCAGCCGCCGCTCGGCGTGTTTTCCGCCTGGCTTGCCTTGGCCGCGTTGATGCGGAACGATGAAGCGCGGTTTCAGCGGCTCGCCCGCGCGCCCGGCATGGACAACAGCGCGCTGGGCCTGATCTTGGCGATGGCGGCGTCTCACCAGCTTCACGACGCGCGGGCCGGCGCTCGCGTGGTCCTGGCGCTGCGGGAGCAATTTCCCGGCGTCGCCGCGGATATTCCCGCCGCGCTGCGCCGCTATGCCCTGGCGCCCGGCATTGTCGACAGATTGATGGCGGATCTGCAACAAGATGAGCCCGTTGCGGCCCGTTAGATTCAGCGAACGCGCTCCCGGGGAGGCGACGATGACGGCAAAGCCAAGATTTACAATCCTCCTCATCGATGATTCCGTGGAAATCCTGGATGCGCTGAGCGCGTTGCTGCGCGAGGAGCATGCCGTGTTTGAGGCGCGGTCGGGATTGGCCGGCCTCGACATCGAAATCCGCCGTCCGCAGCCGCACACCTCATTTTGCTCGACGTGATGATGCCGGAGGTCGACAGCTACGCCGTTCTCGCGCGGTTGAAGGAAAACCCTCTCACCAATCAAACCGAACGTGTTCAGGGCGCGCGCGAAGGGGTTGCGTCGGCATCGACATCGGCCACATGCCGGAGCGGGCGTCCGGCGATGTCACGCGGCTGCGGCAGGCGCTGCTCTATTACGCCAACAATGCGCTGAAGTTCACCGAAAACGGGTTCGTCACCCTGCGCCCTCGCTGGTCGGCGCAGCCGGCGGCGCGATGCTCGCCCGGTTCGAATCTGCGGAGGCCGCGCTGCGGGTGGCGCTCGCGGGACGGTTTGAGAACGTGCGGCGCCAAGCCTGCGATTACATGTTCTCGCAAGCTCTGGAAACTTTTCGTCGCGCGCGAAAACCTTGACCTGCGTTCACGCGAACTCGAATCGATCTTGGCGAGATACTGGTCAGAACGGAACTTCGACGCCGACCACACCGCCCACGGGCGTCTTCTTCACGGGCGAAAGGTCGTTTTCGAAGGGAAGCGGATATTTCGGCGCCTCCCCGAAAATCAATTTCGTTCCGGCGTCGTCCGCGCGCGCGCGCGCGACGTTGAGTTGCACATGCTTCGGCGTGGCGGGGGGCCCGCATGGGGTCGTGCTCTCCTGATCGATCGAACACCGCGGCGCGGGCCGCTTCGCCTTCTTGCGCGGCTGCCTTGCCTGTATGGTGGGCGCATCCGGCGTCTGCGCCGCAGCCTGTGCGGCGGGTTCAGCCGGCGTCTGCGCGTCCGCGTGCGCCGGAAACGAAAAGGCGGCGGTCAGCGCCAAACAGATCGCTCGCTTCAAGGTCGTGTCACCTCGGGCCGTCCCAGTCGCGATCCGGGCCGCGCCAGTCGCGGCGCTCTTCCATTTCGTGGCGCATGTGACGAAGTCGCCAGCAAGCGCGGTCGTCGCCATGGTCGCAAGCTTCATGCAGCCGATGCATCGTGTAGCGCCAATCGTCCCAATCCTGGGCATGCGCCAGCGGCGCAAAGCCGAGAACCGCGAGCGCGGCGACAATCGAGAGTTTCTTCACCATGGGCTTTCTCTATCGCAAACGGTTCGAGGAAGCTTCGAGATCATCAATCAAATTATGGCCCAATTGTGATGCCGAGGTTTTGTCGGAGCCTCCGTCTCGTCTTTCCGCGCCGCGCGTTTTATGATGCTCAGTCAATCCCTCCTGCCCGCAGGTTGCCATGAACGTGTTTGCACGGATTTCCGTTGGAGAACTCATCGACAAGCTCACCATACTGGAGATCAAGCTGGCGCAAATCCTTGATGACGCGAAGCGCGGGAACATCTTGCGCGAATACAAGGCGCTGGATTCCGCCGTTCCGGAGGCGGTGGCCGGCTCGGACGAGATTTCGCAGCTTCGCGACGCTCTCAAGGCGGTCAACCAACAGCTTTGGCGCATCGAGGACGACATCAGCGACAAGGAGCGCGCGAAAGCCTTCGACGCGGACTTCATCGCATTGGCGCGCGCGGTCTATGTCACCAATGATCGCCGCGCCGAGCTGAAGCGCCGGATCAATCTCGCCTCGGGCAGCGAACTGTTCGAGGAAAAGAGCTACCAGTCCTACTCATGACGCCGCACATCGCCGGCCGGGGCGGCGATGTGCCAGGCCTGCTGATGACGCAGAGTCAGGGAAGATCTTCCTCCAAGGCAAGTAATTACCCAAGGTTATCTTGCTTACCGATCGTCATCTGTGCGTGTTCATAAAAATTAAACAACAAAATGTGCATGACGCACAAGTTCAACGATAAATTAACTCTTTTCGACAAGGCTCAGCGCTGATGAATTCCAGGCATTTTCACGAACGGAAGCAAAAATGGGTTACATTGATTGGAGCATTGGCAAAAAGGTCGCGACCCAGCTGCTGATTCTGAGTGGCGTCACATGCGTCGGCCTGGGCGTCAGCCTTTACCAGTTCCAGTCAAGCGACGCCGCCTACAGCGGGCTGATCGAAGGCCCCGCCAAGGGCGCGCTCGAGCTGGCGGGCGCCAATCGCCAGGCGCAGACGGCCATAACGGCCATTTATCGTAACATCGCCGCCGCCTCGGCGGAAGGCAAACGCAACGCAACCGAAGCGCGCCTGGAGGCGATCAAGGCTTACGATCAGGGGATCGCGGAAGCGCGCGCGAGGCTCCCGGACCATGCCCCGGCGCTCGACTCCGCAGCGCGGGAGTTCGACGACACCATCGAACACACTTGCGCCGCGACGATCAAGGCCGCCAATTCGGACGAGCCCGATGGCGGCGTCAAGGCGGCCAAAACCATGCGCGAGCAATGCGAGCCGGCCTTGATCCAGCTCGTGGCTTCGCAGGCCAGTCTCGGCAACGAGGTCATCGGCGCCACGGGCAAGGCTTCGGCCGAGGTCGGCGCCTCGAGCAGAACCGTCATGTACGCGACCTCGGCGGGGGTTCTGGGCGGCGTGATTCTCGCTGTGGCCCTGGCTTTCTTCGTGGTCGCCCGCCACGTCACCCGTCCCCTGACCTCCCTCGACGCGGCCATGAACGCCATCGGCCGCGGCCATTTTTCAGTGGAAATCGCCGACGGCGACCGTCGCGACGAAATCGGCTCGATGGCGCGAACTCTGGCCGGCATGCGCGGGGGCTTGCAGGAGGCCGAACGTCACCGCGGCGAGGAGGCCGCCCGGGAAGAAGCCGCGCGCAAGCGTTTGCAGCAACGCGAGCAGATCTCCGGCGCGTTCGTGGCGCATATGCAGCAACTGGCGGGCAGCTTCGGGCGGTCGTCGATGGAGGTCGCGGAAGCCGCGAAGAGCCTCGCGGCCACGGCGGAAGAAACCTCGCGGCAGGCGAGCGTCGTCTCGACCTCCGCCGCCTCGGCGTCCAGCAGCGTGCAGACGGTCGCCGCCGCTTCCGAGGAGCTGTCGGTGTCGGTGAAGGAAATCACCAATCAGGTCAGCCATTCCGCCAGGATCGCCGAAGCCGCCTATCGCGAGGCGGAAGGCGCCAATGCGCAGATCAATGCGCTCGCCGCGAACGCGTCGGCGATCGGCGCGGTGGTCGATCTCATCAGGGACATCGCCAACCAGACCAACCTGCTCGCCCTCAACGCGACCATCGAATCCGCGCGCGCCGGCGAGTCGGGCCGGGGGTTCGCGGTGGTCGCCTCCGAGGTGAAGCAGCTCGCGCTGCAAACCGCCAAGGCCACCGACGACATTTCCGCAAAGGTCGCGGAGATGCAGCAGGCGACCGGCTCGACGGTCAATTCGATCAACGAGATCGTGAGAACGCTCGCGGGCGTGAAGGAAGTCGCGGTCTCCATCGCCTCGTCGGTGGAGCAGCAAGGGGACGCGATCGTCGAAGTCGCCAGCAACTGCCAGAGGGCGGCGGTCGGCGCCGAGGAGGTCACGCACAACATCGCCGAGGTCGGGCAAGCCGCCAACATGACGGGCTCGGCCTCCAGCCAGCTCATGTCGCTGTCGGGCGGCCTGTCGAGCCAGGCCTCCGACCTCACGCGCACCGTCGACGGCTTTGTCCGCGATCTCGCGGCGGCTTGAGCATCACTCGCAAGCCTGCTGCCGTTCCAGGCGCCTGATGCAGGCGATCAGTTCGGCGCCCGACACGGGCTTGCGCAGGAAGCTCAGGTCGCCGCCAGCCTTGCCGCCGCCGAGCTTGCCCTCCAGTT
>Ga0181519_10003815_pt1 | contig 12321 bp, 3 predicted proteins | sample PEATcosm2014_Bin_26_FD_121102 | JGI IMG/M metagenome (GOLD analysis project Ga0181519, IMG submission 121102) | Peatland microbial communities from MTU Mesocosm Facility, Houghton, MI, USA - PEATcosm2014_Bin02_10_metaG | ecosystem: Environmental > Terrestrial > Soil > Wetlands > Peat | place... | reverse complement strand
TATCCCGGCTGCGGCGCTGCAACCCATGTGCCCGGTACCCAGTAATAGTCCTGGTCGTCGTCGCCCCATGCCCAATAGCCCGGTGTCCATAGATAGCCGTCATCGGGAATTGGCGGCTGCTCATAAACCGGAAGCTCCGGGGGCGCCAGATTGACCGAAATTGCGATTCCAACCTGTGCCGTGCTCATGCCCGGTAAGAACACGTACAGCAAAGCGAGGAGTGCCGACGGCCGCCAGATCTTCAACATAATTTCAACTTTCCAAATTTCAGCCAGATAGATCGATAGTTATTTTTGACAATGGCAGAGACATACGTGCAAAACGCGAATACAAAACTCCGAATGACCTCTTCCTTTCCCATTGATAGCAATATCGAGCAAGCATCGTCTGTTCGCGAACACACAGTGCGCCATGCCGGTTGGAGATTTGCGCGCATGAAGGTTCCCGTCGCGTTGCGAGTGCGCAGCTTTCTATGTCAGCGTCACCGCCGGCAAGACAAGCGCAGCGGCATCGCGACGCGCCGGAAATCAGCGGACCAGGAATCGGGGAATATTCCGCAGGAACGTCGCGGCAAGCGACGTTTGCCGCGCAGGCTCCGCCGGATGCGCAAGTGCGCGCTGCGCTACGGCGCCTTTTATCGAAAAAGCAGGCTTTGCCGCCCGGGCCGGAACCTTTGCGAAGACGGTTTCGAGCCAGGCGATCGCTCCTGCCCAATGCGCCATCTGGCCGCGCGCCACCGCGGACGGGAAGTCGAAGACCGTGAGTCCCTGCTCCAGGCAGCGGCTGTAGACGCGCGCCGCAGGAATGGCGCCGACGTAGGAGACGCCAAGATCGCCCGCCAGGGTCTCGAGGAGGGCCGAATCGTTCGAGCGCGGATCGACGCGCGTGCCCACGCAGGCAATCACGCAGCTTCCCTTCACGACCCGTGGCGCGGCCTGGAGCATGCGAATCGTGCTCTCCAGCGCGCGCCGGTCGAAGAAGGACAAAGCCGTGGGGACGATGACGGCGTCGGCATACAGCATGACGCGCAGGAAGGGCAGGCCCTGGAAGCCGCTGGGCGTGTCTATGAAGACGTGCCGCGCGTCGGCGGGCGGCTGCGTGAAGGTGCTTGCGACGCGATGACTGCGGATTTTCGCGGAGGCCTCGGGGCGCTGGGCGAGCCAGGTTTCCGTCGATTTTTGCGGATCGAGGTCGCACAGGACGACGTCGGGACCCCGCAGCGCGCAATAGGCCGCAAGGTGGGAAGTGACCGTGGATTTTCCGGCACCGCCTTTGGTGTTGATTATGGCGATGACGGCCATGAAACCTGCTGTTGAACCCCGTTTGATCCGCCTGCGTGCTGCGGTGCGATATTAAATCAATCCGCGCCGGCGGCATAGGCGGATGTTTCGGCCATTTCCCGCCCCGGCATCTCACCCGGACCGGGTCGGCCGTTTGGCCCCCGTTGCAGAGACGGGAATCCTAGCCGCCAAAGCAAGGTTGCCAAGCGCCGAATTCGCCCGGGAATCGCGCCGCTATACGGATTTTCGATCGTTCCCGCGCAGCGGCGAGCGCGAATTTACCGCGGGCGATGCCCGCAGCTTGATCGATGCACGCCCCATTGTTTCGCCCCTGTCGGAGTTCCCACCCGCTCGGAATGTTATCCGAAACATCTGATGCAGGCGTAACGACTCTGATGTGTGCGCAGGACTTCGACGACAAGGTCGAGCAGTTACCCCACTTTCGGGATCCCTTCGCGCATGGCATAAAAACGTTACTGACTTGCAGGAGTAAGGCGCACATGACTTCTAAGCGCCACATAAGTAAGTGATGAATGCGAGCAGTGAATGGCGCATGCGGTATCCGCGAAGCACATCCGGACGCGGAAATATGCGATGGAGCGGTACAGGCGCTCTTCGGTCAACCGAGTGGCCGCCGGGGGCAAATGCACAGGAGGTTATGACGCCGTGAGAACCCTTTTCCAGTTCTTGTCTGCCGCGATTGTGATTGGCCTGTTTCCGGCCATGGCAAGCGCCCAATCGTTCCGCGTGCAGTGCCCGACGAGCACCATCACGCATCCGGCTGCGAACAACAACTCGGAGCCGGCCTACACCGGGCCGACGCAGTTCACGGTGCCCACGACCGGCACGCAGCAATGGGCCGTTCCGGCTGCGAACGTGAATGGCGCCATCAAATGCCAGCAGGTCTCGGGCGGCGACGGCTACTCGACCATGGCCGACGGCACGCAGACCTTCATGTTCGCCTTCGGGCCGCTTTCCGGCTTAGCGAAGGTCGCGGCCGGCCAGCCGGGCACGGATGTTCCCGCCGACTTTAACGTGGTTTATCCGGGCACGCTGGTGCCCGGCGACCCGGCTACGACCGACGGCGCGACAACGGGCGCTTCGCCGGGCACTGGTGGCGCTGCGACACCCACGTTCACGTGGAATGGCGCCGTCGGCCTCGCGCCAGATGTCGTGCAAACGGTGACGGTGGCCAATCTCCTCGAGGGACCGTTTCCCGCGTCAACTCCCACCACCACGGCCGGCACCTGTCCGAGCCCCACGGCTGCGAACGTGGTAACCGCCTGGGCCGACTCGCCCACGGGCTTCGTGGCAGGCCAGCAGATCCAGATTTCCAACGCCGTCGCCGAGGGACCAACCCCCACCCCGGTGGGTTACGCAGGCCTCTGGACGCTCACGTGCGTTTCCACCACGAGCGGGATGAGTCCGGACGGCGTCGTCGAATATCCGTTCCAATATATCGACACCAATGGGACGGGATTGGCGGCGGATACCGGCAATGACGTTGCGGCCATTGCCTCCACGCCGCCGGTGCTCGACGGCCACGTGGATCCGCGCCCCATCATCGACGTTGGCGTGATGAACGGCAACATCCCCGGTCCGCTGGTGGCCTTCGACGAGGACGACGAGATGTTCCTCACCTTGACCAACGTCGGCATGATCATGCGGCCGGATCTGTTCGAGCAGCACACGATCCACTTCCACGGCTACCCCAACGCTTCGAGCTTCTACGACGGCGTGCCCGACGCCTCGGTGGCCATCAACATCGGCGCCAGCTTCACGTACTACTACCTGGCACCGGACGCCGGCACCTATTTCTGGCACTGCCACATCACGCCGCCCGAACACCTGCAGATGGGGATGGTGAGCCAGCTGCATGTGCGCCCGCGGCAGGACCGCGTGCCGAGCGGCGGGGCCCTCTACACGTATCTCGGCTACCAGAACGGGATCGGCCTGCCCGCTGGAGTGGTCGCCGACCTTCGCACGGAATGCAATCCGGGCCGGGACATCCTGTGTTCGGCGACGATGCCGGCGGTCAACACTGGCGCCACGCAGGGCACGGACAAGCTGGGCAACTCGCAACGGTACACCTACAACGACGGCGATGGTTCCACCGCCTATGACGTCGAGTATCCCCTCCAGATGCACGGCTTCGACCCGAATTTCCATTTCGTGGGCATGACCTTCAACCCGGAAATTTTCGTGGACATGAAGGACAAGTATTTCCTGCTCAACGGGCGCAGCTATCCCGACACGGTCGCGCCCGGCCCCCAGGCATCGATGTCGAGCGATGGAAAAATGCATTACTCGCAACCGATGCCCGCCATCATCAACATCCCGGTCGGCGGCAAGGCGCTGCTGCGCATGGTGAACCTGTCGGTGTCGGAATATCACACGCTGCAGTCCGTGGGCGTCCCGATGAAGGAAGTCGGGTTCAACGCCAAGCTCCTGCGCGACCAGGCGGGAATGAACACCGAGTTCTACACCAACTCGATCACCCTGGGCGGCGGCGAGTCGCTCGACGTGATCCTCGACGCCAGCGACGCCGGCTGCGGGTCCACGGGCTGCGCGGCCACGCTCTATCCGGCGGGAAGCACCTTCTACCTCTACAGCCCCCAGCTCGACCACCTGTCGAACGACGCGGAGAACTTCGGCGGGATGATGACCGAGGTCCACATCTGCAATTCCGTCACCGGCGGCAACACCTACGGCAATACCTGCAGCTAGAAAACGGCGAGGAAAGCGACCATGAAAAGCACGATTCTGAAGAGCGGGTGGCGTCTGGCGGCGATGGCCTTGACGGCATGCCTGGCGGCCACGGCCAACGCCGCGGTTCCCGGCATAAGCGGCACGACCTTCAACCTGACGGCGCAAACGGCCTTGCTCAACCAGCCGGACGGAGAGGCGGTCTACTCCTGGGGCTACGGGTGCGCAAGCACCACGGGGATCACCTTCCTTCCCGCGGCCATTGGCGGCGCCAATTGCCCGATGATGCAGGTGCCGGGCCCGACGCTGATCGTCACCGAAGGACAAACGGTGACGGTGAACCTCACCAACAATCTGCCGGCCGCCGTCGGCAACACGTCGATCCTGTTCCCGGGATTCACGGTGACGGCCACGGGCGGAGTCGCCGGCCTGTTGGCCCAGGAGGCGCCTCCCGGCGTTACGGTGACCTACACGTTCACCGCGAGCGCGCCGGGCACCCACGCCTATTACAGCGGCACGCAAGGTGACCTGCAGGTCGAGATGGGTCTGTACGGCGCCGTTGTCGTCCTGCCGGCGAGTGTTCCGGCCAATTGCGCGAACACCAGCGGGTACCACGCCTTGAACCTGCTGGCGAAGAAGACCTGGGGTGAAACCGACTTCCGTCTGTCGCAGGCCGCCTACGACCATCCCGGGACCTGCTACGACCGGGAATATCTCTTCCAGTGGGCCGAGATGGATGCCCGGATTCACAAGGAGGCGCTGGCACAAGTCACGGCGCTGACGGGCTGCACGGCAGGAGCGGCGGGTTGCAGCCTCGACGTGCAGACCGAGCCCTATCACCCCGCCTATTTCCTGATCAACGGGCGCTCTATGCCGGACTTGATGGATCCGAATTTCGCGCCCGATTATCCGCACCAGCCCTACAACGCCAACCCCCACATGCACCTGGGCGAGTTGACGCTGATCCGGACCATCGGCCAGGGGCGGTGGCAACACCCCTTCCACGAGCACGCCAACCACGTGCGCATCCTGGCGCGCGACGGGAACCTGGTGTTGACCCCAACGGCTGCGGCGTGCTCGACCGCAACGGCTACCGCTCCGGTGCAGGGCTGCGTCACCTATTCCTCCGGTCTCGCCGCCGACACGCCGGTAACGGCGCCGGGCCTCGCCGGCATCCTGATGTTCAACACCGACACCACGCCGGGGCAGGCGTTCGATGGGATCTTCTACTTTACCGGCAGGGGCCTGAACTGGGATGCCTATGCGCACCACCCCGGTTCGCCCGACCCCCTGGCCGTGCTGCCCTGCAATCCCGACGTGAACGGGTACAACTCGGGCGCCCCCACGGCGGTGAACTTCATGGAGTGGTGCCAGGACCACAACAAGCCGATCCAGGCGAATCCTTTCGGCGATGTGCCGGCGGGAGGGCCGATGACGCTGCCCGATCCCAACGTCTTTACCAACGGCGCGTGGTACGGCGGCAGTCCCTATCTGGGCCCGGATGCGTCGCTGCGCGGAAATGCGCCGGCCTGCGTGGGCAGCCCTTATGGCACGGCCAATCCCACGACGCCCAGCGGAGGAGCCGGAACGCCTGCCGTCAACACGGCGAACTGCACGAATCTGCAACCGGCCAACCTGCAGTTGAACCCCGCCAACGAGCGTGGCTGGGCGTTCATGTGGCACTCGCATAACGAACGCGAGATCACGACGAACAACGTTTTCCCGGGCGGGATGCTGATGATGATGCTGGTGGATACCCGGGAATTCGTGATCGACGAGAGCAATTGAGCGGCGATGGCAGCGGCGATATGCGACCAACGGCGATGAGAGAGAGACGAACCATGCATACGAATTATTTCAAAGCGATCCTCAAGAGCACGGCCCAAGTGCTGGCGATGCTCTCCTTCGCGACGGTGGCCCATGGGCAGACGATCAACCTGACGGCTGCGCCCACCACGGCGACCATGCCCGACGGCACCGTCGTGCCGATGTGGGGCTACAGCTGCGGTGCTCTCGTGGCCAACAACACCGCGACCTGCGCGGCCGCGAATCCCGCGTCGGTCACAGCGGCGGCCACGACGACCGCGGGCGCGGTCGGGACGTGGTCTCCGGTGGTGATCACCGTGCCGATCGCCGCTGCGGGAAGCGCCACCAGCCTGACGATCAATCTCACGAACAAGCTCACGTTTGGCACTGCAGGGACGACCACGGCGTCGATTCCCACCTCGATCGTCATCGTCGGCCAGGTAGGCGGCGGACTTGGGGGCGCTCCAACGACGACGGCCAGCCCAAGCCATGCCTTCGCGCAGGAGTGTCCAACCTGGTTCATCGCCGCCAACCCTCCCGGGACTCCATGCATGGGGCCCACGCCGGGCGTCACGACCAATGTGCCACCCGTCCAGGCGGCGCGGGTGCAGTCGATGGCCACGGAAGTGGCGGCGGGTTCGACCACCTCGCTGACCTGGCCGCTGCTCAAGCCCGGAACCTACCTGATCGAGTCGGGCACGCATCCGTCCATCCAGGTTCCGATGGGGCTGATCGGCGTGCTGGTGGTCACCACTGCGCCTTCCGGCACCACGCCGGGCATCGCCTACCCCGGTTCGGGTACTGCTGGCGCGGCCAGCGCCGTTCCTGCGGTGCAGTACAACGCCGAGCTTCCCCTGGTGTTCAGTGAAATCGATCCGGTACAGAACGCCGCGGTCAACACCGCCGTCAATACCGCCGGATTCAACGAGACGCGGGTGTGGTCCGGCTTGCCGGTCGACCCTCAGGGCAATCCGGGTTGCGGCTACCCGACGTCGAAAAACTACAACACCTGCTACCCGCCGGCGGTGAACTACACGCCGTTTTACTTCCTCATCAATGGCGTTGCCTTCAACAAGACCGGGGCATCGACTTCGCTTTTTGCGGCAACCGCAGGGGTCAACGCAACGACGGGGGCCGGCGTAACGACGGGGATTCCCGCCAACGGCACGGTCCTGGCGCGCCTGGTGAACGCGGGCCTGCGGATGCACGTGCCCGCCATCGTGAATTCGCTCACCCAGGGTTTCAACGGATCGGGCGTCTCCGCCACCGTGGGCGGATTCACGCTGATCGCCGAAGACGGCAACCCGGTACCGGGTGTCCAGGTTGCCGGAGCCGCCACGGCGCCGGCGGCTCCCCACGTGCAGACCGACGTCTTCATGGCGGCCGGCAAGGTCTTCGACGTGATGTTCAATGTGCCCGCCTCGTCGACCGCGCTTGCCGTCTATTCCCGCGACCTGGGCCTCTCGGCCGATTCGTCCGCGCGCGATGCGGGAATGATCGGCTACATCAGCGTCAATGGCGCAGGGCTTCCGGTTGCGCAAGGCTCGGGTGTGCTTGCTGCCGCCAAGGCCAACCCCGATACGTATGACTCGCTGGTTGCAGGGCAGCCCTTCAGCGTGACCGATCCCTCCAAAGGGGTGATTGCCAACGACATCAATGTCTACGGCGTTACGCTTCTCTCGGGCCCGAGCAGCGGCACGCTGACGTGCACGGCGCAGCCGCAAAATACGGTTGCCGGCATTTGCAGGAACGGAACGTTCGTATACACGCCAACGGGCAGCGCCACGACGGACAGCTTTACGTACTGCGCCAACGGCAGCGTGACCTCGGGAACCTGCTCCTCCGGATTGACCGCAACGGTAAGCCTGGGGGCCTCCACGCTCTCCGGCAACCCCACCGCCGTCGCCCAGACCTATATGGCGAAATCGGCCACCTATTTGAAGATCCCGTCGCCCGGATTATTGGCGGGCAACACGGATCCGAATGGACTGCCGCTGAGCCTAGTCATCCCGGCGACGCTTCCCACCGGCGTGGTGATGGATTCCAAAGGCGGCTTCGCCGTAACCGTTGCTTCGGGAACAACGTCCACGAGCTTCCCGTACACGGTTCAGAACTCCCAAGGTCGAACCAGTGCCGCCGGTACCGTAACGGTCAACTTCCCGACCCCCAGCGGTCTGCAGGTCAATGTGGTCGATGCCGCGGCGTACCTGGCCAACGCCTGCAACCCGCTTTCTGTCGTGACCTCGAACGGCTTGACCTGCGGCACGGCGACATCGCCCGTGACACTGCCTTTCATCTCGGACTACCGCTGGATCATCGAGGAAGACGAGACCTTCTGGGTGGATCCGAACTGCACCACGAATAACAGCGTCACCACGCCGGGTTGCCCCTCGGTCGTGGTCCCCGGGGGAACCGTCCCCACCTTCGGCACGAATTTCCACGCCAGCTGGATGAATTTCGTCGCCCAGGGCTGCACCGGGCCGCTCTCGTGCGAAGGCGGCCAGACCTTCCTCGATACCAATCCGAACAGCAAGACCTTCGGCCAGCATATTCCCGGCGTGTGCGACCTGGGCAACGGCGCCTGCAGGCCGGACCCGATGTGCACAGCCCTGCCGTGCTTGACGGCCGGGGGCACGCAGGCCGTGTTCCCCAGCTCGGTCCACCTGGATCCGAGCAAGCGCTATTACATCTCGATATTCCCGGGCGATGCGGGCAACCCATTCCCGTCCAATGTCAGCGCGCCCACCAATTGCCTCGCCGGGGCGGTCGTCAACGGTGTCCTGAACACGGGGTGCGGCCACACCATGAGCGGCGCGCCGATCCAGCCGGCGTGCAACATCTTCGGAACGGGATGCACCTCGAGCACCATTGCCGCCTTCGCGCCCGTCATTGTGAAGGTGGCGCCGACTCCGCTGCCGACGGCCAAGCTTTCGGTCATCGTTTTCGAGGACGACTTCCCGCTCAACGGCGAGCAGGACGGCGGGGGCGGTAATGGAACGATCGCGCCCATCGAGCCCGGCCTGGGCGGCTTCGAGATCATCCTGTGGGACACCTATGGCGGACTGGGCGATTTCACCGGCCAGGACACCCACGACATGTTCAACCAGCCCCTGTCCAATTCCCTGGCCGGATCCATCGATCCGTCCACGGGCCTGGACGCCTGCCCGATCGCCGCGCAAGTCACGGCGAGCGTCCTGGGCGGGACTGGGGCCCAGGCCGGCATCACGGGCCGGATCGTGACCTGCCCCAAGTATGAATCCGACAACGTCACGCTCTCGCCGCTGGCCGGTCAGGCGGTCGTTGCCAACCTGATGCCGGACAAGTTCAGCATCCAGGCCTACCCGGGGGCCGACCGGATTGCGCGCGGCGAGGAATGGCTGCAGACCAATACGCTGGACGGACAGCACGCCCACGATGCCTTCCTGCGCATCGGCGAGCCCAGCTACTTCCAGGAGTGGGGCCCCAGCGGATATCACGTATCGATCGGCTTTGCCAACCCCAAGGTCATCAATGCCCGCTACACCGATGTATGCGCCGGCGCTTACGGCGCCGTGGGCCCGTGCACGAACATCATCGAGGGCCAGGTCAATGTCCAGCGCCTGAGCCGGACGCCCGACCAGCGCCTCTACCCCAGCGGTTCGCGCGATGCGCTCGCCTGGACCCAGTGCTGGGTCAGCCTGGGCGACCCGGACGCCGAGGACTTCATGTTCACCAAGTGCGACGCCAACGGGAACTTCAAGTTCACGAATGTTCCCGGCGGCCAATGGCGGCTGACGATCGGCGACCAGTGGAACGACCAGATCATCGACGGCCTCTCGACGCCGGCCAATGTGGGTTGCACCTCGACGGCTGCCAATTCCGTGGTGAACCCGGCCAACTGCCCCGGCGGGCAGACCCTCAATCTGGGGAACATCGGCGTCCAGCAATGGCAGTCGAATCTCTATACCCGGTACTTCCTCGACACCAACAAGAATGGCATCGCGGACCCGGGCGAGATCGGAGTTGCCCAGGTCTATACGCGGATCCGATACCGCAACGGCAGCAATGCCAATGCCCTTTTGACCGACCCCAACGGGGTGGCCAACTTCAACGAAACCTTCCCGCTGTTCAACTGGTATGTCGTGGAGCCGGACCTGGGCCGCTACAAGCGCACGGGGACGCATACCGTCTACGACGCCGGCGGCCCGGCCGACGGATCCGCGTATTGCGGCACAACAGGCGTGCGCCCGTGCGGAACGTCGACCTCCTACACCTACCTGGCGAACACGTACGAGTCGCTGCCCCTGCCTGCCGACCTGTCCGTGCCGGGCGCGGTCTATTGCGCCAAGGCCGATTGCGCAGCGGAAGCCGCATCGTTCGCGGCCGGCACGGCGATCCCGAGTTATACAACGGCCTCCACGGGCCGCATCGATCCGCCCTGGGTCAACTCCGAGGGCTGGTCGGGCATGACGAGCCAGGGCAATTGGATCGAGTTCGGCGTTGCGCCTTACGCTTCCTGCAATCCCGCGCTGTCCCCAACGGCCGCGAACAACTACTGCGTGGGCGTGCCCATTTCGGTCAACAACCCGAATGGGGCCACCGGTGGAACCACGGCAGGGACCATGCAGGTGGGCGAGAATGGCGGCATCCACGGACATACGACCTATGCCTCGACGCGTCCTTTCGACGACGCCTCGCAGATGATCGAGCAGCCGTGGGCGCCGAACGTGCCCAACGTCACCGTCAACCTTTACCAGGAAGGTTTTGCAGCCGATGGCGTGACGCCAACCCTGACCCTGGTGGACACGACCGTAAGCAGCAGCTGGGACGCCTGGGCCCAAGGCTTCTATCCGGGCAGCACCGCTACCCCGGGAGCCGGCCAGACCTCAGCCCAGAAGCCCTACATGAGCTGCCCCGGCCAGGGAACCAGTACCGGCACGAACGCCGATCTGTTCTTCTTCTCGCTGTACGGCCAGCCCGAGTACCTCGACTGGTACAACAGTCTGCACAACGGCGGCACGCTCCACACCCTGCCTTACGACGCCCAGTACAAGTGCTATGACTCGATGCACGTCTGGAATCAGATCCAGCCGGCGCCCTACGACGGCTATTACCAGTTTCCGAGTTCGATCGGCATCAATCCGACAACCGGAAAGTCGCTTGGAACCAACTGCACGATTTGCGTGAAGAACCCGGATTCGACGGACCCGTATCGCTACGGCACTCCGATGCTCCCGCCCGGCAAGTACGTGGTCGAAGTGGTCATGCCGCCCGGGTACGAGGTCTACAAGGAGGAAGACAAGAACCTGCTGATCGGCGACAACTTCATCGCGCCGGTCACGGTCCAGTTCCCGGGCCTGGGCGGCAGCGTCTTCATCATCCCCGACCAGGCCTCGGTGGCCTCCCTGTACGAGCCTGGCAATTCCGGTTTCAATTCGACGAACTACCAGAACTCGACGTCGGGCCTGGGCTTGAACGAAGAGCTCTCCGGCGTGCCGGGCACCCCGGGCTTCCAGGACCCGGTCTGGCCCTGCGTCGGCGAGATGCGCGTGGTGCCCGACTACCTGAGCCTGTTCCCGCATACCCAGGAAACGGCTCCGTTCGCCGGCGCCACCCGGCCGCTGTGCGACCGCAAGGAGGTGACGCTGGGCGACCAGGCGGACGTGAGCGTGAAGTTCTACATTTTCACGTCCACGCATATCGCGGCCAAGTTCACCGGCGTGATCACGAATGACTTCACGTCGGAGTTCGATCCGTTCTCGCCACAGTTCGGCGAGAAGTTTTCCCCGCCCAACATGCCGGTTGCCACGAAGGATTATCTGGGCAACGAGATCTCCCGCGTGTATGCCGACCATTGGGGAACCTATGAAAGCCTGAATTTCTCCTCCTGGGAGGTGAATCCGCCCAACATCACGGGCTTCTCGCCCACGATGATGGTCCAGTGCATGAACGACGCCGGCCCGATCCTGGACACCCGCGCGACGATTCCCGATCCCAACAACCCCGGTGCCACGATTCCGAATCCGACACTCGGCCAGTTGATCACCGATCCCCTGTACGACCCGGCCTACAGCCAGTTCTGCTACGAGGAACCGTACATGCCGGGCTTGCAGACCTACCTGGATACGCCGGTGGTGCCCACCCAGGCATTCGTGGGTGCGGCGTACAACGATGCCGATTGCGCCTATCCGGATACCACGCCGGCCATCAAGGAAGTCGATGGCGATGCCATCGGCCCCTGGCTGAGCGCGACCGGCCCCAGGACCCTGACCATCACCGCCCTGGGCAACGTGCTGGTGGACAACAGCGCCTATTCGGGACCGTCGGCCAGCGTGGCGCCGTTCAATTTGAAGAAGGTCCAGCGCCATTACGGCTTTGGCGCGACGAAGGGAACCGTGCAGATCGGTACGTATGCGGTGCCCGCGGCCAGCATCACGACCTGGACCGACAGCTCGATCGTGCTCACGATCCCGACTACCGCCAGCATTCCGGCTTGCGGCATCCAGCAACAGGCCCAATACGGCGGCAGCGCGGCGCAGTGCGGCCAGCT
>Ga0181519_10003814_pt1 | contig 12322 bp, 12 predicted proteins | sample PEATcosm2014_Bin_26_FD_121102 | JGI IMG/M metagenome (GOLD analysis project Ga0181519, IMG submission 121102) | Peatland microbial communities from MTU Mesocosm Facility, Houghton, MI, USA - PEATcosm2014_Bin02_10_metaG | ecosystem: Environmental > Terrestrial > Soil > Wetlands > Peat | place... | reverse complement strand
GCTGCTGTTCATCGTCGCCGCGCTGATCGCGCTGATCCTGCACCCGGCTGTGGCTCTGCTCCATCGCGCGCGGCTGCCGCGCGGGCTGGCGGTGCTCGCCGTGTATCTCGGGTTCTTCCTGTCGCTGGCCGGCATCGGGTTCCTGCTCGCTAACCCTATCTCCCACCAGGTCCGCACGTTCTCGAACAACCTTCCGGACATCGTCCGCGAAGCCAACCAGCAGCTCGCCAAACTCGAAAAAACGCTGGACCACAACGGGATCCATCTCGAACTGACCAAGAACGGCAAAACGGCGCTGCAGACGATCCAGGACAAAGTGGCCAAGAGCGCCGGCAAATTCGCCTCCTTCGGCGGCGCCCTGCTGACCGAAGTCGCCAGTGCCATCTTCGACCTCGTCCTGGTGTTCGTGCTGTCGGTCTACATGCTCCTCTACGGGCCCCAGATCGGCAGGCTCGCGAGGCGGCTGATGCCCGACGGTGACGGCTCGAAGGCCGACGACTATCCGGTGCTGGTCCAGCGGGCGGTGTCCCGCTACGTCGGCGGGCAGCTTTTGTTCAGCGGGGTCATGGGGCTCTCGGCGGGTCTCTCGCTGTACATCTTCGGGGCGATCGGTGTCTTCCCCGACGGGCGCAAGTACGCGCTCGCCTTCGGCGTCTTCTACGGGGTCATGGAGCTGATCCCCTACGTCGGCCCGATCCTCGGCGCGATCCCGCCGGTGCTCGTGGCGCTGCTGACCGATCCGATCACCGCACTGTGGGTGGGGCTGCTGTTCCTCGGCCTGCAGCAGCTCGAGGGGCACATCGTCGCGCCGCAGGTGTTCGGTCACACGCTCCGCATCAACCCGCTGATGGTGATCTTCGCGCTGCTTCTGGGGTTGCAGCTCGACGGCGTCATCGGGGCGCTCGTGGCGCTGCCGATTCTCGCTGTCGTGCGCGAGACGATCGTCTATCTCTCCCGCCACCTTGCCCTCGAGCCGTGGGGTCGCCAGAGCGGGCTGCTGTGAGCGTCGCGCTCAGCGTCCAGGCGCTGGGCAAGCGCTACGGCGAGCTGCAGGCGCTCGCCGATGTCAGCTTCGAGGCCCGACCGGGCGAGCTGATCGCGGTGCTCGGGCCCAACGGGGCCGGCAAGACGACGCTCCTCTCGATCATCGCCGGCCTGCAGGAGCCGAGCTCCGGGAGTGTCAGCCGCAGCGCCCGGGAGGTCGGCTGGGTGCCCCAGCAGAGCGCTCTCTACGGCAAGCTCTCGGTGGCCGAGAACCTGCGCCTGTTCGCCTCGCTCGAGGGTCTCGCGGACCCCGCCGCGGCGGTCGCTGGGATGCTCGAGCAGACCGGGCTCGGCGAGCGGGCGGGGGACCCCGTCGGGAAGCTCTCCGGCGGGAACCGCCAGCGGGTGAACGTCGCCATCGGCCTGATCGCCGATCCGCCGGTGCTCGCCCTGGACGAGCCCACGGCGGCGCTCGACGGGGCACAGCGGGGCCGGCTGTGGGAGTTCCTGACCCGCCGCAGGGCGGCCGGGACGACCGTCCTGTTCTCGAGCCACCACGGCTCCGAGGCCCAGCGCCACGCCGACCGCATCCTGATCCTCGCCGCGGGGAGGCTCGTCTGGGACTCCTCGCCCGCCGAGCTGATCGCCAGCCGCCCGGACTGTGACGGGGACCTCGAGGAGGCGATGCTCGCGCTGCTCGGCGAGCTCGAGCCCGCGGGGGCCGAGGCTCCTTGAGATCCCTGCTCGGAAAGGACCTGCTGATCCTGCGCCGCTCGCGGCTGCTGGTCGGGGTGCTGGTCCTCTACCCGGTTGCGATCGCCCTGTTGATCGGGCTCGCGATCTCCCGCGCCCCGCAGCGCCCGCGCGTGGCGATCGTCGATCAGACCCCGCCCGGCGAGACGATCCGGGTCGGCACCCAGCGCGTCGAAGTCAGCCAGTACGCCAGGCAGCTGTTCGACCAGGTCGACCCGGTCTCCGTCTCATCGCGCCAGGAGGCGGTCGAAAAAGTCACCTCGGCCGAAGTCCTGGCGGCCGTCGTGATTCCGGCCGACCTCGCCGCAAGGGTGGGGTCGGGGACGAGCCAGGGCGAACTGGAAGTGATCTACAACGGCGACGCCCTGGAGCAGTCGCTGGTCAACTCGCAGCTGCGCTCGGCCCTGGCGCAGGCCAACCTGGGCTTCTCCGAACAGATCCAGTCGGCCGCCGCGCAGGCGATCGACGCGCTGCTCCAGGGCGGCAACCTGGGCGTCCTGGGAGCACCCGAAAACCTGATCGGCCTGGAACAGATCCCCGCCGTGCTGAAGCGGGTGATCGACCGCACGCCCCCCGGGCCCGACCGCGAAGCGCTCGTGCGGGTTGCGGACTTCGCCGACTTCGCGGCCCAGAACCTGACGGTCTCGAAGAGGGTCCTGACGGCCGTCGGGCAGCCGATCCGGATCCACAGCACGCTGCTCCATGGCCGCCGGACGCCCCTGAACACGTTCGCCGTCGTCGTCGCGGTGACGGTCTCGCTGATGTTCGTCGCGGTCCTGCTGGCGGCCGGGGCGGTCGCCGCGGAGCGTGAGGAGAACACGCTCGCCCGCCTGCTGCGGGGGCTCGTCTCGCGTGAGCAGCTGCTGCTCGAGAAGGGGCTCCTGGGTGCCGGCTGCGCACTGGTCGTCGGCCTGGCCATGCTCGGAGGCGTCGGCGCCTTCGTCTCGTTGCAGTGGAGCCGTGCCGGGCTGTGGGTGCTCGCGGCCGCCGCCGGCGCGCTGGCCTTCGCCGCACTGGGGGTGGCGATCGGCGCGCTGGCACGCGAGGTCAGGGCGGCATCGCTTTTGGCCTTCGTCCTCTCGCTGCCGATCGCCCTGCTGGCCCTCGTCCCCGCCGGGTCGGTGGGTGCCGGCGTCTACGACGTGATCGGGGCCGTCTCGTTCGTCTTTCCGTTCAAGGCCGCTCTGCAGGGCCTCGATGCCGCCGTCAACCGGTCCTCGCCCGGGCTCGGGCCGGCGCTTGTGCACATGGCCGGGCTGATCGTCGTCTTCGGGGCCCTCGCCCGCGCCGGCCTGCGTCGTGGCCAGGGTGCCTGAGGACGTGCGGGCGAGCCCCCGCCGGGGGTGCCGGGAGGCTCTAACCTGAGGGGTCATGGCCTTCCCACGGACACGGATGCGCCGGCTGCGCGCGAGTGCCGGGCTGCGCGGCCTGGTGCGCGAGACCGATCTGCGGGCCGGCCACATGGTGCTGCCGATGTTCGTCCTCGAGTCCGCGCCCCACGGGCGCGAGGCGATCGCCTCGATGCCCGGCGTCGAGCGGCTGGGGCCGGCGGACGCCGTCGCAGAGGCACGCGCCGCCGCCGCGCAGGGCCTGGCCGGGGTGATGCTGTTCGGCGTCCCCGACCAGAAGGACGAGCAGGGCTCCTCCGCCTGGGACCCCGACGGCGCCGTCCAGCTGGCGGCCCGGGCGATCAAGGACGCCGTGCCCGAGCTGCTGGTGATCACCGATGTCTGTCTCTGCGAGTACACGACCCACGGGCACTGCGGGCTCGTGCGCGAGGACGGCTCGGTCGACAACGACGCAACACTCGAGCTGCTCGCCCGTACGGCCGTCAGCCACGCCCGGGCCGGCGCGGACATCGTCGCTCCGTCGGACATGATGGACGGGCGCGTCGCGGCGATCCGCGAGGAGCTCGACGGCGAGGGCTATGCCGAGACGCCGATCCTGGCCTACTCGGCCAAGTTCGCCTCGGCCTTCTACGGGCCCTTCCGTGAGGCGGCCGGCTCAACCCCCGCCTTCGGCGACCGTCGCTCCTACCAGATGGATCCGGCCAACGGCCGCGAGGCGGTCCGTGAGGCGCTGCTCGATGCCGGGGAGGGCGCCGACATGGTCATGGTCAAGCCCGCCCTGGCCTACGGCGACCTGATCAGCGCGGTCAAGGCCGCCACCGGACTGCCCGTGGCGGCCTACAACGTCAGCGGCGAGTATGCGATGGTCAAGGCAGCGGCCGCGGCCGGACACCTTGACGAGCGGGCGACGGTGCTCGAGATCCTCACCTCGCTGCGCCGGGCCGGAGCCGACACGATCATCACCTATCACGCAAAGGACGCAGCCAGATGGCTAGCCGAGCAGACCTGACCACCGAGGCCGACGAGCAGCGCGCGGCCGCCGCCACGCCGAAGGTCCGCAGCCGCAGGGACGGCGCGGCGGTGCCGCTCGACGACACCGACCGGCGCCTGCTCAACCTGATGCAGGGCTCCTTCCCGATCGTCGCCGAACCGTACCGGCACGTTGCGGGCCTTGCCGAGATCTCCGAAGCGGAGGTGATGGAGCGCGTCAACCGGCTGTTGGCAAAGCGGATCATCCGCCAGGTCACGCCGATCTTCGACACGCGGGCGCTCGGCTACTCCTCGATGCTCGTGGCCGCCAAGGTTGACCCGGAGCATCCGCACCGGGCGGCCCAGGTGATCAACGCCCATCCCGGGGTCTCGCACAACTACCTGCGCAACCACGAGTTCAACCTGTGGTTCACGATCGCCACCGAGCCCGACTCCGAGCTGGGCCTGCAGGGCACCCTGGACGTCCTGGCCCGCGAGTCCGGGGCCGAGTCGATCCGCCAGCTGCCGACGCTGAAGCTGTTCAAGATCCGGATGGACCTCGAAATGGAGGGCGGCACCGACTCGCTGTCCAGCTCGACCGAGGCGAGCGAGCCGATCGAGCTGGAAGCCCAGCCCTACGACGAGCGCGACATCGCTGTGATCCGCGCCCTGCAGGGCGACCTCCCGGTCACGACAAAGCCCTACGAGGCAGCCGCGGCAGCGCTAGCGATGGCCGAACAGGAGCTCCTCGATCATCTCTCGGGGATGCAGGAGCGCGGCATCCTGCGCCGCGTGGCGGCGATCCTCTACCACCGGCGGGCCGGGTTCTCGGCCAACGGGATGGGCGTCTGGAAGGTCCCCGACGAGCAGATCCACGAGATCGGCTGCCAGATGGCGGCCGTCCGGGGCATCTCCCATTGCTATCAGCGCCCGACCTACAAGGACTGGCCCTATTCGGTCTTCACGATGGCCCACGGCCGCTCGAAGGAGGAGTGCGACGCGGTGCTCGACTCGATCGCTGCGCAGACGGGCATCTCCGAGCGCGCGACGCTCTACTCCTCGACCGAGTTCAAGAAGATCCGCCTGCTCTATTTCACCGACGACTTCAAGGAGTGGGAGCGCGCTCACGCCTGACGGCGAGACGCCCTGCGGACATGGCTGAGCGGGCGATCGCAGGGACCGCGCTGACGGACGGCCGCTCGGCGGAGTGGTACAGGCGCGCTCTGGCAAGGCTTCCCGGCGGGGTCAACTCGCCGGTCCGGGCGATGGGCTCGATCGGGCGCGACCCGCTGTTCATCGAGCGGGGCGAGGGCCCCGAGCTGATCGATGTCGACGGCAACCGCTTCGTCGACTACGTCTGCTCCTGGGGGCCGCTGATCCACGGCCACGCCCACCCCAGGATCCTCGAGGCGATCTCCGAGGCGGCCTCCAGGGGGACGAGCTTCGGCGCGCCGACGGGCGGCGAGGTGAGGCTCGCCGAGGAGGTCTGCGCGCGGATGGAGGGCGTCGAGATGCTGCGCATGACCTCCTCGGGAACGGAGGCCTCGATGACGGCTGTCCGCCTGGCCCGGGCCGCGACGGGCCGCGACCGGATCCTGAAGTTCGCCGGCGCCTACCACGGCCACGTCGACGGCCTGCTTGCCGAGGCCGGCTCGGGCCTGGCCACCCAGGCGCTGCCCGCCAGCCCCGGTGTCACGGCGGCGGCCGCCGCGGACACGGTCGTGATCGGCTGGAACGACCCGGAGGCGCTCCGCGAGGCGCTCGCCACGCACTCCCTGGCGGCCGTCATCGCCGAGCCGCTGCCGGCCAACATGGGGCTCGTCGCGCCCCGCGAGGGGTTCCTCGAGCTGCTTCGCGAGCTGACCGCCGAGCAGGGCGCGCTGCTGATCCTCGACGAGGTCATCAGCGGCTTCAGGGTCGCCCGCGGCGGCGCGCAGGAACTGACCGGGGTGACGGCCGACCTGACGGTCATGGGCAAGGTGATCGGCGGCGGCCTGCCCGCAGCTGCGCTCGGTGGGAGCGCCGAGTTGATGCGGATGCTGGCCCCGGCCGGGCCGGTCTACCAGGCGGGGACGCTGTCGGGCAACCCGCTCGCCGTGGCCGCCGGACTGGCGACGCTCGAGCTGCTCGACGAAACCGCCTACGCCCGCCTGGCGGCGACGACGACGCGGCTGGCCGAGGGCCTGCGCGAGGCCGCCCGCGGCTATCCGGTCGAGGTGCAGAGCGCCCCCGGTCTGCTGACGGTCTTCTTCCACGACGGACCCGTCGCCTCGTTCGAGGACGCGCGGGCGTGCGACCTGGAGGCCTACGGGGCCTGGGCCCGCGAGCTGCTCGGGCGGGGTGTCTACCCGCCGGCGTCGCAGTTCGAGGCGTGGTTCCCCTCGTTGGCCCACGGCGAGGAGCACATCGAAAGGACCCTCGCCGCGGCCGCCGCGGCCTTCGCGGCACTTGCAGAGCCGGGGCGGGGCGGGTGAGCTCGAGCGGCCTCGAGCAGCTGCGGCGCCTGCTGGCGGACGGCGGCGGCCTGATGGCCGAGCTGCTCGACCCGGGTGTCCCGGAGGTAGAGCTCGAGCCGGGGCCGCCGGCGCTGGTCGCGTCCGGGGGCCCGCGCGCCGCAGGACGGCGCGCGGAGTACGAGCTCCTCGTCGAGGCGATCTACGAGGGCTACCTGCTCCACTACGGGACCCCCCGCGTGGTCCGCGTGCCCGACGCCGATCTGCGCCTGCTGGCGGGTGATCGCCTCTACGCCGTCGGACTGGCGCGCCTGGTGGCGCTCGGTGACACGACCGCGGTTGCCGAGCTGGCGGACACGATCACGCTCAGCTCGCTCGCCCAGGCCGCCGGCGACGCGGAGCTCGCGGAGGCCGTCTGGGACGCCGGCGCGAGGGCTGTCGGCTGGGGCTCGAGCGCCGCTCACCGGCTCGCCAAGGAGCTCGTCTCGGCCGGCTCGCCCGACGCGCTCGAGGCGATGCGCACAAGCGCCGGGGCCGTCCCGGCGTCGCCCTGAATCGCGCCTCGATATTGTTAGCGCGCAGTGGCTGACAAGCGCCTTGAGCACAAGTCCAAGTACACCCTCGACCGGGGCATCCCCGGGGCGTTCGAGGGCGAGACGATCACCCGTCGTCGCTTCATGACCGGGAGCGCCCACACCGCCGGAGCGGTGGCCGCGGGCGCCTTCGCCCTGCCGGCCCTCGGCTTTGCGGTCGGGCCGATCTTCAAAAGCACCCCCCACCGCTGGGAAAGCGTCGGCACCGTGGGGATGTTCGTGGACAACAACTACACCCCCGTCGTCCTGACGCTGACGCCGAACATCGGCGAGGCCGGCAAGTCGACCGTCTACATCCGCCAGTTCAACCCCGAACTCGACACCGACCGCGCGGACATCGAAACCCACACGCCCTACATCGCGATCTCCAGCCGCTGCGCGCACCTCGGCTGCCCCGTCCGCTGGGTCGACGCCGCCGAGCGGTTCATCTGCCCCTGCCACGGGGGCGTCTATGACCTGCTCGGCCGCCGCGTCGGCGGTCCGCCGGTGCGCCCGCTGGACCGCTTCTACACGCGGGTCAAAGGCGAAGACGTCGAAGTCGGCCCGCGCTTCAGCGTCAACAGCCAGCTGCGGCGCTTCTCCCCCCGCGATCCCGGCGAGCCGCTCGACGGGATCGGCCAGTACGTCTATCCCTCGCGCCCCGGCGCACAGAAACTCTCCCACGCGCAGGAACTGAACATCACCAGCCAGTAGACGGAACCGATGCCCAACCTCCCCAAACTCCCCGCCCCCCCGTTGCCGGCAGCTCTGAAGGAGCCGCCCCCGCGGCCGGGCCAGGGCAACGGCAAGGGCCCGATCGAGGAGGCAAAGAACGCCGGCATCACCGTCGTCGACTGGGTCGACGAGCGGACCTCGCTGAGCGGCGCCGCCCGCTGGATGATGTTCCGCAAGGTGCCCAAGGGCACCAACTGGTTCTACACGCTGGGCTCGGCGACGATGTTCGCGTTCCTCTCCCAGGCCGTCACGGGGGTCTTCCTGGCGATGTACTACCGCCCCGACCCCTCGGGCGGCGCCTACGAATCGATCCGCTACGTCACCAACGACGTGTTCCTCGGGCAGTTCGTCCGGGGGATGCACAAGTGGGGCTCGAGCGTGATGGTGATCCTGGTCTTCCTGCACATGGGCAGGACCTTCTTCTTCGGCGCCTACAAGTACCCCCGCGAGCTCAACTGGGTGATCGGCGTCGTCCTGCTGATCCTGACGATGACGATGTCCTTCACGGGCTACCTGCTCCCGTTCGACCAGCGTGCCTACTGGGCGACGATCGTGGGCGTCAACATCAACGGCACCGGCCCCCTGCTCGGCCCCTACCTGAGCGACTTCCTCCGCGGGGGCTCTGAATTCGGGGCCACGACCCTGTCGCGGTTCTATGCGATCCACATGCTGCTCGTGCCGGGGCTGCTGGCCGCCCTGATCGGCGCTCACCTCTACCTGGTCGCCAAGCTCGGCACGACGGCCCCGCCGTGGAGCAAAGCCGAGCAGCCCGAAGAGCTGCGCAAGGCGGAGGTCTAGCCGCCCGTGAACCAGCGCGAGAAGGAGGAATACCTCCGCGAGTACGCGATCCTGAAGGCCAAAGGCAAGCCGTTCTTCCCCTATGCGGTGGCGAAGGACGCGGCCATGGCCTGCGTCGTGATGGCCGTCATCATCACGATGTCGCTCGTCCTCGGAGCCGAGCTCGGCTCGAAGGCCAACCCGACGACGACCACCTACGTGCCGCGGCCCGAGTGGTACTTCTTCTTCCTGTTCGAGGTCCTGCGGGTAATCAAGCCGCCCAGCCTCGTGGGCCTGGCGACGATCGGCACGCCGACGATCTGCATGATCCTGCTGTTCCTGCTGCCGTTCTACGACCGCGGACCCGAGCGCCGGCCGGAGCGGCGCCCGATCGCGACGATCACGGGCATCACGGTCATCTGCCTGATGGGCTACCTGACCTACTCGGGGGCCAACGCGGGCTCGCCGACAGCGATCGAAATGGCGACGCCGGCGAGCGTCATCGCCGCCGGCGGCACACAGCTGGCCGAATATGAAGCCGGCAAAAAGGCGGTCGCCCAATCGGGCTGCCTGGCCTGTCACAAGATCGGCGAGAACGGGAATGCGGGCCCCGGGCCGAACCTGACGAACATCGCCTCGCGGCTGCCCCGTCAGGCGATCGCCCGAACGCTCGTCAACCCGACGGCGCCGATGCCGTCGTTCAAGAACCTGCCGCCGAAGAAGTTCGAGGCGATCGTCGGCTTCCTCGCCCAGCTCAAGCAGTAGGGCGCCAAAATGGCCGCCCGTCAGGGAGCCGGCGCACCCAGCGAAGGCGCAGGACCGGGGCCTTCGAGTGTCCAGGACGGCAGGCTCCAGGCGCGCCAGGTCAGGGCGATGTTCGACCGCATCGCCGGCGTCTATGACCTGCTGAACACGGCCATGACGGCCGGCCTGCACCACCGCTGGCGCGAACGGGCCGCCGATGAGGCACGCATCGGCCCCGGCAGCCGGGTACTGGACGTTGCCACGGGAACAGGGGACCTGGCGCTCGAGCTGGCCCGGCGGGTGGGCCCCTCGGGCGAGGTCATCGGCAGCGACTTCGCCGAGGCGATGCTCGACCGCGCCCGCGCCAAGGCCGGCCGCGGCGAGCAGGCGGGCAGGCCCCGCTTCGAATGGGGCGATGCGCTGGCGCTCCCCTACGAGGACGGGTCCTTCGACGCCGCCACAGTCGGCTTCGGTGCACGCAACTTCGAGGACCTCGGCCGGGGTCTGGCGGAGATGGCCCGCGTCGTGCGCCCCGGCGGGCGGGTGGTGGTGCTCGAGATAACGACGCCCATGCGCCCGCCCCTGTCGCTCTTCTACCGGCTCTGGTTCGACCGCCTCGTGCCCGCTCTGGGCCGGCTGGCCGGAGCGCTCTCGAGCCGGCGTGCAGGCACCCCGCAGAGCGAGGGCGAGCTGTCGATCTCCGACGCCTACACCTACCTGCCCAACTCGGTCAGGCGCTTCCCCGGCCCGCAGGCGCTGGCGGCCGAGCTGGAGCACGCAGGACTCGAGGAGATCAGCTGGATCCTGATCGCAGGGGGCATCGTGGCGATCCATTCCGGCACCGTGGGCGGTGCGAGCCGATGAGCGCCGGTGGGGTGACGGCAACGGAAGGACCGCCCAAGGACCTGGACGGCCTCGACGCGATCATGCTCCGGGGCGGCGAGACGCTGCGCCGCAGGATGGAGCGGACCGAGGAGCACCTGATGCGCGTCACGGCCGACGCCGGCGAGCCGCTGGGGCTCCATGCCAACGCGACCGTCGCCGCCGGTGGCAAGCGGCTGAGGCCGCTGCTGGTCGTCCTCGCGGCCGAGTCCGCCGGCGGCCCGGCGCCGGTCACAGACGGCGAAGAGCGCCTGTTGCGGGCCGCCGTGGCGGTCGAGCTGGTGCACTCGGCGACGCTCGTGCACGACGATCTCATCGACGGCGCCCAGCTGCGCCGCGGGCGGCCCACGGTGGCCGCCGCGGCGGGGCGCAACGTAGCCGTGGCGACGGGGGACCTGCTCTTCTCGAGGGCCTTCGCGGAGCTGGCCCGCAACGAGGACGCGGCCCAGCTGAAGGCGCTCTCGGAGGCCAGCTCGGCGCTCGCCGAAGGGGAGCTCTTGCAGCGCGAGGACGCCTTTGCGGCCCACGTCGCCGTCGAGCGCTACCTGCGCCGCTGTGAGCTCAAGACGGCCGCCCTGTTCGAGGCCGCCTGCCGCCTTGGGGCCCTGACGGCGGCTGAGGGATCGGATCGGCTGGCCGATGAGCTCGGCGCCTTCGCACGGCGGATCGGCCTGGCCTTCCAGCTGCTCGACGATGTCCTCGACGTCTCCGGCCCGGTCGAGCGGACCGGCAAGTCACGCGGCACGGACCTGCTGGACGGCACGGTCACGCTGCCCTTCATCCTCGCCCGCGAACGAGAGCCGGAGCTGGCCGGGATCGACCTGCGCTCGCTCGGCGGCCCGACCGAGGCCGAGGCGCTGTGTGAGCGGATCGCCGCCACGGGGGCGCTCGAGGAGGCACGCGAGCGTGCCCTGACGTTCGTCGCCGAGGCCAAGGCGGCGCTGCCGGCGCTGCTGCCGGGCGGGCGCTCGGCACTGCTGGAACTCGTCGCCGACGCGGTGGTCGAGCGTTATCGCTGAGCTAGAAGTCGCTCGGGAGGATCAGGTCGGCGTCCAGTGCCCGGGCGAAGAACTCGATTTCCTCGGACATGTTCGCGTGCGTCATGCGGCGCAGATCGCCCAGCAGGGCGCTCGAGCCGCGGTCGAGCTCGTCGTCCAGCCGTTCCACCGCACCCTGGTCGAAGACGCCCTCGCGGCGCGACTCGCACTCGGGGCAGCGCAGGACGATCCGCCAGTGACGAGGCCCTTCCTCGGACCAGTCGAGCGGGTAGACCAGCTCGCCTGCGCAGTGGAAGCAGATGTGCAGTTGACCCGGGGAACCGTTGCTCTCTGAAGAGTGCCCGTGCTCGCCTGGGACGACGTCGATCTGTTCCCCGGCAGGCAGCGCAGGGCGCTGTCGGATGTCGGGATCTTTATTGGAGTCCATGCCGTTTCCCGATCACCATCGACCCCAGAGCCGGTGGCCTTTAGCTCGCTGGCAAAGCTCGACACGGTGGTAGGTTCAGCGCTCTGATGCCCCGGCCGCTACGACCGATCGGTCCCGAGGACCGACTGAGCCTCGTCGACCACCTCGACGAGCTGCGCTCGCGGCTGATCGTCTGCGCCGCGGTCCTCGTCGTCGCCTTCGGATTCTGCTTCTGGCAGAACCACGAACTGCTGCGGATCATCAACAAACCGCTGACGACCCAGACCCACAAACAGGCCCTCAAGGGGGAGGGCACGGTCGGCCAGGCGGTAGTCGCCCAGCAGGCGATCATCAAAACCGGCCAGGACACCCAGCGCCTCGCGGGCGTGCTGGCCGCACCGGGAAGCGGTCTCTCCAACCACACCCGCGCGCAGCTCGTGCCGCTGATCGGTGCGCTGAAGCTCGACATCGCCCGCGTCCCGCGCGACCCCCAGGGCCAGCCGCCGACGGTCCTTGGAGTCGGCGAGGCCTTCACGACGACGCTCACCGTGGCCCTCTATTTCGCCTTCATCATCTCCCTGCCGGTGCTCCTCTACCAGCTGTTCGCGTTCGTCGTGCCCGCGCTGAAGCCCAACGAGCGCAAGGTCGCCGCCCCGCTGCTGATGGCCGTGCCGGCGCTGTTCGTCGTGGGCGTCCTGTT
>Ga0181519_10003809_pt1 | contig 12328 bp, 7 predicted proteins | sample PEATcosm2014_Bin_26_FD_121102 | JGI IMG/M metagenome (GOLD analysis project Ga0181519, IMG submission 121102) | Peatland microbial communities from MTU Mesocosm Facility, Houghton, MI, USA - PEATcosm2014_Bin02_10_metaG | ecosystem: Environmental > Terrestrial > Soil > Wetlands > Peat | place... | reverse complement strand
GTTGCCGCTGCGTGCACCGCCATCGAAGATCGGTATCGAGAGCAGGCCACCGACCACCGGTCCCAGCAGGAACGTGCGGCTCGACCAGTTGAACAAGTCACCCAGCGTGGCGGCTTCGAAGCCGCCCGAGCCGGTCAGCGAGATCGACGGGAAGAACGCCGATTTTGCGACCCCGATGCGCGCGTTCGCGGCCGCCATGGCACGTTCGGCTGCCGCAATATCCGGACGCCGTTCGAGCAGCGCTGACGGCAGACCCGCCGGAATGCGGATCGTGACCGGCACGAGCGGCGACGGCGCGAACGAGAATTCCGCAGGCGTCTTGCCGAGCAGAATGGCGAGGCTGTGTTCCGAGGCCGCACGCATGCGGGCGACCGCCAGCGCGTCGGATTGCGCCGTGGCCAGTTCGGCCTTGGCGCGCGCCACGTCCAACTCGCCGATATCGCCTTCGGTAAAGCGTCGTTGCACGAGCTTGAGGGCCTCTTCGCGCAGCGTTACCGTTTGCGTGTACAGCGCCTGTTCGGCGTCGAGTTCGCGCAGATTGAAGTAGTTCTGCGCAACGTCCGCTTGCAGCGCGAGCTGCACCGAGTGGAACAGCGCTTCGCTTTGCTCGGCGTCTGCGCGGGCGGCCGCAACGTTATCCGACACCCGTCCGAACAGATCGACTTCGTAGCCGACGCTCGCTTGTGCCCGCCACAACGTGTACGGCGCGATGTTCGTGCCGTCCGGTAGCAGTTGCGAGGCGGGCGAGATCTTCTGACGCGTCGGACCGAACCCGGCGTCGAGCGTCGGGAACAGGGCCGCACGGGCCTGACGCTGCACGCCACGCGCTTCCTGTACGCGCGCGGCTGCGGCCTTCAGGTTTTGGTTGGCGGACAGCGCGTCTTCTTCGAGCTTGTCGAGCGTGGCGTCACCGAACACCTTCCACCATTCGCCGCGCGCCATGGCCTCGGAGGGCTCGGCGGTCTTCCACGTGCCGGCCTCACCGGCCGGGAGTGCGGCTTCCTTGAACGCCGTCGGCGTACCCTTGTCCGTCACCTTCGGTACTTCGTATGTGGGGGCCATCGAGCAGCCCGCCACCACCAGCAGGGTAGCGAGCAGGCTCGAAACACCGAGACTGCGACCCAGACTGCGTTTGATCCATTGCGATTGCATGATTGGCATCCTTCAGACTTCGGACTTGACGTTGGCGGGCAGGGTCGATGCGTGCGCACTGTGCAGCGGCTTTTTGCCTGCCAGCGTGCGCAGCAGCACGTAGAACACCGGCGTCAGGATCAGACCGAAACCGGTCACACCGATCATGCCGAAGAACACGGCCACGCCCATCGCATGACGCATTTCCGAACCCGCACCGCTCGACATCACCAGCGGCACCACACCCATGATGAACGCGATGGACGTCATCAGAATCGGGCGCAGACGCAAGCGGCTGGCTTCGATTGCGGCAGCGACTGCGGTACGGCCCTGCATTTCCAGCTCACGGGCGAATTCCACGATCAGAATCGCGTTCTTCGCTGACAGCCCCACCAGCACCATCAAACCGATCTGCGTGAAGATGTTGTTATCCCCTTGCGTGAGCCACACACCGAACAGCGCCGACATGATGCTCATCGGCACGATCATGATGACGGCCAGCGGCAGCGTCAGGCTTTCGTACTGCGCAGCCAGCACCAGGAACACCAGCAGCACCGAGATCGGGAACACCCACACTGCCGAGTTGCCCGCCAGGATCTGCTGATACGTCAGGTCGGTCCATTCGAACTTCACACCGCGCGGCAGCGTTTCGGCCGCAATGCGTTCCACAGCGGCTTGCGCCTGACCCGACGAGTAACCCGGGGCCGGGCCGCCGTTGATGTCGGCAGCGGTGTAGCCGTTGTAACGCACCACCATTTCCGGACCGTACGTCGGCGTGACCTTCACCAGCGACGAGAGCGGCACCATGTCGCCATTGCTGTTGCGCGTCTTGAGCAGGCCGATGTCCTCGGCGTGGGCGCGGAACGGCGCATCTGCCTGCACACGCACCTGATACACGCGGCCGAACTTGTTGAAGTCGTTCACGTACAGCGAGCCGAGGTAGATCTGCATCGTGTCGAACACATCGGTGATCGGCACGCCGAGCTGCTTGGCCTTCACGCGATCGAGATCCACGTTCAGTTGCGGCACGTTGATCTGGTACGACGAGAACGTCGGGCCCAGTTCCTTCGTCTGCGACGCCTTCTTGATGAACGCCTGCGTGGCGTCGTTCAGCGCTTCGTAGCCGAGTGCGCCACGGTCTTCCACTTGCAGCTTGAAGCCGCCGAGCGTGCCCAGACCCAGCACCGGCGGGGGCGGGAACACCGCGATGAACGAGTCCTTGTTCTTGGCGTATTCGCTGTTGAGTTTGGCGGCGATGGCGGCCGCCGACAGCGACTTGTCCTTGCGCTCGCTAAACGGCTTGAGCGTGACGAACACGATGCCCGCCGACGACGAGTTGGTGAAGCCGTTGACCGACATCCCTGGGAACGCCACGGCGCTCTTCACGCCGGGGGTATTCAGGGCGATGGCCGACATGTCGCGGATCACCTTGTCGGTGCGATCGAGCGACGCGCCATTGGGCAACTGGGCAAACGCGACCAGATACTCCTTGTCCTGCGCGGGCACGAAGCCCCCCGGGACGACTTTGCCGAGCAGCACCGTGATACCGAGCAGCACCGCGAAGATCGCCATCATGATGGCCTTGCGGCCGATCACGCGGCTCACGCCTTGACCGTACTTTTCCGAACCGCGATGGAACACGCGGTTGAACGCACCGAAGAAGCCACCCAGATAACGGTTCATCTGACGCGTGAGCCAGTCCGGCTTGGCGTGATGATCCTTGAGCAGCAGGGCGGCCATGGCCGGCGAGAGCGTGAGCGAGTTGAAGGCCGAGATCACCGTCGAGATGGCGATGGTCATGGCGAACTGCTTGTAGAACTGCCCCGTCAGACCCGACATGAACGCGAGCGGCACGAACACGGCCACCAGCGTGAGCGCAATCGCGATAATCGGACCGCTCACTTCGCGCATCGCCTGGTATGTCGCCTCCTTCGGCGACAGTCCCGCCGCGATGTTACGTTCCACGTTTTCGACGACCACGATCGCATCGTCGACCACGATACCGATGGCGAGCACCATCCCGAACAGCGACAACGCGTTGATCGAGTAGCCGAAGCCGAGCAGCAGGGCAAACGTGCCCACGATCGAGACCGGCACGGCGAGCAGCGGAATGATCGACGCACGCCAGGTTTGCAGGAACACGATCACCACCAGCACCACCAGGGCGATGGCTTCGAGCAGCGTGTGCACCACGGCGTTGATCGACGAGCGCACGAACTGCGTCGGGTCGTACTCGATGCGGTACTCCACGCCCGGCGGCATGTCTTTTTGCAGATCGGCCATCGCTGCGCGGACGTCGTCCGAGATTTGCAGCGAGTTCGCGCCCGGCGACTGATTGATACCGAGGCCCACGGCCGGCTTGTTGTCGAGCAACGAGCGCAGGCTGTAGGACGAAGCGTCGAGTTGCACGCGGGCCACGTCGCCCAGATGCGTGACGGCGCCATCCGGCGAAGTCTTCAGGATGATGTCGCGGAACTCTTCTTCCGTATTCAGTCGGCCTTGCGCATTCACGTTCAGTTGCAGCGGCGTATTCGGGCCGGCCGGCGTCGCGCCGATCACCCCGGCGGCGACCTGCACGTTCTGCTCGCGAATGGCCTTCACCACGTCAGCGGCGGTCAGGCCGCGCTGGGCGACCTTGGCCGGATCGAGCCACACGCGCATCGAGTAGTCACCGCCCCCCCACAACTGCACTTCACCCACGCCCTTGATCCGCGAGAGGCGATCCTTGACGTTGATGAGCGCGTAGTTGCGCAGGTAGGTCATGTCGTAGCGATTGTTCGGCGAGATCAGGTGCACCACCATCGTGAGCGTGGGCGAGGACTTGATGGTCGTCACGCCAAGACGCTGCACGTCGTCCGGCAGGCGCGGCAGCGCTTGCGAGACTCGGTTCTGCACGAGCTGCTGGGCCTTGTCCGGGTCGGTGCCCAGACGGAAGGTCACGGTCGTGGTGAGGTTGCCGTCGCTGTTGGCCTGCGACTGCATGTACAGCATGTTTTCCACGCCGTTGATCTGCTCTTCGAGCGGTGAGGCCACCGTCTCGGCGATCACCTTCGGGTTGGCGCCGGGGTACTGGGCGTGCACGACGACCGACGGCGGGACCACTTCCGGGTACTCCGAGATCGGCAACTGGAACACGGCGATTAAGCCGGCCAGCAGCGTGATGACCGAGAGAACCCCCGCAAAAATGGGTCGGTCGATAAAGAATTTTGAGATGTTCATGACGAAACTCTGGGGTGTCGTTCAGCGTGCAATGAATACGTGTGCCTGCACGCGCATTCCGAACTGTGCGAACGAACGTTATGAACGCGACGCCGTTTTCGTCTGCGCACCCGTCTGGGCCGCGGCCGAATGCGTTGCGGCACCGTCCTTGCTGTTGTGCTGCGAAGTCTTTTGTGCGGTGTCGGCGTTGTTCGCGGCCGGGGTGAGGGCGTTGCCCGAGGCATCGGCAGCACCGCCCGCAGCGACCGCCGTGGCGGCCACATCGTGAACGTCGCCCGTATCACCGGCCATCTTCACGGCCTTCGGCGAGACGGTATCTCCCGGGCGCACGCGTTGCAGACCGTTCACGACGATGCGCTCACCGTCCTTCAGGCCACCGGCAATTTCCACGAGACCGCCGTGGCGCTCGCCCAACTGGACTTCGCGGTACTGCACCTTGTTTTGCGGATCGACCACCATCACGAACTTCTTGCTCTGGTCCGTGCCGACCGCGGCTTCGTCCACCAGCAAGGCAGGGTGCGGCTCGCCGCCACCGACGCGAATGCGGGCATACAGGCCCGGCACGAGTGCGCCGTCGGCGTTGTCGAAGCGCGCACGCACGCGGATCGTGCCCGACGTGGTGTCGAAGCGGTTATCCACGGAATACACGGTGCCCTTGCGCGAGTAGCCCGACTCGTTGGCCAGACCCAGTTCGACGGGCACGCCGCCCGGTTTGGCCGTGTCGCGCGAGAGATAACGCAGGTAGGTCTGCTCGTCGACATCGAACGCGGCGTAGATCGGTGAGACCGACACCACCGTGGTCAAGGCGGGCGACTGGGCGCCGGCCGACACGGTGTTGCCGACCGTGATCTCCGCACGCGAGACGCGGCCCGAGACCGGGGCCACGATCTGTGTGTAGCCGAGGTTGATGCGAGCCGTTTCCAGCGCGGCTTGTGCGGCCTTCACGCTGGCAGCGGCTTCGCGCGCTGCGTTTTCCTTCTGTTCCAAGTCCTTCTTCGCGATGGCGTTATCGGCGATCAGGCGCTGTGCGCGTGCGAGGTCGGTGCTGGTGAAAACGTCGCGGGCCTGTGCCGACGCCAGTTGCGCGGCGGCGCGGTCCACTTCGGCCACATACGGGCGCTGATCGATCGTGAAGAGGGGATCTCCCTTCTTCACGAACTGGCCGTCCTTGAAATGCACGGCCGTGATGGTGCCTGACACGAGCGGCTTGATATCGACGCGATCCACGGCGTCGAGACGGCCGGAATAGCTCTGCCAGTCGGTCACGGTGCGCGAGATGACGTTGGCCACATCCACTTCCACAGTCGGCATGACCTGGGCAGTGGGCGTGCTGGCGTCGACACGCACGACGGTGAGCGTGCCGATGGCCAGAAGCGCCACCGTAGCGGCAGCGGCAATGAGTACGGGTTTGCGAGCGAGGGTGGTCATTTTTGAATATCTCCGAGATCGGATGGACTCACTGGGTAGAGCCGGTGGCGGGGGGCGCCAGCCGGCGTGTCAGGAACGCGGCCACTTCCCGCAGCGCGGCGGGTAACGCGGCCAGACCGTGATGGGAAGCGCTGCGATGGCGCGTGACCTGTGTCGGCACGCCGGCCGCGATGAGTTCGGCAGCGTATTTTTCGGCTTCGACGTGCAGCAGGTCGTGTTCGGCAGAAGCGATCAGGGTAGGCGGCAGGCCCGCGAGACGGCGCGATTCGAGCGGCGCGGCGTACGGATGCAGACGCTGCGCGGCATGCGGCAGGTAGGCGCGATAGCACCGGGCGCACTCGCTCGCCTCGATATCGCTGGGCGTGCGGCCATCGGCCAGACGCGTCATGCTCGGGTCGAGCAACGGGGCGAGCAGCACCTGCGCGCTGATGCCGACTTCGCCGCGGTCGCGCGCGATCATCGAGAGTGCCGCAGCGATATTGCCCCCGGCGTCGTGACCGACCACGGCCAGACGGCGCGGGCTGGCGCCGTGGCGGCGAGCGTGGCGTTGCAGCCAGAGCGCGGCGCACCAGGCGTCTTCCGGCGCGGCGGGAAACGGGTGTTCCGGCGCGAGCGAATAGCCGACCGATACGACCAGCGCCGGAACGTGCGAGGCGAGGTAACGGGCGGCCGTGTCGCCGTCGTCGAGCGAGCCCTTGCAGAAGCCGCCGCCGTGGAAATACAGCACGCTCGGCAGGTGCGCCATGAGCGGCACCACCACGCCGGGTTCGCCGGCGCGTTCATGCGTGGCGCCTGCGGTGGCAGCGCCAACGGGCTTGTAGAGGCGCAGCGTCATCTGGCCGACATGGCCCGCGATGCTCACCTCTTCGATGCGCAGTCCGTCTTCGGTGCGGGGCATTTGTCCCGGTCGTCCCGTTTGTGCGGCTTGCGGCTTGGTGTTGACTGACATTTGGCTCTGGGCTCGCGCGAGCGATACCCTCTCATGACATTCGATGGAGCGAAGTCTAGAGGCCACGGACATTAGGATAAACGCCTATAATTTGGCAACACTATTCGGCCAGCTCGACTAATCGATGGCAGCCTTATGGGCATTGGCTTATCACCGCGACCAATATGCATATGCATTGGCGACGAGGGTGCAAATGCCGGATCGGTCAGCACAACAGTGTTCTTGAATGGGGAAACATGATGGATCGCTTGCAAGCAATGCAGGTCTTCACGCGGGTGGTCGAGGCGAACAGCTTCTCTCGCGCGGCCGACACTCTCGGTTTGCCGCGCACCTCGGTGACCACGATTATTCAGAATCTGGAGTCGCATCTGGGCACGCGGCTGTTGCAGCGCACGACCCGTCGGCTCAATTTGACGCCCGATGGCGCGGCGTATTACGAGCGCTGTCTGCGAATCCTCGCGGACATCGAGGAGACGGAATCGTCGTTTCGCGAGAGCAGTCAGCGTGTGCGTGGCAAGCTGCGCGTCGATATGCCGGGCTCGCTCGGCAAGCTCGTGGTGCTGCCGTCGCTGTGCGAGTTTCACGACCGATATCCGGAGATCGAACTCATGGTCGGCATGGGCGATAAGCCCGTCGACCTGATTCAGGAAGGGGTCGATTGCGTATTGCGCGTCGGCACGCTTCAGGACTCGAGCCTTGTCGCGCGGCGTGTGGGCTTGTTCCAGAGCCTGACGTGTGCGTCGCCGGCCTATCTGGAGCGCATGGGCATGCCGCATACGCTCGACGACTTGCATCGGCACACGGCAGTGCATTACTTCTCGAGCCGCACGGGGCGTGTCATGGCAGAGCAGTTCCTCGTGGACGGCAAGGAAGTCGAAATCAACATGCAGGGCTCGGTCGCGGTCAACGACGCCGAGGCCTATCTGCAACTCGGGCTCGCGGGCTTCGGCACGGTGCAATTGGCGCGTTTCATGGCGCTGCCGTATCTGCAATCGGGCCAACTGGTCGAAGTGCTGCATCAGTGGAAGCCGCCGCCCATGCCGATTTCGGCGGTCTATCCGCATAATCGTCATTTGTCGCCTAAAGTTCGCGTATTCGTCGACTTCATCGCTGAACTCTTCGAGCGTTGCCCGTTGCTGCAAGGTCTCGACGAGACGGCCGGGCAGTGCAAGCCGACGGTGGCGGCGACCGATGCCGACGGTCGCTGGGCGTCCTACGGCACCGAAATGTCGCCGCAGGAGGTCGTGGTTTGATGACGATGCCGGCGGCGCGGGTTCGTCTCGCGACGCCAGACGATGCGCCCGCACTGCCGCCGGTTGACCGGAGTGCGGGCGAATTATTTCGTTCGCTACCGGAGCTGGCTTGGCTGGCGGACGGTGCTGGGATGCCCGTGGCGCGGCACCGTGAGCTGATCGCACAGGGCGTGGCGTGGGTGGCCGTCGATCGAGATGATGCGCCGGTAGCGTTTCTCGAAGCCGAAGTCTTCGGCGACGAATTGCACGTGTGGGAAGTGTCCGTGCATCGCGACTGGCAGTCGCGAGGGCTGGGACGCGCGCTGATGACGGCGGCAGCCGAGCACGCGATGCGCGCAGGACTGGCGGCGCTCACGCTGACGACGTTTCGCGATGTGCCCTGGAATGGGCCGTTCTATACCCGGCTGGGCTTCGTGCCGATTGCCGAGCCCGATCTGAGCAAACGGCTCAGGCAAGTGTTGGCGCACGAGGTCGCCGCCGGGTTGCCCGCGGCGCGGCGTTGTGCGATGCGTCAGCGGGTCATGCCGCGCCGTTGAGGATGGACTGGCTCTGCGCGAGAGGCTGGCGGTTTCCAGGCGCTCGCGCAACCTAATCTGGTCAGGTTGAAGGTCTCGGCCCGCGTGCACTGTCTTGTTCTGGGCATCGGAAACCGCGACAACTGGGGCCGTAGGCTCGGTGGCAGCGCCCGGAAACTGTCCGTTTTCTCCGGCGTCGGCACCGCGATTCTGGGCTACAAGGGGGGGCGACGCCATCGACTGGCGGATTCAGGACCGGACCCGCTGCATTCGGATCGAGAAAGTGCTTTACCAGCCGGAAGCCGCGAGCGATTTCCACCTGTAGATTCGCTACGCGATAGCGACAGATTGCGTTTGGGCGCTTGAGCGAGCGCCTGATTTTAATGTCAGGTAGCGCCTTCTAGTCTGCGATGTTCGATAGATTGTTTTTGATCCTAAGTGGACGATCGACGGCTTTCGCCAACGGATAGAAAATGCGAGGCACTTGTCCACTTCTTGCCTCCTCGGAGACGTTCCGTGCGTCTTTACCTTTCATCATTTGATTTGGGCGCCCGGCCTGAGGTAATTGCCCGGCTCGTTGGCGGAAAAATGCGAGCAGCGATTACCGTCAATGCGCTAGATCACCGCGAAGAGGCTCGAGCGCAATGGTTTGACAGTCAATCTCGAAAGCTTCAAGCGCTGGGGTTCACCGTGGAGGAACTCGACCTGAGACAGTTCTTTCACTCGCGGGAACGCCTGGGCGACAGACTCCGGGAATTTGACGTGATTTGGGTTAACGGCGGCAATGCATTCATCCTTCGCAGAGCCATGAGGCAAAGCGGATTTGATTCAGTGATTGCCGATCTGCTGGAGCAGGACCGCATCGTTTACGCCGGATTCAGCGCTGCGGCAGTCATCGCGTCGAGCACGCTCCGTGCCCTCGAACGAGTTAGCGACCCAACCGAAGTTCCGCCCGGGTATGACTTGGCGGTGGTGTGGGACGGGCTTCAACTGCTGCCTTTTTCGCTCGTCGTTCACTTCGAATCCGATCATCCGGCCTCGGCATTAGTGGGGGACGAAATCGATTTCTACAAGCGGCATCAAATGCCTTACCAGACATTGAGGGACGGCGAAGCCTACGTCGTGGACGGAGCGCGAAGTGAAGTCATTCGTTAACGAGGCGTCGATTGGCCACTGTCCTATTTGGCTGCTTTCCGCCGGTCGCGACGGACCGGTGGCGACCCGTTTGGGACACTCAGTTAACGTGGGCGCTGGTCTGCTGCCTCACCGGATGCAGCCTCTCACCCTTGGCCGTTAGTGTCCCACACAAAGGGACTTGCGCTAATGCCGCACCGGGTCATATGGCACCCAAGCTCGCACAGACGGTTTCAGACTATTTGCAAAATCCTTCCACGAATAAACACATCAAATGAGAGGGCAACATCGAGAATCTCTTTACTCGTTGGATCAACCTCCACAACCGACCAATCGCTAACGCGAAAGCCATTATTGAATCCCACGAAGTCGTCCCCAAACAGCAGAACTCCCTCTAAATCGAGCGGAATATCACCATATATCTCGGATGGCTCTATCAGAGCACCATAAAGCATATATTGCGCATTTCCGAGTTCCCCTGCGCCTATCTTCGACAAAAAGCAGACATAGTCTTTCGGAAGGTCAAGTCCACATGATCCGCTGGCTATTTCGTCTTCCGATAGAACGACCAACTTGTCAAACGGAGTTCCTCGCCCTTTTTGGGATAGAAGATCATCATAAATTCCCATCCTTTCACTCCAACTATTTGAATAGATTATTGAATGGGACACCGGTTCGATGCAGCCCTCCCTGGTGCTGATCAGGAGATCTACCCGACGTTGAACGAGACGATTGGACTGCCGTCGGGATCAAACGTGAGTGTCTCTTCTTGGCCGAATACGGTCACTACCGTACCCTGGCCTCAAGCACTCGCCACCCACTCCCGCGCTTTATCAAATCCGCCTTGCGTGCCAACAGACCGGAGACTCAACTGCCGCTAAGCGCCTTCGGCACCGGATACCGTTCGCCGTCGTAGTCAAGCGTGACGTTGGGCCGCCTGGACGTGCTTTCCTTGCTGGCGCAGTCGTTGCGTGTGGGCTTGTTTGTCGTTGTCACCGTTTTCTCGCTGACGATGAGCTTCGCATAGCCGTCCTTGCCGGACGGGCCGACGGAGATGCCGCGCGAGGTGTCGGTGAAACTGCCCGCACAATTCCCATCCCATTCGCCACCGCCCGTTTGTGTCGCCAGATTGTCGACGACCTTGCGCAGCTTCGCGCCGTCGATAACATACAGGCTCAACGCCGTTTGCGAGAAGGGATTCACGCGCGACGACCCTTCAACATCGGTCCGCACGCCAAAGGCCAGCACCTGCGGCGTCAGTCGCCAGGGCGCCGTGTCGAGCGAAATGCTGCGCAGTCTCACGGCATCGGACTCCAGCGCCGACGTCTCGAAGCGATGGGCGACGATTTTCCCCGTCTGACTGTCCGTTACCAGCACGTCTAAGTCATATACCTTGTCGTCGTCGGTGCCGCCTTTCTGCGGCAAGGGTAACGCGGCCAGTGTGAGCGCCGGATTCGCGGGCCACACTTTGCAACTGGCGAGATCGCTGTCGAGCGTGCGTCCCGGGTGCAGGGTCTTCGTCCAGCCTTCAAGGCGATCGCGGCAATCCGCTTGCGCCAGCAACGGCAGGCAGAGTAGTGCGCACGCGGCGAGGATTTTCATCGAGTCGTTCTCCACATTCGGGTCGGCAATCGCGCGATTCTACGACGACTCGCTCAGATACGTGGCCCTCGCGCGAGGCGCGATCGGCTTGTGAGGGGGAAGTGGGGAAGCGGGGAAGAGGGGAAGGGGAGGCAAAACGGGCACCGGGCACGCATTCGCGTGCGGCCGGTGCCCGGTCCGAGGGCTAGGAGGCAAGCAAGCAGGAACGCCGGAGCGTCCCTGCTGCCTCTCAGTGCGCGCTGGCCTCTGCCACGCGTTGCGCGATGTGGGCGAGGGCCTCGTCCACCTGATCGATGAGGATCAGGCACAGGTCGCCCGGTTGCAGGCGGGCAAGTGCGGTGTCGATCGCCAGGAACTCGCCTTGAATCTCGTCGATATGGCTGGTACGCCGTGCGTCGACCAGACCTTCGCGCAACAACCGCACCACTTCGCCATCTTCGCGGCCACGCTGGCATTGGTCCTGATAGAGCAGCACGTCGTCGAACGCGTCGCCGAGGATCTGCGTCTGACGGCGAATGTCTTCGTCACGACGATCGCCGGCCCCGGAAATCACCACCGAGCGGCGGCGCGCGGGCATCGTCTCCACGGCCTGCGTGAGCGCGGCAATGGCGTCCGGATTGTGGCCGTAGTCGGCAATCAGGGTCGCGCCCTTGTAGTCGAACAGGTTGAAGCGGCCCGGCGCGGTGCCCGCGTCGTTCACGAACGTCGCCAGCCCGGCACGGATCGTCTGCGCGTCGATCTTCAGTGCCCATGCAGCACCGATGGCGGCCATCGCATTCTCGACCTGGAAGCTGATGGCGCCGCCACGCGTGAGCGGGATCGCTGCCAGCGCGTAGCGGGTCTCTTCGCTGCCGTGCGACGTCACGATATGGTCACCGTCCACATAGACCACGCGCTTGCCCTTCGCGCGATGCGTGGCGAGCACCGGGTGCGAGGCATCCCGCGCGAAATACGTCACGTCGCCCGGGCAGGCGTCGGCCATGCGCGCGACCATCGGATCGGCGGCGTTGAGCACGGCCATGCCGCGCGGCGCCACGTTGCGCACGATCACGCTCTTGAGCACGGCGAGATCTTCCACCGTATTGATGTACGACAGG
>Ga0181519_10003805_pt1 | contig 12338 bp, 10 predicted proteins | sample PEATcosm2014_Bin_26_FD_121102 | JGI IMG/M metagenome (GOLD analysis project Ga0181519, IMG submission 121102) | Peatland microbial communities from MTU Mesocosm Facility, Houghton, MI, USA - PEATcosm2014_Bin02_10_metaG | ecosystem: Environmental > Terrestrial > Soil > Wetlands > Peat | place... | reverse complement strand
CGCGCACCATCCGCATTCCCGTCCACATGATCGAGACGATCAACAAGATCGTCCGCACCAGCCGGCAGATGCTGCACGAGATCGGCCGCGAGCCGACGCCCGAAGAGCTCAGCGAAAAGCTCGCCATGCCGCTCGAAAAGGTGCGCAAGGTGCTGAAGATCGCCAAGGAGCCGATCAGCCTCGAGACGCCGATCGGCGACGAGGAGGATTCTCACCTCGGCGATTTCATCGAAGACAAGAACGCGGTGCTGCCGATCGACGCGGCGATCCAGTCGAACCTGCGCGAGACGACGACCCGCGTGCTGGCGTCGCTGACGCCGCGCGAGGAGCGGGTCTTACGCATGCGCTTCGGCATCGGCATGAACACCGACCACACCCTCGAAGAGGTCGGCCAGCAGTTCTCGGTCACCCGCGAACGCATCCGTCAGATCGAAGCCAAGGCGCTGCGCAAGCTCAAGCACCCGAGCCGGAGCCGGAAGCTGCGCTCGTTCCTGGACAACTGACCGAACGCGGACGAGCGGGTTCGACAAGGGGGAGCGACGCTCCCCCTTTTGCTGTTCTTCGGCTATGGACGCCGAGCCGTTGTCCGTCCATCTCACGGCGCGGCGGCGAGCAAGGCGGCGCGATCGACGAACGCCGCGCGCTCGGCGCCGTCTTTTTGCTGCGGCGGCGGTTTCACGCCGACGAAGATCTCCGCCGGGACGGCCTCGGCCGCTTCGGCGCCGGCGAGTTCGATGACGGCGGCGTCCATGCCGCCGATCGCGTGGAAGTTGTCGTGCAGCGCGCCGACGAGATGCTGATCGGCGCCGGCGATCAGAAGGCCGACGCGCGGGCGCTCGGCCGAGCTCAATTGTCCGATGTTGTTGACGACGACGACGTGGGCGCCGATCAGCGATTCGCGGATCTGCTCGGCCAGCGCGCTGCCCTCCAGATCGAGGCCGTAGGACCACAGGACGACGGAGCGCCCGGAATACGGCGACAGCGCCTGCGTGAATTCCTGGGCCTGCTCGCCGGTCAATTGCCGCGGCTGGACGAGTTCCGCCAGCGACAGGTTGCGGCGATGCAGCGAGGCGGCTTCCCGGTCGAGATCGGCGGCGCGCTCGAGCGCCTCCGCCGTGTCCTTTCTCGCCTGAGCGGTCTGCGCCTCGAGATTGGCGCCCAGCCACGCGGTCTGCATTTCGCGAATGCTCGCCGTGCGCCACTGCAGCACGAGGAAGGCGACCATGACGCTGGCGCAGAGCGCGGTCGCCACGCCGGCGGCGAGCACGCATTGCCAGGAGATCGGATACCAATATTCCGCCCATTGCAGCAGCGGCTGCGACGCGGGCGGCGTCGGATTGATCGGGGTCTGAAGGGCCATGGCGATGATCATCTGCGTGTTGAACGCCGTTCAATCGGTGGAGACAGCGGATTGCGGCGACGATCGCAGCGCGCTCGCGACGCCGCGGCTGGCGAGCATTTGTCGGATCGCCTTCACGTTGGCGCGCGCGGCGTCGTCCGACATGTCCTGGCGGCTGACGTCCTCCGCCTGGGCGTACTTGCCTTCGAGCGACAGGACCAAGGCGAGGTTGTTGCGCACCCGAACGTCGGCGTGCGGGCTGGCGCTCGCTTCGCGCAACGTCGCCTCGGCTTGTGGCAATTGCTTGGTCAACGCGTAGGATAGTCCGAGATTGTTGAGGAGGAAGGGTTCGCCCGGCGCAATCTTGAGCGCGTCGACATAGAACTTCCGCGCCCCGTCATGGTCGCCCAATTCATCTTCGACCGCGCCCTGCACCGACATGATCGTCCAGTCGGGCCGATCGTCGGAGTAGGCCCGCGTCAGCACGTCCTTGGCCTGCGCCAATTCTCCGGAATCGGCGAGCGCCTTGCCGTATTCGCCGAGGACCTCGAAATCCCGCGGCGCTTCGACCGCCGCCGACCGCATGACCGCCGCCGCTTCGCTGTAGCGGGTCAGCGCGCGCAAGCCCCGGGCGTAATTGATCGAGGCGGCCTTGTCGCCGGGGCTTTGGTCGTATCGCTTGCCCCATTCGTCGGTGTAGGCGCGCCACTGGTCGCCGCCGGCCGCCGGCGTCTGCGCCGCCGAGGCGCTCGGCTCCGGCGAACCGCCGAGTTCGACGCAACCGCCCAGCGACGCCGCAGCGACGGCGAGGGCGACAAGAGCGACTCTACTTGACCAACCCTGAACGGAGCAGAGCCTGTACGCGAGACACATGGCGGAACTCGAAAGCGCGAATTTCGGTAAACAACAATAAGGCTCCCGCCCTAACGGAACCGCCGCGAATACTGTATAAAGTTTTGCCGCGTTTTAGGAATCTGGAATTGAATTTACCTGGGAGTGGAGCAATCGAATTGAAGTTTCGTCAAGTTTGTTTCCGCGCAGGGCCGCGGCGCGTCGTTCGATCCGCGTTGCGCCGGAGGCCTGCATTTGCGACCGACGAGGGCCCAGTCGCGCATTCCGACTGAGGCGACGAGCGCCGGGAGCGGCCTCGACGTAGGGGTGCGAAATGGCCATCGGGCCAAGTCTCCGGGATGCGCGTCGCCAGAGTCGCGAGGTCAGGGATTTCGCGAGGGGAGGCTCCAGCCACGCGTTCGGCACGGAACGTCAAGCCCCGGTTGCGCCTGGCGACGAAATGGGGTCAAACGCCGGCCCATTCACAGTCTATGGCCGTTGCGCCGACATTGTCGCGCGATCCGAAGTCCGGTCGAAGCGTTCCGCCTCGTTCTCCCGATTTCATGCCGAGCGAGCCTTGCCGCCCGGTTGTCCGGACCGAAGGGCCTATTTCCGCCGCCGCATGTTGATTGGCGCGCGTTCGACGACGCCGCGAAATCAGCGCGGCGGCGTCGACTCGGCGAGGTCGATCACAGGAAAGAGGGAAACGGCAAGTCAGGCGCGTCGACGAAGACGTCGTCGAAGCCGCGGGGATAATGATATTCGATCGCATCCTTGTCGTCGGGATAGACGAATTTTCCGCCCACCTGCCAGATGAAAGGCGCGAATCTGTAACGCATCCGATTCTTCCGCATCTGCCACAGGACGACGATCTCTTTCGGGTCGGCCTGAAAGTTTGACCAGATGTCGTGATGGAACGGGATGATCACCTTCGCGTTCAGCGCTTCGGCCATGCGCAGGATGTCGCAGGCCGTCATCTTGTCGGTGACGCCGCGCGGATTCTCGCCGTAGGAGCCGAGCGCCACGTCGACCTCATGTTCGTTGCCGTGCTTGGCGTACATGTTGGCGTAGTGCGAATCGCCGCTGTGATAGATGGCGCCGCCGGACGTCTTGACGAGATAATTCAGCGCGATGTCGTCCATATCGGGAGGCAGTTTGCCGGCGGCGCTCTGATCGGCGGGCAGCGTCACCGCCATGGTGCGGTCGAAGGATTCGAGCGCCAGGATCTCCATGTCCTTGATCTTGACGGACTGGCCCGGGCGCAGGGTGACACAACGTTGGGCCGGCACGCCCCAGCTCTTCCATAGGTCGGTGCAGCTGCGCGGCCCGATGAACGGAATGGACGGATCGCAATTGCGAACAACGGCGGCGGCGACATTCTTGTCGATGTGATCGTTGTGTGTATGGGTGGAGACAATCGCATCGACTTTGCGGATGGCGAAGGGATCGATCACGAACGGCGACAGGCGCAGGTTCGGCTGCATTTTGCGACAGCCGCTCATGCGCGCCATCTGATGATTCTTCGCCATCTGGCCGTCGCCGTGCGACCTTTTGCCCGTACCGCACCACAAATCGACGCAGAGATCGGCGCCGCCGGCGCTCTTGATCCATAGCCCTGTGCATCCGAGCCACCACATCGCGAACGTGGCGGGCTTGACGACCTCGGCTTCGATCTCTTCGGTGAGCCAGGTCCCCCATTGCGGGAAAGTCCCGAGGATCCAGGACTCGCGGGTGATTTGATCAATCTGGCTCATTCATGCGCTCCAATCGAATGCGTTCCGCAACCCGGCCGGAGAGGCGAACCGCTGCGCGCGTCGCTTGTTTCTGCGCCAGCTACGGCGCGCCCGGCTGCCGCGCCACCATTATGCGCCGACTTCGAGCGCGAGTCGATCATAAAATGATCATAGTTCGATCATAACGATCAAAAAACGCGATTTGATCGCGCGCCAATCACGCCGCCGTATCGTCGCAGAGGACGACTTCCATGCCGCCGTTCCGATACGCCGCCAGCTCCGCCGGATCGGCCGCCGAGTCGGTGATCAGCGTGCGCACGCGGGCGAGCGGCAGGCTGACGAAATTCGCGGTCGCGCCGATCTTGGAGGCGTCGGCGACGACCACGACGTTGTCGCCGCACTGGTTGGCCATCAGGCGGTTGACGACCGAGGCGGCATAGATCGACGAGGTGAGGCCGGCCTTTTGACTGATCGCGTTGGTGCCGAGAAAGCAGACGTCGCCATGGATTTCGTTGAGGGTCAGATTGGTCAAATCACCGTTTAGCGCCCGCGTCTTGCGGTTGTATTCGCCGCCGAGCACGAACAGCTCCGCGTTCGCTCCGCCGTCCAGCTCGCCGATGATCATGGCGTTGTTGGTGACGATGCGGACGTCCATGTGAGCGATGGCGCGAAAGACCGCGAGAGTCGTGGTTCCGCCGCTGAGAAGCACGGTGTTCCCGGGTCGCACGAATTTCGCCGCGGCGGCGGCGATGATCGTCTTCTTATGCTCGGCGGCGGCGGTCGGCGGCGCGCCCGTCGCTCTTTGTGGTTGAGCGAGCCAGCGCGCGCCACCGTGAAAGCGCTCGATCAGGCCTTGTTCGGCCAGTCCGTCGAGGTCCCGCCGAACCGTGATCTCGGAAACCCGCAACAGGGCGGCGAGTTCGGGAACGCGCGCGAATTCGTTCGCCCTGAGCTGGTCGATCATCTTCTGGCGTCGAACCATCGTCATTCGACCAAAACGCCGCATTTGCAACCCTTTAGGGCGGGCCGCGCCAACCTGCGTCCGCCGTCAAAGCGCCCGCAGAATCGCCGAGCCAGTCGCAGACCGTTTATAGGCGTGAAGGGCCGAGGGGACCAGCGGATGCGAAAACGATCACATCGGCGACGAAATTGTCGAACCCGCGTCAGCTCGGAATTGATTTAGCGCAAAACGTTCATTCCGGCCAAGTTTTAGGTTCGAGTTGATTGAATTCGATCGGCAATGCGCGCCACGCTCGCGAACCTGCTTCAACGGATCGGCATCTGAGTCCGATCCGTGTGGCGGACCCTAGCCGAACAGGAGGAAACATGACGTCCGTTCAGCCATCCCCGCGGGGCTGCGCCGCCGAGTCACTCGCAAACGAGGCCAGGTCATGACTCGGCCTCGGCTCCAGATCGCGCTCGATAAGACCGACCTGCCGAGCGCGCTCGCTCCGCTGCAGCGCGCGGCGCCCCAGATCGACATCATCGAGTGCGGCACCGTCCTCGTCCTCGCCGAGGGTCTGCGCGCCGTGCGCGAAATCCGCGCGCTGTTTCCCGACAAGGAGATCCTGGCCGACGTGCGGATCGCCGAGGCTGGGAAACTGCTTTCGCAGATGGCCTTCGAGGCCGGGGCGTCGCTCGTCTCGGTGGTGGCCGGCGCCTCGATGAACACCGTGAGACAGGTTTGCGCCGTAGCCGCCGCCCACCACGGCGAGGTCCAGGTCGAGCTGTCCGACGAATGGTACGATGCGGCAAAGGCGCGCCAGTGGCGGGAGGCGGGCGCACAGCATGTCATCGTCAAGCGGTCCCGCGACCGCGAGGCGGCGGGCGACCTCTCGTGGGGCCCCAACGACGTGGCCCGCGTCGACGAACTGGCCGCCATGGGATTCACCGTCACCATCACGGGCGGGGTCACGCCGGCCGATTTGGCGACGTTCGCCAACCATCCGGTCGGCATTGTCATCGCCGGGCGCTCGATCGTCGACGCGAAGGACCCGCTGGCGGCCGCCGCCGAGCTGAAGCAGGCCATCGCGCGGGTGTGGCCGTCATGACGGCGTCCCCGCGCAAGCCCGGCTCGCCCGACGGCGGGGCGACGACGCGCCGGATGACGCCACATCGCCTCGGTCACACGGAGGCAGCAGCCAATGACCACCTATGATCTGACGACCTTTGGAGAAGCTCAGATCCGCCTCACGGTCCCCAGGGGCGACCGTCTGGCCACCTGCCGGGAGCTGCGGGTCACCCCTGCCGGCTCCGAGGCCAACGTGGCCGGCCTGTTGGCCCAGCTTGGGCGGCGGACGGCCTACGCTTCGGTCATCCCGCAGGGCGACCTGGCCCAGCGTTTCATCGACGAGTACCGCGGCGTCGGCGTCGATCTATCGCACTGCGTGCGTAGCCAGGGCCGAATGTCGCTCCATTTCATGGAGCCCGGCGATCCCCCCCTGCCGGCGAAGGTGACGTACGACCGCCTTCACACCGATTTCCGCGAGGTCACGCCCGAGACGTTCGACTGGGATGCGCTGCTCGACACGCAGGTCCTGTTTGTGACGGGCATCACGGCGGCGCTCACCGAGAGCACGGGGCGCACGGTCGCCTACGCGGTCAGCGAGGCAGCCAAGCGCGGCGTCAAGGTCGCCCTCGACACCAACTACAGGGTGCATCTCTGGACGCCGAAGAAGGCCCGCTCCGTCCTCGAGCCGCTGCTCGAGTTTGTCTCCGTCCTGTCCTGCTCGCGCCTGGACGGCGTCAAGGTTTTCGGCATGCAAGGGGACGGTCCGGCCGTCAACGCCGCCCTGCGCGAGAGGTACCGCCTCGACCACGTGGTTTCCACCGACAGCACCGCGGGCTGCTACTACTGCGGCGTCGAGGGCCAGCGAATCTACGCCGTCGAGCCGGTCCACGTCACCGACCGCCCGGGCGCGGGCGACGCCTTTGTCGGCGGCGTCCTCCATGGATACCTCGGCGCCAATGTCATGGAGGGCGTCAACTACGGTCTGCGCACCTCCAAGTTCGCCCTCACCCACCACGGCGACCTGACTCACGTCACGCCAAGCGAACTCCAGATCCCCGCCAGCACCGACATCCTCCGTTGATCATCCCGGGTCCTTAAGCAAGGTCACTCACATGACGACCGCACCTGCCGCAGCCGCCGGCATGACTGCCCTCGAGCAGATCGATTCCCGGCCCCTCACCAAGAACCAGAAGAACCTCATCCTGCTCGTCATCATGGGCAACGTGTCGGAGTTCTTCGACATGTTCCTCATCGGCTTCGCCGTGAGCACCCTGCTCAAGGATCCCGCCTGGCATCTGAAAGGCTTCGAGGCCGGCTGGATCCTCGCCATGTCTGGGCTCGGCACGGTGATCGGCGCCATCGCCTGGGGTCGTCTCGCCGACCGCATCGGCCGCAAGGCGGCCTTCTCCTGGTGCGTCCTCCTCTTCACCGTCTTCACCCTCGCCTCGGTGTTCACGCCGAACGACGGCTGGATCGCGCTCGCCATTTGCCGCATCTTCGTGGGCGCCGGCGTCGGCGGACTGAACATCACCTCGATCCCGTACGTGCAGGAGTTCGTCCCCGCCAAGCAGCGCGGCCTGCTGTCCGGTCTGGCCTCGGTGTTCATCCCCCTCGGCCTGTTCCTCGGGTCGGTCGCGCAGATGATTGTCGGCTCGAACTGGCGCCTGCTCATCGCCCTGGGCGCCGTCCCGATCTTCCTGCTGCTCTGGCTGCGCATGGTACCCGAGTCGCCCCGATTCCTGCAGTCGCGGGGCCGCACCGCCGAGGCCCGCAACGCGCTCGCCTGGGCCCTGGAACTCCCGGTCGAGCGGCTCGGCGCCCTTGCCGAGATCAGGTCCATCCAGTCCGCGTCCTACGCGGTCGTTTTCAGCAAGTACCTCAGGCCGCTGGTCATCATCACTCTCGGCTCGTTCTGCTTCGTCCTCGGCTCGTTCGTCATCCAGAGTTGGGGCCAGTCCATCCTCGGCTCGGGGTTCAAGTTCAGCCCCGGGATGATCGGCGCCCTATTCATGGTGGTGTCGCTGGGCGACCTGCTCGGCCGGCTCTCTTCGGCGTGGCTTGCCGACCGGATCGGGCGCCGCTGGACGATGTTCGGTTACGGCCTCGTCGGCGCTCTCGGACTGCTAATCGCGGCAGGGTCGGCGATGATCACAACCGCCGCTCAGTGGGACGTTGGCGCCGCCGGCTGGGTTTTCTTCGTCGGCATCTTTATCGCCATGACGTTCGGCGACGGCGCGTTCGGCATCCTCAACGCCTTCGGGGCTGAGCTGTTCCCGAACGAGGCCCGCCCGACGGGTCTCGGCCTCGGCTACGGCGTCGGCGCCACCGCGAAGATCTTCGGCCCTGCGCTTCTCGGCTCTCTCTTCGGGACAAAGGTGACGCTCGACTCCATCCCGCCCGCCTTCACCCTGTTCGCGGTCCTGCTCGTCCTCGGCGGCATTGCGTACCTGTTCGCCAAGGAAACCAAAGGCATGTCGCTCGACTCGATCTGAGAGGCGCCAACCACGGATCGGCGGAAGAGAGGCCCGATCGCGAGCGTGATCGACGACATCACGCGCGAGAAGTGAATTCTTGGCTCTTTCCGCGAGCGGGGCGCCTCGCTCAACGAGGGAATCGACGTGACGCAAGTCGCGCCCGGAACGTCCAGCATGTGGTGGATCGGTTGCGCGGGCATCCGGTTTGAGACCCAGAAGGGCGACCGCCGGCGCCCGAAGCGATCATCTCGCACGGCGGCTCAATCGCGACGTGGGTGAGCGCGCTCGCAATAGAGGCCTCGCGCTCGCCCACCCCAACCATGGCCGCAGGCGGTCAGGCGTTCGGACCTCAGGCCGACTGACAGCTCGCCGCTTCGCGCGCGTCAGCCCGCCGCGGCGGAGACGTGCGCCGCCTCGTGTGCGAACTGCGTCTGATGAAGGTGGTAATAGGCGCCGCGCCGCGCCATCAGCGCGTCGTGGCGGCCGAATTCCGCCACCTCGCCGTTGTCGATGACGCAGATGCGGTCGGCGTTGAGGACGGTGGTCAGCCGGTGGGCGATGACCAGCGTCGTGCGTCCGGCGCACAAGATCCCCAGGGCTTCCTGCACCGCGTGCTCGGATTCGGAATCGAGCGCTGAGGTCGCTTCGTCGAGCAGGATGATCGGCGCGTCCTTGAGAAACGCGCGGGCGATGGCGATGCGCTGGCGCTGGCCGCCGGAAAGCTGCATGCCGTGCTCGCCGCACGGGCTGTCGTAGCCCCGGGCGAAGCCCATGATGAAGTCGTGGGCGTGCGCCGCCCTTGCCGCGGCTTCGATGTCTTCGCGCGCGGCGCCGGGCCGACCGAGAGCGATGTTGTCGGCGACCGAGCCCTTGAACAGGAAGGTCTCCTGACTGACGTAGGCGAGGCGACGGCGCAGCGAAGCGCGCTTGACCTTGGCGATGTCCTGACCGTCGATCGCGACCACGCCGGATTCGGGTTCATAGAAGCGCAGGATGAGGTTCATCGCCGTCGTCTTGCCGCCGCCCGACCGCCCGACCAGCGCCGTCGTCTTGCCCGGTTCGGCGACGAGGCTGAGGCCGCGCAGCACCGGTTCGCCCTTGCGATAGGCGAAACGCACGTCGCGGAACTCGATCCGCCCGGCGTCGATCTCAAGCTCGGGCTCGTCGCCGCGCTCAGTTTCCTGGGTCGGCTCGTCGAGGAAGCTGTAAAGCATCTCGACCCCGAGCAACGACGAAGTGAGATCAATCTGCATGCGGGCGACCCGCTTGGCCGGCTCGAAGGCGAGCATCAGCGCGGTGATGAAGGCGAAGAAACTACCCGGCTGCTGCCCCGTCTCGATCACCTTGAGGCCGCCGTAGACGACGACGATGGCGATCGCCACGCCGCCGAGCGTCTCGGTCAGCGGGCTCGAGCGCGCGCCAACCGTCGACAGCTTGTTGGCGGCGCGCTCGAAGCTGGCGATCGCCTCGCCCTGGCGCGCCCGCATGTAAGGTTCGAGCGCGAAGGCCTTGACCACCCGGATGCCCTGCACGGTCTCCTGCAGCGATTCCAGGATGGTCATGAAGCCGTAGAACTCGTTGAGCATCACCTTCTTGACCCGCCCGCCGAGCTCGCGGATGCCGACGACGACGACGGGGGTGACCACCAGCGCCAGGCCGGACATCAGCGGGTCCTGCAGCACCATCACCCAGGCGAGGCCGAACAGCGTCAGCACGTCGCGCGCCATCACGGTGATCAGCAGGTTGAGCGTGCCGCTCGCCGATTGGGAGATGAACGCCTGGCGGGCGATGAACTCGGTCGAATGGCGGACGCTGTAATAGCCGAGGTTCATCGTCAGCATCTTGTCGAAGATGCGCCGCTGCACCTCGGCGACGATGTTGTTGGCGACCCGCGACAGCACCACCGTCTGCCCGTAGGCGGCGAAGCCCTTGGCGGCGTAGATGGCGACGATGGCGCCGCCGATCATCCACACCGCGGCGAGCTTCTTGGCGACGAAGATATCGTTGATGACGTCGCGCATGATCCAAGCCGACATCGTCGTCGTCCAAGCGACGATCATCGTCATGACCAGCGCGAAGGCGTAGCCCTTCCAGTGCTTCGCCCCCTGGTCGGAAAGCAGCCGCCCGATCAACCGCAGGTTCGCCCCGGCGAACAGGCGCAGGAAGCCGAAGCGCGAACGGAGCTTCGCCAAATTCAGAACCTTGTCCATTCGTCAGACCAGCGCGCCCAGGGCATAATCTTTCGTTGCGTCGTGTCAACTCGCGTCGGGCTGCTTCGGGATCGGCCTTGCGACGGGCCGCCCCGCCACCCCTTGAGGAAGAAGATCCGCGCCCGACGGCCGATCGACAGCGCGGCGGCGTCGGCGAGGTCGTCGGCGCCGCCGAAGATGTAGCGGCGGAGGACGTAGGCTTTGAAGACCCGGAAGGGAAATCATCGCAAATGTCGCGGTCGCCGGCGAAGCGATGGCCGCGTCGCTCCAGTTGCTTGTTCAATTCGTCGAGAATCAGACGGAAACTCTTGGTGCGGCTCCAATTTCGGCCGCGGGCGACCGCCCATTCTGAGCGCCGTGCGAGAACCGCAGCGCTCAACGCGCTCCATCCGTTTGGCGGCGATCGAATCGCTGGCCCCGAACCGGCCTGCCGCCGCTCGCCGGCTCATCCCTTCCACAACCATCGCGTCGATCGCCCGGTCGCGCAAGTCCTGCGAATAAGCCCCAGCCATCCTTGCCGGCCTCCGTCCAGCGAGCAGGTTGAATCAGAACATCGCCGATTCGGGGATCCCGGCGCGATTCAAATTCGATGCTGGGCGCTCCAACCCCCTGATCCGGCTCTCTCGCGCGACGGACTTGTCGGCCGCCTTCGCGCCCCCGCCTACAGCGTCGCCTCTCCCCGCTGGATCGCCGCCGCGAGCGGCGTCGCGGCGCCGTCGGGCTCGTGCAGCGTCAGGCCGGGCAGCAGGCGCAGGGGCGCCTTCGAGCCCTTGGTCCCCGAGATCAGCAGCCGGATCGCCGGCGCGTCGGCGCGCGGGTGGACGGGACGCAGGGCGAGGTCGCCGAGCCGGCCGGCGAAGGCCGGCAGCAGCGCCGGCAACGCATCGGCGCGCTGGATCATGACGAAGCGTCCGCCCGGGTTGAGCAGCGCCAGACAGGCGACGACCCAGTCGGCGAGCGCGACTGAGCCAACGCCGGCGACATGGGCGCGGGCGCGGCGCGGGTCGGGGGAAACGCGCGCCGCCTCGGCGGCGAGATAGGGTGGGTTGGCGACCACGAGGTCGGCCGCCTCGTCGGCGAGTCCGGCGGCGCGGCGGCTCTTCGGATCGAGCGCATCGGCGACGACGACGCGAGCGCGTTCGGCGAGGCCGTTGAGCGCGGCGTTGTCCTCGGCCAGCGCCGCGAGGCCGGGGTCGATCTCGATCAGCGCGCCCGTCGCCTGCGGCCAACGCTGCAGCAGCGCCAGGCCGACCGCGCCGACGCCGGCGCCGACGTCGGCGAGCCGCGCGACCGGCCCGCCCGCCGCCGCGGCGAGCAGGATCGCATCGAGCCCGACGCGATGGCCGTCGCGCGTCTGGCGCAGCCGCAGCCGGCCGCCGAGGATCGCGTCGAGGCTGGTCGCCTCCCGCTCAGCCATCGCTGAGTTCGCGCGACAGGCCGGCCTCGCGCAGCAACTGGCGCGCATGCGCGCGCTGGTCGGAATCGACGAGGATGCGGCGCGGCAGGAAACCGAGCGAGCCTTCGACGGCGCTCATATGGTTATCGGCGACGAAGAAGCGCACGCCGGCTTGTGTCAGCACGCTCTCGACGAAAGAGATGAGCACGAGATCATTGGTGCGAACGAGCTCGATCATCGCGCGGCCTCGGCTGGCGGCGCCCTTGCCGGCTCGCCTGGGCGTCTTTATGGTCGCGCGGTCTGGCGCTGGCAAGGGAAACGCCCGTGGGGATCGTCGTTCCGCT
>Ga0181519_10003804_pt1 | contig 12341 bp, 9 predicted proteins | sample PEATcosm2014_Bin_26_FD_121102 | JGI IMG/M metagenome (GOLD analysis project Ga0181519, IMG submission 121102) | Peatland microbial communities from MTU Mesocosm Facility, Houghton, MI, USA - PEATcosm2014_Bin02_10_metaG | ecosystem: Environmental > Terrestrial > Soil > Wetlands > Peat | place... | reverse complement strand
GTCGAGGTCGATGCGCCGTTCGCCGACTGCGATGCCGATCAGGGCGCTGAGCAGGCTCTTGCGGACGGAATGCAGTTCCAGCCGGCGGCTGGGATCGCCCAGGCCGTCCACCACGTGGCCGTGTTGCACGACGAGCAGGCTGGCCGTGCCGATGAGTTGGGCGTAGTCGCGCGCCTCCACCATCAGCGCCGCCGACCAGCCGGCCTCCTGCGGCGAACTCTGGACCCAATCGGCGCCGGGCACGGGTTGCGCGACGGCGACCGCGGGGGCGAGCAGCAGGGCGAGGAACGTCAGCCGATACATGGCGAACCTCATGCCTTATTCGCGCACCACATACGTATAGAACCGGATCGACCCGTCCGGTTCGCGCTCGCGGTACACCCCCTGCACTTCCGTCTCGAATCCGGGGAACAGATTGGCGGCGCGCTCGAACACCCGCAGGTAGTCGATCATCGGCTGGGCACGCTCGTCCAGCCGTTCGCCCGGAATGACGGTGGCGATGCCGGGCGGATACACCAGCATCAGCGTCGTCGCGATGCGCCCGGCGACACGGTCGATCGGCAGATAGTCCACGTTGTTGCGCACCATCTCGCGCACCGCCGCATCCGGCTTCATCGCCAGTTGCGGGAAATGCCGGCGGCGGAACTGCAACCGCTGCAACCTGCCGACCTGGCGCTCGCTGTAGAAGACGTGCATCTCGTGGCACAGGTCGCGCAGGCCGACGCCGGCGTAGCGCCCGTTGTAGCGCTGCACGAGCTCCGGCATGACCTCGAGCAGCGGCGCGTTCTCGTCGTGCAGCTTCTTGAAGGTGACCAGCCAGCTCAGCAGCGTGCCGGCCTTGCTGGATTCCACCCCGGGCGTCAGCAGGAACAGGATGCTGTAAAGGTCGTTCTTTTCCGCCACGATGCGGTTCTCGCGCAGGTATTCCGCCAGCACCGGGGCCGGCACGCCATGCGCCGCGTATTCGCCGGTTTCCCGCTCGATGCCCGGCGTCAGCAGGGTGAGCTTGTTGGGATCGGTCATCGCGTAGGCCGGCGCCACATGGGTGAAGCCGTGCCAGCCCTCGGCCGGGTTCAGCATCCAATACTGTGAATCGGAGGCCAGTTCGTCGGTCGGCACGCTCTCCCACGGCGTCGCCGCCGCCGCCTCGCCGGCGCCGCACCGCAGCACCGTATCGGGCACGAAGGGGTCGAAGAACCAGCGCCGCGCCGGGTCGCTTTCCTTCTCCTCGAACTCGCGCCGGATCGCCCGCAGTTTCTTGCGCAGCTCGATGCCCAGCCGGATCGTGTCGTCCCACAGCACCTCGCCCTGACGCCCCTTCATCATGTGGGCGCCGACATCGAGCGAGGCGAACAGCGGGTAGAACGGCGAGGTGCTGGCGTGCAGCAGAAACATCTCGTTGAAGCGCCGGTGGCCGACCCGGCGGGCCTGGCCGTCGATGTGGTGGTCCTTGACGTGGATCTGCGAGGTCTGCGACAGGCCGGCGAGCTGCTTGTGCGCGGACTGGGTGGCGATGATGCCGGGCTGGGCGCCGTCGAGCCCGTTCAGCCCCATGGCGTAGCGGCCCTTGTAGAGCGGATGGAACTTCATGAAGCCGGCCCAGGCCTCGTCGAAAACGAGGTAGTCGCAGAGCGGGCCGAGCTTTTTCAGGATGATCTCGGCGCTGATGATGGTGCCGTCGTAGCTGCACTGTTCGATCACCGCGACCCGGAACGGGCGCTCGCGCCGCCAGGCCATCGGGTCGGTCACCAGCGGATTGTCCCGGATGGCCTCGCGGATGCGCGTCTCGTCCAGCGCCTCGGCGTCGATCGGGCCGATCAGGCCGTAGGCGTTGCGGTCGGTCTCCAGATAGACCGGAATGCCGCCGCCCAGGAACAGCGCGCCGTGATGGGCCGCCTTGTGGTTGTTGCGGTCAAACAACACGAGGTCGCCCTCGGCGACCAGCGCCTGCAAGACGATCTTGTTGGAAGTGGACGTGCCGTTGAGAACAAAATAGGTCCGCTCGGCGCCGAAAATCTTGGCTGCCTCCCGCTGGGCGGCCAGCGCCGGCCCCTCGTGGGTCAGCAGGTCGCCGAGGTCGAGCACCGAGTTGTCGAGGTCGTCGCGGAATACCGCCTCGCCGAGGTGTTCGACGAAGATCCGCCCGATCGGACTGCGACCGTAGAAAGTGCCGCCGTTGTGGCCGGGACAGGTCCACAGCTGGTTGCCTTCCTCGGCGTAGTCCACCAGCGCGCCGAAGAACGGGGTTTTCAGCGACTGGGCGTAGGTGCGCAGCCGGCCCACCAGGTTCCGGGCGATGAACTCCGGGGTTTCCTCGGCGAGGAAGATGTAGCCGTCGACGTCGTTCATCACCTCGACCGGCACGTCCTCCAGGCGCTTGCGGCGCACCAGGACGAGGATGGGAACGTCCAGGCCGCGCCGGCGCACCAGCCCGATCAGCGCCGCCGCCTTGCCGAGCAGGCCGCCCTTGCCCCAGTCCACCACGATGCAGCCGATCGCGGCGTCGGTTCGGATCGCCAGTTCCGCGTCGTCGGTCCGCTTGGCCCGCACCACCTGAAAGCCGAGTTGCTCGATGCTGGTGACGATTTCGTGGAGCCGCTGGCCTTCCAGTTCGGTGCCGTCGAAGGCCGGGGCACAGACCAGAAACTTGAACCGCCGGTGGTATTCCATGGCCGTCTCCTGCGCGGCGTCGTGGCGCCGCGTTGGGGCGGACTCCTATCGACAGATCGGGCGCTTGTCGAATGGGCCGGCGTGGCTTTTTTACGACAGCTCCGCCTGGCCCAGCACCGGGGCGCGAGCGGCGACGAAATCCTCCACCGCGGCGACGAACCCGGCGCAGTCGGCGTCGCCCAGCGGCAGCGACAGCGCCATCATGCCGCGCCGCGCCAGCCAGAACCCGGCCCTCTGCATGTCGAAGAAGAACAACTCCCGCGCCCCCGCGTTGCCCTTCGCAGCATCGGCCGGCGAACGGATCGGCCCGCCCATCATGTGCACCGCCAGCATCGACCCGCGACCCGTCGCCTGCATGGCCACCCCGGCCCGTTCGGCCACCGCGTTCAACCGGGCGCGCAGCGCGTCGCCGCGCGCGTTCAGCGCCACCGCCGCCGCCGGCGTATAGACCTCGGTCAGCGCGGCGATGCCCGCCGCCATGGTCAGCACGTTGTTGTTGAACGTGCCGGCATGCGGCAGCGCGTCGGCCCGCCGGGGGTCGAAGCGCGCCATCAGGTCGGCCCGCCCACCGAAAGCGCCGAAGCTCATGCCGCCGCCCACGTATTTGCCCAGCGTGGTCAGGTCCGGGCTCACCCCTACCACCGCCTGCAGCCCGCCCGGCGACAGCCGGCTGGTCATGACCTCGTCGAAGATCAGCACGATGCCGTACCGCGCCGTCACCTGCCGCAGCGCGTGGAGGAATCCCGCCTCCGCGGGGATGCAGCCGCCGGAGCCCAGCATCGGCTCGAGAATGACCGCCGCGAGGCTGCCGGCGTGGGCCTCGATCGCCGCCACCGTGCCCTCGGCATCGTTGTAGTCGGCGAGCACGAAGTCGAACGGCGCGTTGATGTTCGGTCCCGGCGCGAAGACGAACACCGCGCCGTGGTAGCCGCCGCGGAACACCATCACCCGCTTCCGCCCGGTCGCCGCCAGCGCGGTGCTGATGGCCAGCAGGTTCGCCTCGGTGCCGGAATTGGTGAAGCGCACCAGCTCCATCGAGGGAAACCGGGACCGCACCGCCGCGGCCAGGCGCGGTTCATAGGTATTGTGCCCGCCCAGGTTGATGCCCCCGTCCAGCGCCACGTCGATGGCGCGGCGGATCACCGGGTTGGAATGCCCGGCCACCCCGGCGGTGAACTCGCCGAGCAGATCGACGTATTCGTGTCCGTCCAGATCCCACAGCCGCGCCCCCTGGCCGCGCGTGAAGGTCAGCGGGAACGGGTCGTAGAACAGCACGGTGCGGGTGTTGCCGCCCGGCATCGCCGCGGTCGCGGCCCGGTGGCTGGCGGCACTGGCCGGGTTGCGGGCCGCATAATCCCGCTTCGCCTCCTCCAGTGCCGCGTCCAGCGTGCTGTTCCGCGTCGGTGTTGCGGCCATCGCCTGTGCTCCCCCGAGGGTTTCCGGCCCGATGGCGGCACGGGTGGGCAGCGCCGTCAACCTTGGCTTATAACGGCGTCGTCCATGACGCGGGAGAGACAGGCATGAGCGGGATTGCGATGGTGACGGGTGCCGGCAGCGGCATCGGGCGGGCGGCCGCGCTGGCGCTGCTGGCGGACGGCTGGTCGGTGGTGCTCGCCGGGCGCCGCGCGGACGCGCTGGCGGAGACCGCGTCGCTTTCCGGCGCCGCCGGGCGCACGCTCGCTGTGCCCACCGACGTCACCAAGCCCGCCGAGGTGGACGCGCTGTTCGACGCCACCCGGGAGCGGTTCGGCCGGCTCGACCTGCTGTTCAACAACGCGGGCGGCAACGTACCCCAAGCCAATTTCGGCGACGTGACCTTCGAGCAGTGGAGCCACGTCGTCGCGGTCAACCTCAGCGGCGCTTTCCTGGTGGCCCATGCCGCCTTCCGCCTGATGCGCGATCAGACCCCGCGGGGCGGGCGCATCATCAACAACGGCTCGATCTCCGCGCACCGGCCGCGGCCGGGCGCGGCGCCCTACACCTCGACCAAGCACGGCGTCTCCGGGCTGACCAAGACGATCTCGCTGGACGGGCGGAAATACGACATCGCCTGCGGCCAGATCGACATCGGCAACGCCGCGACACCGCTGACCAAACGCATGGCGGGCGGCGTGATCCAGCCCGACGGCTCGATGCGCGTCGAGCCCACCATGGACGTGAACGACGTCGGCCGCGCCATCGTCTTCATGGCCAGCCTGCCGCCGGAGGCAAACGTGCAGACCATGATGATCACCGCCTCCAAGATGCCGTTCATGGGCCGGGGCTGAGCGCGTACAGGTTGAGGGCCCCGGCTTGCGCCGGGGCCCTCGGCATTGCGTCAGCCGGCTGACTGACGAGGTCCTGTCAGCCCGCCGCCGAAACTCCAGCGGGGATCATCCAGGTCGCGGCGCCAACCGGCTTCGGGCAATGAGACACTGGATCACCTCCTTTCAGTTGTTCACGGGACTCGAAGGATAGAGGCGCACCGGCCCGCCAACCAAGGAAAAAGCACCATGGCATCCAACTGGACCGATCAGGTCGCCCTTGTCACCGGCGGAGCGCGCGGCCTCGGCCGGGCAATCGTGAAGCGTCTCGCGACCCATGGCGCCGCCGTGGCGATCAACTACGCCGCCAACGCCGGCAACGCCGAGGCTCTGGCCGCCGAAGTCCGCGCCGCCGGCGGCCGCGCCATCGCGATCGGCGCCGACGTCGCCGACGCCGCCGCCGTCGATGCCATGGCGGCGCGCGCCGCGGCCGAACTCGGACCGATCTCCATCCTCGTCAACAACGCCGGCATCGCCTGGGCCGCCACGCTGGAAAGCTGGGAACCCGCCGGCTTCGCCCGCCTGCGCGCGGTCAACGTCGACGGCACCATCCACGCCATCCGCGCCGTCATGGTGGGCATGAAGGCGCGCCGTTACGGGCGCATCGTCAACATCTCCTCGATCGCCTCCTTCGGCACCACCGGGTTTCCCGGCAACCATTTCTATGCCTCGACGAAGGCCGAGGTGAACATCCTCACCCGGCGCTTCGCGCTCGAACTCGGCGGCCATGGCATCACCGTCAACGCCGTCGCCCCCGGCTTCACGCGCACCGACATGACCCGCGGCGCCAATACCGACGCCGAATGGCAGCAGATCGAGGCCCACTTCGCCCGCGCCGCGATGACCGGACGGATCGGCGAGCCCGACGACATCGCCAACGCCGTCGCCTTCTTCGCCGCCCCCGGGTCCGGCTGGATCACCGCGCAGGTCCTCGCGGTGGATGGCGGCCGGATGGACTACATCGGCCACGGCTGACCGCACGGTTTTACCGCGCCGGCGGGTTGGCAACGTTCGTCCTGGCCGCCAACAGACTCTGGATACGGTCAACCAGGTCCTGCAGGCGGACCGGTTTGCGGAGCAGCGAAAACGAACCCGAAACGGCCCCGCCCACCGCCAGCGCCGCGCCATCGCCGGCGTAGCCGGTCAACAGCACCGCGGGCAGCCGGGGGCGGCCTTCCTGCGCCGCGCGGATGACGGCAAGCCCGTCCATGCCCGGCATCGAAAGATCCGTGATGAGGATGTCCACCGCTTCGCCCTTGGCCAACAGGGCAAGCGCGTCGGCCCCACTGGCCGCGACCAGCACATGGTAGCCCGCGTCGCCCAGTTGCTCCGCCAGCACCTCCCGCAACAGATCCTCGTCGTCCACCAACAGGACCCGGGTCGGGATCGTCGTCTTGCCCTGGTCATCGGCCGGCACGCGCCCGGCCGCCTGCGGCGCTGCCGTGTCGGGGCGCTGGTCGGCCCCGGCCACGGGAAGCCAGAGCGTCACCGTGGTGCCATGGCCGGGGATGCTGGCGATGTTCAATGCGCCGCCGGACTGCTCCGCGAAACCCCGGACCATCGGCAGGCCCAGGCCGGTGCCGAGGCCAACCGCCTTGGTGGTAAAAAACGGCTCGGCGGCACGGGCAAGCGTCGCCGCATCCATCCCGGTCCCGGTATCGGCAACGGTCAGCCGGACATAGCGGCCGGGGGCGAGCGCGAACGGATGGAGCAGGCCATCCACGGGCACAACCTCGAGCGCGGCGGTCAGCATCAGCCTGCCGCCGTCGCGCATCGCGTCGCGGGCGTTGGTGGCCAGGTTGATCAGGGCCGTCTCGAGCTGCCCCCTATCGGCAAGGATCGGCGGCACATCGTCCACCGCCCCCACGTCCACGTCGATGGCGGGGCCCAATGTGTAGGCGAAGACCTCGCGCATGCCGGCCAGCATGGCGGCGACGTCCAGCGCCTCGGCGCGCAGGTCGCTGCGACGGCCGAAGGCGAGCAGGCGCCGGGTGATGGAAGCGCCGCGGCCGGCCGCCTCGATCACCAGCCGCGCCAGGCGGTGAACGGCCGTTTCATCCTGCGGCCGGCGCTCGATCAGCGCCGCCGCCCCTTCGACGGCCTGCAAGACGTTGTTGAAGTCGTGGGCGATGCCGCCGGCAAGCTGGCCCAGCGCCTGCATGCGCTCGGCATGAGCGGCGCGTGCCTGCGCGGCCTGCCGTGCGGCGACCTCCTCGCGCACGCGCGCCTCCAGGTTCGCGTTGGCCTGGTCCAGCAGATTTTTGGCCCGATTGCGTTCCGAGACGTCGAACGCGGCGGTTACCGCCGCGATGATGGCGCCAGTGGCGTCACGGACCGGGGCGGCGTAGATCTCGAGATCCATCAACTCGCCATCGGCGCGCCGATAGATCATCGGCTCCGCCATCACCGTCTCGCCCCGGTGAAGCGCCCGCCAGCTGGCATAGTCCTCCAGCGCATAAAAGCGCCCGTCGGAATGCACGCCCTGGCGCCCGGCCGCCGCGGGGGGAGCCTCCAGTGACCCGGCCAGCGGCCCCAGGATGATTTCGGAGTGACGGCTGCGCACGGTCACCCTGCCTTCGGGGAGCTTCGAGATGATGACCGCGGCCGGAATCTGTTCCAGCACGGCGCGCAGCAGCGCCTCGTTGGCCTGCAACGCCTCCTCGATGCGCTTGCGCCCGGAAATGTCCTCGATGACGGAAATGAAGCGATCCGGCTTGCCATCGCTGTCGCGCAGCAGGGCGATGGTCAGGTTGACCCAAACGGTGCTGCCGTCGCCGCGCAGGTAGCGCTTTTCCCTGGCGATGGTGTCGACCTCGCCCGCCACCAGCGCGCTGCGCAGCGCCAGGTCGCCTTCCAGGTCGTCGGGCCAGGTGACGTCCTGGAACGTGCGGCCGAGCAGATCATCCTGCGTGCGACCGATGATCGCGCACATCCTGCCGTTGACGCGCAGCCATGAGCCATCCATGGCGACCTCCGCCATGCCCACCGCCGCCTGCTCGAAGATGGCACGGAAATGCCGCTCGCTCTCCAGCAGGGCGGCCGCGGTGCGGCGCTCCTCGGTGACATCGCGGAAGAACATGGTCAGCCCGTCGCTCGACGGGTACGCATGGGCCTCGAAATCCTTCCCGAACGTCGGCGAGGTGGCGGAGGCGTATGTCGGCGCCCCCTGCTCGACCGCGCGGCGCAAGGCAGCGCCGATCGCGTTGTCCGCCAGGGCCGGAAAGGCTTCCCAAATGACCTGGCCCAGCAGGTCGCGATCCCGCCCGATGGCGGCTTTCGCGCGCTCGTTGAGGAAGGTCACGCGCCCGGCCCGGTCGAGCACCATGACGTTGTCCGTCGTGCTCTCCAGCGCCATGCTCAAGGCATGTTCGCGGGCCTGCAGCGCCGCCGCCATGGCGTCGAACGCGGCGCCGAGACGGCCGAACTCGCTGGTATCCTTGCGCACCCTGCTGCGGGCGGCGAGATCGCCGGTCCGCCAGCGGTCGGCGACGGCCAGCAGCCGGTGGAACGGGTGCCGGATCAGGCGCGTGCCGGCCAGCGCGGTGATCAACAGGGCCAGGACGCCACCGGCGATGATCAGCACGATTCCCGTGCGATTCGCCCGCGTGATCGAGGTGAAGGCAAGGTCCCGGTCCAGTCCGACCATGCTGGCCAGCCCCCCCAGGTTCGCGCCTGGAGGCGAATAGGCCATGATGCGCGGGCGCCCGTCCCGGCTGGTCGAGTGGGTGACCGCGATCTGGTTTCCTTCAAGGCTGAAGCGGACCGCGTCGATGATCGGCCCGCCGACATAGCCCGGCGCGGCGGGGATGCGGGCCAGGATGGTGCCGTTGCGGTCGACGATCGAGGCAACGGACCCTGGCGGCAAGGGGAGACGCTCGAGCTCCTGCTGCAGCCAGTTGAGGTCGAGCGCCACCCCAACGACGCCCATGACGACCCCGTCCCCGTTGGTGAACGGCCTGACCAGGGCAATCGCCGGCCGCCGGATGACCCGCCCGATGCCGTACGTGCCCACCGTGAAGCCCCCGGTGGACAACGCGTCCCGGAAGTACTCGCGGTCCGCAATGGTGATGGACGGGTCGACCGGCGCCGGACCGCAGACCAGATGCCCATCCAGGCCGTTGACGAAGACGTTCGCGTAACGTGGCGACTGGCGCAGGAAATTTCCCAGTATCCGTTGACACTGCGGGAGCCGGTTGTCCTGCACGGCCGGTGTGCTGGCGAGCACGTCCAGCACCTGCTCCGCGCTGTCGACAATCCGCTGCTGCTCGGAGGCGACGAGCCGCACGAGGCGCAACGCCTCGTCTTCCATCAGTTGCTGGCGGACCTGGCGGGCGTCGCGTTCGGCATAAATCTCGAAGCCCAGCACGGGCAGCAGAGCCATCGAAACCAGCAAGAGCAGCCGGGCGACAAGCCCCGTCACGGTGAACCCCATTGCGATGAGCGAAGGTGCCGCTGTGGGCGCCCGGCAGACGGGCATCCATCTAGATCACAAACGCGTGAGGCGCAACGGCTACCGGCGCCGCCGACGGCCTGTCCTCAGGGCGCCGCCAGCGCGGCGTCCAGCGTCCGCTGCCAGTTGCCGGAGACGATCTCCTGATCGAGCCACGCCCCGACCTGCCGCTCGAGATCGGCATCCCGGCGCAGCCAGTAGGCCTTCTCCAGCCGGGTGAACGGCGCCGGCACGGCGGCCGGGCAGAGCACGGACTTGTGCAGCGCGGCCTGGTGATCGACCTCGATGCCGTCGGTCACCATCACGTCCTCCCGGCCCTGGGCGATTTCGTCGAACACGGTGACGTTGTCGGGATAGATGGTCAGCGCCGCGTGCGAGAAATTATGCCGGGCGAAATCCTCATTCGACGCGCCCGGGTTCACCACCACGCGCACCTCCGGCCGGTCGATCGCCGCGATGGAGGCATAGCGGTCGCGGTCGGCGCAGCGCACGATCGGCCGCTTGCCGTCCACGAAAGTGGTGCGGCTGAACGGCCCCAGCGCCTGGCGCGCCGGCAGGTTGGTCACGCCGCCCATGGCGATATCGAATTTACCGGCGGCAAAATCGTCGTTCAGCCTGCCCCAAGCGGTGGGCACGAATTCCACCCGCACCCCCAACGACGCCGCCAGCCGGCGCGCCATGTCGATATCGGCGCCGACATAGCTGCCGTCGGGGTTGCGAAAGGTGAACGGCTTGTAGTCGCCGGTGGTGCCGACGCGCAGCGTGCCGCGCGCGTGGATGGCGTCCAGCACCGCCTCCGCCCTGCCCAGCCCGGGCAGCAGCAATGCCAGCAGCAGCACCGCGATTCGTGTCATTGTCGCGCCCTCTCCAGGCCGGGCACAGCATGGCAACGCCGCCCCCGCGCGGCAACCGGTCATCGAACGAAAGGATAACGATCTTGCAGCAGCGCCAACTCGGCGTGGCCGGTCCGCGCGTTTCCGCCCTCGGCCTGGGCTGCATGGGCATGTCGGGCATGTATGGCCCCACCGACCGCGCCGAAAACATCGCCACCATCCACGCCGCGCTGGAGTGCGGCATCACCCTGCTCGACACCGGAGATTTCTACGGCATGGGCCACAACGAGATGCTGATCGGCGAGGCCCTGAAAGGCGGCCTGTGCGATCAGGCCCTCATCAGCGTCAAGTTCGGCGCCCTGCGCGATGCCGCCGGCAACTGGTTGGGCTATGACGCCCGGCCCCAGGCCGTGAAGAATTTTCTCGCCTATTCGCTGCAACGACTCGGCGTCGACCATATCGACATCTACCGCCCGGCGCGGCTCGACCCGGCCGTGCCGATCGAGGACACCATCGGCGCCATCGCCGACCTGGTCCGAGCCGGCTACGTGCGCGCCATCGGCCTCTCGGAGGTCGGCGCCGACACCATCCGCCGCGCCGCCGCGGTGCATCCGATCTGCGACGTGCAGATCGAGTATTCCCTCATTTCGCGCGGCATCGAGGCCGCCATCCTGCCGGCCTGCCGGGCGCTCGGCATCGGCGTCACCGCCTATGGCGTGCTGTCGCGCGGCCTGATCAGCGGCCACTGGCACAGAGATTCCGCGGTCCCCGGCGACTGGCGCGCCCACGGTCCCCGTTTCCAGGGCGCCAACGCGGAGCGGAACCTGGCGCTGGTCGACGGCCTGCGGCGGGTCGCCGTGACCAAGGGCACCAGCACCGCGCAACTCGCGATCGCCTGGGTGATGGCGCAGGACGACGGCATCGTGCCGGTGATCGGCGCCCGCCGGCGCGGCCAACTGGCCGAAGCGCTCGGCGCGCTCGAGCTGCGGCTGACACCGGCCGACCTGGCCGCGATCGAACGGGCGGTGCCGAAAGGCGCCGCCGCGGGCGAACGCTACGCGCCGGCCCAGATGGCCATGCTCGACAGCGAAAGATAGCCGCCAGGGGCCGGGCTAACCCAGTTCCGACCGCACGATGGAGGCGAGTTCCTTCATGTGGAACGGTTTCTTCAGGAAGCGCTGCGGGGTGGCCTGCGGCAGGAAATAGCCCGAAATCAGCACCACCTTCACCTCGGGCCAGCGCCGCCGGATCTCGTCGGCCAGCTCCAGCCCCGACATGCCGGGCATCCGCACGTCGGTGATCACCATGGCGACACTGCGATCCCTCGCCAGCAACGGGAGGGCCTCCTCGCCGCTGGCGGCGGTCACCACGCGATAGCCGAAATCCATCAGGGTTTCGGCGAGGATCTCGCGCACCTCCTCCTCGTCATCGACGACCAGAATACGGCCGGTGTTCTGCACGACAGGCGACGGGTTGCTCATCAGGGTCAGCATCTCGTCGACTGTCCACCCTTGCGGGCAAGCGCTCGCAATCCAGGCGGGAAACTTACGTGAAACGCCGCAATCATCGGTGGAAATCACACACGGTCAGCACCCGATTGGCCTTGGCCCGGATTTGCGTCTCATTCAACACGGCGGCCTCTCCGGCTGACGATACCGTGCCGCGGCACGGCGTGTGTCCTGCTTACAGGGACCGAAGAGGGCTGGATACTCACAACTCCGTATCTCTCCGCATTTGTGATCCCGCCGACACCGCCGGCCGGCCCTCGCAGCGCCGCGCGTCCTGCGCTAGCCTGTTGCCCGCCCGATCAGGAGACCCAGATGACCCGCTTCGCGATTCCCGATATGACCTGCGAGGGCTGCGTCGGCAGCGTCACCCGCGCGGTGCAGGCGATCGATGCCACCGCCCGCGTCGCCGCCGACCTCGAGTCGCACACGGTGGACATCGACTCGCCGGTCGCCGCCGAAACGTTCGCCGCGGCGATCGCGGACGCCGGCTTCACGGTCCATCCGGCGGCCTGATGAACCCCGTCCAAGCCATCGCGGTAGCCCTGCTGCAGGGTGCGACCGAGTTGTTCCCGGTCAG
>Ga0181519_10003803_pt1 | contig 12342 bp, 8 predicted proteins | sample PEATcosm2014_Bin_26_FD_121102 | JGI IMG/M metagenome (GOLD analysis project Ga0181519, IMG submission 121102) | Peatland microbial communities from MTU Mesocosm Facility, Houghton, MI, USA - PEATcosm2014_Bin02_10_metaG | ecosystem: Environmental > Terrestrial > Soil > Wetlands > Peat | place... | reverse complement strand
GGTTCATGCCGCCGGAGCGCGGCGCGCGCTAAGCTGGGCGTAATGCGCCTGCGCACCGCCAAGGACCGGCTCAAGGTCGAGCACAGCATCATTGAGGGCGTGCGCGAGATCCTGGAGCGCTTGCTGGCCGCCACTCCGGAAATTCGCTCCATAATCCCCGGCGTCATCCGTCCGGTGCGTGACGCGCGCGGTCCGGTGAAGGTGCGCATTACCGTGCCCGTGCAGAATGGATGGAAGGCCATCGCGTTGAGCGCCGGAGCGCGGCAGGAGCTTTTCATCAGCACCGCGCTTTCCCAGGAAGAAGTCGAGCTGGCGCTGGAGCGGGCCGGCGCGCTGCCGGGCTGAGATCGCGTCGTAGGGCGGTCCCCCTGGACCGCGGGAGTGGGTCCAAGGGGACCCGCGCCGATTGGGTGCTGCCCTGGGGGTTGCCCCGGGGGCAGCGATGTGCCAGTCACCTAAAATTCCGCTCGCATGGGCGAAGTTGAAAAGTATGCGGCGATAGGCTCCCAGCCCGCGCGTGGCCTCCAGGTCCCGCTGTTCGTAGCTTGTCGCAAGGCCGGCTTCGGACTTGTGCCTTCTGTCTTCTGACTTCTGCCTTCTGCCTTCTGTCTTCTGCCTTCTGTCTTCTGCCTTCCAGCCTTGCCCGCTCAGGTCAGCTCGGCGAAGGAAGAGGCAACCTGAACCAAGCTCTGCGCGGCGAGGCTCTCCGGTTGGAAGGCGACCACGGGACGCCGCGCCTTCTGTGCGGCGCTGCACAGATCTCCGGCGGGAGGAACGGCCCCCCAAACGGGCACTCCTACCAATCTTTGCACTTCATCCACGCCGATAGGGCACGCCAGGGAGGCGCGATTCACCACCACGATTCCGATGCCCCCGCGCGTACCGAGGTCGGGCTGCCCTATCGCACTCACCACTCGCCGGGCGCATTCCACCGACAACATCTCCAGATCTACAACCACCCCGAGAGCGTCCAGCCGGGGCAACGCGCTTTTCACCAACGGCGTCAAGGCCGAGCCGAGGTCGAGGATCAGGTAATCCGCCTCGGCCTCCATGGCTTCCAACGCGCCGGCCGCCGTTTCGGGGGAGAGTCCGTCTTGCGCCAGAGCCAGGCGCAGCCCCGGAATCCCTTTTACCGACCACAATCCGTCCAGCGCGGCGCCCAAGGGCTGCGCCGATTTGGCGGTAGTCCGAATGTGCAGCGCCAGCGTATCGTTGCCGGCGCCAAATTCCGCGAGGACCACCGCGTGCTTCTCTCCCAGGGCCACGGCCATGTTCAAGGCGACAGTGGTGGCGCCTACGCCGCCCTTCGCGCCCAGCAATCCGACGATCTTGGTTTTGCGCGCCTGGCGGGCTGCGGGGCGCGGGCCGGACGTTTCCGCATGGCGCACGCCCGCCGCGACGATTCGCCGTAGGTCCGCCGTCCAGTCGCGCGACTCCGAAACAACGATGGTCTGCGTCCGCTTCGAAGCCCCGCGCAGCCGTTCCGGCAAATCCCCCAGGTCGTCGCCGCCGGGGCGGGTCGAAGCCGGATCGACGACCACGGCATCGATGTCGCCGCCGCCTACGCGCGCCAACGCCAGTGCGGCGTTTCTCAACCATTGCACGGACGCCGGCGGCTGGCTTTGGGCAACGCATTGCCGGACCTTTTCGGCCAAACCGGGGTCGCCGCCGACCACCAGGATACGCGGACCGTCGCGCTTTTGGTTCTCTATAATCAAGTGGTTGCCTCGTTGGCGCTGGCTTCCCGGCGTTTGCTCCCGGTCAGGAAAGACAGCAGGCCGGGAATCGTCCGCCTGCGCTTGGGCTCTTCGAGACCCAACAATTTACGCGCCACGTCTCTCAGATTCGAACGGAAGGCGCTGGACTCCGCCGGCGGCTTTCTTTCCAGGAGAGCGCTGGCCAGCGCCTCCCCGTCATAGGGCAAGCGCGCGCACACTTCCACTCCAAAAAATTTAATCAGCTCGCTGGTGCTCAGCGTTTCCGCGGCTGCATCCACGCGATTCACAATGAGATGAACCCGTTCGCGGTCGACTCCGCCGGCGCACAGCACTTCGATGGCGCGTTTGGCCTCATGCAGCGACGCGATGGAATCCGTGGTCACCAGGGACGCTTCCGTAGCCAGCTCGAGCAGCGCCAGGTTGCCGCTTCGCAGTCTCCCTAAATCCAGCACCGTCCATCGATACAGCCCTTTTGCGAATTGGATCGCTTGCAATACGCTGGGCTGTTCCGTGTCGCCGCCATGGCCGAGGCCCGGCGACTGGACCACATGCACTCCCCCGACCTCCGTCACCAGGCTCTCCCAAAACGTGGCATCCAGGCGCTCCACGTTCTGCGCGGCATCCAGAATGGAAAAGCGGCTGGTCACTCCCATCAGGAACCCCAGCAGATCCGAATCCATGTCCAGGCCTGCCAGCAGCACCGTGTCGTTGCTCTGGAGCCGCAGTTCCGCCGCCAGCGTGCAAGCCACCGTGGTGGTCCCGGTGCCTCCCTTCGCCCCGATCACCGCCACCACCTTGCTTTCGATGTCACCCGCCGCGCCCGCCCCGGTCTGCCGCCGATGCCGCACCACCGCGTGCGATATGTTGCGCACCAGCAGGTCGCGCGTGCAGGTGCTCTTCACCAGGTAGTCCTCTCCGCCGTGGCGGATGGTTTGCAGGGCTATCGCCTCGCTATCGGCGGAACTCAGAACAATCACCGGAACCTCGGCGCACCGGCTGTGGAGAGCCAGGAAGGTCTCGATTCCATGGCTGTCGGGAAGGCCCAGATCGAGCAGCACGATCTCGATGCCGCCCCGCGCCAGACGGCTCAAGGCCGCGCTCAGCGATTCGGTCCAGCTCAGCGCAAATCCGGGATCCGGTCCGGCTGCGTCCAGCCACTGCTGGATCAGAGTTGCGTAATCGGGGTCGTCTTCGACCAGCAATACCGACAGGCGATTGGGTGGGCTATTCATCGATTGCAACTGTTCCAATGGGTTATTCGGCACAATGCGCGATCGGCATTAGCCCCAACGCCGTCACTTTCGGTGGGGCAGACGATCGTTTTATGTCGTCTGCCAGGGCTTCCCGAAGGCGGCAGACCACGAAGTGCGATGGTCTGCCCCACCAGTATCGGCACCTAAGCTCCTCGGCGCAACCCGCCGATAGATGTGCGGAGCGCAGTCATGGATACATCTTTCGACAGGCAGGCGCAAATCGTGCAGCGGGCAGCCTCCGCCTGGTGCGCTTTGACCGGGTTTCTGGTGCTGGTGGCGGGCTGGGGTTTCGGCGTGAGCCGGGTGCGCACGGTTCTGGCCGGCGCGCCCTACATGCGAGTCAACGCGGCGATCGGGTTTATCCTGCTGGGAGCCGCGCTCTGGCCCAACCGGCGATGGCGCCGTTTTGCCGCGATGGCCGGCGGTCTGGCTGCGCTGATCGGCGTTCTTACCCTCATTGAGTATGCCTTCGGAGTGAATCTGCGCATCGATGAACTGGCCATGCGAGACCACATGCCGCGGGTCCCGGGATGGCCGCCTGGCCGAATCGCCCTCACCACGGCCATCTGCTTTGCGCTGCTGGGTCCCGGGCTGGCGCTGTCGGCCTTCGGCCGCGCGATCTCCGCCATTCAATACCTGGCGCTCCCGGTCGCCGGCCTTTCCATGGCGGGTCTGTTTGGCTACGTTTACGGCCTTCCGAATGCTTACGGCCTGGCATGCTACATGAGTATGCCGGTGCATGTCGCATTCACGTTCTTCGTAGCCGCCATCGCGCTGCTCTTCACGCATCCCCACCACGGCGCGATGCGGATCGTCGTGAGCGGCGGGCCGGGAGGTGGGATCGCCAGACGCCTGCTGCCGGCTGCCATTCTCCTCCCGCCGTTTCTAGGATGGCTCCGTTGGCAAGGCGAACGCTTGGGTTACTACGATACCGCTTTTGGCCTGTCGTTATTCACCTCGGCCAACGCCATCGTCTTCACCACCCTGATCTGGGCCGTCGCGCGCGCGCTCGACCGCACCGATGCGCGCCGCACGGACGCGGAGCGCAACCTGCGCGCCAGCGAGGAAAAGTTCCGGACGCTGCTCGAATCGACGCCGGACGCCATGATCATCACCGACCGGGAAGGCCGGATGGTCCTGGTAAACGCGCAGGCCGAAGCGCTCTTCGGTTATTCACGGGAGGAACTGCTGGGCCAGCCGGTCGAAAACCTGGTCCCGCAGGAGGTGCGCGCCGGGCACCGGGAGCATCGCGCCGCTTTTGCGGCCGCGCCGCAGATGCGGGAAATGCACCACAGGCTGACCGGAATTCGGGGTCTTAAGAAGAATGGCGGCGTATTCCACGCTGGCATCACCTTGAACGCCATCCGGACTCCGGACGGCTTGCGGGTGATCGCCGTGGTTTGCGACCTGACCGCCCGCGACCTGGCCGAGGCGGCCCTGCGCGAAAGCGAAGCGCGCTTCCGCCAACTCGCCGACGCCATGCCCCAGATCGTGTGGACCGCCGGCCCCTCCGGCGATGTCGATTATCATAACCGGCGCTGGTACGATTACACCGGGCAAACCTCCGCGGAAAGCCTTGGTTGGGGATGGCAGCCGGTACTGCACGCCGGCGATCTGGCCAACTGCATCGAGCGCCGGACCAGGGCTATCGCGGCTGGCGAGGCATATGAGGTCGAGTATCGATTGCGCCGCGCGGCGGATGGCGAATACCGCTGGCACTTGGGGCGCGCCACGCCCGTTCGCGATCGGGCCGGCGCGGTGCTCCGCTGGTTTGGCACCTGCACCGACATAGACGACTACAAGCGCGCCGAGGAGGAAACCCGCAGAGCGTGGCTGGAAGTCAAGAGCCTGAACGAGACCCTCGAACAGCGCGTCCGGGAACGCACCTTGCTGCTGCGGGATAGCGAAGCGCGCTTCCGCCACCTGGTGGAAGGGGTCAAGGATTACGCCATCCTGACGCTCGATCCCCACGGATGCGTGATCAGTTGGACGGACGCCGCGGAGCGTCTCAAGGGATATTCGGCCGCGGAAATCCTGGGCGCGAATTTCGCCAGCTTTTTCACCGCCGAGGACATCGCCCGCGGGCATCCGGAAGAGGTTCTCAGGGCCGCCGCGCTGGATGGACATTTCGAGGAACAAGGTTGGCGGGTGCGCAAAGACGGCTCCCGGTTTTGGGCGGACGTCTCCGTCACCGCGATGCGCGACGAGACGGGAGAGCTGCGGGGATTCTCCAAGATCGCGCACGACGTCACCGAGCGCAAGCAGAGCGAAGACAAGATCCTGCAAAGCGAAGAGACGTTTCGCGCACTCCTGGAGTCGGCTCCGGATGCCTTGGTGGTCTTCGACGCGCAGGGGACCATCGCGCTGATCAATGCGCAAGCCGAGCGCATGTTTGGCTACGGGCGCCCTGAAATCGTGGGGCATCCGGTGGCCATGCTGCTTCCCGTTCCCGCGCGGCAGATGGGCGTCGGAATCGAGTTGAGCGGGCTCCGCAAGAATGGGGAGGAGTTTCCCGTCGAGGTCAGCCTGAGTCCCATCGAGACGGCCCAGGGTTCCTGGGTGGCGGCCGCCGTCCGCGATGTCGGCGAGCGCAAACGGTTTGAGCGGCAACTGGTGGTCGCCCGCCAGCAGGCCGAGGAAGCCAACCGCGCCAAGAGCGCCTTTCTGGCCGCCATGAGTCACGAGATCCGCACGCCCATGAACGCCATCCTGGGCATGTCGGACTTGCTCAGCGAAACCGATCTGAACGATGCCCAGAGACAGTACGTGCAGATCTTCCGGCGCGCCGGGGCCAGTCTGCTCAGTCTGATCAACGATATTCTGGATCTTTCGAAAATCGAAGCCGGACATCTGGATCTGGCGCGCACCGAGTTCCACCTTCGGGAGTTGGTGGATCAAACCGTCGAACTGGTCGCGCGCAAAGCGCACGACAAGGGCATCTCGCTAGGCCGGTGTTTCCGTCCGGGCATCCCCAATTGGTTTGCCGGAGACCAGGCCCGCCTGCGGCAGGTCCTGATCAACCTTCTGGGAAATGCCATTAAGTTCACGGATGCGGGCGAGGTGACCCTGACGGTTCAAGCGCTGCCGGGGGGACCGCCAGGCCACCTGGAGTTTCTAGTCTCCGATACGGGTATCGGAATCCCGCCGGAAGAACTCGGGATGATTTTCGAAGACTTCAAGCAATCCGACTCCTCCACCACCAGGAAATACGGAGGAAGCGGGTTGGGACTGGCGATCAGCCGCCGCATCGTAGAGCGCATGGGTGGCGCCGTCTCGGTGGTTTCGGAGGTTGGAAAGGGCAGCACCTTCCGCTTCGACGTGCCGCTCCAGCCGGCGCCCGACCGGCGGGAAGAGCAGGTGGAGGTCCGGGACTTCGAGGGACAGCGTGTCGCCATTATCGACAGCAATACTACCAACCGCCTGATCTTGCGGGAGACTTTGGTAGGCTGGGGGCTCAAAACGACGGAATTCGCTTCCTCCGAAGACGCGCTGGCCGATCTGACCGCAATGCCGCACGCGCAGCGCCCGTACTCTTTCATCATTGTCGATAGCCGGGTCGATCGCCGGGTGCCGGACCGCAGCTTGCCTATCGACGGCTTCGAAACCGGCGCCCGGATCCGGACGGCTTTCCCGGATTTGCCGATGGTCATGCTGTCCTCCGACGACCTTCCGGGCGATGAGGCGCACAGCCGCGAGAGCGGGTTTTCGAGCTACGCGGTGAGGCCGGTAAGCCGGGCCGGCCTGCTGAAACTGATCTCCAAGGCTCTGGGCGGTTCGCGCGCCGAAGCCGCCGCGCCGGCCGGACAGCCGGGGCCGGGAAGTTCCAACGGCAGCGCGCCCCGGAAACCCTTGCGCATCCTGGTCGCCGAAGATTCGCCGGACAACCGGCTGCTGGTGCAACTCTATCTGGAGGGCAGTCCCCACTCGCTAACCTGCGTCGAGCATGGCGGCGAGGCGGTGGACCGAGCCGCTTCCGAAGAGTTTGACGTGATCCTGATGGATGTCCAGATGCCGGTGATGGATGGACTGACCGCCACCCTTAAGATTCGCGCGATGGAATTGGAGAGGGGCGGGCGCGCCGTTCCGATCCTGGCGCTGAGCGCCAATGCGCGTCCCGAGGATATCGCGAGCAGCCTGGCAGCGGGCTGCACGGCGCATCTCTCGAAACCGATTTCCAAGCAACGCTTGCTGGCGGCTTTGGATGAGTACGGCAATGCCCAGCCCGCCGGAAACCCCCAGTAGGGAATTCCGGCGGAAGCGGGGCGTCTTTAAGGTCCTACTACTTCGACCGATTCCAAGTGCTCTTCCACCGCCGCGGCCCAAGTCCGGAGATCGGCCTCGTTGCGGGCGCGAGCGGCCTGCTCGATCGAAGCGCCCGTTTCCGTCAGTTTGGGGAAGCCATACGCGCCCCCGGAGCCTTTCATCCGGTGCCCGTACATCCCGGCAAAGTCATAATCCAGGCGCTCAATCGCGTCTTTCAACGACTGCACGCCCTTGCGGCAATTGTCCAGGTATGTAGCGACCACCTGGTACGGGAGGTCCTCCGGCGGATGTACCAGAATTCTCGGTTTGCCGCCGGCAGCGTCTTGTTTTTGAGACATCATTGGATTCCATTTCTCTTTCCTACCTTATCGGCACGGACGCGCGATTTTTGATCCGCCGGCCGCTTCGCCGCGCCCTAAAGATTCCAGCCGGGGCCGCCGATTCACCTATTGATATGTTTGAATGGAAACCCGAATATAGCGTTCAGATCCCCGAAATCGACGCTCAGCACCAGCGGCTCTTTGGCTTGGCCTTCGACCTGCACGAGGCCATGGCGCAAGGCAAGGGCAAGACTGTCCTCGAACAGTCGCTGGCCCAATTGGTGGATTACACCAAAGTTCATTTCGCCGCCGAAGAGCAGTTCATGGGCAAGTACCGGTATCCCGAGGTCACCGCCCACAAGGCGCAGCACGATCAACTCACCGCCCAGGTAATCGAACTGCAGAGGAAGTTTCGTGCTGGAGACGCATCCTTGACCATTAGCCTGATGGTGTTCCTGAAGAATTGGCTGGAGCACCACATCGCCGGCTCAGACCAGCAGTACAGCGTCTATATTCGCAGCAAGCTCGCCGCCTGATCGAAGCTGATGGGCGGGCGGGGTGCCGTGGGGCAGGCTCTCAGCCTGGCTCTCAGCCTGCGGCGGCCTCTCAGGCCGCCCTGCTGCAAAGCTACCGCTGCGCCCAATAGCGCCCACGCGTCTGCACCGTCAGACCTTTCCGATGAGCAGTCACTTGTAACTTGCGCCACTCCGAGACGCTCACCGGCTGATCCGACTCATACCCGATGCTATACTGGCTCCGCAGCTCCTCCTGAATCTGCGCGAAGATTCCGTCCAGGCTCTGCTTCTTGGATACCTCGAAGAAGCCGCCGCCGGTTTCCCGCGACATGCGCATCAACACGGCCCGGCCATCCGCGCCGCCGCTGAAGATGCCGTAGTATCCCTCATCGGAGAACAGGATCGAATAGATGAGCGTGTCGGCCCGCTGGGCGGCCTCGATCGCGTCCGCGATGCTCGCCTCGCTGCCGGTATCCACGCCGTCCGTGAGCACGATGAGCGCTTTGCGGCCGGTCTGCGGTTGCATGATTTCCCTGGACGCTTTCCACAGCGCGTCGTACAGCATCGTGCCGCCGCCGGTCTGGCTTCGCAGATCGTTCATGCTGGGCACGTCCACGCGCTCCAGCGCCTCGCTCAGCTTCAGGAATGAGGAGGTCAACTCCTGCCGCAGGATCGGCGACAGATCGAACTGCATGATGAATACCTGATCCTTCTTTTCGCGCAGAACGTGCTCCAGAAAGCTGTAGGATGCGATGCGCTCCGCTTCCATGACGCGCTTCTGGCTCAGGCTGGTATCGATCATCAGACCCAACGTAAGCGGCAAATCGGTCTCGCGCGAAAAATAGCGGATGGTTTGCGGACGGCCGTTCTCCAGAACCGAGAATTCGTCTTTGCCCAGATCGCGGATAAATGCGCCCCGCCTGTCGCGCACGGTCGCCAGCACGTTCACCACCTTGACTTCGGCCTTGAACGTTGGCTGTTCCTCCTGCGCGGCAACCCGCGCCGGCGCAGCGGCGAACAGTGCCGCCAGGAGCATGAACTGTCCGTGGCAGGCTTTAGCCCAGCAGGGCGGCCTGAGAGGCCGCCGCAGGCCGGGGGCCTGCCCCACAGGACTGCCCCGCCTCATCGCATCCTCCACGGCTCGGGGCCGTTGCCCAGGTCCGGCATCCGCTCGAACAGTTTCGGATTGTACTTGGCGTCGATCTCATAATCCACGTCCCAGACCGATTCGCGAACTCCGTCGATGGACGTCACGCGCGCCGGCAGCATCACGCCCTGGAAGTCGCGGTACCGTTGCAGCCGGTAGTCGTATTGGATCTTGGGCTTCTGGCCGGGTATCGGAGGCGATAGGACGCGCTCCGGCAAGTTCGCGCTGTTGAGAAACAGTCTGTACGTGCGCCCCGCCGCTTCGACCACCAGGACGTTATGCCGCACCTCGACCGGCCGCGCCTGGAGCCACGCGCTCTCCAACAGGAAGACAATCTGATTCAGCCCCAGCCGGTCGTGTTCGTAAGACGTGAGATGCCGGGCGTTGCGCGGTATGCCGGTGGCGTCCGTGGCGACCCGGTCCGCGGTTGCGTCCACCACAATCGCGCGTTGGCTGCCGCCGACGCCCGCTCCGTCAAATTCAAAATACCGGTCGGGAAAGACGAGGAGCCAGTTAGTGGCTGGTCCCCTCAGATTCACATCGGCCGGCTTCATGTAGATCGCCAGCGAATGCACGCCACGGAGCCGCTCGCGCCCGCCCTTGGCTTTGACGGCCTGCTCCCAGATTTCTTGCGGATCGGCCGCCTGACCGGGGGCGATCCCGGCAAGCAGCGCGGTAATGGGTAGCCAGCGATGCATCGTCAGAAATCGTACTGCAACCGGACGCTCGCGCCGCGCGGTGGCGCAATGGCGGTGCCCGAAAACAACCCGGCAAAGTTAATGACGTTCAGACGGTTGGTCAGGTTCTCCACCACTATCTGCAGACGCAGCGTCCGCTTTTCCTGTTTCCACAGGTCCGCACCGGCGCTCGCGTCCAACGTGAAGTTCGGCCGCACGCGTCCCGCATTGAAATTGACGCGATCGATAATCTGCTGCCCGTACTGCGACACCAGGGCGGTGAGATCCACGGCGCCGTCGATGTCTACCGGCAATCCGCTTCCGTAGCTCGCAACCATCGCCACCCACAGGCGCGGATGAACCTGGTAACGAAGTCTGGCACGCGCCGTGTTGCGCTGATCCTGGGAGATGGGAAACCCGCCGGTCACCCCCACCACACCCACCGCGTTGTCCCCCAGAAACAGGCCTCCGGCGACGGGCAACTGCGCAATGCCGATCATATTCGAGTAACTCAGAAACCCGGAAAACTTGCCCCAATGCGGCACGGCCAGTTTTACGTCCGCGCCGCGAATCTGCGCGCTCTGGAACGCGATCGGGAAGCTGATGCCCGTATTCAGGAAGACATCGTCGTCGGCGTAGTTCGCGAACGTCCGCCGGTAAAAACTGGCGTCCAGCCGGGCCTTTCCCAACAGCGCTTTGCTGAAACCGGTCTCCAGGAAGTCTCCGAGCGAAGGCCGCAGGGGAATGCGCAGCACCAGCGGGTCCACGCTATCCACCTGCGGCGAACTGGCCAGCAGCAGGTTCTCCATGGCGGGCGTGATGAACGTGCGGTCATAAGAGGCGCGCAACACTACGCCGGCTTTGGGCCAATACCATGCCGCGCCCAAACGCGGGCTCCAGGCCTGGTCGCGCACCACCAGCGAGTAATGGTCCCAGCGCACGCCCGCGCTCAGCGTCAGGTTGCCCAGCCGCATGGTGTCCTGCGCGAAGCCGGCCTGCTCGCGGTCCAGCCGATGGTCGAAAAAGCGGAAGTCCGGCGGCGTGCCCGGATCGAAATAGGACGGGTCCGCGATCCGATATTGCAGCGCCTCGGTGACGGGCGCATAGTAACCATCCGCGCCAAACTTGATCTCGTGCCGTCCCGCATGCGCGGCCAGCGTGGCATTCGCGTAGCCTCGCCGGAAGCCGCGCTGTTGAAAAGCCACGATCGGCGTCGAAAGCGCGTTCGACCACAGGTTCGCCGACAGATCCTCCACCGCGGCGCGCACACTCAGCAGCAGCCGCGCCGAGAATTCGTGCGTCCAAGCCGCCTGGCCCAGATCTTCGCGGCTGGTGCGGTCCTGGCGCTGCCCGGCGGCTTGCTGCAAATTCTCGTTGGGAACCTCGAAGGCAGCTTGCTTGCGATGTACGGAAAGGTGAATGCGATCGGCATCCGAAAGATCCTGGTCGTAGACCGCGGTAGCGCCATCCAGTGTGCCGGCGTTGGTGTAATTCCCGAGCACCGGCGGATCCAGGTAATGATCGGTGTGCTCGCCCGAAGCGCTCAGCGTGAACGCGCTGCGCTTCCATCCATACACCACCGACGCCAGGCCGGTGGCTTCGCCAAAGCTGCCCCCGCCGAGCTCGGCCTCGCCATGCAACCCCGGCCGGACGTCGCGGCTGGTGGTCACTTCCACCACGCCGCCCAGTTTGCGCCCGTATTCCGCAGGATAATCGCCGGTGAGCACGCTCATGGATTCGATCTCTCCGGTCTCCAGGTCGGGCGCGAAGCCCGGCGAGCGGTTCTCGTCCATCGGCACGCCATCCACCACGAACAGCGTCTGGTTCTCCGAGCCGCGCGGATGCAACACCGCATTGGCTTCGAAGAGCCAGCCCGGCTGCATGTTCACCAGGTCCATCAACCCGCGGCCCGGAATCGCGGACTGCTGCTCCTGGACCTGTTGCGCGCCCACCGCGTAATTCACGCCGGTGCTATGCGGATCGATCAGCGTGGCCGCGTCGGTAACCACCACTTCGGTGGCCGCCGCCTCCACCTTCAATTCCAAATGGATCTCGCGCGGCACCGCCGAACGCATCTCGACGAGCGACGACGAGCGAGTGAAACCGGCGTGCTCCACGGTCAGGCGGTACATGCCGAAGGGAAGATGCTGGAAGGTGAACCGTCCGGCGTCGTCCGTCTTGAACTCGCGCCGGGTCTGCGATGCGGCGCTCACCAACGTTCCGGAAGAGGGCAGCGCCAAGCCCGTCGAGTCGCTGACCGAAAGACGCAACTCGCCGGTATCGACCTGTCCCGACAGCACCCCGCACGCCAATAGCAGCAGCCCGATCCGCATTCCGATACCTCCAAGTTAGCAGCAATACTGTTCACTTTGGTGGGCGGACCATCGCACTTTGTGGTCTGCCGCCTTCTGGGAGCGTTGGCAGGCGACATAAAACGATCGCCTGCCCC
>Ga0181519_10003801_pt1 | contig 12348 bp, 9 predicted proteins | sample PEATcosm2014_Bin_26_FD_121102 | JGI IMG/M metagenome (GOLD analysis project Ga0181519, IMG submission 121102) | Peatland microbial communities from MTU Mesocosm Facility, Houghton, MI, USA - PEATcosm2014_Bin02_10_metaG | ecosystem: Environmental > Terrestrial > Soil > Wetlands > Peat | place... | reverse complement strand
GCCGCGCCACGGGAAACTGGTCGGCGAGCGACTTACCCATGCCGGCGTACTGCGACCCCTGGCCGGGGAAAAGGAAAGCGGTTTTCGGTGTCAAAAGAGATTATAACTGGCCGCGGCCGGGTAACGCCGGCGATCTTGTCGCCGGTGCTCGTGGCGCCCTCGATCGGAAAATGCAGCGGCGGCAAGACCTCCGGCGTTACCCGGCTTGCTCTGGCTCGGCGACTTGGTGTAGAGTGGAACTTCGATGCCACGCTATTACGCCAGCTCATTTAGCGGCCGGTTCTGGTTTATCCAGACCGGGTAGAGCGGCGTTGGTTGCGTTCAGGCGTTGATGGATTTCGAAACCGGCCCGCTCTTCACGGAGCGGGCTTTTTGTTTTAAGGAGGGAACGGCGATGGTGATTTCAATGCGGCAGCACGCGAGCAAAGAGGAAATCGAACACGTTTGCGAGCGTATTCAGGAATTCGGATACAAGGTCCACTCGATTGTGGGCGAGTCGCGGGTGGTGATCGGCGTAGTCGGCGTCGGCGACGTCACGGCCTGCCTGGAATCGCTCGAGGCCACGCCCGGCGTGGAAACGGCGGTGCGCATCTCGGCGCCGTATAAGTTCGTCAGCCGCGAATTCCGCAAGGAGCGCAGCGCCATCAAGATCAATGGGATCGAGATCGGCGGCGCCGAGCTGATCGTGATGGCGGGGCCGTGTTCGGTGGAAAGCGAAAAGCAGATCATGCAGACGGCGGAAAGCGTGGCCGCGTCGGGAGCGCGCGTGCTGCGCGGCGGAGCGTTCAAGCCACGCACCTCACCGTACGATTTTCAGGGCATGGAGCTTGAGGGGCTGAAGCTGCTGCGCAAGGCCAAGGAAGCCACCGGCCTCGCCACCGTCACCGAGGTGATGAGCGACAGCGACGTGGCGCTGGTGGCCGAATACGCCGACTGCATGCAGGTGGGCGCGCGCAACATGCAGAATTTCGCGCTGCTCAAATCGTTGGGCGGCTGCGGCCGGCCGGTGCTGCTCAAGCGCGGCATGAGCTCCACGATCAAGGAGCTGTTGATGTCGGCCGAATACATTGTGGCGCACGGCAACCCCAACGTGATTCTCTGCGAGCGCGGCATCCGCACTTTCGAAACCGCCACGCGCAACACCTGCGACATCACTGCCGTGCCGGTATTGAACGAACTGACGCACCTGCCGGTGGTGCTCGACCCCAGCCACGCCACCGGCAAGCGCAGCCTGGTGCCATCGCTGGCGCGTGCGGGCGTAGCCATTGGCGCCGATGGGATTATCGTGGAAGTGCACCCGTACCCGGAGAAGGCCGTCAGCGACGGAGCGCAGTCGTTGACGCTCGATGGATTCGCCGCCATGATGCGGGACTTGGCGCCCTATATCGAAATGTGGCGCAAGGCCCGCGCGGCCGAGACCGCGGCGCTGGCTACGAGCGTGTGACGCCGACCGCTCCTGCACGGCGACGCGGCTCCGTTTCGGCAGCATATCCCAGCGGCCATGCGCTATGTCGTCGACGGGCAGGGCGGCCGAATGGCAGTGTTCGAATCGTCAGCTTGACCGCTCCCTATGGTCGCGGCTCCGTTAGTTAGGCTCGCGTGCGCGCCCAGCCCAATCGGAGCCGCGACCATAGGGAGCGGTGTTGCCGCGAAATAAAACCTCGTGTCCCGAACCCCTAGAATTCCGCCACTGGCTTTGCTTGTTCCGCGCCCACGCGGCCGGCGGCAATGTCGGCAAGGTAGTAATTCTCGCCGTGGAATGGGCAGCCGGCCAGACGCCGCAGCATGGCGATTTGGCCGACGTGGGTCAGCGCATCGGCAATCGCGCCCTGGAACAGCTTCTCGGGCCGGCACGCCGGCGGTACAGCGGAAGCCAGACGGCGGTCGAAGGCTTCGAGCGCTGCGAAGAAGCGCGCCGTGCCCTTGTCCCAGGTGAGCGGCGGCGAATCGTGCCAGGCCTCGTTACCATCGGCCAGCGTCAGCGCCCAATCCATCAGGTCGCCGATGTGCGCCAGAATCTGCCCCGGCGTGCGCGGCGCCGCCAGGCTAAACTCGGCGAATTCCGCCGGCGCGCCCTGCAGCGCCTTCCCTCCGCGGTACGCCAGCGTCGCCAGCGTATGTCGTAACAGAGCGGTTTCGTCGTCCATTTAAGATACTTTACCGAAATCCAGGAAGCCGCGCTCCGGGTCCGTGCTCAGCAGCGTCACGCGCAAGCGGTCGCCCACATCGAGGCCCTGCTGGCCGCGCATCAGCCGGCCTTCCACCGGCGGATCGAAAATCCTCACGAAGACGCCCTTGGGCGTGTTGCCAGTAACGACAGCCTGGAAGTGATCGCCGATCCGATGCTGCAGCGCCACCGCCGCCAGCCGTTTGCCCATGGCGCGTTCCACTTTGCGCGCGGCATCCTCTTTCAGAGTGCAATTCTTCGCGATCCCATCCAGTTCGTCGTCCGTGTAGCCCGCCTTCGTCCCGGCTGCATGCGCCTTGATGAGGCGCTGCGTCACCACGTCGGCGAAGCGGCGGTTCGGCGCCGTCGAATGCGTGTAATCAAGCGCCGCCAGTCCGAAGTGGCCCTGCGGCGAATCGCCCGGCCGCATCAGCACGTACTCGCCCGGGCCCATTAATTTCAGCACGGAAAGCGAAATGTCGGCGTAGTGCACCGGATCGGCCGCTTTGCGCCGCACCAGAAACGCGTTGAGCGCCCCCGGATCGGGCTCGGCGGGCAGTGTGTCGCCGCATTGCCTGGCCAGCTCCACGATGCGCGGCCAGCGCTCCGGCGCTTTCACCACGCGGCGTATCGAAGCGACGCCGGCATCCCGCAGCGTGCGCGCCATCACTTCATTGGCCGCGATCATGAAATCTTCGATCAGGTGGGCGGCACGGTTGGCGGCGCGGGCGGTAATGTCCTGCACCTTGCCATCGGCAAACACCGGCTGCGCTTCCAGGCGATCGAAAGTGAGCGCGCCCAGCCGGTGGCGCGCCTCGCGCAAAATCCCGGCCGCCTCGTCCTGCAGCTTGAGCTGAGCGGCCAGCTCCGCGGACCGAGCGACCTTCGCCGGCGCCGGGCCGGTGCCTTCGAGCCACGCACCCACGGCGTTATAGGCGAGTTGCGCGCGGTTGCGGACGCGGGCTCGATAGATACCGCTCTTCGCGGCCGTTCCATCGGCCGCCACTGTCGTCTCGATCACCACCGCCGCGCGCTCCTGGCCTTCGTTGAGCGACGTCAGATCCGTCGAGAGCCGCTCTGGCAGCATGGGAAACGTGTGGACTCCGGTATAGACCGTGGTGGTCTCCCGCGCCGCGTGCGCGTCGATCGGCGTGCCCTTGCCCACCATCGAATCCACGTCGGCGACGCCTACCAACACGCGAATTCCATCCGCCGTCCGTTCCGCCCATTCGATCTGGTCGAGATCGCGCGAATCGTCGTTATCGATGGAAGACCACAGCAGGCCGGTAAGATCGCGCAAGCTGGCATCCGAGCTTGGCTGGATCGCCGCAAGCTGGCTTTCCGCTTCGGGTGAAAAGTCCGGCGCAAAGCCGTGATCGATCATTTCCTGGCGCGCCGCGGCCAGCAGGTTGAAGTCGTCGTTGGGCATGAAACGATGAGGGTAGCAAAGCCGAAGCACAAAAACACGGCGCGCGGCCAACTGGAGTGCGCGACGCCAGAATGGCGAGGTTTTCGATTCCAAGTGAATTCACTTGAAGCTGGGTGTTGGGCGCACACAAGACTCTGGTCTCTCAGGGGGCTTTGTATCAGGGCAGCGGCTTTAGCCGTGCCGGAGGATTGGGAGAAAAGTCTGGGCTTCAGCCCCTGAGGACTCGGCGAGAGCCAGCGGCTAAAGCCACTGCCTACGGACGTGTTGCGGCACGGCTGAAGCCGATGCCCTGATACAAAACCAATCTGCCCCCGGTTCGCAAATCCAGTCGCACAATCGGCTAACACATCAGCCTTCCAGCCAGCGCGGCGTTTCATCCGCCCCGCAGCTCACCAGGTCGCTGAACACGCCATAAGCGGTCTGTTCCACGCCGGAGTCGATCGAAACCGTGCCAAAGGTCCCCATCAGGTCGGTATGGAACAGCAAAATGTTCGAGGTGCCCTGCGGCGCCGCGAGGATGTCGGCGCGGTCCAGCACTTCGGCGCGCACACGCGCGGAGACGCCCGCGCCGGCGCGCCGCGCGCGGCTGATCAGGCGCACCGTCTTGCCCTGCCGGTTGATCGCCGCCAGCCGCTCCGGCGTCAATCGCCCGATGCCGCGCGTGGAAACCCGCTGCGGCGTGGTGCGTGCGTCCAGCAGCACGTTGGCCAGCGCCGCCGTCTTGGCGGCCGAATCCCATCCCTCCACGTCGAACGCCCCGCCGGCTTCGGTGATCCCCATCGCGCGCGCCGCCGCCAGGCCCTCTTCGAACGATCCGCCGCGCTCCATGGTTTCCACCACCACTTTCGACGTGGAATTGAGCGCGCCCGCAAAACCCAGCACCTTCACTCCCGGCATGGTATGGCGCCAGAGGTTGAACACCGGCGCGCCATCCATCACCGCCGATTCGAATCGGAACACCAGCCCGGCGCGCGCCGCCTGGTCCCGCAAATCCGCGTAAGCGTGGGCGATGGGCCCCTTGTTGGCGGTCACCACATGCATGCCGCGGGCGAACGCCGCGCGGATGTGCGAAATCGCCGGTTCTCCGCTGGTGGGCTCGAGCGTGGTCAACTCCACCGCGATCTCCGCCGCAGCCGCATCCAGAAACTCTTCGATCGAGCCCGCGCGCGCCCCGAACTCAGGCTCGCGGCCCAGCCCATTCGGGTCCACCGCCGTCCCATGCCGCAGCGTGTGAATGCCGGTAATGGTGAATGGAAACTCGCGCCGCTTGTTCGCGATCAGCCGCGCCAGCGCCCGGCCCACATTCCCGTACCCGATCAGTGCCAGCTTCAATCTTCGATTGTAGACCGGTGGGGCAGGGTGTTTAACCTGCGCGCCGGTTGTTCCATCGACGCAGCCGGGCGAGACCTGCATGCCGTGCCGAAGGCTCACGCAAACCGGAAGAGTCCCCGCCCGGGCTTGGGTGCCTTCGGTTCCTCGCCGCCGAGGGCCCTCGAAACGAGTTGCCGCATTTGCTTGTGGATGGACAGCTTCTCGTCGAAGAACTGGCGGTTTCCGTACGCCTCGAGCAACTCGCCCGGGTAATCGCCGATCGTCGCGCAAACCGGATGACCCAAGGCCTGCTCGAAATCACTGGTGGAAGACGGTACCTTTTTCGGGACCCGGTTGAGAATCAACTGAATATGTCCGCTGGTTATCCCCAGATCGAGAAGCTTTTTTAGGACATAACCGGCCTCGAACAGCGCCGGCATCTCGACCGTTGTCACGACAAACAGCTCACTCGCCTCCGGGGTCAGGCTGAGGGAGAGTGCGTTGAGACGTCCGAGATCCACCACGATGTACCCGTAAAGCGCGCGCGCAAACCGCAGCACATGACGGACGCGCTCACCGTCGAGCGGCTCGTAAGACCTCTTGGCGCCGGGAGACTGCAGGAGGTCGATTCCGTGGGACGTGCCGCACACCAGGTTATTCCAAAATGACGGATCCAAGCGGTGCAGGTTCGTGGCCGCGTCCTCGACGGTGTACTTCGAATCCGTCTCCATCAGGAAAGAAGCCGAAGCGGAACTGGTGTCCAAATCGACCAGCAACACTTTCTTCTTGGTCTGCCGCTGGAGTTCGATCGCATAGTGGCACGCGAGAGTGGTTGTGCCTACTCCTCCCTTGGAGCCGAGGAAGCCCACCACGGTAGCCGCCTGTGCGTCGGCCGGCCCAGAAGAACTCTGGCGCCTCATCATCGCGTATTGCAGGGCACGAACCAGCGTTTCGGTCGTCAGCGTGCCCTTCACCAGGTAGTCCTGGGCGCCTTGCTTCACGGCGGCCAGCGCCATCGATTCGCTCTTAAGCCCGGTGAGAGCCACGATGGGCAGCGTGGGCGCGTGCCGCTGAATGGTCGACAGGGTCTCTAGCCCATTGGAATCCGGCAAGGAAAGATCGACCAGCGCTACGTCAAACTTCTCATGCGCCAGCGCGTCCAGGGCGGTCACCAGGGAGTTGGCGATGTAAACGCGAAATGACTCGGCTTGGGCCTCCGCCAACATCTCCTGCACCAACCGGGCATCGCCGGGGTTATCTTCGATCAGCAGTACATTACATTCCGGCATAAGTCATCCCTCTTCTTTGGCTACGTGGGCAGCCGAACAACGGAAAACCAGAACTCGCTAATCGCCGCGACGACCGTGATGAACTGGTCCAAGTCGACGGGCTTGGTGATGAAGCAGTTCGCGTGCAAGTTGTAGGTGCGCAAGATGTCCTCCTCGGCGCGCGATGTGGTCAGTACTACCACGGGTATGCGCCGCAGGTCGGTATCGACCTTGATCTCGGCCAGCACCTCGCGGCCATCCTTCTTGGGAAGATTGAGGTCCAACAGGATCAGATCGGGGCGCGGCGCACACTGGTGCACGCCCTCTTTCCGAAGGAACGCGAGCGCCTCTTCCCCGTCTGAGGCAACGCTGAGATTGACGATCACCTTGCTCTCCCGCATGGCCTCTTTGGTCAAACGAACATCGCCAGCGTTGTCTTCCACCAACAGGACTTCAATCGATCTCGTCGCCTGGCTCGTCACCGTATGTGTCCTCCGTTCCTGTGAATCGTGAAATGGAATGTGGCGCCCTGGCCGGGTTGGGAGGACACCCATATCCGGCCTCCGTGACGCTCCGCGATTTTCTTGCAGATCGCCAGGCCGATTCCCGTGCCTGGATAGTCCTTCTTGTTGTGCAGACGCTGGAAGACCTGAAAAATCCGATCCGCGTACTTCCGGTCAATCCCGATACCGTTGTCGCGAACGGAGAAAGTCCACTCGCCGGGATCCTCTTCACAACCAACATCGATTTCGGGAGGAAGGCTGTTGCGAAACTTGATCGCGTTCCCCAACAGGTTCTGGAACACTTGGACAAGCTGGACCGGATCGGCATAGACGGTGGGCAGCGGGGAATGCCGAACCACCGCGCGACTTTCTTCGATGGCCGCCCGCACATTCACCAGGGCGCTCGAGAGCGCCGCCTCCGCATCGGTGAGCCGCAATTCGCCGCCCTTGGTTCCCACGCGCGAATACGCCAGCAGGTCGTTAATCAGATTCTGCATGCGCTTCGCCCCGTCAACGGCGAACGCGATGAACTCGTCGGCATCCTGGTCTAAGTGGCCCTGATAGCGCCGGGCAAGCAATTGGGTATAGCTCGCAACCATGCGCAGCGGCTCCTGCAGGTCATGGGACGCCACGTACGCAAACTGCTCCAGTTCGGCATTCGAGCGGGACAACTCCTCGGCTTTTGCGCGCAATTGAGCGGTTTGCGCACGAACGCGGCGGCGCAAAACGATCACCCACATTACACTCAACACAAGAACGATCGCCAGGGCTCCCAACAGCACCAGCACGCGGGTCACATTCCACCACGATGGCAACTCGATCACGCCGAGGTCTTCGGCGGAGCGAAGCAGCACACGAAAGGACGTTGCGCGGCGGAAGTCGTCGGTTACGACGGACCACACGCCCGTCATGTTCAGACGGCTGCCGGCGGGAATGGACCGCATTCGGGCGCTGGACCGGTTGTTCAACCAGGCGGTAAACGTAGCGCCGTTGGTCTCCATCGCCAGCACGAGGTCGTCACCTCGCACGGAGCGGCCCACCAATGTGCCCTCGATCCGGATCAACTCGGCGTCGTGGTCGGCAGTCAAGCCGGCGTTGGTCAGATCCACTGGCGTAACCCGGGTGGCGGAGGGGCCAAGCCGCCGGAAGGCGCCATCTTCGAGGACTGGCGCATACAGCCCGGCGGTGGGAAAGCCGATCGCATCGACGCGGTCGCCAATCCGCACGGCTTCGTTTTGCGGGCTCACTACTCTGACGCCGCCGGAGGCATCCTGAATGTACAGGAAGCGGCCCGGTTCGTCGAGCGTGACCGCCCCTTGTACCCGGATTCTATGACCCGACAGCGTTTCCGGGGTGAATTGCATCAAGTTGCCGGTGGGGAGAACGGGGAGGGTATAGGGGTCCGCGTGCGCGGCTTCTTCGACTTGCACCTGTTGGGTGCCGGAGACGAACAACTGGATTCCTGCCAACTGCCGCTTCTCGTTGAATAGCGCGCCACAGGCCCCGCGGATGGCGACGCGGGAATCGATCAGGGACGAGTAATCGGCATTCCGGTCAAAGCCGGTGATCCATGCCTTGAATTTGTCCCTGCGACTCGCGACCACGAGCGCCAGAGCCGGAACGCCTTCCTGCCGGTGGGCCAACAGCATGCTTTCAATACGGGCCGAGCGCACGATGCCGCGCACTTCGACGAACTGACTATCCTGCTCGCCGCCGAGCAGGTCTTGCAGAGGAAAACGGCGGGCGGGCGGTAAGGACGCCTTGCCGAGGACGCGTATCTCGGGGTGCTCGACTTCCGGCGCAAAAAAACCGGCCCCGGATACGCCACGGACCTCGACCAGATCTCCGGTGTGCGCCCGCGGAGGCGCTTCCAGGATGTTGACATAGACGCCCGCCGTGGAGTCCTGCAAGAACGCCAGGCGTAATTCGGGCATGTAGTAAGTCAGCACGCCCTGCAAGCGGATCGGGTACTGACGTTGAGCTTCCCGGGGAGTGAGGGTGCGGAGTCGAGCCGCCTCGGTGACGAGCGGCAGCGTTTCTTGCGCCTGCGCCCGGCAAAGGCGGGAAGGTCCGCCGCCCGCCAGCATCAGGATCGCAACAGCGGCGGCAATGATGCCGGAGGAAGAAGCTCGCTCCAACGCCCTCCACGGCAGTCGCCGCTCATGTCCTGGCCCGGCCATGGCTAACTGGAGCCTCCCTCGGTGTTGCACACGGGGTGATCCAGCGATATGACCGATCTCGATCGGTTGCAACACTGCTGCTAACGGTACCGCCGATAGCCAACCAAATGATAGCAGGATTGGCGTGCAGCGCGGAAAGCCGAATCGGCGCTAGGTCACCTGTGCCCGTAATCCGTGAAAACGTAATCTCTTGTCTTCACGCCCGAGTGGCACGCGAACCCGCACTTGGCGTCGTTCCCCTGCGGCGGCTTGTCAGCCAAGGTGCCGGGGCTGAACGTATCGGATTGAGTGTCATAGTCGAACAGCGCCCATCCCCATCCCCCACTGTCCGCGAACCTCTTGCTGTCCTTCACCATGAAGGCGACGTCATGCTGGGTACCTGGCACCGTCGCTGCGGGGAACGTCTCCATCTTTTTCGGGTTCCAATGGATCTTCACCATCTTGGCGCCGTCGGGGAAGGGCTTGCCGTTGCCGGGAATGCCGGCCAAGTAAGCCTGGATCGTCACAGGATTAGCGAGGGTCGCAGCCATATGGCTTCCGTTCTGACTGATGGAGACGAGCTGCCAGGACTCGTATCCTCTGAACTCAGAGAACGAGAGCCCATTCGGAACTTTCACGGTGTACTTATCCTGCGCGGAAATGGCCAAGCCGCCCATGAAGGCGAGCACTCCCGCAAGAATCGGAATCGTCAGCATCCAATTGCCCTTCATCGCCAGCACCTCCTTTGTCAAGTTTAGCGTTCTTACTTCTTGATTCTTGGCTGACGGTTACTCGGTGAGTGCCGTGCCGCACATGTGTCCTGTAACTTCGGTAAGCCGCCGTCCGGCGGCGCTGGCGAACGAATCGTCTTTCCAGTTCGATCCTGAACGTATTCTGATTCGCGGACTTTCCAGCGTGAACGTCCGGCCAGGCGAGTCTCAGGTCGGAAACGGCGCCGTTTGACTTGACTACTCGCGGCGCGCTAGCTTTTCTAACGCATGCCAAACTCGCCGTCCGCTCGCCCGTACCGGTCTACGCGCCGCGGTTTTCTACTGGAAACGGGCGCCGCCACGCTGGTTGCGTCCGCACCCCTTGCCGGCGCATCGCAGCAGGAGAGCGCTGCAGCCGCGCCTGGCCGCGCGGACCCGATCCGGCGTGCGTGGCGCGCAAGTTGGATCGCCGTGCCGGGCGCCCCGGCCACTGAATACGGTGTTTACCATTTCCGCCGGGCCTTCGAGCTGCCGGCCAGGCCGGAACGGTTCGTCGTCCACGTGAGTGGCGACAACCGCTATCAGTTGTTCGTGAACGGGCGCCGGGTAGCCTGGGGGCCGGCGCGCGGCGACCTGTTTCACTGGCGATATGAAACGGTGGATCTAGCGCCCTACCTGGGGCCGGGCAAGAACGTGTTAGCCGCGGTCGTTTGGAACTTCGGCGAAATGGCTCCGGAGGCCCAGGTGACTTTCGCAACCGGATTCCTGGTGGACGGAGACACCACGGACGAAAGCGTGGTGGACACGGGCACCAACTGGAAATGCGCGCGTGACGAATCCTATTCGCCGGCGCCGGCTCCCGAACTTCACGCTTATTTCGTAGCGGGGCCGGGCGACCGCGTGGCCGGCTCCGAGCACCCGTGGGGCTGGGAAGGCCTGGAGTTTGACGACTCGCACTGGCCGGCGGCGGTGGTGGTCGGCCTGGCCGCCGGGCGCGAAGCCCGCGATGCCCACACCCGCTGGATGTTGGTGGAGCGGCCCATCCCGGCCATGGAAGAGCGGCCGGAGCGATTGCAGCGGCTCCGCCTGGGAGGCTTTCCACCCGCGGCATTGCCCGCCCCGGCGGAACCTTTCCAAATTCCCGCTCGCTCGCATGTCACCATGCTGCTGGATCAGACCTATCTCACCACGGCGTATCCCGAACTGATAGTGAGCGGCGGTAAGGATGCGGTCATCGACATGGGATACGCGGAATCGCTCTACCTGCCGGCCGCGCCGGGAAGCTTCCGCCGGGATAAGGGGAACCGCAACGAGGTCGAAGGCAAGCAGTTCATCGGTACCCACGACCAGTTCATTGCCGATGGCGGAGGCCGCCGCACCTTTCGCCCGCTGTGGTGGCGTGCGTACCGTTACCTGTTGCTGGACGTGCAAACGCAGGATTCACCCCTCACCATCGAAGACCTTCGCGCGACCTACGTGGGCTACCCGTTCGAGAGGCGCGCACAGTTCAACGGCGGATCTCCCGAAATCAACCGGATTCTGGATGTGGGCTGGCGTACGGCCCGCCTTTGCGCCCACGAAACCTACATGGACTGCCCATATTACGAACAGCTCCAATACGTGGGCGACACACGCGTGCAATGCCTGATTTCAATCTTCAATTCCGGCGACGCACGCTTGATGCGCAATGCCATCGACCAGATCAACGACTCGCGGCAAGGCGATGCCTGCACCATGAGCCGCTACCCGACGCGGATGGAGCAATACATACCAGGCTTCTCGCTATGGTGGATCGGGATGGTGCGGGATTACTGGTGGTATGTCGACGACCCTGCCTTCGTCCGCCGCATGATGCCCGGGGTGCGCGCCGTGTTGAGCTTCTTCGAGAGATACCAGAAGAAAGACGGCTCGCTCGGCCCGCTGCCGTGGTGGCGCTACTTCGACTGGGTTCCGGAGTGGCCCTCGGGTGAGTCGCCGCAGGCGGCCGACGGCTCGTCGGCGCCCTACGATCTGCTGTTGTTGCTGGCGTACCGCTGGGCAGCGGAGTTAGAAACCGCGGTGGGGCTGAGCGGCCTTGCCGAAGTTTATCGGGCGCGCGAGAAGCAGCTTCGCGAGACGGCGCAGCGGCTTTATTGGGATGCGGGAGGAAGGCTGTACGCCGATACACCGGCAAGGCAGAAGTTTTCGCAACACACCAATACCCTGGCGGTCCTGGCAGACGTGATTACGGGAACCGAGGCGCGCGACCTGATGCTGCGCACCCTGACGGCGCCGGGACTGGCGCAGGGAGCGCTGTTTTTCAAGTTCTACATGAACCTGGCGCTGCTCAAAGTGGGTGAGGGCGACCGCTACCTGGATCGGCTGAACGACTGGCGGGACATGCTGTCCCGCGGGTTGACCACGTTTGCGGAGACGATCGACCTGCCGAACAGCTCGTCGCGTTCCGACTGCCACGCGTGGAGTGCCAGCCCGAATATCGAGATCTTCCGGACCGTGCTGGGGGTGGACTCCGCGGCGCCCGGCTTCAGCCGTATCGTGGTGCGGCCTCACTTGAATAAGCTGAAGTTCGTTTCCGGCTCGGTGCCGCATCCCAAGGGAACGGTCGAGGTCCGGCTGGAACCGCGGGGAGCGGGAATGGCTGCGGACATCACACTGCCGCCGTCGACACCCGGCGAGTTTGTGTGGCGCGGCTCGCGCCGGGCACTTACGCCAGGCGGCAATCGGTTTCTGTTATAAGATCTGGATTCGCCCAAGCTCCGGCGGCTCAAACGCGATCGCGGGCTGAGCGGATGTTCCTATCT
>Ga0181519_10003797_pt1 | contig 12352 bp, 9 predicted proteins | sample PEATcosm2014_Bin_26_FD_121102 | JGI IMG/M metagenome (GOLD analysis project Ga0181519, IMG submission 121102) | Peatland microbial communities from MTU Mesocosm Facility, Houghton, MI, USA - PEATcosm2014_Bin02_10_metaG | ecosystem: Environmental > Terrestrial > Soil > Wetlands > Peat | place... | reverse complement strand
GCGTCGAGCGCGTCGGGGTCGACCCCGGGGAAGACCACGCCCACCAGGATGATGCGCTCTCGAAACGACCGATCGATCAGCGTCGTGGGGAGCGATGCCGTCACGAGGCCCTCGCCAGCGGCACGAGGAGATCAGCGACGACGGTCACCTCCCCCGACAAGGTGGCGTCGAAGCCGTCGAGGTGGACGACGAGCGGGCCCCCGGGATTGCAGACGGTCAAGTCGTCGCCGCAGAGGCCGAGCTCTCGCGCTGCGACCGCGGCCGCCACCGAGCCCGACCCGCAGGCCAAGGTGATGCCAGCGCCACGCTCGTAGACGGCCAGGTCGAGCCCTTGGGGCGTCACCGCGATCCACTCGACGTTGATGCCGTCGGCAAAGCGCTGCTGGAGCATCGCACCCTCAGCTTCGAGATCGATGCCGTCGAGGGTCTCTCGCACGAGCACCAGATGCGGGTTGCCGACGTCGAGCGTGGCTTGGGATGCCTCCCGATCGAGCGAGGTGACCTCCACGGTGCCCATCGACGCCGTCGTCCACGCGCTGATGCCATCGGGCTCGGCGCAGCTGACGCGACGCAAGCCCGCACCCGTCATCACCGAGAACTCGCCGGCGGCCACCACCCCCGCCCGCACGACCTCGTGAGCCACGCAGCGAAGCCCGTTGCCGCTGATCTCCGCCGGTGAGCCGTCGTGGTTGCGAAGCTCCATGGTCACCTCGGCCCCTCGGGAGCCCTCGGTCACGGTGATGACGCCATCGGCTCCCACCCCGTGGTGGCGATCGGCGAGGTGTCGAACCTCGTCGTCGCTCAACCCCACGCGCGCCTCGAGATCGAGCATGATCAAAAAGTCGTTGCCCGCACCCTCGTGCTTGCTCATCGCCAAGGCGACCACCAGCTCCTCCATCGCTTCAGTCTCGCACCTGGGGGCTCTCGGCCAAGCGGTCGAGCGCCGCGCCGAGCGCCGCCGGGAGCTCGTCAGGTCCGACCCAGCGCACTCTCGGATCGCGACGAAACCACGAGCGCTGTCGGCGCGCCAGGGCCCGAGTCCGCTGTCGGGTGACCTCCAAGGCCTCCGGGAGGTCACGGCCCTCTTCGATGACCCCGAGCAGCTCTCGATAGCCGATGGCCTGGCGTGCGGTGCGGCTCATCCCTCTAGGTCGGTCCGCCAAGGAGCGAACCTCGTCCAAGAGGCCCTCGTCCATCCACCTCGTCACCCGGGCCTCGATGGCCCGATCGATCACCTCGAGATCCACCTCGAGGCCGATCTGGAGGACCGAGGCCTCCGGGTAGGTCTCGAGCCCCGGACCGAACGAGGAGAAGGGCTCACCGGTCCCCAGGGTCACCTCAAGGGCTCGAGCCACCCGTCGAGCGTTGGTCGGCTCGATCCGGCTGGCGGCTCGGGGGTCGAGCGCGACGAGCCTCGTGAACGCGAGCGCAAGGCCCTCGTCGCTCGCCACCTCCTCATCGAGCTGGCGCCGAAGCTCGGGGAACTGCGGTGGGATCGCCAGCTGGTCGATGACCGCCCGGTGGTAGAGACCTGTGCCCCCGACGAGCAGCGGGAGCTTGGCCTTCGCCGTGATCGCGTCGATCGCCTCCTCCGCCATCTGGCGGAAGAGGGACACCGAGCACTCCTCGCTCGGATCGAGGACGTCGAGCAGGTGGTGCGGCACTGCTGCCTGCTCCGCCGGCGACGGCTTGGCCGTCGCCAGATCCATCTCGCGGTAGACCGCCATCGAGTCCACCGAGACGATCTCGACGTCGCCGCGCTGGCGAGCGACGTCCCACGCAAGGTGCGACTTGCCCGACGCCGTCGCCCCGACCACGGCCACGGCGCGCCACGAGCGCTCAGCCAGCGCGCAGCGCCAGACGTCGGGGCGTCCGCGACGCCGAGCGCACGGAGACCATCTCGCCTTCGAGGTGGTGGGGAGCACCGCGCGTGATCATCACGTCGACGAGCGCGCCAGGCACCTGCGCGACCTGGTCATCGGAGCTGAAGTGCACCAGCTTGCCCTGACGAGTCCGACCGGTGGTCACGGCGGCATCTCGGCGGCTGGGCCCCTCCACCAGCGCCTCTTCGTGGCGACCAGCTCGCGCCGCGTGCTTGGCCAGGGCGCTTCGCTCGACCACGACCTTGAGCCGATCGAAGCGATCGGCGATGACCTCGGGCTCGATGAAGTCGCCGCCCATCTCGGCGGCGCGCGTCCCTTCTCGTGGCGAGAAGATGAACGTGTAGCTGCTGTCGAACTCCGCCTCAGCCGCCACAGCCAAGGTGGCGTCGAAGTCCGCCTCGGTCTCGCCAGGGAAGCCCACGATGAGATCGGTGGTCACCGCCAGATCGTCGATGGCCGCCCGTGCCGCGGCCAGTCGCTCGAGGTACCGCTCGGCGGTGTAGCCGCGGCGCATGGCGCTCAGCACTCGGTTCGATCCTGACTGGAGCGGGAGGTGCAGCTGGTTGCAGACCGCGTCGGTCTCCGCCATGGCCTCGATCGTCTCTGCCCGGAGGTCTTTGGGGTGCGGGCTGGTGAAGCGAACCCTGTCGATGCCGTCGACCGCCCCGACGGCGCCGAGCAGCTCGGCGAAGAGCGGTCGGCGCTTGGTGAGGTCCCGACCGTAGGAGTTCACGTTCTGGCCGAGCAGCGTGATCTCCCTCACGCCCTTGGACGCCAGCTGCGTCGCCTCCTTGACGAGATCGTCGAGGGGACGGGAGAGCTCGCCGCCCCGCACCGACGGCACGATGCAGTAGGCACACGAGTTGTCGCACCCGGTCTGGATGGTCATCCACGCCGCCCACGGGACCTCTCGCACAGCGTTCAGCGCTGGGACCATGTCGAGGGCACCCTCCGGATCCGGAGCATCCAGGATCTCGAGCTGGGGCCCCTCGGTGAGCGCTCGTCGCAGGAGGACCGGGGTGCGGGCCATGTTGTGGGTGCCGACCACGACGTCGACGTAGCTGGCGCGCTCTTGGATCCTGCCTCGGTCCTTCTGCGACAGACAGCCCGTGACGGCGATCTGGAGCTCGGGGCGCTGTTGCTTGAGCGACGCCAGATGACCGAGGTTCCCGTAGAGCTTGTTGTCAGCGTTCTCCCGGATGCAGCACGTGTTGAGCACGACCACGTCAGCCTCGTCGAGCTGGTCGGTGGGCTCCAAGCCGTCTGCGACCATCAAGCCGGCCAGACGCTCGGAGTCGTGCTCGTTCATCTGGCACCCGAAGGTGCGGATGAGGAACTTGCGAGGAGCCATGGCCTCGAGTGTACGGGCTCGCCTGCGCCTCGACGGAGGCTCAGGCCTTGAGCGTGGCCCCTCGGCCTCGGGCCTCCTCGCCGACCACGAGGCCACGGTGGTCGGCTTTGAGGGCCTCGACGTGTCCCTCGACCCCGTGCTCCGCCATGGCTGCGTGCGCGTGCTTGCGCACCATCTCCCCGGTGCCCGGGGCACACATCGCCAGCAGGGTCGGACCGGCCCCTGACCAGCACGACGCCAGCGCTCCCCCGTCGAGCAGGGCCGCCATGAGCGCCGGTGCCTCAGGGAACATGGGCGCCCGATACGACTGGTGCAGCCGATCCTCCGTGGCTTCCCTGGTCAAGAAGCGGTGATCAGCGAGTCCTGCGAGGAGCATGCCCATCCGACCCAGGTTGAAGATGGCATCAGCGCGATCGATCGTCTGGGGCAGGGCCTGGCGGGCGCTCTTGGTGGGCAAGGTGCGGTCGGGCACCAGGAGCACGAGCTCCAGGTGCTCATCGAGCGCCAGACGGACGACGCGAACCTGGCCTCCCACCAGGGCGGCCGACGTCAGGCCGCCCACCACCGAGGCGGCGGCGTTGTCCGGGTGCCCGTCGATTCGAGCGGCGACGCCCAGCGGATCAGTGGAGCCAGCAGCAGCAGCGGCCGCCACAGCCAGCGCGGCCGACGAGCCCATCCCCCGGGCCACGGGGATCTCCGAGCGAACCGTGATGGCCAGTCGGTCGTGACCGGTGACGTCGACGGCGACGCGCGCTGCCAGGTGGCTGGCGTTGTCCGAGAGGCCCGCTCCCTCTCCTTCGCTCTGCACGATGAGGTGTGACGCCGGCTCGATCTCGACCTCGATGTAGCGCTCCAGTGCGAGGCCCAAGGTGTCGAAGCCCGGGCCCAGGTTGGCAGAGGAGGCCGGCGCACTCGCGATCACGATCTCACCCTAGGCGCTCGAAGATGCCCGGCTCAGGGAGCGTTCGTGCGGTGGAGAGCGCAGCTGCGTCCCCGAACGAACCACTGCGGACGCTGACGATCCCCACCCTCTGACCAGCGGGCACGGCGCTGGTGATCGGTCGCGTGAGGCGCGAGGAGACCGAGACCGTGAGGCCTGGCCACGAGGGCACGATGATCGAGCCCTTCGTCACCAGGCCGACGCGCTCGGAGGACCACCCCACGCTGGTGGCGGGGCGCTGAGCGGAGACGGCGTGGACCGCCACGATGCCCCCTGCGACGGCCTGGTTGATCGAGAGGGCTGCCGCTCCCGCGGCCGCCAGGCGGTCCGACGCCGACGTCTGGCCGAGCACCGCGCTGAGCACCAGCACCTGGTGGTTGCCCACCATGCGGACGGTGGCCATCACGTCGCAGCCTCCCGCTTGGGTGGTGAGCCCCGATTTGACCCCGATCACCCCGTCGGTCCCCACCAGCGGCGTGTAGCTCCCGACGGTGCCCACCTCTGGGAGCGAGACCGAGGGCATCGAGACGAGCTGGGAGAAGAGGGGGATCTTCATGGCCGTAGTCGCCACCACCAGCTGGTCGGCCGCCGTCGAGACGGTCCCCGGATCGAAGCCCGAGGGATCGGTGTAGGTGGTCTGCTCCATGCCGAGGAACCTCGCCGCCGCGTTCATCTTGGCGGTGAAGGCCGAGAGCGAGCCAGCATCGAACGCAGCCAAGACGTCGGCGAAGTCGTTGGCCGAGTGGATCAAGAGCCCTTCGAGCAGCTGGCGCTCGGTGAGGACCTCGCCGGTGACCAGCGTGACGTTGGACTGGTCCGTGGCCAGATCATTGGCGAACCCGGCGACGTCCTGAGCGGTGATCGTCACGCTGGGCCCGTCCTGGCCCGCGGCCAGGGGGTGGTCGTCGAGCACCACGAGGGCCGTCATCATCTTGGCCAGGCTGCCGATGGGGATGGGGGTCTCGTGCGGCGAATGGGCCTTGACGCCGAGCGAGGCCACGACGTAGGCTCCTTGCCCCTCGGCGGGCCAGCGCACCGCCGGTGCTGCACCTCTCGTCACGAGCACACGCTTCTCGGGCGCCAGGGTGGCGGCTTGGAGCGGTTGGGTGAAGACCGCCAGCAGAGCGCCTGCGCTCAGCACGGCGACAAGCCCCACGATCAACGACACGGTCATGACGTGTCGGCGCCGTCGCCGCTTCGCACCGCGCTTGGGCGGCGCAGCGTCCTCTGGCATCGCTCAGGAGCCGCCGACGCTCTCGTCTTTGCCGATCAGCACCTCGCGTGCCTTCGAACCCGTCGAGGGACCCACCACGCCTTGCTGCTCGAGCAGGTCCATCAAGCGCCCGGCGCGTGCGAAGCCCACGCGCAGCTTTCGCTGGAGCATCGAGGTCGAGCCGAGCTGTGAGTCGATGACGATCCGGCGGGCCTCTCTGAGCAGCTCATCATCGTCGTCGCTGGCCCCGCCGGTCAGACCACCCGAGGCGGGCTCCAGGTCGCTGATGGCGACGACCTGCTCGCTCTGGCCACCTTGCGCTCTCCAGAAGGAGACCACGCCGCGCACCTCGTCCTCCGAGACCCACGGCGCCTGGATCCGTCGAGCCACGTTCGACGAGGCGGTCAACAGCAGCATGTCGCCCTTGCCCACCAAGCGCTCCGCGCCGGGCTGATCGAGGATCACGCGGCTGTCAGCCAACGAGGAGACCGAGAACGCCATCCGACTCGGCACGTTGGCCTTGATGACGCCGGTGATCACGTCGACGGAGGGTCGCTGCGTGGCCAGGACGAGGTGGATGCCGACGGCCCGGGCCATCTGGGCGATGCGGACTACGGATTCCTCGACGTCGCGCGCCGCCACCATCATCAGGTCGTTCAGCTCGTCGACGACGACCACGATGAAGGGAAGCGGGTCGAGCTCCTCGTCGGAGGCGACCTCGGCCAGCTCGGGCTCGACGACCTCTTCGGCGTCGAAGGGATCTCTCGCCGCGGCACGGGCGCGCGCTGCGATCGCCGCGATGGCCTTGGTGTCATCGGGCGGACCCGTCGGTTGGAGCGTGCCGGCGAGGAGTGCCTCGTGATAGCTGGTGATGTCTCGGACGTGGTGCGCGGCCAAGAGGTCATAGCGCCGATCCATCTCCTTGACCGCCCAGCTGAGGGCGTTCGCCGCCTTCTTCGGATCCACCACCACGGGGGTGAGCAGGTGGGGCAGGTCGTTGTACTGGCCCAGCTCGACGCGCTTGGGGTCGACCAGAATCAGTTTCACCTGATCCGGCGTCGTCCTCATGAGCAGCGAGGTGATCAGGGAGTTGATCGCCGAGCTCTTCCCTGCGCCGGTCGCTCCTGAGATCAGGACGTGGGGGAACTCAGCCAGGCTCTGCATCACCGTGCGGCCCGCGATGTCTCGGCCCAGCGCCACCGAGAGCGGGTTGCTGTCCTCGGTCGCCTCGGTCGAGATCAGCAGGTCTCCCAAGGTCACCAGCTGGCGCTGTCGGTTGGGGACCTCGACGCCGATGGCCTGGCGTCCCGGGATGGGGGCCAAGATCCGCACGTCAGGCGAGGCCATGGCGTAGGCGATGTCCTTGTTGAGACCTGTGACCCGAGCGACCTTCACCCCAGCGCCGAGCTCAAGCTCGTAGCGCGTGACCGTGGGGCCCACCGTGGAGCCGATGAGGGTGGTGACCACGCCATGGGCAGCCAACGCAGCGACGAGATCCTCACCGGCCTGCTCGACGATGCGACGATCAGCCTGCAAGGCGCTCGAGGTCTTGAGGAGCTCTGCGGGGGGCAGCTTCCACTCCCCTGCGGCCACCATCACCTTCGCCGCCTTCTTGGCGCGCTTGGCAACCCTCGGCGCGTCCGTCTCGGTCAAGGACTCAGCCGCCGACGCCTCGACCGCCTGCTCGTCGAAGGGCTGGTCGCCGGTGACCACGGTGGCCGCCATGGCGTCGGTGGGCACGACGGGCGCTGGCACGTCGGGGGCGGCAGCCGGCTCACCTGCGCTCTGGCGACGAGCGCTCGAGCCTCCCCACCAGGCCACCGCCGTCGACCCAGCGCGCTTGGCTCCTCGGCCTGTCGCCGTCACGACGTCCCTGAGGGGCACCCCGGTCGCCACGATCCCCGCGACGACCAAGACCGCCACCAGCAGCACGCCGGCGCCGATGGTCCCCACCGCTCGAGACAGCGAATGTCCGATCAGCGCCCCGACGATCCCACCCGACTGCTGGAGCTCCTTCTCTGGTGCGCTGAGCGCCGGGTTGCCGCCGGTCAGCCCGGCGATGCCACAGAGCGCCAGGACCGCCAGGATCCCTCCGACCCACAGCCGCGAGGCCTCGACGTGATCTCGGTTGACCAGCATCAGCGCCACCACGCCCACGAGCAGCACGGGGAGCAGGTAGCGAACCCAGCCAAGCAGGTCACCCAAGAAGCGGTTCACCCCGTGGCCCACCGGTCCGAGCGCGCTGAACCACAACGCCAGCGCCAGGAGGATGGCCAAGGTCACCAGGCCGACCGCCACCAGATCAGCGCCGTGGGAGGACAGGATGCCACTTCTCGGGGCCGGAGCAGACGAGCTCGGCCGACGAGCGGGAGGCTTCGGGGCCGCCTGGTGTTTGGGGGCTGGCTTAGAGCGCGAAGATGCCACGGTGCCTCGAAACTACTGCCCGTCTGGGCCTGAACGGGGGACACCCAAGGGCCCCGATAGCCTCCAAGCACGACCGGAGGGGGCGCCGCGATCGCTCCGAGAGACCACTGAGGAGACGTAGAGATGACACCCGACTTCGCCCCCGACACCTCTGCGCTGCTCGCCCGCCTCGGTGACGCGGTGGCCTTCGAGCTGCGGCTCACCGATCGCCGGCGACTCTCTTCCGCATTGGTCGAGCTGCGCCTCACCGGCGCGCCGCCGAGCTTTGCGTCGAAGCCCGGCCAAGACCTCATGTTGGCTGTCCCGGTCGAAGGCGGCGACGGCTCCTTCCGGCGCCGGTACTCGATTCGAAGCCACGATCTCGACACGGGAGCGATCACCCTCTGGATCGACGTGACCGCGGCAGGTCCCGGCGCTCGCTGGGCGCTGGAGGCGCCCCTCGACTCGACCATCGAGGCGATCGGCCCTCGAGGCAAGGTCCTGCTCGATGAGATGGCGGACTGGCACCTGTTCATCGGTGACGCCTCGTTCTTGGCCGCCGCGTATGCCATGGCCGAGAGCATCGAGCCGCCCGGCCAAGCGCTCTTCGTCTTCGAGGTCGACCACGAAGACGACTCGGTGACCCCGTCGCTGCCCGAGGGCGTCGGGGTGACGGCGTGCTTCCTCGAGCGCGGGGCGAGGGTCTTCACCGATCCGACTGGCCTGCTGACCGGTCTCGAGGCGATCGAGCTGCCCTCGGGCCAAGGTCACGCCTACCTGGGGGGCGAGATGAAGGTGGTCGCCGGCCTTCGTGGTGCGCTCCTCGAGCGTGGCCTGGGCGCAGAGGCCATCAACGCCAAGGCCTACTGGCGAGACGGGGTGGCCAACCAGGCGCACGGAGAGCCCAGCCGAGACGCCTGAGGAGGGCTCGGGGCCCCGATCAGGTGGCGACGATGACCGGGACGATCATGGGTCGCTGACGGGTCTTCGACCCGATGAAGCGACCGAGTGCCTTGCGAGCCACCCGGTTGAGGCCTTCGACGTCATGGGTGCCCTCGGCCAGGGCCGCCTTGAGCGCCACCTCCACGCTGGCGGCCGCCTCCAGGCTCAAGAGCTCCTCGGAGTACTTGCCCACCCAGCCGCGCGTGAGCACCTCGGGGCCGGCGGTCACCGAGCGCTCGTGCAGGTCCACCGAGGCGACCACCATCACCATGCCCTCTGAGGCCAGCACGGTGCGGTCCCGGAGGATCCCGTGGTCGACGTCGGTGGCGGCGCCATCGACGTAGAGGTACCCCGCGGGCACCGTGCCCTCCTTCTTGATCCCCTTCTCGTCCAACAGCAGCACGTCACCGTCTTCGGCGAGCAGCACGTGGTCGGACGCCACGCCCATGAGCTCGCCCAGCTGGGCGTGATGCAAGAGGTGGCGGTACTCGCCGTGGACGGGCACGAAGCAGTCCGGTGCGGTCAGGCTGAGCAGCGTCGAGAGCTCACCGCGCCGCGCGTGGCCCGAGACGTGGACCGCCTCGTGGGCAGAGTGGATGACCTCGGCGCCGCGTCGGTGGAGCTCATCGATCACTCGACCCACCGACCACTCGTTGCCGGGGATGGGATGGGCCGAGAGGATGACGACGTCCTGTGCGCCCAGCTCGACGAACTTCGACTGGCCCGCCGCCATGCGCGAGATGGCCGCCATGGGCTCGCCCTGGGAGCCAGTCGAGAGCACGCAGACCCGATGGGGCTCGAGGCTGTCGATCTCGGTGATGTCGATCATCACCTTGTCAGGGACCTCCAAGATCCCGAGGCGCCGAGCCAGCTCGACGTTGTTCTTCATCGAGCGACCCAAGGTGGCCACGCGGCGGTTGACCGCCACGGCAGCGTCGATCACCTGCTGGATCCGGTGGAGATGGCTGGCGAAGCACCCCACGATCAAGCGCTTGTCGGGTCGCATCACGAAGAGGCGACGCAGCGTCTCGCCCACCGTGGTCTCCGACGCAGTGAAGCCGGGCTCCTCCGCGTTGGTCGAGTCTGAGAGCAGGAGGCGGATCCCATGGGTCTTGGCGATCTCGCCGATGCGCGCCAGATCGGTCCGGCGACCATCGACGGGCGCGAGGTCGATCTTGAAGTCACCCGAGTGCAGGATCACGCCCTGGGGCGTGTAGAACGCCGTGGCAAAGGCACTGGGCACCGAGTGGGTCACCGGGATGAACTCGACCTCGCACGGCCCGATCTGGCGACGCTCGCCGTCGGCCACCTCGATGAACTGGGCTCGGTCGGCGAGCCCGGCCTCTCGCACCCGGTGCGCAGCGATCCCGACGGTGAGCGGGGCGCCGTAGATCGGCGCCGAGAGGTCGCGCAGGAGGTACGAGAGCCCGCCCACGTGGTCCTCGTGGCCGTGGGTCAGGATGATGCCGTCGACGCGATCGGCGTTCTCTCGCAAAAAGGTCAGATCGGGCAGGACCAGGTCGACGCCCGGCATGTCGGGCTCCGGGAACATGATGCCCACGTCGATGACCAAGAGGCGCCCCTCGATCTCCAAGCACGCGCAGTTCCGACCGATCTCGCCGAGCCCGCCGAGGAAGATGACGCGGACCGGGCTCGTCTTCTCAGCCACGTGACACTTCGAGCTCTCGACACAGCGCCGAAGCAGCAGCATCGAGCTCGGCGTCTGCCGGACCCATGGGCAGGCGGCACTGGCCCACCCGATGCCCTTGGGCCCTGAGCATGGCCTTTGACGGCAGCGGGTTCGGCCAGCGCTCGGAGCTCTCGAATCGATACGAGCTCAGCAACCCTGCGTTGAGCCTGATGGCCTCCTCCAGCTCTCCGGCGAAGAAGGCCTCGAGGCAGGCAGCCAGCTCGCGGCCGATCCAGTGCGCGGCCACCGAGATGACGCCGACCCCACCGATGGCCATGAGCGCCAAGGTGAGCGCGTCGTCCCCGCTGTAGAGCTCGAAGCCGGCCGGCGCCGCGGCCAAGAGCTCGGCTGCGGCCACCACGTCACCGGATGCCTCCTTGACCCCGATGACGTTGGCATGGGCGCTCGCCAGCGCGAGGGTCGTGGCCGTGGCGATCTTCCGGCCGGTTCGGATCGGGATGTCATAGAGGATCACGGGCAGCTCTGTCGCTTCGGCGACGGCGCCGAAGTGCCCGAGCAGACCGGCTTGCGAAGGTCGGTTGTAGTACGGCGTGACCGTCAGCACCGCCGCTGCGCCGAGCGAGGCCGCCTGGCGGGTGAGCCCGACGGAGTGCGCCGTGTCGTTGGTGGTCGTGCCGGCCACCACCGGGATGGTGACCGCCTCGGCGACGGCAGCGATCAGCGAAAGCCGCTCGTCATCGGTGAGGACAGGCGCCTCGCCGGTGGTCCCGGCCACGATCAGGGCTTCGGAGCCATGCGACGCCAGGTGTCGTGCGAGAGCCTGCGCCGCGTCGAGGTCCAGCGCACCCTGCTCGTCGAAGGGCGTGACCATGGCGGTCGAGACTCGCCCGAAGCGGGGCGTGACGGCGGACATCAGGGGTCCAACCTAGCAGCGGGCCTCTGGCCACCGACGTGGCCCGGTGCTCAGTCGAGCTGGCGCGTGGCCGGCGAACCGTCGGCAGCCAGATCGAGCTCGGCGACGGTGTCGACGAAGTCCTCGAAGCCGATCACGCCCATCTCGGTGAACTTGACGCGGAGCCACCCGTCGCCGCCGTCGAGCAGGCCCAGCTTCTTGCAGTTGGGCACGATCTTCGAGAAGAGCATGGCTTGGAACTCCAAGCGCCCCCGATCCTGGGAAGCCACCTGCGCTGCGTCCTTGGCCGAGACGCCGAGGCGATCCCAGACCTCCTGGGCGGCGAGGCGGTCTCGCATGCGCAGCGCCGCCTCGAAGGCGAACTCCTGGCGCTCTCGAAGCTCCGCTGCGCTCAGCGAGGCGTAGAGCTCTTTGAGCGAGAGGACGCCGAAGGCCACGTGGCGTGCCTCATCGGCCATCACGTAGCGGAGCAGCTGCTTGAGCAAGGGCTCTTGGGTGAGCTGATGCAGATACCCGAACGCGGCCAGGGCGAGGCCCTCGACCATGATCTGCATCCCGAGGTACGTCATGTCCCAGCGAGCGTCGGAGACGATGTCGTCAAGCAGCAGACCGAGGTGCCCGTTCATCTGGTAGTGACCATCGAGCTTGGAATCAAGGTAGCGACTGAAGACCTCGACGTGGCGTGCCTCATCCATCACCTGGGTGGCGGCGAAGTACTTGGCGTCGATCCACGGGACGGTCTCGACGATCTTGGCGGTGCACAGGAGCGCTCCCTGCTCGCCGTGCATGAACTGGCTGAGCATCCAGTTCTGGTACTCCATGTTGAGCGCCACCCACTCGTCAGGCCCCCACGAGCTGAGCGCGGTGCCCTTGAGATCAGGTGTCACCATGGGGCCGACGGCGCCCGCGTCCCACGCGGCGCGGGCCAAGCCCTCTTGGTCGACGTCGGTGTCCCAGGGGAGATCGGTCGACGCGTTCCACTGCGAGCGCTTGGCCTTCTCGTAGAGCCGATCGAGCTGGGCTCGGCTCCCCTTCTCATAGTCCCAGGTGAACTCG
>Ga0181519_10003796_pt1 | contig 12353 bp, 8 predicted proteins | sample PEATcosm2014_Bin_26_FD_121102 | JGI IMG/M metagenome (GOLD analysis project Ga0181519, IMG submission 121102) | Peatland microbial communities from MTU Mesocosm Facility, Houghton, MI, USA - PEATcosm2014_Bin02_10_metaG | ecosystem: Environmental > Terrestrial > Soil > Wetlands > Peat | place... | reverse complement strand
CATAGCGCGTACACAGCGCGGCGGCCGTGCCGGTGGCCTGGCCGATCACCGAGCAAGTGGCCATCACACGGGTCGAGGTGAAGGCGGCGTGCGTGGCGCTGATGTTGCGGCCGGCCATCATCAAGTTCGAGATGTTGCGGCTGTAGAGTGAGCGGAGCGGGATGTTGTAGATCGGGGTCTTCACTTGCACGCAGGGGGGCAGATCGGCCCGATCGAACCCGCCCGGCGGATGATCGTCCATCGGCCAGCCGCCGATGGCCACGGCATCGGCATGGTCACCGCGGACGCCCATCAGGTCGAACTGCGTGAGGACGTGATCGCCGACGAGCCGCCGGCTTTCGCGTTTGCCGGGGATCATGCCGACCCAATCGAGGGCCCAGTTGGCGCTGGTGGGATGGTTGCCGCTGTTCTTGATGTAATCCCAAACGCCCATCACGATGCCCAGCAGCTCGAAGCGGATCCGTTCGTTGTCGTGGATCGTCTGCAACTGGCCACCCCATTCGATCCACCAATAGCCATATTCCCAACTGGCGGTCGAGCGGTGGAGGAGCTGTTGCTTGGTCACCTTGCGAGCCCAGGCCGGGGGGGTGAACGGCATCGGCCGGTCGTGCTTGCGCGAGGTGAACAGGATGCTGCTGCCCATCGTCTCCTTGTCGGGCGAGACGGGTGCCAAGGGCTCGTCGAACTCGTCGCGTGCTTCGCGGCCATAGCGCATTTCGGCGCCGGCTTCGAGCCCCAGGCGGCTGTCGCCGGTGGCGTCGCAGTAGAGCTTGCTGTCGACGGCGTAGATATGTTCGGTCTTGTCGCAGCGGACCCAGGCGCGCTCGATCCGATTGTCCTTGGTGTCGACGGCGTAGAGCGTACTGTCGAGCAGCAAGGTCACGTTCGGTTCGCTGACGAGCTTGTCGTACAGCAACAGATCCCACAGCTCCCAACAGCGCTGCGGGTTGTTGGCGGCGTCGTCGAGTCGGAACTCTTCGAGCAGGCCACCCTCGCGCCAACCGGGCCGGCCCTTGTGATGGTTGGCGCCTACGATGTGCATCTTCACTTCGCTCGAAGCATTGCCACCCAGCCGTGAACGGTCTTGGGCGATTACCACGCGAGCCCCGTTGCGGGCAGCCGCCACGGCCGCGCACACGCCGGCCATGCCACCGCCGGCCACGAACAGGTCGCAGTCCAACTCGACGAGCGTCATGTGCGGCTCATGCGGAGCCGCGCGGCGATCCCCGGCCGGAGCCAGCTTGGCGAACTCACGCCGCAGATCGCGCTTCGGCAGCTCGGCGCCAGCTACTGGTGCGGCATCGTCGGCCAGCACGATCATGCTATAGCTACCGAGCCCTAACGAGGCCAGGAAATCACGTCGTTTCATGCCAACCCTCGAGATCGATCCAGGCGAATTGCGGAATGGGATGCGAGTCGCAACTCTTGTCAGCGTAACTGGGGTTGGCGCAGGCAGCAAGCAGCGCTGGCCCAGGCGTGCATGCATCGCCCGCTCCGCCGCCACTTGGAGTTGAGTGGTTGGGCCGTTTTGGTATCATCCGCGACCTGTCCCCCCGGCCTGTGTGCGAAGGAGCGGCAATGTCGAACGGTCGATCCAATCTGGCTAGAGTTTCGTTTGCATTGCTGGTGCTGGGAGGCCTCGCGCTGCCGCTGGGTGCAGCCGAGCACGTGCGTGTGAGGTTCGACATACCGGACAAGATCGAGTGCAACGACGTCACGCCCGCCAAATGCGCGGTTGCGCACCCGACGCTGAAGGTGATCGAGGCCAAGTTTCGCATCTCGGCGAGTTTCGTCGAAGGCAGCGAGGCCGACATCCTGGACTTCGACTACATGATCTCGAGTCCGGGAATGCGTCTGAAGATCCTCGACTATCTGCCGAACACGACTTTGGAAAGCAATTACGCCAACGATCGCATCGAAGTCGCCGACTCGACCGAGAGCACGACAACGACCAGCGAGGAAGCAAAGGTCGGCTACAAGGTGTTGTCGCTGGGGACGTCGGCCTCGCAGAATGCGAAGAAATCGGAACAGAATCATTACCAGCGGATCGCGCCCAAGAGCGTGGTGCTGGCCAGCGGAACGCTGGGCCGCGGTCATGGCGTGTTCTACAAGCTGCGGCCGTCGAAAGAGGCCTCGCTCGAGGGCGCGAAGGAGTTCTCGATCCTGGTGATCGTGCCGAAGACCTGGCAGGGCGACTGGTGCACGTTCGCGTGTGTCGCACGGGCCAAGAAGAAGTCGCTGATCTCGACTTCGGTCGTCATGGCGGGGATCGAATGCGCGCACGTCGGCATGTACTTGTGCGGCAATCATGACGGCAGCGAACTTTCCGCCAGGCTCTGCGAACTCCAGGAACGCAACGACGGAGTGTTGGCTCGCCAACTGGCCAAAGAAGCGGCGAAGGCCGTGGAAGCCATGCACGCCACGACGAGCCATCATTTCGAGTCGCTCGAGGCGGTCGTCGCGCCCCTGACCCATTGGAGTTCCCAGGGGTCCAAAGACCGGCAGCAGCTCGAACATGCCCGGCAAGAGATCATGGACGTCGAAGGGAAGCTGGAACAACTCTCGGGCGTCGTGTCGGTTGCCAGTTCGGCCGAGCCGCGCTGACCATATTTGCTTACGCATCGATACGGGCAGACCCTGCCGACCGCTTGCGGGAGCCAGCCGGCCTGTAGGAGGGGTAAAAGCGCTTGCGAATCGACTTTGACCGCGGCTTATGGTTCAATGGAGGTCTGCGAGCTACCCCCGCCCTTGGCTTCCCCCGCCTGCCTTAGATGCGCCATCTTGCCGATCGACTTACCGGCGGCTTCCGGGCCGGCTGCTTCCGCGTTCGGACCGCGCTTGCACTGGTCGCGATGGGGTGGCATGCCGGTGAGGGGGCGATCTGGGGTGCTGACGCGGTTCCGCCCAAGAAGCCGTCGACGCCGGCCGCGACTAGCGAGTTCGCTCACAAAGTCGAACCTGTCCTGGCCAAGCATTGCACACGCTGCCACCGTGGTAAGGAACCCAAGGGAGACCTGCGGCTCGACCAGTTCCACGGAGCGGTCGATCTGACCAAGGATCGACCGACCTGGGAAAGCGTGCTGGAGAATCTCGAAAGCCATGCGATGCCGCCCGAAGGGGAGCCGTCGCTGCCACCGGCCGATCGGCAGGCGATCACGAGCTGGATCGAAGCGGGCCTCGATCGGGCCGACGCCCAGGGCAAGCGCGATCCGGGTCGAGTTACCATGCGGCGGTTGAATCGGGTCGAATACGACAACACGGTTCGCGATCTTCTGGGTGTCACGTTCCATCCTTCGGACGACTTCCCCTCCGACGATGTTGGCTACGGGTTCGACAACATCGGCGATGTGCTCTCACTGCCGACGATCCTGTTGGAGAAGTACCTGGCCGCAGCCGACAAGATCAGCCGCACGGCGATCGAGAGTCCCGAGTTGCGGCAGATTCCGTCCAAGTTCATTCCGGCCGAGAAGCTCGAAAGTGATCGCAAGCTGTACCTTCAAGATGGCGCGAAGACGCTGGCCACGAACGGCACGCTGACGACGAAGTTCCGCTCCCCGCGCGACGGCGATTACGTGTTTCGCGTCAAAGCCGCCGCCAGCCAGGCAGGCGACGAACCGGCCCGCATGGAGCTGCGCGTCGACAAGCTCGAGCCCAAGAAGTTCGACGTGGCCAACGAGCCCGACGCCCCGAAGGTGTTCGAGGCCCGGCTGCATCTCACCAAGGGCGAGCGGCCTGTGGCGATCGCTTTCGTCAACGATTTCTGGGATCCGAAGGCGCCGAAGGGGCATCAGGACCGCAATCTCTTCGTCGAGTTCGTCGAGATCCGCGGTCCGATGGAGATGGACCCGAAGGCGCTCCCGGAAAGCCACAAGCGGTTGATCACGCGCCGGCCGAAGGACGCCAGCGACTTCGAGTCGACTGCCCGGGCCGTGATCGAGCCGTTCGCGACGCGGGCATTTCGCCGTCCGCTACGGCCGGGTGAACTCGATCGGCTCGTGAAATTGGCCGATTTGAGCCACAGACAGGGAGACAGCTTCGAGCGGAGCGTGCAGTTGGTCGTGCAGGCGGTGCTCGTCTCGCCGCACTTCCTGTTTCGGGTCGAAGCCGATCCGCCGGGCAACTCGAAAGAGCCGCGGCATTTGAACGACTTCGAGCTGGCGTCACGGCTGTCGTATTTCCTGTGGAGCAGCATGCCCGACGACGAGCTGCTCGCTCAGGCTCGGCAGGGCAAGCTGCATTCCCGTGACGTGTTGTTGGCGCAGGTGAAGCGGATGGTCGCTAGCCCCAAGAGCCAGGCCCTGGTGGCGAACTTCGCCGGCCAATGGTTGCAGACGCGCACGCTGAGCGTTGCGGCGCCCGACGCCAAGAAATATCCTACGTTCGACGAGCCGCTTCGCGCTGCCATGCAGCGTGAGACAGAGCTGTTCTTCGCGGCCGTGCTGCGCGACAATCGGAGCATCGTCGACTTCATCGACGCCGATTATACGTTCGTCAACGAGCGGCTGGCGAAGCACTACGGCCTGGAAGGCGTGAAGGGGGACGAGTTCCGCCGCGTGAAGCTGCCAGATCACCGTCGCGGCGGCGTGATCACGCAGGCCAGCTTGCTGACGGTGACGTCGAACCCGACTCGGACCTCGCCGGTCAAGCGCGGCAAGTGGATTCTGGAGAACATCCTCGGCACACCGCCACCCCCGCCCCCGGCCATGGTCGCCGAGTTGAGTGAAGACGACAAGGTCGTGCTGTCGGGCACGTTACGGCAGCGGATGGAGCAGCATCGGGTCGATCCGGCCTGCGCCAGTTGCCATTATCGGATGGATCCACTCGGTTTCGGACTGGAGAACTTCGACGGCATCGGGCGATGGAGAACCGAAGACGGCAAGTTCGCAATCGACGCCTCGGGCACCTTGCCCAGCGGCGACACTTTCGACGGTCCCCAGAAGCTGAAGGGCATTCTGTTGGGGCGGCGCGAACAGTTCGCTCGGGCCCTGACCGAGCGGCTGCTTACCTATGCCCTGGGGCGCGGACTCGGGTATCATGACAACTATGCGGTCGCCGGTGTGGTGAAGGCACTGCAAAAGAACGATTACCGGATCGGCACGATGATCGATGAGATCGTGCTGAGCGAACCTTTTCGGATGCGTCGGCCGACGACGCGAGGAGCGGCCAAATGAGCGACAAGACTTCGCGGATCGAACGGCGCGGGCTGGCTCAGCCTCGCCGATTGTCGCGACGAACCCTACTCCGCGGACTGGGCACAGCCGTGGCTTTGCCCTGGCTCGAGGCGATGGGACCGCTGGCACGAGCCGCGACCGAAGGCGCCAAGAAGGTAACTCCTTCGCGACTGGCCGTGGTATTCATCCCCAACGGCGCGCACATGGCCGACTGGACGCCCAAGGAGGAAGGTGCCGACTTCGAGCTGCCGCCCGTGCTCCAACCGATTGCCGCGTTCAAGAGAGACATGCTCATTCTCACCGGACTGACGCAGGATGGTGCGCGAGCCCATGGCGATGGCGGCGGCGACCACGCGCGCTCGGCGGCGTCGTTCCTCACCGGTACGCATCCGCGCAAGACCCACGGCGCCGATATCAAAGCCGGCGTCTCGTTCGATCAGATCGTCGCTCAGTCGATCGGAGGCCGGACGCGGCTCCCCTCGCTTGAGTTGGGTTGCGACCGGGGACAACTGGCCGGCAACTGCGACTCGGGCTATAGCTGTGCCTACTCGGGCAACATCGCTTGGCGCAGCGCTTCGACTCCGATGGCCAAAGAGATCAACCCGCGTCTGGTGTTCGAGCGGCTGTTCGCCAGCGACGATGCCGCGGATTCGGCCGAAAGCAAGGCCAAGCGGCAGTTGTATCGCAAGAGCGTGCTCGACTTCGCGTTGGAAGACGCCCGGCAACTCTCAGGCCAACTGGGCGGTGCCGATCGCCACAAGCTCGATGAGTACCTGACGAGCATACGCGAGCTGGAAGATCGCATTGCCAGGAGCGCCAAGACGGCCGAGCAGGGTTCGCCCGAACTGGCGCGACCCGACGGCATTCCCAAGGATTACAAGCAGCACATTCGCCTGATGATGGATCTGCTGGTGCTGGCGTTCGAGTCGGATCAGACACGTGTGGCCACGTTCATGCTCGCCAACGAGGGGAGCAACCGGCCGTACCCGTTCATCGACGTGCACGAAGGGCACCACGATCTGTCGCACCACGGAGGCAGCGAGGAAAAGCAGGCCAAGCTTACGAAGATCAACCGCTTCCACATGGAGCAGTTCGCGTATTTCTTGGACCGGATGAAGAACGCGCGCGAAGGGGAAGGGACGCTCCTGGCCCATTCGACCGTTCTCTACGGCAGTGGCATCAGCGACGGCAACCGTCACAACCACGACGACCTGCCGGTTCTCGTCGTCGGCGGGGGCAACGGCACGCTCCGCCCGGGCCGACACATCCGCTATTCGAAGAATACGCCGCTCAATAATCTGTACGTTTCGCTCAGCGGCAAGCTCGGGGCGCCGGTCGAATCGCTCGGCGACAGCAATGGCCGCTTGGCGCAACTCGACTGATGCGTAAAGCTATGCGTGCGTACGGCAATGGCGGGCCGGCGCGATTCCGACCTCTGCCCGGTGCCGCATGATCCTGTACATCGTTCGCCATGGCGAAAGTGCCTATAACGTCGAAGGACGCATCCAAGGTCAACTCGACGTGCCGCTGTCGGCGCTTGGATGTCGCCAGGCCGCGACATTGGTCCAGGCGTTCGAAGGCGTGGAGGTCGATGCGGTCTTCGCCAGCCCGCTCAAGCGGGCGTGGGAAACGGCCGTCCCGGTGGCCAAGTCCTTGGGGCTCGAGCCCCGCGCCGATGAGGGGCTGGTCGAGATCAACGCCGGCATTTTTCAAGGGCTGACCTGGCCCGAGATCAACGATCGCTATCCGGCCGAAGGGGTGGCCTGGAAGCAGCAATTGCCCGACTTCCGGATCCCCGGTGGCGAGTCGCGCCGCGACCTGATGCAACGGGCCGAAGGCGCGCTTGGGGCGATTCGCAAAGCCGGCTACGAGCGCGTGCTGGTCGTCGCCCACGGCGGCGTGCTCACGGCCGGGCTCAAGGCGCTGTTGGGCGTTCCGGCCGAGCGCAATCCCTTCTCGCTGTTCAACGGCTCGATCAGCCAGGCCGACTGGAACGCGCACTTCAAGCTGCTGACGCTCAACCAGATGGAACATCTCCGCGTCGGCGGCGAAGACCTTCGCAGCCGCGGCGGGGATTTGTAAGCGAGCCAACTTCGCCCGCTCAATCGTGCCGCTGGTACTCGAAGATCGCTTCGATCTCGACGGCGATGTTGCTCGGCAGCGAGCCCATCCCGACGGCGCTACGGGCACCCACGCCATGCTCCGGACCGAAGACCGTCGAGAACAGCTCGCTGCAACCGTTGATCACGGCCGGGTGCTCAGTGAATTCGGGCACGGCGTTGACCATGCCCAGCAACTTCACCAGCCGCACCACGCGGTCCAGGTTGCCGAGGTTGGCCTTGAGTGTCGAGAGAATGGCGAGCCCTGTTTGCCGGGCGGCGTCGTAGCCGGCCTGCTTGTCGAGTCCGGCCCCAACGCGACCGGTGATGAAGCTGCCGTCGGGCAGCAGCGGACCATGTCCCGACACATAGGCCAGATCGCCGATGAATACGACCGGCTTGTAGACGCCGGCCGGCTTGGGGGCGGGCGGTAGGGTCAGGCCCAGGGCTGCAAGGCGATCTTCGGCGCTCATCGTGGCTGCTCCTTGAACGAGAAACGGGCGGATGCGAACACGCGCCGGGCAAGTAGCTTCCCGCCACGGCGAACGCACTCATTGTAATGCAGCTTCACGGCCGTTGCAGGGGGCGGGAGCGAACGTCGATCACCCGCGAATCGTCGTGTGGGCCGGGTCCGGCCTGGCGGCCGAAATTCGCCGTCCGCTGGGGCCCGTCGAGCGGCAGAAAACGGCCGACCCAGCGATAGGCGATCGCCTGGCCGAAGTGCGTGAGCAGCAGCAAGCCAACGACGTCGCTCAGCACGCCCGGCACGATCAGCAGCACCCCGGCAGCCAATTCCCACAGGCTATCGAGCGAGGGCCGCAGCACGCGCCCGCGCAGGCTCCCCTGCGATGAGCCCCGTAGCGTGCGCACGAGCCCGCGGAGGAAGACCGCGGAGCCGACCAGCGCACTGACAATCACGAACAGGATGACGAACAGCAGGCTATTGCGCTCTGCCAGCCAGTAGAAGAGCGACAGTTCCACGAAGCCATAGACGACGAGAAACCAGGGAGTTCGCTTGTTCATGATCATCGCGTCGCCCGGCATCGCCGCTATCCCTTTATCTGGCGACAGTCCTGTCTCAGGGCGAGGATCCCCCATCGAGCAGCCCGCCACGACTTTCGGGCAGCCTCGGACGGCAAGTTCATCGTCGCAGGTCGTGGTCGAGCCGTTCGGCCAGTTCCAAGTATTCGGCGGCCCGCGATTTCTCACCGCGGTAATTATACATCCGAGCAAGATTGGCGTAGGGGACGCCTAACGCCTTGTCGCTGAGGATGCCGGCCTCGACCGCCTTTCGCATCCATTCTAACCCTTGTTGCGTCAGTTGGAGGGCTTTTTCCTGTTGCCCGACGGCCCAAAAGGAAACGGCCATGCTGACGAGGGTCTCCCCCTGTTGGCCTGGGTCGGCGAACGCGGAAGTGGGTGCCAATTTGCCGAGCGTGGGGAGCGCCTGCTCGTACCAACGAACCGCCTCGACATGGTTCTTTCGGGAGATAGCCTGGATGGCTCCGATCCGAAAGCAGAGCCGGCCGACGAGGTAGGTGTCGAGCGGCGCGTCGCGGCGCTGGGCGCCGGCTTCGAGCTGCTCGGCTGCCTGCTGGCCGAAGCGAATCGCCGCGGCGGGGTCGCCACGCAACTGGTCGATTTGCAGAACGTCGTACAACGCCACTCCCCAGTCCCACCGCAGGTGACCCTCGAACAGCGGATCGCGATTGGCGGCCAGGCGGTTGCTCATGCTGCGATCGAGCTGTTCGATCCAAGGAGTCGGGTCGAGCTGTCCGCCCAGGCCGACATAGGCATCGAGCGCCGCGCGGCAAAGTTCGATCGAATCGTCGAGCCGCTGGGTTGGGTCGGTGCCGCGCTGATCGAGCAGGGCGGCCGCCTTCGTCAGCCACTTCTCGGCTACTTCCTGTTTGCCTTTCCAATCGCCCCAGGCAATGTCACGAGCCGCCGCCAGATGAGCCTCCAGGAGCACGTCCCAGGCCGCGCGGCTTATGTCGGCGCGCGTGCTGTTGGCCAGCGGCTCGGCCAGCCGAATGGCTTGCAGATGATAGTCAAGGGCCAGCTTGTAGTCTCGCCTGGGGCCGTCGGCCACTACGTTGCCGAACCGACAAACGGCCTCGGCTTTGAGCTCGCCGCGTTCGCCACTGCTGCCGATCGCCTTTTCCAGGGCGTCGAGGGCTTTCTCGTGCTCGCCCATTTCGCCCCAGGCTCGGGCCTGCGCCAACAGGCCCGCCGGATCATCGCGATTGAGGGTCAGCGCGGCCTCGGCCGACGCCAGGGCGTCGCGGGTTTGACCCGTGGCCAACAGTACCCGCGAGCGCAGTACATGCGCTTCGCCTAACTGTGGATCCAGCTCGAGCGCCGTGCCCGCATCGGCCAGGCAGCCGGTGTAGTTCTTACGCGACCGGGCGCGTGCCCTCAATAGGAAGGGCTGCGGGTCGGGGGCGTCGAACACGACATGGGAGATGGCATCGCGTTGGCGATCGGCGAACGTCAGGGCGACGCAGCGTTCGGGATAGGCCCGGCCGATCGGTTCGCCTTGGGCATTGAGCACGTCGATCGACTCGAACTTGTCGAGTCCCAGCTCGGCTTCCAGCGTGGCTGGAGAAAGGCGGTGAGACAGCTTGATGGAGATCGAGATGACCCGATCCTGATAAAGTGTGACGTCGACGCGGTCGTACTTGTCGATCAGAAACGTCTGCAACTCGGTGCTTCCACGATGCACGACCTTGACCGGCGTTCCCCAGGCTTGTTGCAGTTCGGCGGTCGAGGTCTTGCCGATGTGGATGCCACGAAACACCACGGCCTGCACAGCGGAGCGTTCTTCATTGCGGTGGGCGTCGACCGATTCGATTCGCACCGGGCCGGGCGGTTTGCTCGGCTGGGACTCCGCCTCGGCCGGCGGGCTTCCGGGCGCGGCGCTGGGATCGCGCAGGCGGACGGACTGCGGCCCACCTTCGATGAGCAGCTTCAAGGGTGGTTCTTCCCCGAGGCTCTGCGCCGCGAGTCCAAGCACCAGCGCGATGAACAGTAGTCGCGCTCGCGGCCTGCTTGGCATGGCGTGTTCCTCCGTGAACACCACTGACGGCGAATGATCGCCCGGATTTTCGTCGATAAGCTGGCAGAGTATAACGACATCCGAGTCAGGCCCCTAGACGAGTCACGCGCCGATCCGGCAAGCCGCCGCTAGCTGCTGGCGCGATTCGTCCGGGACCGCACGCCAAACGCCAACCTGGAGGAGGTCGATTCATGTTCGCATCCGACGCGCCGTCTGTTCCTCAGGTTCCCCGCTGCCAGGTTATGCCGCTGGCCGATGACCAGGTCTCGTTCCTGGTTCAGGGCGTCGAGCGCTTGCGCTGGCACTTCGGCAGCAAGTACCCGCGGCCATTCTTCTTTCCGCTGGTCGGTTCCTCGGGCCTGTCGCTGACGCGGATGGGCCATCCCGGGGCGCCCGACCACGACCATCACCGCTCAATCTGGTTCGCGCATCACAAGGTGCTGGGCGTCGACTTTTGGAGCGATAAGACCGAGGCCCGCATTCGTCAGAAGCGATGGCTGGCCTACCAAGACGGCGACGACGAAGCGCTGATGGCCGTCGAGCTCGGCTGGTACGACGGGCACGACCCGCAGGAGCTGCTCGACCAGCAGCTTATCGTGGCCGTGCGCCCGGCCGATGAAGGGCAAACGCTCGTCGAGCTGCAATCGACTTTTACGCCCAAAGCCAAGTCGCTCGAGCTGGGTCAAACGAACTTCGGGCTGCTGGCAGTGCGCGTCGCCAAGACCATCTCGGCGACGTTCGGCGGCGGCCGGTTGACCAACAGCGAAGGTGCAACAGGCGAGCCCAAGGTATTCGGCAAGCCGGCCCGCTGGATGGACTACACCGGTCGTATCACGAACGAAGGCTACGAAGGCATCACCTATTTCGAGCACCCCAAGAATCCGGGTTACCCGAATGCCTGGCACGTTCGGGACGACGGCTGGATGACGTCGTCGGCCTGCATGCGCGGGGCCATCACGCTCACGCAGGACAGCCCGTTGACGTTGCGCTACCTTTTGCACGCCCATCGCGAAGCACTGGAGACGGCGCGTGCCGAGCGGCAAGCGAGCCAGTTCGGCGACTTGCCGGCCTACGAAGTGGTGAAGAGCGAACGCAAGAATACGTCCAACGAAGTGCGCCGCGTCTCGTAGCCACCGCTGACTGTTTCGCCGCGACCGGCTTTTTTGGCGGCGACTTGCGAGACGCCTCGGGGTTCTAGCGCTGCAAGAAGCGGACCTGCTGCGGGTCGTTCGCGGGCGGCTGCGTCTGGGGCGCTGCGGCAGTGCGCGCGGCGGGACCAGCCTGCTGCGGCCCGATCGGTCCGTCCTGCCACTTGTCGGCCGAACGGCCTTTGTTGGGCGATTGGGTCGTGCCGGCCAGGAAGTTGTCGATCTGCGCGTTGTCTTGCAGGGCATGGAACTCTTTGCCCATCGCCAGCCGCTGCTTCTTCTCGAGGATGTCGTCGTGGATCTGCTGGCGGACTTCTTCGAACTTCACGTCGATCGGCTTGGTGCGGCCGCGGCAGAACAGGATCACGTACTTGTCGTCGACCTGGATGACGCCCGAGATCTCGCCTGGCGCGAGCAAGAAAGCTTCCTTCTCGACGAGCGGCTGGCCGCCGTTCATCTGGATCGGCGGGATCTCGCCGCGTAGGGCGCGGCTGCTCGGTTCGATCGAATACTCCTCGGCCAGGTTGCCGAAGAAGTCAGGCGTGGGATGATTGCGAGCCATTTCCCAGACTTCCTGGGCCTTGCGCGGCTGGTTGAAGACGATCGCCAGGCAATCGACGCGCGGGCCGAAGTTGGCCTCGAACCCCCGTTGCATATCTTCCTTGGTGACATCGACATGCGCGGCCACGAGCTTCTTCAGGGCGACGCTCGGCCAGACGATATCGTCGCGGTAGACGTCGAACGACAGCTTCTGCTTGCCAAGCACCTCCTGCAGCCAACTATCGAGATCGACCGTGCCGTCGGGTTTGACCTTGCCCATGGCGATGGCGGCCCGGTTGATCTCGGCGTCGAGATCGGCCTGGGTGACCTCCATCTT
>Ga0181519_10003795_pt1 | contig 12355 bp, 11 predicted proteins | sample PEATcosm2014_Bin_26_FD_121102 | JGI IMG/M metagenome (GOLD analysis project Ga0181519, IMG submission 121102) | Peatland microbial communities from MTU Mesocosm Facility, Houghton, MI, USA - PEATcosm2014_Bin02_10_metaG | ecosystem: Environmental > Terrestrial > Soil > Wetlands > Peat | place... | reverse complement strand
CCGCACCCCGCGGGGGCGGGAGAGGAAGCGTTCGAGGGCGGCACCGACCCCGGCGAGCTCCTCGCCGGCGCCCCCAGGAAGCCCCACCTCTCGGACGGTCATCGCCCCTGATTATACCAAACGTGCGTTCGCATGGTCAACACGAACACACACCAAGGCCTGGTTGGGGCAGGCCCAGGCTTGACTCGCGCGGAGCGGGCGTGGTCCCCTGCGCGGCGTGGAAGCCGCGGAGCTCCGGGCCAGGGTCGCCGCCATCCCCTGGTACCACAGCATCGACCTCGGCCAGGGTGTGGTCACTCCCGGCGTGACCCGCAGTAGCATCCCCTCAGCCGCGCTCCCCGACTTCCGAGGGCGCAGCGTGCTCGACATCGGCGCCTGGGACGGCTACTACTCGTTCCTGGCCGAACGGGGCGGGGCGGCGCGGGTGGTGGCGCTCGACCACTACGTGTGGAAGCTGGACTTCGCAGCGCGGCAGGAATACTGGGACCGTTGCGCCCGCGAGGGGGTGCTCCCCGACCCGGAGCGGGAGGCGGAGTTCCTCGACCGTGCCGGGCTGCCAGGACGTCGCGGCTTCGACCTCGCCCGGGACGCTCTGGAGAGCCGGGTCGAGCCGGTGGTCGGTGACTTCATGAGCATGGACCTCGAAGCGCTGGGGAGGTTCGATGTCGTCCTCTTCCTCGGGGTCCTCTACCACCTCACCGAGCCCTTCACAGCGTTGCGCCGGCTGCGAACGGTGACCCGAGGGCTGGCGGTCATCGAGACCCACGCCATCCAGGTCTCGGGGCACCGGGGGGAACCCCTGCTCCGATTCCTCGCCGGCGACGAGCTGAATCGGGATCACACCAACTGGTCTGAGCTCAGCGAGCCTGCGCTGCGCGCCATGTGCCGCGCCGCCGGGTTCCGCAGGGTCGAGACGCTCGTCGGCCCGCCGCGGCCACCCCTGCCTGTGCGGGCGCTGCGCCGGGTTCGCGACGTCGCCGGGGCCGGCACGGGGCGGGCCCGGACCCGGCGATGGCGGATCGTGGTCCACGCTCACGCCGAGGACTGAGGGTGGAGATCGCGCCGGACATACCGGCCGCGTAATCCGCTGCGCCGGACCAGATAGCCGGTCTCATCGGCCGCACCGGCGAGCGACTAGCTCAAACTGCCCCACTACCGGCACCGAGCGTCCTCCTACCATTCACGGCCTTGGGCGCTGAAATCGACTTCCGGATACCTCAGCCCTTTCGGACCTTCTCCGTCGGATGGTCTTCCGTCCTCGCACTCGGGGCCGTCCTCTCCGCGATCGAGGCCGCCATGCACGGCGCTCTCGCGGTGCTGCTGATCTCTGTGGTCGCGGCGGGGTTCTTCACGGCGGTCGCCTGGCGCTGGAGCAGGGTCGGGGTTCGGAGCACCAGAGGTGCGCTCATCGTGCGCAATTTCACCTCAACACGAACGATCCCTCGCGAGTCGGTGGCAGGCTTCCGGCTCGGTCGCTCTCGATTCGAGTATCAGGGGCGAGCCATCCGCGTTCTGCTGACGGATGGATCCTCCGTGGTGATCGCGGCGACCGAACGGTACTCAGGCTCGCCGGTTCACCCACGCAGCCCCCTGATCAAGGCGCGCCACGACGAGCAACTGGCCGGGCTGCGAATCTGGCTTGCAGGAGCGAGGGGGCTCGACGGGAGCGACCCTCGCATCGACCCGCGGCCGCCCTCCTTGGAACCTCCTGCACCTACCCCGTCGGCCGAGTGACGTTTCCCGACACTGGGTCACCCACGATGGTGGGTAAGTCAGCCCACGAGGCGGCTCCCGGGGTCAAAGGTCGCGGCCCCGGGCGTTGCGGATCAGGCGATGCAGAATAGACGCCATGCAAGAAGGCCTTCTCCGCTATCCAGCGCTGGCCCAGTCCGCCGCCCAGCGATACGTCTCTCACCTCAAGGAGGTCGAGGCCGGCGCGCAGCCAGTGGCGCCAACACAGAGACCACTGCGCGATCTGATCGACACGCTCGAAGCGGCGGAGAGGCTCGGGCCGGAGCTCGAACCAGCTGATGTCACGTTCAGAGTCTCCTCGCTCGGGGAGAAGACCTTGACCGCTGACGAGCTGGAACCGTTCGTCAATGAGTTTCAGCTGGGGTTGGGCTACGACGGCGCTCCGACCATTGCCATGGGCACCGAGACCGCCGACGATCCGGGGAAACCAGAGGACCTGGCATGGGGTTGCCTCCAGACGGTCCTGATCCTGTCGGGTTCGCCCCAGCGCGTGGTCGAGGCTCTGCTGAGGGAGTCGTCGTGGTGGGACGACATGGAGGTTCACGGCTTGCCAAAGGACCCATGGCGACCCTTTCACGTTCACCCCAACGACCTCTATCAGGTCCAGGGACACTCGCACACGCACACCTGGATCAACCTCGCCCGGATCCTCCTTCCAGCCGAGACGAGCTGGGAGGAGCTCCTCAGCCAGCACGCGGTGCCGGGGCTCGGCGACCGCGTGTACCAGATCGAGCGCTCAGCCCTTCCGGCCAAGCGGTCTTCCGGCGGCAAAGTCCCAAGCCAGACGAGAACCGACTGGCTCGTGCAGGAGGTCATCCCGACCCTGAGACAGACCGCTCACACGCTGTTGCTTCACGGTTTCGGCAATGGCAGGGTCTGGGACGAGAACGCCGTCGAGTTGATCAACGCCTTCCTCGGTTACGACTCCCGCGCCCCAATGAAGGTGGATTGGCGATCGGTGACAGCAAAGCGGGGCGACTGGCTGTGGTCCCGGGTCGAGGGGGATCACCGCGTGGTCTGGTCACGAGCCCTCGGGTGGTCGTGGCGAGAGGAGTACAGGTCAGAGGTTCGCGCAGCGTTGCTCGGTACGGCATGACCGCCGTCGGCCAGTCAGCTGCCAGTGTGCTCATTCGCCAGGGTCCTGCTCCCCGGGGTGCTGACCCCGCCGGCAGCAACTCCTTGACTGCGTTGAGCAGCCGGTCGACGTTGCGGCGGTTGCGCCCCCAATCGAAGACCGCCGTCGCCGCCCGGCTCCGACTCTGGACTGTCAGGACGGTTCCGGGCGACCCCGGTGTCACCCAAACCTGAACGTCCTCTCCCCATGACCAAAGAGGCCGGCGGGTGGCAGCCAGCTACACTGCCGCGTCATGTTCCGTCTCAAGGACGCAACGACGGACGATCTCCCACGTCTGCAAGAGGTATTCCGACTGTCTTCGCTCTCCAACGAAGGTGACCGCGCTGCCCTGGTCGATCACCCGGAGGCTCTGGTCTTCTCCGCGGTCTCTTTGACGAGCGGGCGAGTACGCGTCGCGACCATCGGGTCGGGCCTTATCGTCGGGTTCGCGACCACCGTGACCAAGGACGGCTTCCTCGAGCTCGTCGATCTTTTCACCGACCCTGATTGGATGCGGCGGGGCGTGGCCACGGCGCTCATCGACGATGTCGTCGTGTTCGCCACGGCCATCGGTGTCTCCCGCGTCTCAGTGGTCGGGAATCCGCACGCCGCGCAGTTCTACCAGCAAGCGGGGTTCGTCACAGAGAGCCAGGTCGAGACCGACTTCGGCCCGGGCCTGCGAATGCACCTCACGGTCCCGACCTAGTTGCGCTCGGAGCGGACCGACATGGGCCGGATCCACGCAATCCATCCAGACCGACGGCTACCTGCGGCAAGGTGGCGGAAATACCGCAGCACGAGCACAGATGAAGGGGCCCCCGATGAATCCCCGCCTCGTCCAGCGCATATGACCGCTCCATATCGGATTCGGCTCGAACACGGCCCGTAGTCTCACGGTTCGGGAACTCCCTCGCGCAGGCCGGCGCTCCCTCGGCCCATGGGTCGCCGAGCCAAGGCGTACGACCGCAGCGCTCCGACCGCCCGCGGGGAACCTGGGTACTCCGAACGCGAGGCGGGTCGTCCCATCAGTCGATACGCCGAAGTGCAGGGCGGGCTGGCCGGTGGCGGGTCGGGGCCGGCCGGTAGACTCGAGCGGAGAGAGATGCCACGGGTCGTGCTCGTCACCGGGGCCAGCAGCGGGATTGGCGCCGCGACCGCCCGCCGGTTCGCGGAGATGTCGCGCACCGAATTGGTGCTCGTCGCCCGCCGCGAGGGGCGTCTCCAAGCGCTCGCGCGCGAGATCGGAGGCGCCACCGTGATCGCCGCAGACCTCACCGCTCTCGAGACCCCGAGCCACATCGCGGCGGTCGTCGAGGAGCGACACGGCCGGCTCGATGTCCTGGTGAACGATGCGGGCGCAGGCTGGAGCGGGCGCTTCGCCGAGGCCGGCTGGGCCAATGTGGCCAGGACCATGGACCTCAACTTCAATGCCCAGGTGCGGCTCACCGAGGCGCTGCTCCCCCTGCTGCGGCGGTCCGCGCCGAGCTCGATCGTGAACGTCGCGAGCACCGCTGGACGGGTGGCCCGGGCCGGCGTGGGCGCGTACTCGGCCAGCAAGTTCGCACTCTGCGGGTGGACCGACGCGCTGCACCAGGAGGAGCGCAGCCACGGCGTCCATGTCGGGCTCGTGCTGCCCGGATTCGTTCCCACCGAGGGATTCCCCGCCGAGAAGATGCGCAACCACCCCATCTGGCGCTGGCTCATGGGCAGCGAGGAGGGCGTGGCGGAGGCGATCGTCGACTGCGCCGTGCATCGGAGGGCGGAGCGCTATTCGCCTCGCTACTACGGGCTGTCGGCCGTGGTGCGGGCCGCGGCGCCCGGCCTGGTGCGGGGGGTCCTCGATCGCTGGTCGGGGTGACTGCGCCCGAGCGTGTGGCGTGACGCGGCTTGGGCCACATCGCGTCCACCTCACGTCGGGCCGGGGGGCCCGGGCACACGGCGAGAGAGGCGAAACAGGATGTAGACCCATCGGATCGCCAGCAGGGCGAAGGCTGCTCCGACGACCTCGGCTGCGATCCCGAAAGCGGTAAGGCCACTCGCGATGGCGACGTGGCCAAAGAAGAGGACCATCACAGCTCCGGCGATCACTTGGACCGTGGCGACCTCTAACCGCGAGACCATCTCTCGCATGACGTGTGCGTCGGATCGGAGCAACAGACCACCCCAGACCAGCTGCCAGAAGCGGGGCTTCTCGAACCGGCCCGGTCGCGGCGCCAGCGTCTCGGGCGAGACCCCCGGTATGGAGAGGCGGGCCACGCCGTCGGCCCGCCTCATCAGCCAGACGTATAGAACTCCGAGGGCAACGCAGATCGTGGCGGCCACCCACGGGGCCGCCACCCACGCCAGTAGGGCAAAGACCAGAGCGCTCACCAGGCCCGCCAGGGCGAGCAACAGCGCCCAGCACGACTCCACGCGAAGCCTGCGCGCCTTGGGGGAGTCCCGCGGGTGCAGGACGATGGCCCTCGAGCGCACGAAATGCCGTGCCCGTCCCCCCACGGAGCGCACTCCTGTCCCGGGCAGCCGTCTGGGGTCCACCGGCTCAGCCTGTGCGGAAGCGGGTCGTGCCTGCGTGGGTCACGATGGGGCGCATGGTCGCACCTGCCCCCCCGTGGAGCAACGGGGAAACCCCTCGCCCGCGGCCAACCCCAACCTCGATCCCAACCTCGACCGCAACCTCGACCTCAGCCTTCGGGCCCGTTCCCGCTAGACTTCGGAACCACCATGTGGATATCGGACACGCCCTCGATGCGATCGCTGCCGCCAGAGGGCGCCATCGGGTTCGCGGGGATGCGAATGCGCCGGGGCGGCCTGACCGCCCCGCACGCGTGATCTGACATCCTCCCCAACCTGAGGTCCATCACATGAGCGAGCGAATACTCTCCCTGCGCTGCCGCGCCTGCGGCCACACGGCCCCGATCGCGGCGACCCATGCCTGCGACAACTGCTTCGGCCCCCTCGAGGTGGCCTACGACTACGCCGAGATCGGTCGCCGGGTCTCCCGCACGAGCATCGAGGCGGGCCCGGCGAGCATCTGGCGCTACCGCGACCTGCTGCCCGTCGAGGACGACCTGGAGCCGATCACCCTCGGGGAGGGCTGGTCACCTCTCATCCGAGCCCGCAACCTGGGCGACCTGCTCGGCCTGCGCAACCTCTACCTCAAGAACGACACCCAGAACCCGACCAACTCCTTCAAGGACCGGGTGGTGAGCGTCGCCGCCAGCTGGGCACGGGGGCATGGCTTCGACACCCTGGCGTGCGCCAGCACCGGCAACCTGGCCAACGCCGTCGCCGCCTACGCCGCCCACGCTGCGATGCGCGCCGTGATCATCATCCCGGCCGACCTCGAGTCCGCCAAGAGCTCGACCACCGCGGTGTTCCGCCCCACCCTGGTGCGGGTCAACGGCACCTACGACGACGCCAACCGCCTCGGCAGCGAGCTGGCCGACGAGGTCCCCTGGGCCTTCTGCAACATCAACGTCCGGCCCTTCTACAGCGAGGGCAGCAAGACCCTGACCTACGAGACCGTGGAGCAGCTGGGGTGGCGGCTTCCCGACGAGCTCGTGATCCCGATCGCCTCCGGCTCCCAATTCGTCAAGGCGGAGAAGGCTCTACGCGAGCTGGTCGACCTCGGCCTGGTCGACGGGCCCCCGCACACCCGGCTCACCGGTGCCCAGGCCTCGGGCTGCGCCCCGGTCGCCGACGCCTTTGCGGGCAATCGCCCGGTCACCCCGGTCCGCCGCCCCGACACCGTCGCCCGCTCCCTCGCCATCGGCAACCCGTCGGACGGGGAGGACGTCATCCGCGCCGCCCGCAAGAGCGGCGGGGTGGTGGAGAGCGTCACCGACGACGAGATCCTCGACGCGGTGGAGCTCCTCGCCCGCACCGAGGGAGTGTTCGCCGAGACCGCCGGCGGGGTCACGGTTGCGGTGCTCCGCCGCCTCGCCGAGGCGGGCCGGTGGAAGGGCGACGAGGTGGTGGTCGCCTACATCACCGGTCACGGGCTCAAGACCGCCGAGGCCCTCGAGGGTCGGAGTCAACTCGACGAGCCAATCACCCCATCGCTGCGGGCCTTCGCCGAGCGCTACCGGGTCGAGATGGACCGGGCTCCCCAGCCGGTGCGCCAGCGATGAGCACCCCCGGCGAGCCCCTCCGCGGTCTGGATCCCACCGCGGGCTTCATCGGGCTCCTCGGCCTCCAATTCGACGAGGTCACCCCGACCCGGGTGACCGCCCACCTCGAGATCGGCGAGCAGCACCTTCAGCCGTACGGCCTGGTGCATGGCGGCGTCTACGCCGCCGTCGCCGAGACCCTGGCGTCGATCGGAGCGATGGTCGCGGCGGGGAGCGACGGCTCCGGCAGGGGGGCGGTGGGGCTGGAGAACCACACCAGCTTCCTCCGCACCGCCCGCGCCGGGCAGAGGGTCGAGGCCGAGGCGACGGTGCGGCACGCGGGCCGCCGGGTCCACCAGTGGGCGGTGACCATGCGTGACGCGCAGGACGGCCGTGAGCTGGCCACCAGCACGGTCCGGCTGCTGCTGGTGGACCCCGAGAAGGTCTGATCAGGACCTTCGCCGGCGCAGGGCATACACTGTCGGCCGATGATCGAATCCGCCCCCACCATCGACGCCACCAAGTTCGGGACCGCCCGCATCGTCAGCCGCCGCGACTTCGCCGAGGGCCTCTGGGTGATGCGGATCGCCACTGACTTCGAGCTCGGCTACCGGCCCGGCCAGTACTGCACCCTCGCGCTTCCCATCGGCGACCATCTCGTCGAACGGCCGTATTCGATCTGCTCGTCCCCGGAGGAGGGCGAGATCGAGCTGTTCATCGAGCGGGTCCCGGAGGGCGAGCTGACCGTTCCCCTTCACAGGCTGGGCGTCGGGGCCGAGATGCCGGTCCGCCGCCGCTGCAAGGGTCTCTTCCTCAAGGAGGCGCCGGTCGAGGACCATGCCCACCTCTTCGTGGCCACGGTCACCGGGATCGCCCCCTTCCTCTCCTGCATCCGCACTCTGCTCCGGCGGCTGGACCGCGGAGAGTGGGCTCCGGCGGGGAGGATGGTGCTCCTCCATGGTGCGAGCGTCTCCTCGGAGTTCGGTTACCTGGACGAGATGCGGGCGCTCACCGAGAAGTTCGATTGGTTCGAATACGTCCCCACCATCAGCCGGCCCTGGCTGGACCCGGAGTGGCCCGGTGAGCGGGGCCGGGTCGAGGACGTGGTGCGCAAGCATGCCGACCGGCTCGAGCTGCGCCCTGGCTCGGCCTCCGCGTTCATCTGCGGCAACCCGCAGATGATCGACAACGTCAAGGGCGCGCTCCGCAGGGGCGGCTTCGAGGCCGCCGCGGTCCACGAGGAGCAGTACTGGCCCGAATGAGGGGGCGGATGCGGCCGCCGTTGCGGCGAGCCACCTGATGGACGCCGAGCGGGCTGTCGCCGCCGCCCAGCCCGTCGAGACACCGGTTGCGGTGGTGGACGTCGCCGCGATGGAGTCCAACCTCGCTGCCATGCAGGCCCGCGCCGCCGGCCTGGGGCTGCGCCTCCGGCCTCACGCCAAGACCCACAAGAGCGCGTTCGTCGCCCGGCGCCAGCTCGAGCACGGCGCTGTCGGGCTGACCGTGGCGACGTTCACCGAGGCCGAGGTGTTCGCCGGCGCTGGCGCCGACGATCTCCTCATCGCCTTTCCCCCGGTGGGCGAGATGAGGCTGCGGCGGTTGGCGGCGCTGGCGGAGCGGGTCGGGCGGCTCGCGGTGAGCACGGACAGCCTGGAGGTGGCCGCCGCCCTCCCCGAGAAGGTCGAGGTGCTCTGGGAGGTGGACAGCGGCCATCACCGGGTGGGCACCGCGCCGGGGGAGGAGACGGTGACCGGGGTGACAGCGCTGGTGGCGGTCATCGGGGCGGAGCGGTTCCGGGGTCTGCTCACCTTCCCCGGCCACGCGTACGCGGTCGCCGACCGGGCCGAGCTGGCCTGGGTCGCCGAGGCCGAGCACCGAGTGATGCTGGAGACGGCCGCCCAGCTCCGTGCCACCGGCATCGCCGTGCGCGAGCTGAGCGTCGGCTCGACGCCCACCGCCTCGTGGACCGAGGCCGGGCCCACCGAGATGCGGCCGGGTTCGTACGTGTACGGCGACGCCCAGCAGGTGGTCCTCGGAGCCATGACCGTGGAGGCGTGCGCCCTCGGCGTGGTGGCCACCGTGGTCTCCACCCCGGCCGCGGACCGGGCCGTGATCGACGCCGGGTCCAAGGCGCTCGCCGCCGATGCGCGGCTCTCCCTGCTGCGTGGCTACGGGATCGTGGCCGAGCACCAGGATCTCGTGCTGGAGCGGTTGAGCGAGGAGCACGGGATGCTGGTCGCCCCGGGCGGTCGAACCGGGCTCCGCATCGGTGACCGCCTCCTGGTCATCCCAGCCCACTGCTGCACGACGGTGAACCTCCATCCGGCGGTGCTGATGGTCGAGGCAGGGAAGGCGTGGTGGGACCCGGTCGCGGCGCGCGGATGGCAGTCCATGGGCGGTGGGACAGCCCGCGCCGGCGGGGTGGTTGACGGGGCAACGAGCCATCCTGGCTAGACTTGCGACATGACCGCGCCGAGTGGCCGCGCCATCGCCGTCGTTTCGGTCCACGCCTCTCCTCTCAGCGAGCTGGGGCGGGGCGAGAACGGCGGGATGAATCTCGGGGTCCGGCGCCTCTGTGAGGGCCTCGCGGAGCGGGGGGTGCCGACCGACGTCTTTGTCCGCCGGGAGGACCCCCGCCTTCCCGCCGAGCGACTGATCGCCCCCGGGAGCCGGCTCGTCCTCCTCGACGTGGGCCCGCCCCGGCCGCTCCCCAAGGAGGAGCTGGTGGCGCTGCTCGACCCCTTCGCCGACGCCATGCTCGCTCACGCCGCCTCGGAGGGTCGCAGCTATCGCCTCATCCACGCCCACTACTGGCTGAGTGGTCCCCCGGCGCGCCGGGCCCGTGATCGACTCGGCATCCCGTGGGTCCAGTCGTTTCACTCGCTGGCCCGGATGAAGGCGGCCGCGGGGCTCCCCCCCGACTTCCAGCGTGGGGCTGTCGAGGAGGAGCTGGCGGCCGCCTGCGACCGCATCGTGGCCATGAGCCGGGCCGAGGGCCGGGAGCTGGTGCGGCTCTACGGGGCGAGCAAGGAGCGGATCTGCGTCGCCGAGCCCGGGGTCGACCTGCACCCGGCAGACCTCGCCGCCGTCACCGCTCTGCGTGGTGAGCTGGACGTCGAGGGGCGCCGGGTCGTCCTCTTCGCCGGCCGGCTGGAACCGCTCAAGGGGGCGGACACCCTGATCGAAGCGATCGCCGAGATGGACCGCGACCCCCACCTTCAGGACGTGGTCTGCCTCTTCATCGGTGGGGACAGCGGTGACGGCGCCAGGGCCAACCACGGCGGGGAGCGCCGGCGGCTGGAGCGGCTGGCCGAGGATGCCGGCATCGGGGACCGGGTCCGCTTCCTCGGGGCCGTGCCCCACGACCGGCTGGCCCGCTACTACGCGCTCGCCGACGTCTGCGTGGTGCCGTCGCGGGTCGAGACCTTCGGCCTGGTCGCCCTGGAGGCGCAGGCCCAGGGCACCCCCGTGGTGGCGGCTCGCGTGGGCGGCCTCCCCGAGGTGGTGGCCGACGAGGAGACCGGCCTCCTGGTGGAGGGCCGCGAACCGCGCGACTACTGCGCGGCCATCTCCAAGATCCTCCACGACGAGGCGGGGAGGGAGAGGATGGGTGAGGCTGCGCGCCGCCGCGCCGCGACCTTCTCCTGGGAGCGGATGGTCGACCGGCTGCTCTCCATCTACGGCCGGGTCAGCTCACCGGAGATCCCCGCCGAGCTGCCCTGCGGCTACGAGACGTCGATCGCGGCGGAGGTATCCCTGGGCTCCGGGTGAGCGCGGCTGAGGCCGGGAATCAGCCGTGCGACGCGGCGATGTCGCAGGCGCGGGCCCTCATCGCCCGCTCGGTCCCGTCCCTGCCCTCGACGACCGGCCGCGAGGCGGCACGCCGCGTCGACTCGGGCAGATCGGTGGCCTGGATCGCCGCCAGCAGCCGATCGGCGGCGGCCAGCGTCTCCGGCTCGACCAGCTGGCGAGGGTAGAGGAACTCCGTGTAGTTCTCCGCCTCCTCGGTGCTGCGCCGCTCCCAGAAGCCGGGAACGGCCTCCGCCCACCGCTTCACGTAGGGTCGCAGGAGGGCGGCCTGGCGGTCGCCCCACTGGATCAATCCGCCGATTGCGAAGGGCCCCACGCCGAAGCCCCCCATCAGCGCGTTGAGGGTCTGGAGCGGGAGGTCCGCGCCACCGACGACCTGGTCGAAGGCCGCGCGCTTGGCCTCGGCGTCGGGCTGCGCGGCCCGGCAGGCGGCTGCGCGCCGGCGGCCGAAGTCGGTGTCGTCGGCGGCGAGCTGGGCGTCGATGCGCGGGCCGGCGCCGCGGCCGAGGCTGGCGAGACGGCCGACGATCATCCAGCGGAGGTCGTTGTCGATCGTCAGGCCGGGGACGCTCTGGGTGCCGTCGAGCAGGCGCTCCAACCGGTCGAGATCATCGGTGGAATCGGCGGCAGCGAGGTGGGCTCGTGCCCAGGTCAGCTGGATATCGCCGCCCGGCTCGGCCGCCGCCAGCTGGTCCCACGCGATGCCGGCCACGCTGGCGCGCGCCGCGTCCCGGTTGGCCGGGTCGCCGAACTGGTCGATGGCCGCCAGCGCCTGGCTGAGCAGTCGCTCCAGAACGGTGACCTCATCCTCCGCCCTGGCGTGGCGGAGAACCGCCGCGACGAAGTCACGGGTGGGCAGCTCGGCGTCGCGGGTCATGTCCCAGAGCGCCGCCCAGCAGAGGGAGCGGGGCAGCGGGTCGGCCAGGCCGCCGAGGTGGTCGAGCACGGTGCGCAGCGAGACGGGGTCGAAGCGCAGCTTGGCGAAGGTCAGGTCGTCGTCGTTGACCACCGCGAGGTCGGGGGACGGCTCGCCGGCGAGCTCCGCAACGTCGGTGCGCTCTCCGCGGACCTCGCTGTCGACGAGCCGGTATCGGATCAGGCGTTCCCCGTCCCGCCGGTAGAGGCCGACGCGGACGTGGTGAGAGCGCAGGGTGGGGTGGGTGGGGGCCGCCGACTGCGCGATCTCGAAGCGCGCGATGCGGTCACCTGAGATCTCGATCTCGGGGCGCAGCGTGTTCATCCCGGCGGTCCGAAGCCACTCCGCCGACCAGCGGCCGAGGTCGCGCCCCGAGGCGGCCTCGATGCAGGCCAGGAATTCGCCGAGGGTCGCGTTGCCCCAGCGGTAGCGGCGGAAGTACTCGCGCACCCCGTCCGTGAAGGGGCCGTCACCGACCCAGGCGACCAGCTGCTTGAGGACCGCCGCCCCCTTCTGGTAGGTGATGCCGTCGAAATTCTGCCGCACCTCGTTGGTGTCGGCGCACGGGGTGGAGATGGGGTGGGTGGAGGGGAGCTGGTCCTGCCGGGCGGCCGCCGACTTCATGGTGTTGGCGAAGTCGACCCACGCGTTGGT